>Ga0182008_10000643_pt1 | contig 25506 bp, 21 predicted proteins | sample Sormic07211129_1_FD_120482 | JGI IMG/M metagenome (GOLD analysis project Ga0182008, IMG submission 120482) | Rhizosphere microbial communities from Sorghum bicolor, Mead, Nebraska, USA - 072115-129_1 metaG | ecosystem: Host-associated > Plants > Roots > Rhizosphere | place: USA: Nebraska...
TATTCGGATCCTCTTCCTCTTCTTCACCACGTAATTGATAATATCCGCGCTTTTGATTGAAATTTAATAAGATCCAAGCCAGCTCTTCTTTCTCTATTTTTTCCGTCAATGCCTTCTTTCTTAGATAATAAATTACCCAATCATAAGGTATAAGTTTACCCTCTGTTACTAACTCAGGTTGACTAATTTTAAAATCTTCAAGCATCGCTTCAAAAGATTTTTTAAAAATAAACCCTTCGCTATTGTAAACTAGTTTAGGTTCAGTATCATTAATGAACTTACCCAAACGCTTATTAAAATCGATTTGACTAGAATAATGTCCTGGTAAAAATCCCAGTAAATTTAGTACTCTATGCAGGCGCTCTCTTCTCAACAAATGGCGCTCCCTGAGTCTACGAATCCCTCTAAAATTAGTTCTCTCTGCAGTCTGTGAAATAGAATTTCCCTTTCCAAACTCATCTTTTATATCTTGGCTCATGGGAATAATTCTACTTCCCATTCCGATAATCCGACCTGTTTTAATATCAAAATCTTCTTCTATCAAGGCCCAGCCAACAGAGTTGGTTCCAATATCCAAACCTAATTTTATCTTCATCATATTTAGTTATTTAGAGTGTCATAAACTTAAAAAGAAAAAATTTTTCCCAATTACGGTTTCCCGTACTTCTATAGGAAAATAATATGTACATTTGAATTGAAAGCAAATCACAATAAGGATTATTCCGTTGTGAAAACATCCAAGCCGCCTCGCCTTATAATGCGGGGCTTTTTTCATCACATCCTATTTCTACCTTTTTAGACATCATAATTCTTAGTGTCTTTTCATTGAAAATACAATAATATCTCATCAAATAATTGTACACTAGTTAAAAAGTATGGTGTTTTAAAAATGTATAACAGCACCAAATAATTTAGAAACATCATTTTAATCGGACTACTCAAAATTCAAGAAGGTCAAACGCTTCTCATCCCAACATCTTGAAATGCCTGCAGCTCGGTAAACGAACGAAAACGAACTTAGAAAGTTGTAAAAGGGTAAACTATTTTAGCCCATAAAAATGGTTTTAATTAGTTGGTTTATTTAAATTTTTATGAAGTGCAAAATCTAAATGTAAGTCCTTAGCTTTAACAACATGATTATCTTCATCAAGGTAAAGCTTCATATAGCTAAGAATGTCATTTACTAATCTTGGTTTATTGCTACCAAAAATTTCGTCTATTTTCTTTACAAATTTTTCAGCGCCATCGAATATTTTGTCAAAAAATGGCTCTGGTACAAAAATATCACTGCCAGGAAAATTTCGACTACCTGAAAAGTATTTTGGCCTTAAGAAATGTCCAAGATAAGCAGAAAACAACTCTTTATTAGAGATGATAGTAACACGGAAAAGAATCAACGCCTTATCATCTAGGGTAATTTGATTTTCATTGTTTTGATCAATATCTTCTACGCAGTTATACAAAAGTGTTAATAAAGTAATTATTTCAATATCACTTTGAGAAGCATACTTTTGTAAAAGTAAAAGGTTATGTCCTATCAACTTTTCTTTGCTAGGTAAGTTTGACAAAAAATCTTGGTCTTCCATTTTCTTGTATATTAACCCAGAAATAAATCTCCTAATAGTTGTAGAAATATTTACATAAGGATACACAGCATTTTCTGAAATAATATCGAATAATTCGGCCTTAAAATCATCTTTTATCTTAAACTTCTCAAATTCTGAATGTTTAATGATCACTTTTCGAATTAAAAGATTATAAGCATTCTCGTAAATAGATTTTTCAATCATTACAAGTATTATAAGAACGAAATTGATAAATTCTGCCCTATCTTTTATGTCGAATGGGAATTCCAATTTGTTCAAAATAGAAAATTGCCGATTCTTAGAAATTGCCTGTTCAATTTCTTTTATTATAGTATTGTATTTTTGAGATTTCATTAACTTTTTATTAGATCCTCTATAAATTCAAAACTGACTTGATTGTCTGGCACTGATAGTGAGAAATAATTTTCAAGATTTTCAACATGGTCAATACTATATTTCGCGTTATAATCTTCTATATTGGGCATCGAAAACAGCTTATTAAGCAAATCATCTATAATTAATGACTTTTCATTTTCATTGATTGTCCTATTAAAGTCAAGCAACCTAAACTTGTTTCTCATGTTTCCAGGCAAGTCGTCAAAATTTATATTATCTGTCCCTGTGAATAGTTCATATCTGGGGTATTCTCCATTGCTAGTTGTTACAAGATAATCACTACGGGAAGATAAAATTTCATATACTTCAGAACTATGAATTTTAATAAGTTCTAAAATGAAAAGATCAGGCAGATAAAGCGCTCGGGGATTCATAGACATATAAAACAGAAACGAGTTTACAAAACGGATGATATCTCTTTTATTTCTTAAAATTACAACTAAATAATTATTTATCTGGTACTTTACTGCTTGAGGATTACCGAGATAGTGCCCATAAATCATTTTGTTGATTTGTGTTTTTAACTCATTGTTAATCCCTAATTCCAAATTAAGCTTATCTAATTGACTATTAAGAGAATTGTTTAATACGACCTGTAGCTTTAATTCGTTTATTCTAGGCAGATTGATTTCCATCTGGAATATCTTATCAAGATAAACACGGCTATTATAAATCTTTCCTTCCTTTAATGCATGAGTCAAATAGTCTTTGTCATATGCAACTATAAATATCATACTTGGAAAACTAGCTGTATTTCTTATTAGTCTCAATACTTCAAAAACCTCCTGATTATCTAACCTGTCTAAATCATCGATAAAAACATACACCTTTTTATTGGTTTTTTTTATTAACAATGATATTTCTTTAAATCTATCTTGCAATGGTTTTTCATTCTCAAAAAGGGAAGCAAATGACTTTAGTGGATTGGAGTCATTATCTATTTTAGCAAGTGCTGCTCCATACTTATTTATCAAGTTGCCGGTTTGTATATGTGCTGACACTTCGTTTTCGACTTTAGAAAAGAAATCCTCAATTAAAGTTTGCTTCGAACTAGCAATCCAAGGATTGTATTCAATTTTTATACTTCCATCATTTATCTCATTTAAAATCAATTTCAAAATTGACGATTTGCCAAACCCCCATTTGCCATTAATCCCTATAACAAAACTACTTAGAGAGTCATTTGACATTTTTTGCAATAATTTAAACAAATTAGAGGCAAATTCAACCCTATCAAGCTCATCTTCTGAAACCAAGGAAATAGGATTATCAGTAACGATGTGAGAATTATTTTTTAATTGATCATTTACACGAAAATAGTTGATTAATAAAACAATCAAAATCACAGTAATCCCAAAAAAAGTAGGATCTAGGATCTTAAATTCATGTATAGTTAGTTGCGGTTCTGAAAGTGGAGATATCAGGTAATTTTGATCATACAGTCTTTCCTTCCAATATAGGAAACAGAATAAAATGAGTAAAAATAGATTCAGAGGAGAACATTTGTACGAAGTCTTGATATAACGTATAGAAATACGTATGACAGTACCAAAAATAAGACTTAAATATATTAAAATCGCCAATTTAGACAACGGTGTAAATGGAAATTTTGATAATATCTTTTCAACTAAATATATATTAAAAAGCTGATAAATCGGTTTCTCTAACCATAAGAACGAGAAAAGAATCATACAGCAGATCAAAATCTGCTTCTGATTAAATAGTATGTGATTAGGGGTTTTAGCCCAATTTTTAAAACGGCTTAAAAATATCCTCATATTTTACCCAATAAAATCCTAAAGTAAATTATTAATTCTCCGAATGACTTCATGTTCAATATCGGTGCTATCTTCGGTCAAATAATCATAAGGCTTGCCATCTAGCCGACATTTCGTACACACAGCTTTATTTATATTGTAATAAGGAGTCATAGGAACTACACATTTTGGGCACAGTGCTCTAAAGTTGGTAGGAGTATATTCTCCATATCTATCCCAGCCGTATTCCCACATCCAAAGCGATTTTTTCGAGCCGAATTTGTCTTGAGTATATTCTTGTATACGTTTTGGTATTTTCTCTATTCTGACCGTTGATTTTTTTGACGCAATCTTTTTGCTTATGAAATAAAATACACTTAACACTAAAAACAGAAGAATAATCTTCCACAATTTAAATTCTGTATTTAGTATATAATAGGTCCATTTGAAACTAAAAAAAGAACCCTTTTGTTCTACAGGTAGATCTAAATAGAGTTTAAAAATAAAAAGTGAGAAAGCTGTGATAAAGCCAGGAAGCCATTTATCCACAACCCATGTTTTGAGGCGCTGTATTGTATTCATTTTTATATATTGTAATTTTTCGCTAAATCATTAGTCATTTATGACTTCCAATTGATATTGTAAAATTCTTCACTAATAGTTAACACATCAAAGATACTATAATTCTTAGTAACACTTTTCTTTTTAAGATATTGATTTGTTATATCAAAGCCAAGCATTTCTAACAAGGCATTTACAACGGTAACCTTTGAACTGGTGACTCCGGCAGTTATTTACCCGCCGAAAATTTTGTCGGTTCAGTATAACATTTCATAGGATCAGGCTTGATCTTATAATAGATTCCCAACTTTTCATTATAGATTCATTGCCCATAGTAGCTATACGCATAATTTTTCTAGTGATAAAACCTTCCTATGTGTTTCTCTCAAAGGATGTCGAGAGTTTTTGCAGTTTAATATCCTAAAAAAAATTGCAACCGCGCACTTTTATAATCCAGAAAAAAAGGCTCATCTATAAAGACGAGATAAGTAAAGACTTCTTTTATAATTATAATGACAAGGGTTTTCCATCATATCTTACTAAAACAATTGAAGCCATTAAAGTTGAATAAAAAATATTATGGTAGAATTGCAAATTGACTTATATTATACTTTCATAAAATCAGGGCTCTGTAACTAGAATGAAACCATAGAATTACAAGGTTGTCAATGATTTCATCATTTAATGTTTAAATTAATAACACATATCGTTAACGCTAAAATAAAAGTAACAAATGGAAAAAAATTCTACGCCTAGCGACCTGGCCGAATTTGTTTATGAAGAACTTCAGAGATCAAAGATCAAGGACAAAAAACCTTCATTAGAGATTCTAATAGAACTTTTTGAGACGTTGTATTTCACAAGTCTCCAGACCGAAGAAGGCCAGTTCATTAAGCTAATCGTTACCTTGTTAGACCATGAAAAAATCAGACCGGAAGAAGAAGATGACCAGTTCGACGAATGGAAATTCTATCCATTTGAATCTAAAGAGATCCTCTCCATTAAAAACCTTGTAAAACTATCAAAGGCAGTAGATCCATGGAGTTCAAGTCTATCGATATATTATGACGATAAAGAAGATTTATACATCTATGGCTTGATTGATCAAACTATTCATTATCAAAGCTTTTTAAATTATGAACGGGAGGAGCGTCCTGATCATCCCGGAGTCATAAAGGTCATGATTACTGGGATCGGAATACTTAGTGTTATGCTGGATTACCAGCCATTGGCAACCCTAAACCAAAACTCCCTAGTAAAAAACTACCCAAATGTATTTGAATTCGGTCCTATATCAGAATTTTTGAAGGCAAATTGCCTTTATAGCGAAAAAACAATGAGGAGTGTAATTGGGTATGATATTGAAAAGGAAGAAATGGAAGAACTGAATTCGGTTGTTTATCTAAATGTAATAGAAGCGATTTGCAGGATTTTGCTGCGTATAAAGAACTATAACCATGGTGGGGCAATCTTGATTACAAAAGAATTCACCAAGGACGTCAAAGTAAAATACAAACTTAAATACAATAGGATAAATCGTAGTATCAAGCACATAGTGTCTTCAATTTCTGTTAACGACGCGCTGACCGACCATGTCAGGGACCTCAAAAAGAAAGGTAAACAAATGCCGATTGCGTTGCATAATGAGTGCGACAATAGCGAGTTGTACCTTGAGGACAGCTATAACGAGCTCATAGGAGCTATTCGTTTCGTGTCATCCTTGAGTTGTGTTGATGGCTTGGTTTTATTGTCTCCCCTTTTAACGGTAAACGGCTTTGGTACGGTAATAACAGAAAAAGGACTACCTGAATTTGTACATATCAGTAAAGTTTCCTCACCTTCAAGAATTACAAAGATCAAACCAGAACATTACGGAACTCGACATCAGTCTATGTTTGCATATTGCAATAAGCATCCCGATAGCGTAGGTTTTATAGTCTCCCAAGATGGTGAAATCCGTGCTGTGAAATCAGTGGAGGGAAAGTTGATAATGTGGGAAAACATCAAAGTCTATCAATTTCAAAAAAGCTCGAAATTACCGAGGAGACCCATTGTAGTAAGGTCTGTGTAACAAAAAAAGGAAGAAATCTGACTAAAGTTCCATCATCATTTTTTCAAGAGCAGCCAAATCTGGTATGGTGAGTCTAAACCATTCACCTCTAACACGTCTATGACTGAACTTAGCGTGAAGCTCTTTCTCAACTTGCCGATGACAGCACCACAAAGCAATCAAATGGACGCTAGGTTCCCTAGAATGGAGCGTTCTTTCCCTGTAAACTGGATCAATGCTCTTCCCGACCTTGATCAGACCTGTGTCGGTATTCACCATTAAGTAAACGTACTCTTTTCCTTTTTCTATGGGCTGATTCACAATGTTGTTAAAAAAATCCCTATAAAACTCTTTGGGTTCGATGAAATCAAGCTTAATAATACCTCTAGATGCAGAACTCAGCATCACTGTATTCTGTCCTTTATACGATTTAAGTTCAACACTGGTAACAGTAAAAAACCCCATCTTTTCGAGAAAGCCTCTCAGCTTTTGTTGGAATGTATTAAATGCACCAATGGCATCAACTTCTTTATAATCATCAGCGAGTAAAACACAAAAACGCAATAACAATTCATAATAATCACTCTCCTTTACATTAAGTCTAATGATGTCTCCCTTCAATTCTTGCTTCCCATTGATATAGAACATCTCTACCAATAAGCCATAATGGTCATCATATAATTTAGCACCATAACAATGGTTAGCTATTCCGACTATTACGTTGTTGATTGGTCCGTTGTCTTCCTGATCAAGCTTCAAAATATCTTCCCTTTCCAACCGGAAACAAGACGTGTAAAATTTATCTTCAGTTTTAAGATCGTCTCTTATCATCGTTGTTTACATATTAAAGATAAGTTTTTAATTACTTTCTCCTAGCGACAAACCAGCTTGTCAAAGGAACCTCTGGCTTGTAAAGTTCAGAGAGATCAGTAAACATATTTTCACCCTTACTCACTATATACAAACCTTTTCATCTCATTCTTACTCACCTTTATATCCCTATCCCCCATTTTATGAATCAGCTTAAAAGCATTAGTAATAAAAAAGGGCCTAACATGACCTTTAAAATGCTCAACACAAGTTCGAAATAACTCCAACCCAGTCTTCGGCTCCGAGAAATACCCTTCATCCAAAAGATCCAGTATAAAATCCTTAACCATTATTGGCGAAGCAACACTTTTCAGCCCAACAGCTTTAAACGCCGGCAACTCGGTAAAAGAACGAAACAACTTACTCTTACCATTCGGTCCCTCCCTAAATATTTCATAGGATTTAGTCTCATCCGCATTAGAAGTAGCGACAACAAAAAGCTTATAGGTCAGTTCCTCAAGTTTATCATCCAGAATTTCCGGTAGTGTACAATTAAAAATATGTAGCAGATAATTAGTATCCCTGGCCTTATACCGTTTACTATGCAGGGGATTTTCCACATCCCTTACATACAAAGGGTGATACCCCAACAAGAATGATAATTCCCGGTCTGAAAATCCTTTAGCAATGCGCATATCCATTACTTTATAGCTTTTTTCAAAGTCAATAGAGGACACTGTAAAATAATGCGCCGTTTGATTTTCCGTAAGCTCAGGCTTATTCATAATTCAAAATACGTTAATTATTCCGTTGCTAGAGCATTTTTAGCAGATGATTTTCGATAAGTAACCTGAAGAGGTGGTTCTGTTTTAATAAGATCTCCCTTTACTACGGCCCTATCTAATGGTGATCCTAAATCCGTTGTCTTCCATTTTTTCTCAAACAATCTATTTACTTCTTCGGTAACCTCCTTGGTAGTGCGTGAATCATTTAGAAAATCAGTTTCCTCAATAAGATATCCCACCGCTCCAGTTGGGTAAATTTTACTGATCATTATATTCTTACTTTTAACAACAAGAATATCTGGCAGTGGCTCCTTAGGGTAAAAGTCATGTAAGGTATATTCGGTTTGAAAATCAAGCGGATACTCACCTGCTCCTGAATGGTGCTTAATTTTCATAGCTTCGTCAGTGAAAATATGAGCTATCTCATGTAAATCAGCATCTGTGTATTTATGGTTGGTTGCAACACTCTCTGCTTGGCCAACTTTAGAAGTATTTCCTGAGGAGCTTAGTCTTGCTGAGAGAATTTTCTGTGATAGATCCAAATTGAGCCGGATACTTCGTACGGCATCGATAATATATTGATCAATTGCTGTAATAATAATTTTTTTATGATCCTCTTTTGCCATAGGGCAAGATCATTGAAATAGACTTTTTGCTTCGGTTACATAATAATTTTGTAATTAATTCAATTATCTATATATTAGCACTATGATTAAAAATCTTCGATTAGAAGAGAAAAAATATTTATAATTCCGATTATTCGGAAGGTATTAAGAGTCTCGGCTGCAAAATTCTGACAAATGCCACCAAAGAGACAATAGATTAATGCCCGTAATAACTATTTGTTGTACTTTTGAGTGCACTATAGTATTATGGGCTCTATTGTAAATCCATTTGGTGGGCCGTCAGAAGCCTTGCAGCATGGTATTTAGAGCCCGCTATAGTGCACTTGAATATTCCGAGACTCATTATGACATTAATAATGAGAGATGAAATCTAACCAAAATTTTCACTCTTCTTGCCTTACCCGCGGCGCTGGCCGCAAGGCCTCATCAACCGCCTTAAAGCCCCACAAACAAAAACAAACTCCCCTCCTCCAAAATTTTGGAGTTCCCTCCAACATTATCATATCATTTGCAAAGCAATTAACCAACACAATTCATATGATCAATTACACCTTAATAATCTGTCCCCCAGATTAACATTCCGAACACAAATAATCGCCCCAGAATTCAGTTTATTATCAAATAAATCTTTCCAAATGATTACTCTTTATGGAGACAACAAACAACTGTAATTGCTTTAACAATAGACAAATCATCAATTTCTTTAAGGATTACAACCTGGAAGAAAGCCAGTCCTTGCTATGGAAGCTATTTAAGCTCAGTACAGCCGCAAAGCCCACCGAAGTAATAAATGCAAAAGAATGGCTAAACCTCGTGTCTTTCTATGAAAATCTTGATGATTTGCTAAAAGCAATTTACACCACCTATCAAGAGCAAACTCCATAAACAAGGAATAGATAACTAACCAAATATCACATGAATAAAATGATAAAAACCATCGTAATGGCCACGCTTTGCCTAAATTTTAGCGCCTATGCCCAGAAGCCAACAAAACCGAAAAAGCACAAAACAGTTAAAACCACAGACACAATAAAAGTGTCACCAGCCAAAACCTCCATCATAGAACCAGAACAAAACCTGAAAGAAGTAAACATCGTATCCACCGGCTATCAAACGCTACCGAAAGAGCGCGCAACAGGCTCCTTCACTCAGCTGAGCAACAAAGACCTGAACAGACGGGTCAGCACAGATATCCTAAGTAGAATAGAAGATATCGTGCCAGGCCTCAGCTTCAGTAAAAACAACTCCAATTTAAATTTCTACAGCTCCCAAAGCCAGCTCAGCATCCGTGGCCAAAGCACCATCATGGGCAAAGCAGATCCACTAATCGTTATAGACAATTTTCCTTATGAAGGAAACCTGGACAACATCAATCCAAACGATGTGGAAAGCATTACCGTACTCAAAGATGCTGCCGCAGCATCCATATGGGGTTCAAAGGCAGGAAATGGGGTAATCGTCATCACCACCAAGAAAGGCAAACTTGAGCAAGCACCTAAAATAGCATTCAATTCGAGCTTCACTTTTGGGGGCAAGCCCAATCTTTTCTATCAGCCCCAAATGAGTTCAGCAGATTTTATCAGCATAGAAAGACTGCTTTTTAAACAAGGTTATTACAATAATGCAGAGCAATCGCCAAATCACGACGGGTTTACCCCAGTCGTAGAATTACTCATTGCTGAAAGGGATCATATCCAAACTACAGATCAAGTCAATGCAGCCATTAAAAACCTGGAGCAATATGACCTACGAAACGATTTAAGTAAATACGTTTATCAAAATACCCTCCAGCAACAATATGCACTCAATATCAATGGTGGAGGTCAGCAAAACACTTATTACCTATCCGCAGGATATGATAAAAACAAAGGCTCACAAATAAATACCGGCTACGATCGCATTAGTTTAAATGCCCGTAACACCATCAGTTTATTAAAAGATAAACTACAACTGAGTGCTGGCCTTTCCCTCATCAATAGTAACACTCGACCTGGATCTGATCTTTATAACAGTAGTTATCTAAATGCCAATTCCAGTCCTTACTATCCCTATGCCCGATTGGCGGATGATCAGGGTAATCTCCTTGCAGTGAACAAAGATTATCAGAACACATTTCTCAATAGCTCCAAACAGCAAGGTCTATTGGATTGGACTTATAAGCCTCTGCAAGAGCTCAATCTGATCAATCACCAGATCAAACAAACCGAATACAGGCTCAATACCAATATTAAATACAAGTTCCTGCAAAACCTCAATGCAGAAATCTTGTATCAATACACCAACAATGCTTTAAGCGACCGTAATAACCAAAGTCAAGAAAGCTATTATACCCGGAACCTCATCAACCAATTTACGCAGGTCAACGGATCAATACTCAGCTATCCAGTACCACTAGGAGACATTGTAGACCTCATGAGCACCAGTACCATTACGCATAACCTGCGTGCCCAGCTCAACTATGCCCAAAGTTTTAACGATCAGCACGAAATCAGCGCAATAGCAGGTTATGAGATCCAGGACCTCCACACCTTAAGTAACACCAGCCGTTTATATGGTTATAATAATGAAAACGGCCTGAATAAACCTATAAATTACCTAACAGACTATGCACTATACACCTCTGCATTCGGTTCCACAGCCTCTATACCCTTTTTAAATGCAGAAAAAGACCTTACTAACCGGTACATTTCCTATTACAGCAACGCCGCTTACACCTATAAAAAGAGATACACCTTCTCTGCCAGCGCGAGATTAGACAGGAGCAACATTTTTGGTGTAAACACCAATCAAAAAGGAGTTCCACTTTACTCAGCTGGATTAAGCTGGAACCTCAGTAATGAATCATTTTACCGTTCGGAATTAGTGCCCTATCTAAAACTACGTACAACTTTTGGTTACAACGGAAATGTATATAACCAGGTTTCCGCTTATACCACAGCAGTACCAGGAAACTTTTACAGTGTAAACCCAAATACAGGACTGCCCTACTCCACCATCACCAATCCACCAAATCCAGAGTTGAAATGGGAGCGGGTAAGAATGTTTAACCTGGGTTTGGATTTCAGTTTCAAAAACCAAATTCTTACCGGAAGCCTGGATTATTACCACAAAGACGGCTTAGACCTGATCGGTTCTTCTCCATTTGATTCCACTACCGGCATTACCACTTTCACAGGTAACAACGCCAGTACCAAAGGCCGAGGATTCGATCTATCCCTCCAATCAAAAAATCTAGATAGAATCATCAAATGGCAAAGCAATTTCATCTTTAGCTGCAACAGCACCATTGTACAAAGTTTCAAAAATAAAGTAAGCGGAAGTGATTACATCACCAACTATGGTCAGCCATTAGAAGGCAAGCCCCTGTTAGCTATTTACAGTTACAAATGGGCTGGCTTAGATCCAGCTACCGGAGATCCAAGAGGCTATCTCAACGGGCAAATCAGTAAGGAATACGATCAGATCCAAAACAGCACCACAACAGAAAACCTGATCTATAATGGCCCCGCTACTCCAAAATACTTTGGTTCCATCCGTAACACCTTTAGCTATAAGAACCTGTCTCTGTCCATTAATATTGCCTACAGACTAGGTTACTACTTTAGAAAAAATACTGTAAACTATGCCAGCATCCTGCAAGGCCAAGGCGGTCATGGCGATTACGAGTTGCGCTGGCAAAAGCCAGGTGATGAAAACTTCACTACCATGCCTTCCCTACCAAATACGATAGATTATGGAAGGGATAATATATACCGATTCTCAGAAATCTTGGTCGCCCCTGCAGATCATATCCGTTTGCAAGACATCAATCTGTCTTACAACCTAAACAGAGCTCAAATCACAAGACTCCCTTTTGCAAACATACAGTTTTACCTCTACGCCAATAACCTTGGCTTACTCTGGAAAAAGAACCATTTCGGTATTGACCCAGACAACCAAATCTATGGTCCTATCCCAAGAACCATCGCTCTGGGCTTAAAACTAGATCTATAACCTTTAAAATTTCAGACAATGACAAATCCAAAATACATTAAAATACTAAGCTATTACCTGATAGCCCTCCTATTCACTAGTCTTCAACTATCCTGCAAAAAGGACTTCCTGGAAAAAAAGCCAGATAAAGCCTTACTCGTTCCGGTCACATTAGATGACTTTCAAGAACTATTAAACAACAGTGCAGATGTAATGAACTTTTCGCCTGTACTCCCCTTGATCAGTAGCGATGATCTTTCTATTACAGATAATGGCTACAATGCCTTACCACCGCAGGAACAAAAAAGCTACGCCTGGGCCCAAAGCATTTATGACCTTAACAGCAACTCCATAGATTGGGACAGGCCCTACAAGCAAGTTTTCTATGCCAATGTTGTACTGGACGGGCTGGCCAACAAAGCCCCAGACCAAACTAGCCAGGAGCAATATAACCGAATCAAAGGTCAGGCCTTATTTACTCGCGCACTCGCTTTCTATAACATTTCCCAGGAATTTGCCGCACCTTACCATAAAGCAAGTGCAAACACACAACCCGGAATTCCCATTCGCCTAACTGCAGATGTAAATATAAAATCAGTCAGAGGCACATTGCAACAAACCTATGATCAGATCTTAATAGACCTGAACACCGCATTAACCTTGCTACCAGCCTCACAAAACTATTTGACCCGTCCAAATAAAATAGCTGCGCATGCCCTATTAGCAAGGCTTTATCTTTCTATGGGAGACTACAAAAACGCTTCAATTAATGCCTCAATATGTCTCCAGCAAAAAAACACCCTGATCAATTTCAACAACATCCAATCTGTTTCCACTTATAAAATGCCAAAATCCCTTGCAGGAACTAACGTTGAAGTAATCTATCACCAGGTAATGAATTTTTCAGCAGCCACAACAGTCAATGCAACAACACTGGTTGATCCCTCACTCTATCAATTATATGACGACAATGATTTACGAAAAACCCTTTTCTTCAAAAAAATCGATCCTGTTACCATCAACTTTAAAGGCAACTATACCGGTACGTACGAAAACTTTTCCGGCCTGGCTACAGACGAGATCTACCTCATCCAGGCAGAATGCCTGGCCAGATCTGGAGAAACCCAGGCTGCAATAGATTTGCTCAACCAATTGCTAATTAATCGCTACGCTACAGGAAAATTCAGCCCCTTAACGGCAAATAATGCAGAAGAAGCACTAAACAAGATCCTGCTCGAAAGAAGAAAAGAACTCCTCTTCCGTGGCCTCAGATGGTCCGACCTTCGCCGCCTCAATCAAGAACCCACACACCAAACCACTCTAACGCGTACCATAAAAGGCCAAACCTACACCCTATTGCCAAACAACAATAGATACACCCTGCCGATACCAGAATCTGTAATCCAGGCCACAGGTATGCAACAAAATCCAAGATAAAAACATAAAAATTAAAGACATGAAAACAATCATCGGTATAATAGCTCTATTTCTAAGCACAACCTGCAACATACAAGCCCAAACAACAAGAATACAAGGCTATCTCAAAACTTCTGAAAAACCAGATACCGTCTATCTTGAAATCGTCTCAGAATTTGGATCTGCTAATTTTAACCCCCCAAGTGACACTGTATTAACCCGTATTACTGAAAATGGCCAGTTTAGTTTTGAGCTCAAAAATCTGAGTAAACCCACCTATATCACTCTACATTCCCCTTACAAACCAGACGTATTTTATTGGGACTGGACTAATCATGAACTACATCAATATTTGGTTTTTCCTGGCGACCAGGTAAGCATAAACTTTGACGAAAGAGAAAAAACCATCACTTTCAAGGGAAAAGGAGCACCCAAATTCACCTTCAAGCATCAAATAGATCAATTGGGCAGACAAATTATTCAACAACATGCCTCAGACGATCAGTCCATCGCAAAACATTTTTTCAAAAACCATGAGCAAATTTTAAGAGCCAAATTAAACTTACTTAATCAATTAAAGTCCACCTTTTCCCTCAAAGAATTCAACACCCTAAAGGCCGATATAATAGGCAGGGAATTGGGCGGTCTCTACGGTACACTCTCAGACATGGATTTTGGATCTGATTACGGACTAGAAAAACAAAAAGCATTCCTTTCTGAGTATCAAAGAATGCTTCGCCACTATCCCATAAATTATAATTTACCCGAAATACTGTTCTCTGCTCATTATGCAAGCTATATTCTACAAAAAGCCAGAGCCGATTTTAAATACAATAACCTCACGGGAACCATTTCTTACCAAGATTATTACACCCTGATGAAAGCAAAACTTCCAGTTGGAAGGCTAAAGGACAAGGTACTTTACCTCTACTTTTTCAGGTATAATGGGATGAAAGGTTATTCAGACGCTCTTGCAAAAGATATACGAAAAAACATCACCTATCCGGCATACACCAAACTTGTAAATAAAACCATCCTCCTTAAAAGTAAAGGACAACCCGTATATAATGACTTTGTATTTCAGGACGACAAAGGAAACCCAGTAAAACTATCAGATTATGCGGGTAAAATGGTGCTCATTGATTTCTGGTTTACAGGCTGCGCAGGATGCAAAACAGTAGCCAGAGCCATGCCACGGATTGAGGAAGCCTTCCGCAACAGGGACGACATTGTTTTTCTAAGTTTAAGTGTAGATGATAACCAACAAGAATGGCTGAACAGTATAAACCCCGATGGCCAAAAAGTAAACCATTACTATACCACACCTACAACTAAATACATTTACACTGCAGGTACAGGTTACAATAATGAATTTATTAAAAAATATAATCCGGCAAATTCTTACCCTCAATTATTACTACTGGACAAAAAGACTAAAATTTATTCCGCTAGTCCAACTAAACCCCTAAATGAAAAAGCAGCACAACAATTGATTAACGAAATTAAAGAAGCATTGAATCAATAAAAAAAGGGGCTGCTAAACGCCCAAGCAGCCCCTTTAAATCTATAATCCTACAGATCTATCAAAGTCGCGTTACCACGACGCGCAGTTGGTAATGGATTAGAAACCGTACCGGTACCTGTACAATTTTTATTTTGTCCATCACATTGTACTCCTTTTCCACTAGGAATATTGTGCCATTGATTATCAGAACCAAAATAAACAGTCTCAGCTTGATACTTTCCTGCACCAGCAAAAGCAACACCAGTACCCAAAACAACCATTAACAAAGCCAAATTCAATTTTAATCTTTTCATAATATCAGATGCTTTTTACCATTGAAAAAGCAACAAAAAGTTTAAGTTTTAAAATAACTAGGAATAATTTGCCTACTCTTTTCATCATGGGTTTTCAGCCAACCCCATTTTCCTATTTGCGGTCCACTTTCTAAAAGCCATCCCGCTGTTCGCCATTATGTACGGTTTGCTCCCAGAAAAAACATGACACCTCTTTTCACACCTCAGGGCCTGTAAGGTCCAGTGAGAAAAGAGGTGTCATGTTTTTACACTCCCCCACCTCCTTTCCTTATAAGTGAGTATAAAGCCTATTGCGGCAACTGCCGTAAAGAATAGGTTGAACACAAAATGAGACTTCCAACCCAATACCTGCAGCACCCCGCCACAAGAACAAGGCATGCGCGGAAAGAACCCCATCAAAATCAACCCCACATATCCCGTAAAAGCCAACATAAGCAATAGCGAAAGCCCAAACCCCAACAACCTAAAAGACCGCCAGCATAATAAAGCCGCAGCCATCAACTCCACTGTAGGCAGCAAGTAAAATAGAACCTCTGTAAAACCCTTTTTAAAAACCTGATTCGCCAATTGCGCCCTAAATTCCTCCGCATTAGCCAGCTTAGAAACCGCCGTATAAACCCATAAAAAAACAAGCAAACAAGCCAGGACCTCAACAATCCAGGCACCCTTTTTCTTCAATCTGTTCATAGTTATAATTTGATATAACCAAAACTACAACCCACTGAACACCTTACACTTGTAAAATTATAAGTCCACAAAAAAAGCCTTTGCATTACGCAAAGGCTTTCCTATTTACAATCACTAAAAAAGAGGCAATAGAAAAAAATTATACCTTGATTTAGTTATCCATGATTCAGCAGTACTTTAAGCAGTTTATAAACCTCCGATCTTGGATAATAATCTGATCTATTTTCTCTATCCGATTCCAAAAATTCTGAATTAGGAATAGCATGAGATACCATATTTGGTCTTAAATGTGAATAAATACCTTTTTTTCTTAAATAGTCCTGTCTTTTACAATAATCAGTAACATATTTCTTTAACTCATTGGCAACCGCATCACAATTCTTAAAAGCACCCGTCCGTTTTTCAAAATGACATAAAAACCAAAATTCAAAACAAGGATTATTAATAAAAACCTGAATCTGCTTGTTTTTCAATACTGCTTCAAGATCCTTATTAAACTGCTTCACCTTCCCCTCTTCAACAATCTTATCAAAATCAATTAGACAATAGACTTTACATTCCTTATCCTCTTTTATATAGGCTTTAGCTTTTGTAAAGATTGATTTATAACCACTATGCACTGGCAGTTCAGGCTTTATATTAAGTCCTTTAATATCTTCATTAACCTTTAACTGCTCAAAATAAATTTTCTCCGAATGTCCGTCACCAATAATATAAACCTGTTTTTGAGTACTCCTATTATTAATTCTTCTCATATGATTTACTTTCCAGAAAATACATCAACTGGATTAGGTTTAGCCCCCAACCTCCCAGATCTATACAAATTAACAAGTGATGAAGATTTTCTCAGTATGGAAGAGTCGAACTCTACCAGGGAGTAAATTTCTGAAGCCCCGGTATCCTGCTTTTCTACCAAGTAGATTGCATCATTCCTTAAAATTTCACGCTCTTCTAATAGAAAATAATTATGTGTAGTCAGCATCATTTGTGCATCTTTAGCATTTACCAAAAAATGCATAATAAGATGCTTCATCAAATCAGGATGTAAAGAAGTCTCAATCTCATCTATAGGCACCATGCCTCCACTATTAATTAACCTGGTAATTGGTCCTGCAAGGCTATAATATCGAAGTGTCCCATTAGATTGTCTCCCACGGGACATCTTATAAATTCTATTCTTATCCCCTATTTTTACCTTATGATTAAATCGTATATTCTTTATTCTTAACTTTTGCTGGCTTTTAATATTCTCCAAAAACTCCTCATCAATATCAGCCTGGTTTTTTAATCTTTCAATCAATGTATCATTTACTTCAACATCGGTCTCCGTAAATGAAATCCCATTCATTAGAAAGTCAGCTCCGCTAATGAGTTTGTTTACACTGTCAAAACACAATTCATCATTATTAATCAGATCCTGTGTCCAAGCCATCAGATCAGTAGAAGGCTCAATAGTGGGAAGCAAGTAATTGGCAAACCACCGGTTTACAGGGTTTAAAGCCTCAACATCTACATTCGATTTATAAAGAGCTCCAAGCACGGAATTATTGGAAATCGTGTTACCCTGTAAAATTAACGCATCATTTGACCCAATTTTAACTGTACTACCAAAAGTCACCATACTTTTAAGCGCCTCAGAATCTGTAGTTCTGTGATACAATTCTGCAATTCTGTTCTTAGGAAAATACGACAATTTTTCTGAGACAATATACTGTCTTGTGAACTCAACTTCATATGCATATCTAATCCCCTCACTTATAAAGGAGAGCTCAATTTTCGAAGCTTCATTTCTAGAATGATCATCCAACAAAAAAGGGCTAAAATCTAAATTTGAACTCTTTACATCTTCAGGATCAGTTGAAAGCACCCTTAAAAATTCCAGCGCCTTTAATACTGTAGTTTTTCCAGATGCATTAGGTCCATATATATATAATAATTTTAATAACCGAACCCCTTTAATTGGTTCAATAACATAATATTCTTCAAGTTCCTTTGAAGAGGTAGCTTCAAAGCTAATGGTCTGTTTCTCGCGAATAGACCCAAAATTCCTAATGGAAATCTCAATTATCATTTTTAAAATTTTAAATACAATTTATGCATTTTTTCTGCAATTATATAACTTTAAATTCTAAAAAAGGTTTTATAATCATTTTTTATTTATTGCCTCTAGTCAAGGTTGCCCTAAATGAAAACCACTTAGATTGCCATTTTCTGCCATCTTGGTATTGATATCGTGTGTTCCGCTTACTTTCTGTATCAGATTAAAAAGATTAAACTTATTATAAAAATCAGGCACTCGCACAAAGGTATATGAAAGAGTTATATCTCAGCGACTACTGGTTAATGTCAGATCTTGAAGAATGGTAACACGAACGGACATCCATCCCACAAAAAAATCACATGCTCCGGAAAGACCTCAGGCTGTGTAACAGCCAGTCGACCCGGAGCATGCGATTTTTTTATTCCTTCGAAATTACTCCTGTCCCAAACGCCACTTCCGCATCACTTGAAAAATGCTGCGCATCAATGTAACTCTGCAACGTCGGATAAACAGAAGAATCAAATGACACCTTACAAGGCACATCGCCCGGTGTACCACAAGAAGGACCGCTACCAGAAGTAAGCGTCCAGTTAGCCGCAGTACGCGCACCACTAGAAATACTCAAACTGTAAACATACGTTACAGTCGCAGCAGACTTTTTAACAGCACTGTCACTTTTAAACGCAAAAGCTCCAGTTAAACCAGCAACCACAACCGTAGCCACCAATACAGATTTAAAAATTTTTTTCATTTTGTTTTAGTTTAAGATTAATGAATAACCCAAAACTAAATCATGAAAAGAACCTCTCTCTTGTAATATTATAAGTCCATAAAAAATTTATTGAACCTGAACAGCATTTACAGTACCCCTACTTCTCTGCTTCTTCCCATTCCTCCTCATTCCAGGTCTAACTGCACCAACGGAGTCCCTGATTTTTATAACTTCAGCAACGTTTTTGTCTTCAAATGCTTTCTGAAACACGGTTTTTAAAGAGTCCGAAAGACCCCTCATCAATTTCGCAGTATCTGAACTATTCAATGCCACTTGTTGAACTACCTTCGCTTCCTCCTTACGATCCACCCATTGGGTTTTCTTGTGTACACTCACCGTATCATGTACAGCAACAGCAGTTGTATCAGTAGCAGTAGTCGTAGTCGTACTATCACCAAATACAACCACATGCCCTTCCACCCCATCAGGTCTCCTTCCATTATAATGATCTAGCAAGTTCGGAATTGCTATCACAAAAATCACCGCAGCTACCGCAGCAACCCTATACAGCTGCTTCATTAAAATCGATGTTTGAATTCTCAACTTTTCCGCCTGCAACAACCGCTTAAGCGTAGAAACCGGGGTTTTAAGATTCCTTGAAGCCTCAATTAGGGTAAATGCAGTCAATAGATCATCCTTTTTCCGCTCTTTTAAAACATCAAATAATTCATTCAACGGCCAGCCTAAAGAAGAAGGATTCTTTTCATAACGTAACATCATCTTTTTTAGATGATCCAAACCAATAAAATCAACCACAGTTTCCTTCTCTGATGAAACCACCGCCTCGTCCATGGGGTTAAAATTCCCTTTTTGAACATACTCATCCGAAGGTTTTGAATGAAGAACACCCGAAACATCCGGAGTACCAACAGCAGAAGTTATCCCAAGATCTTTATTGAAAAAATTCAACAATTTAGCCGGAGCCTTAAACGTCGTATACGGAGAATCATGAAACAAGTTTTCCGCAATAAAATCGTTGAGGCTTCTAACCGGAATAAGGTTTGAATTCGTAAGCGAAGCATTAACCAGCGCCTCAAATCCCTTTCTGATCATTGGAGGTTCGCTCATCACTATAGACTGACCGGTCATATCCAAACCCAGTATATTCATCCGCATCATCCCAATCGCAGCAATATCATTCACATAAGCATAACTCACACCAAGCAACACTTCCAGCTTAGCCGAAATCAAATCCAACAACTCATGATCCGCCTCAGAAACAGAAGAAAGATAGAGATAAGCCGTCAATAAAATAAAAGACGCATTGCCATTTTGCTGGTCCATCGCATACCGCACCAAATCCTCCTCCAGCCTCAATTTCTGATTCTGCAACTGATCCAGCAACACATCCATCAACATAAAAACAGATTGTTCCGGCTTAAAATATCGTTCTGAAGTGTTGAAAATCCGCAACGTACCAAACTGAGGCTTATCCGAAATACACAAAAAACACTGCACATAATTTCCGGCAAAATTATACAAGGGTACCAGCCTCGAATCCTCCCCGCCCTGGTAAAACAAAAAATACAAGCCCGGTTCAAGCGCCATATGCACCGCCATCCAGCCGTCCTCCCTATTCACCGCCGCATTTCGGTTTGCCCTAAGCTTCGTATGTACCCGCATCTCACTGTCCAGCAGCGAAAAACGATCAAAACAATCTGAACCATTGATCAAAACACACTCCTTAAACAACTCCTTAGAAGGATAACGAAGAAATATAAACACCGAAGGACCAGTGCCCATCTCTGCAGCAGGCACTGTATAGGCTTCACTATAGTGCTTCACTGCATCCAGGTAATAACCATGACTAGAACGATAATGCCCAAACTCTGTTCCCGTAAAAACCGCCGACGAAGACAAATCCGGCAATTCAATCTTCTCGGCACCCCATCTTTCCGGGATCCCAAGATTAAACACCAGATTTCTGTCTAATAAGATCACCCTATCCTGGATCGCCCCGTTCACCACTATCCTCAACGTATACAGCCCCTTAGGCAACTGATATTCATAAAATCTGTAATGCTGCACAGCCGTATAAGCACAATCCTCACTTAGCTCATATACCACCCGTTGATCAAAAGCGTCCAGCACATAATGCACCGCAATAAACACATAAGGCTTCGCAATTTCAACACGAAGCCGGTAAACCGGAAAATCAGAAGTCGACATCGAGTGTAGATTTTTCAGGTGAAACCATAAAAGCCTTTTCCTGGCCAGAACTTTTGCCCTTCAACATATATAAGCCCCTCTTCAATTGAATACCATAAGGTTTGCCTGTATCGAACGAACCCAGCACTCTCGCAGCACCATCCAGCAAATCCACCATCTCCCCCTGCCCCGACGGAAAATGAATGGTACAATCCACCATTGGCTCAACAGGCATACTTTTAAACAAGATAGAATTTCCCTCATAACCTGTATGCCAGATCTGCGGAATCTGCTTAAAACCACTTTCCTGAGCTACAATAGGTGTATTTTTCATCAAATAGTTCTTCAAGCTCTCCGCAGTCACATTTCCTTGCTGATCTGCAGCTGCTCCCCTTAAACCCTTCAAAAGCAAACTCGTAAACACCCCCCTTTTTTCACCCGTCAAATCATTATCAATCTCATAAGCCTGGTCCAGGTACTGCGTGGCATAGCCCACAAAATACAGGGTATGTAAAGATCCGGGCATAATCGTATCAATTACAGACGGAATCGGGCGGATGTTATAAGCCGCATTTCTACAGCAATCTGCCAGAAAAATCACTTCCTTAAAAATCTGCAAACGCACCATCAAATCCTTATAGTCACTTGCAGAAAGCGCACTTCTCCGCTTAGACTGCGACCAATTGGCTAAGCAAAGCCCCGTATTACTCTCCTGCGTATCCACCCCCAGACCATGGCCTGCAAAATAAAAATACAAACGGTCAGCCTGCCTTTGAAACTTAGTGTTTACCGTGGAGATGATCTCATCCAACTTATCATCAATAGCATACTGGATCGGTGCCAAAGGCATTACCCCTGGCGAAGAAACAATCTTAAAGCACTGATCCGCCGGAACATCTCCATTATCCGTATCCAGCAGCCACTGTTCTATCCCTGTAGCATCCGGAACCGCTCCCAACAGTCCTTTAAGGCCCCCATCCTTCGGCGGCGTGTAGTCATTAATGCCTACTACAATCGCAAAATCTTTTAAGCCCATAACCTTAGCCCTTTAAAATGCAACAAACACTTTCTATCGTAGGCAAATCGTCGTCAAAACCACCATGAGATAAAGAGGTTGTTCTTAAACCCTCCTGTGCATCTGCTGCAGATTTAGACAGCACCAGCCGGTTCTTCCCTTGTTCTGCAAAATAGGTTTTCAGCAAAGCCAGGTTCTCATCATCTTTGTAGGGACTTTCGCCGCTTAAATACCGCTCCATACCCAAAATATATTCATCAAAGCCCTCACCTTTCTTCTCCAGGATCCCGGAAATCAAGTAGAGCAAAGACCGGGTATAGAAATAAGGCACCAGCATATCTTTTCGCTCATTTTCATCAGACATGGTAAAACAGCGCAAGGCCTCATACCGTTCTGGATGCGTCAGCACTTCAGCCACAAATAAGTCCGTGCGGCAAGCAGGAGCCATAAACACTAAATTTCTAAATTTAAATCCCGAAAAATCAGATGCCATCGCTTTCAATAAATTGCAGACCACTATCGAGCCCGCACTATGCCCAACCAGATCCACCCACACCGTTGGTTTTCCAGCAGCATCCTTGGTTTCCTGGATATAAGCCACCAAACGATCAAGTACATACCTGCCGGCATGCTGATCCGTACCTTCAAGCCCCTGATTGTCCTTCCACAAATATTCAGACTTTAACTTCATCTCATTCCATACCCAGGCCCCCAGCTCGGCAAGATAAAACTGACGAAGAATCTCCTCCACTACGGTTGGGTAAAAACCATGGTCTCTTTTATTCAAAAAACGCTTAGCCACCCTCACCGCAATTTTAGTGAGGTTCAACAGCAACGCACCTGAACTTATAATACCTCTTCCCTGTACAGCACTTGAATCTGCAAGCAGGGCAGGCAATTCCGTATCTGTATCTAAAATATACTGCAGTTCAGGATAAAACTGCATCTCCAGCATCGCATCATCTTCGGGCAATTCCTCTATCAGCACCGCAGATCTTGCACCATCCTGGTTCGCCACATCCGCATCCTCAAAAGGCCGTGCCTTGCTCAGTTCCCTGTTCAACTCTACATCCGTCAATACATCCCCCGCACCCCGGCCTCCCGGAGTTTCGATCCCTAACTTCTTCTCTAGAACTTTCAGCAATGCCTTCAGTATTTTATCATACAGGCTGGTTTCAGAAATCTTCTTGATATTCGTGCTGATGGTCTCCACCAGTCCCGTTTCCCAGACCATAAAGATCGGAAAGCCTCCCGTATCTTTTAAAGGCTGGTATAATTTCCTCGCCGTATCCATTCCGGCCTTTTCACTCACCAGTCCGCCATGAAAGTAAAGCGTAATTTTACCCGGTTTTTGAGCTCTGATGTTGGCAAAAAGAGCATCAACCTGTTCCGGAGTTGTTTGATAATTGCCGGAAGCGCGAAAGGTACCCTGCGGGCCGGCATTGATGATAAAATCCTGATCTGCCATAGATTTATATTTAAAAGCATTAATAAGATGCAATACCCCGCAAAACCCTTTCTGTATTGCATAATAAATATGGTTATTTTCAATGTAAAAAACAATAACAATCTGATAATCAGTAAATATTAATGATTAAATCTCAATCCCCCCTAAAACCCCTTTTTAAAATTAGGAATAGACTTAAATTCAAGGGCGAAAGAAACTATGGAATCGATTCGGTTAAATAAAGCCACAGCCAATACATGCCTCAATTCATCTGGAAAATGATCGTCATCAATAAACCAAGACTTCGTATTTTCATTAAAACGGACTAGAGTATTTGTATACTTTACCCTCATGAACAATAACTTTTCAACTACCTTTTTCAACACTCTTTTACCTTTCTTCTCATCATGCTTCCTCCCTGTCGTCAGCACAAAACCGGCTAAAATAGGTTTCACCCAATTTCAAATAATTGGCTTTATCCTTGTCCAGCAGTTTTACTGTTCTGTTCTTACCCTTAGTTTCAGGAAAAAGCCTATGAAACTCATCTACTCTTTCCTGAGCAGGTAAATCTATTAAAATGGCCCTCAAAGCTAATTTTCCAACCACAGAACCAAAGATTCTCCCTTCAAGGTCAATACTTTTTGGAAAAAGTTCATAAATAACATTCATTTGGAACTTAGATATTTCCATTAATTCAGTTTCAGCAACAGCAATCAAGCCATAGATAGAACTTGCCTCATTTTTAAAGCTGTCTGGCAGAACAGCAATCTCCCCAGCCTTAAAAAACCCAAGAACCACCTTACCATCCTTACCATTTACATAGATCATAACCATACCTTTTTTAACAAACCAAGCTTTTCTGGAGATTCTTCCTACCCAGTGCAGCACTTCTTGTTTTTTACAATAACAACCCATCAACTGTTTTGCAACATGTGCTTTAAAATCCAAATAAGGCATGTCCCGAAAGCCCTCGAGAAAATCAAATAATCCTTTTAAATCATCTTCAGTAATTTCACAATCCTTCACCATGACAACCCCTTTCCGAAAACCGAGGAGTTTACTGCTGCGTATTTTAAAAGGCACAGCAAGCCTTTGAAAGCCAATTCAATCATAAGAGACACTAATTAAGAGAATTAATAAAATGGTTAATAATTAAAAATTAAGCAGGAAATTCCATCACACTCAATTCCGCCTTCCCGTTTTTATACAGCACCATCAGGTTTTCTATGCTGATCTTCTTAACATCCTCGGGATATTGCAAGTTGAAGGCTTCAATAAACCTTAATGGCGAATTAAAGGAAGTCCTCAGCTGAAGCCGCACTTCGTTTTCCTCATGATTGCGGAGCATCACACTCACCTCAATGAGTTTGTCACCATGAAGCGCAGCTTCAACACCTTCTTTACTGGTAATGAGGTTAGAATGAGCCCAGAAGTACTGGACTAAGTCACTAGTTTTGATCATAAAATTTACATTTGGTTAGATTTTTAATAATTATTGGCAAAAATTTGATTGAGCAATGGGCAAAAAAAAGGGATATGAACCCTCACCGGTCTGCACCCAAGAAAATATGATTTCATGATCAAGCCTCAGAATCTAAAAGATTCAGCGCGATCAGAAA
>Ga0182008_10000645_pt1 | contig 25460 bp, 24 predicted proteins | sample Sormic07211129_1_FD_120482 | JGI IMG/M metagenome (GOLD analysis project Ga0182008, IMG submission 120482) | Rhizosphere microbial communities from Sorghum bicolor, Mead, Nebraska, USA - 072115-129_1 metaG | ecosystem: Host-associated > Plants > Roots > Rhizosphere | place: USA: Nebraska...
ACGCACGGAGTTCTTCAATGACTTCCTTCGTCGCGACCGCATGTACTGGGGAGTGAATGTCTATTTCTACGACCGGGAGCGGTGTGTCGGGGACGTTCGCATTTGGCGCAATCGGGAGCGGGGGAATTTCGATACCGGCGAAATCGAGATCCTGAACCTCGTCGAGCCGGCAATCACCGCCGCGCTTTCACGGCTGGGCTGGAAGGAATCCGCACCCGCCGTCGAGGAAGGCGAATCCGCGGAGGCGACGCTGCAGCGCGAAGGACGTCTGAGCAAGCGCGAGGCCGAAGTGGCATGGCTTGTCAGTTGCGGCTGTCCCGACAAGGAGATCCAGAGCCGGCTCGGCCTGGAGTATCCGACGGTACGTTTCCATCTGGGCAATGCCTTCAAGAAGCTGCGCGTCACCAACAGAGCCGCGCTCGTGGGCCGAGTTCGAGCCCTGCTGGCGCACCAGGCACATGGAGGGACCGCAACAACGGCCATCGCGATGCCTGTCGCGCCAACGGAAGAAGCCGCGACCCCTTCCGCGTTTGCGACTCAAGTGCTCAGGCAGCGCAGCGCGCCACAACAGATTCGTCCCAACTGATTCCTACGCCACGAGTGTCGTCGGCAGCGTGCAAGCTCGCACGCACCGGCCTCAGAAGCGCAGCATGTCGTCCGCCAGATCGAAACAGCAAGGGTCGTCTTGACGCCGAGCAGGCTCTGCTGGCGAGCGGAACCCGGCACATGGGACCCTGAGCTGCATCCGAGGCACAATCGTACCCGTCGACGTATTCCTCATCGCCACCGAGCCTTTGCCGGTCGCGATGCTTGATCGGCTCCTGCCACGCCGCAGGATGGCTGTGGATAGTCTATGGCCTTGCTTGTTCTGTGATCTCCTTTTTTAGGCTCCGGGATCGAACTCATAGGGCGCGAAGAGCGAAGCCCGCAGCGCCCTGTCATGGGTCAGGGGCGTCAGTCGGTGGAGTCGTTTGAATCTCTCTTGCTGCTGCCCTTGCGGGCCTGTTCCCTAGTCTTACTGTGTCACAAGAGTAGCTTTACGCCTGCCCTTCCGCAGCAGGGGCACTGCCCGAGACGAGCGATCACCTGGTAGCTCAGTCGATGGCGCAGTGTCGTGATCGACGTCGCCACGTGGCGCTGCGCGCGCAGGACTGCCGCGGGGGACGTAATCCTCGGGAAGGGCAGGCACTTGGCGTTCGATGAAGTTTTTTTTGCCGCCGACAGACTTGTCGGCAACGAGGCGTTCAGCCATCAAGAACCCGTAGGCCGCGATGCTCAACGCGGCGTGATGATGGAATCCCCGCCAACCTCGGCCCTCGTAGTGGCCGAGGCCGAAATCCTGCTTCAGATCCTGGTAGTCACGCTCGATGCGCCAACGCTGATGGGCGATGTCGACCAACTCGTTGATCGGCGTGTCCTCTGGCAGGGTGGACAGGAAGTACTTGCTCGGTTCAGCGTCGCTTGCCGGCCACTCGATGAGCAGCCACTGCTCGGGACGCAGGCGCGCCTTGCCCGTATTGCCGCCGGCGTGGCGCACCCGCACGGCCGCGAAGCGGCCGTTCAGTGTGTCGTTGGTTCCCTCGCGCCAGCTGATGTTCTGGAACGCTCGGCTTGGCAATGACTGCGCCAATGCCTTGACGCTCATGGGCTGCAGTGCCGCCGTGCGCCTGGGCATCACTGGTGGTCGGCCCATGCCGCTGTAAGGCTTGGGTGGCAGCGGCTGAACGCCAGGCGACCAGACCACGACAGCAGATGTGATGCCTACCGCGTAGAGCAAGCCCATGTCGCTGAGCGCCTGGCGGAAGGCGTTGTCCACGCCGTAGCCAGCATCGGCCAGCACGCAGCGGCGCGGTGCACCTTCGTTCAACAGCGTGCGCAATTGCTGCAACGCGATCTGCGTCTTCGTGGCGAAGCGCACTTCATCGGGAACGCCGGCCTTGATGCGGCGTTCAGGATCTGATGCCCAGTCCTCGGGCAGATACAACTGCCAGGCCACGGGCAAGCTGCTCTGTTTGCTTGCCAGCGAGATGCTCACGGCCACCTGGCAGTTGTCCTGCTTGCCTGGCATCCCGCAGTACTGACGGGTGACACCGACCGAGTGACGCCCCTTCTTTGGGAACCCGGTGTCGTCGATGATCCACCAGCCGCCCTGGCGGAAGTCCATCCTGGGCACCACCCACTGGCATACGCGCCGCAGCATCTGCGTGTCAGACCACTCAGCCCTGGCCACAAAGTGGTGCAGTGCTTGATGCCGTGCGCTGGCGTGTATCGGGTCCAATCGCGCGGCCATGGGCTCAACGCTCTTGCGCGACAGCGGGAGCATCAGGCCCGTGCAGTAACCGCGAAGGCCGGCATGCCGGTCCATGTGACCCAGGCCCGCGCTCAGGTGCTTCAGGTAGCTATCGAAGCGCTCGGCTGCATTCATCAATCCTCCGGTGCGAAGACGAGAGAATCGCATTATTTCATTTATGACACAGTAAGACTAATTCGTTTAGGTCTCCCTGTTTCGAACTGGATTTGGCTCCGTTGCGCGGACGGGTGGGGGCTTAATTCCCAAGCCGGCTGGCTCATGAAGGTGACTGCGAAAGTGTAGAGTCCCAGGCATGTCCGACAAAGTCAATGAAGAAGTGGTTCCGGGAAGCCCGGCGTGGTGGATTCAGCAGCCTGACCGCAGCGAGCGGGTCGGCGGGCGGGGCCGTCCTCCCGTCTCCTTCGAGAAGATCATTTCGACGGCGCTGGAGGCCGTGGACGAAGTCGGCCCTCAGGCATTCAATATGAGGATGCTCGCCGAGCGCCTCAACTCGGGCACTGCAACTTTGTATAGGCACGTGGCGAGCAAGGACGAAATTCTGGTCCATGTCGTCGATCGTGTGCTGGGTGAAGTCGAGATCGATCCGCTTCGGCTGGCCAAGTTGCCATGGCAGAAGGCGTACGTATCCGGCGCGACGGCATTCTTCAAGATACTGAGTGCGCATCCGAAGATCATCCCCTTGCTCGTGGCCCAAATTCCGCTTGGCGCGAATGGTCTAGCGGGCAGGGAGAGATGGCTCTCTCTGCTTGCCGCGAACGGCTTCTCCCCCGAGCTTGCGGCGCGAGCCTATGTGACCATGGCGAACTACGTTGTTGGATTCGCTACCCAGCAGCATCCGCGGGACACTGAGGTCTCTGCGCACGCTTCGGATCTGAAGCGGTTCTTTTCGGCGCTCGACAAATCGCACTATCCGCATACCGTGAAGCTCGCAGGACAGCTCGCAGGCATCTCCATTCAGCAGCAGTTCGTTTTCGGACTAGATCTGATCATCGCGGGCTTAGAACACCTTCGCGGCGAACAGCCCCCCGCCCGTCGCGCCTAAGGCTTCGTGCGCGCGTAGGGCGCGCTGGGCGACGAATCAGACCGCAGAAATGCCTTGATGACTGGGGTGAGCGGAGTTGCCGTCCTGCACACGGTCAATGCCGCATGGGTCTCCCCCGACAAACCTCGCCGCAGGAGCCTCGAAACCGATAAGGTGGCCGACCTTTTCGCTGCATCGGTCGCGGTAGGGACGGGGATTACTCCCCGCCCCCCGCACAGATCCGTACGTGCGGCACTACCGCATACGGCTCCTGCCTTGAGTCATGACGCAAAGCGTTGATGCGGATACGGGTGGAGCACCCGAGCCCGCGGGAGGTAGCGTTCGACCAGACGCCCGAACCGGCCCCAAGGCATTCGTCCACGCTGCCCTCGCCGTCGTAGCGCATATAGCCACGCCCAAGACACGTCCTTGCGGAACGCGTCCAAGCGGTCAACATTGCCCGGTACGGCGTGGTAGTTGAAGTAGCCTTGGACCACGCGCCGCAGCCAGCGACCAACCACGGGGATCGGCTCGTGCATGCGGCGCATCAGCGCCTCTCGAATCGCCTTGAGGCGGGCACGCATTCGCTTCGCCGAGGTCAGTCGCTTCAGTTGGAACCAGCCGTTCGACCGGGACTTCCCACAGATGTGGGTGAACCCCAAGAAGTCGAACGTCGGTGGCTTTGCAAGCTCTTGCTTGGCGCGCGCCTGGGCCGCGAAGCGACCGAGCTGCAGCACGCGCGTCGTGTCCTCGTTCCGCGTCAGCCCGAACTGGGCGAACCGCACCTTCATGTCCTCAAGGAATCGGTCCACGTCGCTCTTGCTCTCAAACCCGAGTACGCTGTCGTCGGCGCACCGAACGATCATCACGTCCCCTCTTGCATGGCGGCCTCTCCAGCGATGCGCCCACAGGTCGAAGACATAGTGCAGATAGATGTTCGCCAGTAGCGGCGAGATCACTGCCCCTTGCGGGGTACCCACCCGCACGTCGGTCTTGTTCCCGTTTTCGACAACGCCGGCCGTCAGCCACTTGCGGATCAATCGCAAGACTCTCGTGTCACCGATTCGGTGCTCGAGGAATCGCATCATCCAGGCGTGGTCGACGGTGTCGAAGAATGCCTTGATGTCAGCGTCGAGCACCCAGTTCACGCGCTTCGTCTGTATGCCCACCACCACGGCGTCCAGCGCTTGATGCTGGTTGCGCCCTGGCCGGAAGCCATACGAGAAGCCAAGGAAGTTCGCTTCATAGATCGGCGTGAGCACCGTCACCACAGCTTGCTGGACGATCTTGTCTTCCAGCGCTGCGATACCCAGCGGGCGCTGCTTGCCGTCCGCCTTGGGGATGTACACCCTGCGGGAGGGCAACGCCCGGTAGCGGCCAGAATGCACCGCACCCCACAACTTGCCGATCCGCTCGTCGACTCTTTCCTCGTACTCGCGCCACCTCACTCCATCGACGCCGGCCGCCGCATTGCGCTTCAATTGCATGAAGCTGTCGTGCAGCAGTTGGGGCGTGATGTGGTGCAGCAGCGCCGTGAACCGTACCTCCTTACCCGCGGCCTTGGCGGCCCGGGCTGCTTCACGTACACCGTCGAGCCCCATCGATGCGCGGGTCCGGCTCTGCGTCCGGGGCGCAGGGAGCGCTTCAGTGTTCCTCTTGGCTGCTCGCCTTCCCTCCCGACCCTCCGCCCGCACCGCTTTGGAGGCGGCACCGTTGTTCGGGTCGTTCATCGGTACTACGCAAGCATCCGACTTCTCGCCAGCGTGAATGCCGGGCTTGCGGCCAACGGCCTTCCCCGACCCGCCCACCGATCCATATTCCGGCTCGGCGGGCACTGGCGAGATCTCCCAGTTCCTGTACAGAGAGCTTCTGTGCGTGCGCAGGGTCTTCGACCGCGCAGGGCCCGCCGAGGACTCGCGTGTAGCGCCCTCGTCGGTGTTGCCTTCCGCTTCGCTTAACCGCGTCGGCGCCCTAGACTGCCTGATTTCGCGGCTCAATGGCTGGCCCGCACTCTCCCCTGTCAACGCTTCAGTGACATCCTCGCGGATAGCACCGCATGACTCGGGGTCAGGGTGGATCACTACTCCTTTCCTGTGTCGAACTTTCATCAACTACTCTCCGACAGTCTCCTGTCGCACTAAGCGTCCGGCGAAGTCATCTTGAAAGCGCGGTAGGAGCAAAGGATGCTCGTGTCCACCAGAACTCTTGGCGGACTCGTGGACCCTATCGAACAGCAGTCCTCGCCAGGCCGTCGGCGCCGACGGTTGCATAGCGACGAATTCAAAGCCGATGCTGTGGCTGCAGCGTCGCAGGCCGGCATGTCGATGGCCTCGGTGGCCTTGGCGCGCGGCATCAATGCCAACTTGCTGCGCCGCTGGGTGCGCGAAGCCGAGTTGCCACAAGCCATGATGACAGCCCAGCCTGCAGCGGCTGCATCGACGTTCGTCCCGGTCCGGATGCCAGAGCCTGTCGCGCAGCCCGCGGAGATACGCATTGACGTGCGCCGCGGTGCGACGACGATCACGGTGTCCTGGCCGATGGCGGCCGCCACCGAATGCGCAGGCTGGATGCGCGAGCTGCTGCGGTGATCCGGATCGACGCGGTGTGGCTGGCCGTGCACCCGCTGGACATGCGCGCCGGGACAGAGGCCGCTTTGGCCCGCGTCGTCAACGTGTTCGGTCAGGCACGCCCACATCACGCGTACCTGTTCGCCAACCGGCGCGCCAACCGCATGAAGGTGCTGGTGCATGACGGCATCGGCGTGTGGCTGGCCGCGCGGCGCCTGAACAGCGGAAAGTTTGTCTGGCCGAAGGAAGGCGCTGCCACGGCCGCGCTCAGCCATGCGCAGTTCGGTGCTCTCGTGCTGGGCCTGCCGTGGCAACGCGTTGGCGAGGCCGGCGTCATCCGGGTGCTGTAACGCTGCGCAATTGCCGAATCTGCCGATGGACCAGCGCGTCATGGGTGGGCAAGATCACGATCCGTGATTGCTCTGCAGCAACTCGACGCCCTGGATCCGCAGCAGATGCGCCAAGCGCTGCTGACGCTGATGGCCGAAGTGGCGGCCAAGGACGAGCTGCTCGCACGCCATGCACGTGAAGCCACCTTCAAGCAGGCGCTGATCGACAAGCTCACGCACGAGGTCGCCAACCTGCGTCGGCTGAAGTACGCCGTCACCAGCGAGAAGTTCTGCGCCGGCATGAGCGCCGAGCAAAAGAGCCTGATCGAAGAGACGCTGGACAGCGACATCGCGCAGCTGACGGCCGAGCTCGAACAGGCCGATGACGACGCGCAGGGAGCCAGGGACAAGAAGACCAAGCAGCACCCCAGGCGCGAGCCGCTGCCGGCGCACCTGCCGCGCCGCGACGTGCATCACGAGCCGCAAAACACGGCCTGCGCCTGCGGTTGCGCGATGAAGCGTATCGGCCAGGACATCGCAGAGCGGCTGGACTACGAACCCGGCGTGTTCACGGTGGAGCGCCACGTGCGCGGCAAGTGGGCCTGCGCGCGCTGCCAGAAGCTGGTCCAGGCGCCGGTGCCCGCACACGTCATCGACAAGGGCATCCCCACCGCCGGGCTGCTGGCCCAGGTGCTGGTGGCCAAGTTCCTCGACCATCTGCCGCTGTACCGCCAGGAACGCATCTTTGAGCGCGCCGGCATGCTGATCGCGCGTTCCACCCTGGCGCAGTGGGTCGGTGAATGCGGCGCGCAGCTGCAGCCGCTGGTGGACGCGCTGACGAACGAGCTGATGCGCCACAGTGTGCTGCATGCCGACGAGACACCGGTGGGCATGCTCAAGCCTGGCAACAAGAAGACCCACAAGGCCTACATCTGGACCTACTGCACCACCAGCTTCAACGCGACCCGGGCCGTGGTGTTCAACCTCGCGCAGACCCGTGGCGGGGAGAACGTGCGCGGCTTCCTGCGCCAGGACGGCACCGGCGCTCAGGCTTGGCGCGGCACGCTGGTGACCGACGGGTTCTCCGGCTACAAAGCCAGCTTCGAGCGCGGCGTCACCGAGGCTGGATGCGTCGCGCATGCCCGGCGCAAGTTCCACGAGCTGTGGGCCAACCACGCCAACAAGGTCGGCCAGCAGGCGCTGAGGTACTTCCAGGTTCTCTTCAGGATCGAGGAAGACCTCGCCGCAGCCACAACTCAGGAGCGACGACGCGTGCGGCAGCGCAAGTCGCGAAGGGTGGCCGCAGCGCTGCACAAGTGGCTGCTGGCACAGCGCCAACTCGTGCCCGACGGTTCGGCTACCGCCAAGGCCATCGACTACAGCTTGAAGCGGTGGAAGGCGCTGACGCGCTACATCGACGATGGCGACGTGCCCATTTCCAACAACTGGGTCGAGAACCAGATCAGGCCAATTGCACTTGGACGGTCGAACTGGCTGTTCGCCGGCAGCCTACGTGCGGGCCAGCGGGCCGCAGCGGTCATGAGCCTGGTGCACTCGGCCAAGGTCAACGGCCACGACCCGTACGCTTACCTCAAGGACGTTCTGGAGCGGCTGCCGACACAGCCCGCCAGTCGGATCGAGGAGCTGCTGCCGCATCGCTGGACGCCCTTGGCTGCTGCTCACTGAGCGTGATCGGCGAAGTCAAGCTGACTTCGCCGGACGCTTACATCGCGCCGCGTCCTTGCCATGCTGATCCTCCTGCTGGGCGATTTCAATCTAACCGAGAGGCTGAACCGCCACCGTACCGTTGGCTGAACAGGTCGCCAACGCCTTGCGCGCCGCGATCCTCGCAAGTCATCTGCCGTCCGGCGAGCGGCTGAGCGTGCCCGCGGTGGCGCGGCGCATGGCCGTCTCGCGCACACTGTGCGCAAGGCGATGCTGATGCCCAAGCGCGAGGGTCACCGACGTGCCTGCTGAGCCAGCCGCCGTCCGACGACCCGACGTACGACACGACGCTTCAACCCGGCCAGCATTCCGCGCTTGTTCAGTTGTTGGAGCAGGCGCTCTCCAGAAGACAGCAGACGATCGGCGACGTCGTCGAGATCGAGGTCCAGCAGCTCGTGGTCGCGCTTGCGCCATTCGCCGGCGATCATGACTGATTCGATGTTCGCGATGCTGGCGTGCAGGGCCGCGGCTACGGCATCGTGGGCCGGCCAAAGATTCAACGCAGTTGCATCGACCACCACCAGGTCGGCCTGCATGCCGGGCAGAAGGCAGCCGACGTCTTCCGACAGGCCCAGGGCACGTGCGCCCTCCACCGTGACCCAGGACAGGATCTGCTTGCTGGTGATCGTTGCTTTCTCGGTGCCGGTTCCCGTGAGTTGGCGTTGCATCAGGTGGTCCATGCCGCGCTGATGCGCCGCGGCGATGCGCGCTGCAATCAGGACTTCGCTGGAAACGATCGCGTCGACGTCCGTTCCAAGCGATGGTGCGGACCCTAGTTTCAGCAGTCGTCCCGTGATCGGGATGCCATGTCCCTGCCCCAGCTCGTTCTCGGGGGTGATGGTGAAGCTGGCTCCGGCGTCTACAAAGGTCTCGAGCCATTCGTCGCTGAGGTCTGCGCCGTGCACGATGTTCGTGCGCGGTCCGATCAGGCCCGCGTCGCGCACCGCCGTCCAGGCCGGGGTCGGTTGGCCGCCGCTTTGGTGCATGGACACGACGAGGCCGCGCTCGTTGGCCGCGCGGAAGTCCGCAAGCGCCACGGCCGGCGTGGAGAGCTGCGGCCCTTTGATCGCCATTCCCAACGTGAGAAGCGGGTGGCGGCGGATCGGCCCGTTCATCAGAGCATCGATTTCGCCGAGCGGATGAGGCGCATCAGCGGCCGAATAGGGCGTTCCATGCATGAACACCGCGCGGATGCGCGCATCCGCCAGGCCTTGCACGGCTTGCGTCGCATGGTCCGGGGACGGCGTGTTGTGACACCAGTCGCCCACCGTCGTGACGCCGCAGTTGATCTGGTTCAGTGCGCCCGCGAACGTCGAGATGCGCATGTCGTCGGGGCCATAGCCCCCCGCCACGCCTCCATGCATGTTGGACAGGTAGTCGAGCAGCGTCCAGTCCGCGCCCACGCCGCGCAGTGCGGTTTGCCACGTGTGGAGATGCGCGTTGATCAGACCAGGGATGACGATCCGCCCGCGCAGGTCGACAACCTCGGCACCGTCCGAGGTGAGGCCCTCGCCGATCGCGGCGATCCGATCGCCCTTGATGAGAATGTCGACACACTCGACGTCGGGCCGGCCAGCGGCCATGGTGATGACCTGCGCGCCGGTGAGAAGCAGCGGTTTCATTTCACGAGTTCCTTGGCAAACGCCCTTGATGCCAAGGGCGTGGGGCGGGGCTGATCGATGCTGGGTGTCATGGCGGCTGCTGCGGCGGCTGTCCCGTTGAGCAGGTCTGTCGTCCCGATGTGGCCGATGTAGCCGTCCGGCCTGATCAGCATGAGCGTGTCGCCGGCCACGCCGTAGATCCGCTCGAACGAACGTGACGAGTCGATCAGCCCGACGTCCGCCGCGGCACCGTAAGCGCTGATGACAACCCGCTTCAGCGTCGCACCGCGCTCCGGCCACCGCAGGCGCGAGAGTTCCTGAGCCGCGCGCGGGCCATATGCGACCGCGGTGAAGTGCCCTCCCCTCAGGACTTCGAAGAGCCGCACCGGCGCGCCGTCGACAAGCCGGCGCAAACGTGCGTCCGGGGCACGGTCCCCGGCACGCAGCGTCTTCGTGGCGTTGCCGCCGCGGGCCAATGGTCCGGCGTGGTAGGTCAGCTGCAGCTGATGTTCATCCTTGCCGCGGCGCAGACTCGACGGGTCGAGCTTGGCGATGCCCTGGTATTTCCGGGTGGAAAGGCCCAGCACGCCCGCCGCGATCGGTTGCCGCTCGGCCTCATAGGTCTCGAGCAACTCCGGCGGTGCGCCCGCCAGGACCTGCGCAAGCTTCCAGCCGAGGTTGTACGCGTCCTGGATGCCGGTGTTGAGTCCTTGTGCTCCTGCGGGGGTGTGCACGTGCGCGGCGTCGCCTGCGATGAAGACCCGGTTGCAACGGTAGCGTTCGGCCAGCCTGATGTTGGGTCTGAACACGGACTGCCACTGGATGCTGTTCAATTGAATGCGCGGGTTTCGAATCCGCGACTGGATGCGCTGGGCAATGGCTGGCAGGGCATCCGGAGGTGCTTCCTGCGGGGACAGGCGGATCATCCATTGGAACATCTCACTGTGCGGCAGCGGGCAAGCGCCGATGAAACGCCCTTTCGCGCCGGGCCAGATGTGCCAGCGGTCGCGCGACAGGCCCGAAGTGGCGGCGTCCACGATGAGGATGCGATCGTCCTCGTCGGTCGATCCGATGAAGCCCAGTCCGAGCTGCCTCCTCACCGCGCTCGATCCGCCATCGGCGCCGACGATGTAGCGCGCGGCGATCCGCTCTGGGCCGCCCGGTGTCGAAAGCTCGCAGAGTACGCGATCCGGCTCCTGGGTGAATGACTGAAGCTCCTTGCGGTACTCGACGCTGCCGCCCAGCCGCTCGAACGCTTCGTGAAGTGCCCGGTCGATGCGAAACTGTGGAATCAGCCAGGTGTTGGGATACGGAACGTCGTCACTGGCCTCGCTGTGACTGAACATCCGCAACGGGATGGTGACGGGCCCCAGGTGGATGCCCATCTTGGGATAGAGACTGCCTCCGCGCAGGACATCCCGCAGCACGCCAAGGTCTTCGAATACCTCCATGCTGCGGGGCTGCACGCCTTTGGCGCGTGAGCCGCCGAATGCCTGGGCACCACGGTCGATCATGCGGACGCTGATGCCACGGCGTGCCAGGTCGATGGCCAGGGCGGTACCGGAAGGTCCGGCGCCGGCGATCAGGACGTCGGTGAGTCCATCGTCTTTCATGGGGTGAGTCTTTCAGTCTGCTCAAGGGTTTTCAGGAACCGGGCGGTTGCGCCGGCAACCCACTGCGGCTGCTCCTCCGGCAGCAGGTGTCCAGCGTCGGGATGGACCAGCTCCTGGCTACCCGGGATGTCGCGCGCAAAGTGCTGGCCGTCGATCGACCGGCTTCGCAGCACGAGGGTCGGCGCGACGATGCGCCGGATCTCCGCGCTTCGGTCCGCGTGGTCGATGTTCACCATGTCCACCAGGGCCGAGCGGTTGCCGGGAAGATTGGACAACGCGTGGACCCGGTCGATCATGGCGTCGTCCACGATGTTGGAGCCGGGGCCCACCAGCTTGCGCAAATTGCCAGCCACTGCGCTACGCGGCGTCCATCGGCGCAGTAACGGCCTGAGCAGCGGATTCCGCATGAGCTTGAAGGCTGCCGGCAGCGTTTTTTCCGGGTAGCCCGTTGCATTGATGAGCACCAGCGCTGTCACACGGTCCGGATGGTCCAGCGCAAGGTTCCAGGCGATGTTGCCTCCCAGCGAGTGGCCTACCACGGCGTATTGAGGAACCCCGATCGCATCCATGAACCGGCACACCGTCTCGGCATAAGTGCGCATCCGGTAATCGCGATCGGCGCGCGGACCAGTCAATCCGAACCCGGGCAGGTCAAGCCGGATGACGTCAGAGAACACGGACATCGCGGCCGACACTGCCGCCACGCTGTGCAGCGAGCCACCGGAACCGTGGACGACAAGCACCGGCGACCCTGCACCGGCCCGCTTGTAGTGGATACGCAGGCCGTCGACCTCCACGAAGGAGGAGTCCGGCTGTGGGAGGGTCCAGTTCGTCATATTGGCTACATTGTAGCCAATAATTGGTTGTCCCTCAAGGGTCGAATCACCCGGGAGAAACCCCACGGGGCATCACGCAGCGGTATGTCAGTCGGTGCGTCCGTATGGAAGGCGGGGCCTATCTCTGTATCGATCAGTCTCCGGGGGACAACCCGAAGCTGAACGCGCCTCGATGAGATAGGCGCAAAAACTCGGAGTCGATCAGTTCCCGAACGAGCGACAGGGCCGGGTTGGGTTGAGGGTCGATCCGCATGGCCAGCGCCAGCTGACGGTTGAGTTGCACCCCCGAGATTTCCGAGAGCACGATTTCCGGAAGCGGCCCTTTGGCATCCTTAAACACCGATACGGGCATGATCGTTGCCCAGCGCCCGCGCGACACCAGTTCGCGGATGGAATCGATGGAATCGATCTCCGCGCGCACGTTCAGCGGCTTACCCAACGCAAGCAGCTGGCTTTCGACAATCCCCCGGGGCAGGCTCGTCATCAACAAGGGAATCCGGGCGAGTTGCCCGACCTGCACCACCGGATCGACGCGCATGGAGTTGTGCGACACCAGTGCAAAGGGTTCCGCCAGCAAAGGGTGGAACGACAACGCGCGGCCGGGCTCCGGATTCGTGACTACGGCCATATCGACGATGCCGCGCTCCAGCCATTCAAGAAGAGTCGGCGTGAATGCCTCGCGCGCCCGAAGTGTCACCCCGTCGAGCATGCGGCTGCAGCTCTCGAACACCCCGGGCACCAGCAGGCGCGCCAAAGTGGGCGAGGCACCGACCACCACGCTCGCCTCCTCGCGCAGCTGGCCGCGTGCCAGCTTCTGGCCCATGCGGTCGGATTCGCCGAGCATGCGCTGGGCCGCCTCGTACACCGTCACGCCTGCCTGCGTCAGCCTCACCCCGCGCGGCAAGCGTTGCAACAAGCGAACCCCCAGCTCGGCCTCCAGATCGCGCATCTGGCGTGTCAAGGCGGGTTGAGCGATCGGTATCGCGGCCGCAGCCGCCGTCAGGCTGCCAGCGTCGGCGACAGCAACGAAATAGCGCAGCGTGCGAAGGTGCATGAGGGTCTCCTGGATGACCGGCGGCTCGGCATCTCGGAATGACATGGGAAGCTTGTCGAGCGAATCGGCGACGATCCGATTCCACTTAACGGGTCAACCCGCAGCACGTAGAGAGTGAATTTTCTCGCGCTCCACACACGGGCGCAGCAAATCTTCTCATCGCTTGACCTATCGTCTTTTTATGGCTACTATGTATCCATAATAAAGGGCTCGCGTCGCGGATGCGATGTTGGCGCGCCAGCACAGAATTGAAGTTGCAATCGTGGATGCATGGAGCGCGCGCTGCGACGCTTTTTTTCGGAGATAACTGGTGAAGCGCTTTCTGACGATCTTTGCTGTCTGCTTGCTGTTGCTCAATCTCTGGGCAATCACTCAGGCTTGGCACAATTCGGAAGACCGACTTCTGGATGCTTCTGCCCGAAAGGAGTTTGCCGGCAGCTTTGTCAGGACCAGCATGGGGACCACCCGGTACATCCTGGAGGGGCCGGAGAACGCACCACTCGTCCTGTTTGTCGGCGGCTTGACGACAGAGGCGGTGGAGTACTTTGATAAGGCTGCGTCTGCCTTCCGTGAAGCGGGATACAGAACACTGCGTTATGACCTTTTCGGGCGCGGCGGCTCAGATCGTTCGGATGCATTCGACTATGACCAGGCGACCTACGCCCGTCAGATAGACGAGTTGCTTGCGGCACTCAAAATAGACGGCCCAATCTACTTGATAGGTCCGTCGTTGGGCGGCGGAATTTCCGCCTACTGGGCGGCTGCGCATCCTGGCCGCGTGCGAGCGCTATCGCTTCATGCAAGTGCAGGATATGCACCGGCATCGGAACCCATCGTCTCCCTGCTGAAGGTCCCTGTGCTCGGGCGGTATCTATTCTGGCTGCAGCAAGATCGATTGACACTAGGGCGGGTGGGTGCGCACTTTGCGACACCGCAAGAATCTGCAGTTGACCTCGTCCAGGACGGCATTCGCCGCAGCGCTCTCTTCAAGGGCTATCGAGAGGCGCTGTTTCGGACAATCACCAACTTCGGCGCGACCAACCTGGAGCCTACGTTCACCCGGCTTGCCGCGACCGCTGTGCCTGTGCAGATCCTTTGGGGTAAAGAGGATCAGATCCTGTCGGTCGATGGCGCTCAGAAAATAAATGCTTGGTTGGGGGGGAGGGCCGAAGTCGCATTGCTGCCCAATGTTGGCCACATGGCGATGCTTGAGGCAGGTGATCGATCCATTCCTCTTGTGCTCAAGTTCTTTGCTAGCACGCGAAAAGATCCCGCTCGATGAAGCACCGATGGGATCGGCAATGCCGCTCCCGCACGGTTGAGCGGGCTGTACTCATCGAGGGTTTCGAGGAGATGCCGAGGACCAGCAGAATCAATCCGGTCTTGATTCCACTGAGATCGCGAGGCTCGTTCCCTAAAGATGGAGCATCTCTAGAAATAGTATGAGCGCTTAACATTGCTGCCTCCTGGTTGTAAATATTAGCAATAGAAGAATGCGCTCAGGCAATCTCGATGCGCAGATCGGACAGCCCATCAATATGGCCTACCAGCGCATCACCAGCTAGCACGGGGCCAACACCTTCCGGGGTTCCGCAAAATATGAGGTCCCCCGCGCGCAATTCCCATGCCTGTGAAACATGGCCGATGATTTCGGTAACGCTCCAAATCATCTTGCCGAGATGGCTGGATTGGCGGCGCACTCCGTTGACTTCCAAGTGGATGTTGGCGTCATTTGAAATTGCGAACTGCGCCGCAGGCCTGAGGGCTCCAACGGGTGCGCTTTGCTCAAAAGCCTTACCAATGCACCATGGCCGACCCTGCTGCTTCATCTCGTTTTGCAGGTCTCTACGCGTCAGATCCAAGCCAACGGCATATCCATAGACATGGCTCAAAGCGTCCTCGGGTGCTATCGCGACACCACCACGGCCGATGGCAACGACCAGTTCAACTTCATAGTGGAGATTCTTGGTACGCGATGGGTAGGCTACCTTTGCGGCAGTGCCGTCCTCAACCGCAACTACTGCAGTTGCAGGCTTCATAAAGAAGAAGGGGGGCTCACGCCCGGTAAAGCCCATCTCCTTCGCGTGGTCCTCGTAGTTGCGGCCGACGCAGTAGACGCGGTGGACGGGGAGGCGCTCAGGCTGGCCCACAACGGGCACGCTGACGGGAACAGGGGGTGGAAACACGTAGCTCATATCTCGAAAGGAGTTGGTAGGTTGAACAAGTCTTGGACGTGGGCGGCCCGAGTCGCCCGCACCGAAACAGCGGTGGTCGGCTAAGTGCTTCACCCGACTGGACGTTGACAGGTAGGCCCAGGTCAGCGACAGCGCTATAAGCATTGCCTGCACCTCGACTGAGGCCGCGGCCCGCGTTGTCGGAATGGCGGCGCGACGGGGCACTCGGTGCGGCAGCAAGTCGCTGTCGACCTTGAGCATCTCCGTAGCCAAGCGCTGCGGGCTGCCCACGCCGCCGGCCCAGTAGGTGATGAGCTGCGACTTCGCGGCGGTGAACAGGTCGTCCACCGAAGGTATCGGCGACTTGCCCGGACGGGCCAAAGAGGTCGGAATGTTGGCGACGCTGCCGATGGGCAAGAAGCTGCAACGCGGACGGCCCTTCAATGTGCTTAGCCCGCACGTGAGGCAGGATGGCGACGATGCTGTTGTCCAGCGCCGCGACGGTCTTGCCGTCGGCGCTGGCATTGCACGCCCGTTGTAGCCCAACTAGTCCGGCTGCGACGTTCTCCACTACGAAGCTGCTGCCGTTCATACGGCTGCTTAGCCGCTCGGCCATATGGCACACCTCGACGTTGGAGACCTAAGCTGCCTGCAGGGACAGGATGATGGTGATGGAGCCGTCGGAGTAGCCGCCTGGGCCGGGCATGCCGGCCGGGGCAGGAACTGGCGCCGGTTGACGATCATGAAGGGGCTCCAGGGAAAGGGCGATCACCGCCCTCGACGATGACGTTTTCCACGATGCCCGCCTCGCCACGGCGAAAAGCCGCAGCCTCGGTGTAGGCACGTGACTGAAAGCACGCAACGCCGGCCTCCAGCGTCGGGAACTCGATCACGACGAAGCGGTGGAAGGTCTCGGGGCCCTCCATGACCCGGTAGCGGCCGCCACGTGCCAGCACCTTGCCGCCGTGCGCGGCAATGATCGCGGGCACGCGGTCGGTGTACCGCTGATATTGGACGGGGTCGCGCACGAGGCAACGAGAAATCCAATAGGCCGGCATGGACGTGCTCACGGCAGTAGGATGCTCGACCCCGACGTGCGACCGGCCGCCAAGTCGGCGTGTGCCCGAGCGGCATCTGCCAGGGCGTAGCGCTGATTAATGGAAACGTCGAGCAGTCCACGGGCGCGCAGGTCGAACACGGCCGCAGCCGAGGCCCGCAGGTCTTCGGTGGCGGCGGTGTAGGTCACCAGGGTCGGGCGGGTGAAGTACAACGAGCCCATCTTCTGCAGCGTTGCGGCAGCCACTGGCGGCGGCGCGCCCGTGGTGGTGCCGAACGACACGAATAAACCGCGCAGCGCCAGACTGGCCAACGACTGCTCGAAGCTGTTCTTGCCCACGGAGTCATAGACCACCGGCACGCCCACGCCACCGGTGATGTCCTTAACACGAGCGGCCACGTCCTCGGTCAGACGGTCGATCACATGTTCGTAGCCGTTGGCCCGGGCCAACGCGGCTTTGTCAGGGCCCGCGACCACGCCGATCATGTGCGCACCCAGGTGCCGTCCCCATTGGCCGGCCAGCAGGCCGACACCGCCGGCGGCCGCGTGCATCAGCACGTACTGCCCGGCCTGCACGGTATAGCAGCGGCGCATCAGGTACTCGACCGTCATGGCCTTGAGCATCATGGCGGCCAGTTGCTCGTCGCTGGTGTGCGCGGGTGCATGCAGCAAGCGCTCGGCCGGGTAGTTGCGGTGGGTGGCATAGGCGCCGAGCACCGGCCCGCTGATGTAGCACACGCGGTCGCCCGGCTTGAAGTCGGTGACCTGGGGCCCGATTGCTTCCACAACGCCGGCGGCTTCGGTTCCCAGCCCGCTAGGTGTAGGCACCGGGTATTGGCCGGAGCGGGCGTAAACGTCCTGGTAGTTCAGTCCGATCGCTGTATGGCGTATGCGGACCTCGTTGGCACTGGGCTCGGGCAGGTCCAGTTCCTCGAGTTGCAGGACGCTGGGTTCGCCTGGGTTGTGGAATCTGACGGCTTGGATGTTCATGGTCGGAAGGCAGATCGATGGAACAGGGTGCGTGGCGGTTGCGCTCAATCCAGGCGGATATTGCGTTCGCGAATGACCTGGCCCCACTTCTTGTTTTCGGCCAGGATGACCCTCTGGAACTCGGCGGCGCTGGTGCCGGTGGGGGTAAAAAAGAACTCCTGCATCTTCTTCTGGGTCTCTGGAGACCTCACGATGCGGACGAACTCCGTGTTGAAGCGGTCGACCAGCGCTTGCGAGGCCCCTTTGGGAAGCCAGACCCCGTGCCAGGAGATCAGTTCATAGTCCGGCAAGGTCTCGGCGACTGTAGGCAAATCGGGGAAATCTGGATGCCGGGCCGTGCCGGTGTAGGCCAGAGCGCGTACCTTGCCCTCGGCGATAAACGGCCGGATAGTCGGTGGCACTTCCAGCTGCATGTCGATGTTGCCGCCCATCAGGTCGGTCATCGGCGCCTGCTTGTAGGGAACGTGCACGATGTTGACAGCGGCCTTGCCACACAACAATTCCATGCCGATGTGGTGGGCCGAGCCAGAGCCCCAGCTGCCGTAGTTCAGCTTGCCAGGGTTTTTCCTGGCGTGTTCCACCAGTTCGCTGACCGACTGGACGGGCAGGTTGTTGTTCACCACCAGGATGAAGCCGACCGTGCTGGTTTGCGTCACCGGCACCAAGTCGGTGAGAGGGTTGTAGCTGAGCTTGGGGTAGATGTGCGGGTTGAACGACACGATCTGGCTGATGCCATATAGCACGTTGTAGCCATCGGGCTGTGACTGGGCGATCTCGTTCGCACCGATGTTGGCAGATGCACCCGGCTTGTTTTCCACCACGACAGGCTGATGGAGGACCTCGGCAAGCTTGGGGCTGATCAGCCTGCCTAGGATGTCAATTCCGCCACCGGGCCCCTGCGGGATCACCATGCGGATGGGACGGGATGGCCAGTTGGCCGGCTGGGCGTGGGCCGAGGGCATGCCGAGTCCTTGCAGGGCGCACAGGCCGCCGACGGCCCTGGCCAGGACAGAACGGCGGTTTAGAGCGCACGCTGCTTCGCGTGGCAGGTGGTATTTCTGCGTCGTGTGTTGTTGGCTCATGGCTTGTCTCCGTATCGCTGCGTGAAAGAGGCCGCATGCCCGGCCCGCTCTGCGGCGGACCTGACAGCCGCGGTTCAGAATGAGGACACTTTGACTGGTGTCTCGGTGGTCGTGACATCTCCCGCTGACTTGCTGTTCTCGCCAGCGTCCGTCCAGGCCGGAACGCGGCCGATGCGTGCCGCTTCGTGCCAGGCGAAGTTGAGTTCCACCTTGATGCCGTTGATGGGCTCGCGCATGAAGAGCTGGTAGAGGTTGGAGTTGTGCGCCTTGCGCTCGCTAAACTCCACGCCGTTTTTCGTCAGGCGGTCGATGAATTCCTCGATGCCCTCGCAGTTCAGGCACAGGTGGTCGATGCGCCCCGAGCCCATAGCGCCGGCGGCGGAGAAATCCTTGTCGCCGTCGGTGGGCGTCTTCAGGTAGGTGTCCTGGTGGTTGGAGTAGCGGGCCTTGCCGATGTGGATCACGTCCTGCTCACCGATGTAGAGCCAATACACCGGGAAGCCGAATTCCGGGTGGTACCCGTTGCGAAACCCCAGGTTCTCCACGAACCAGTCGCGCGTACTTTCGGGGTCGTGCGTGAGGATGAGCAGGTGTTCGAGAAAGCGCAGTCCCATGGTTGTCCTCTTGTGTTGTTGGAAGGTTCACTTGCTATGTTCGGCCGCTACCGGGCGGGTATCGCCGGAGTCCACCAGCGTGCGCGTCGCATTGACGGAAGCGTAGATCCAGAGGATCTTCATCGGCTCGGTCTCCGACATGTTGCGAAAGCGGTGGGGCACATTCGGCGGAATGAACGTGGTGTCCAGCGGCTTGAGTTCCTGCACTTCGCCGTCGATATCGAGGTATGCATGGCCGCTAAGCAGCATCACGCTTTCCTCGCAGTTATGGCTGTGGAACGGGATCGCGGTGCCCGGGCTGAATTCGGTGATGCCGTTAATGAACGTGCTCGCGCCCACAGAGGGCAGCACCAGCGGTGTGGTGCGCGCACCTCCCCCGCGATCATGGCTCTTGATTTGATCGGGCCGTAGCACGGCGTATTTGACGGCGGTCGTGGTCATGAAGGTTCTCCTGTGAAGCTGTTCGTGGACTGATTAGCTGCGCGCAGGCCCAGTCCACACGGTCTTGATGTTGGTGAATTCGTGCAGGCCGAGCACGCCGAGTTCGCGGCCGTAGCCCGATTCCTTGGTACCGCCGAAGGGCAAGCGAGGGTCGGAGGCGACCAAGCCGTTGACGAACACGGCGCCAGCGTCGATCTGGTGCGTCAGCCGGCGCGCGCGGTCGAAGTCAGCGGTCCAAAGCGCGGCGCCCAACCCGAAAGGGGTGCCGTTGGCCACGCGTATGGCTTCAGCGGCGTCGCCCACACGCAGGATGGCAGCGACGGGTCCGAAGGTTTCTTCGCTCGCGGCCGTCATGTCGGGCGTGACCTCATCGAGCACGGTGGGCTCGTAGAACGCGCCGGGGCCTGCCACGGGCTTGCCGCCGAGCAGCAGCTTTGCGCCTTGCTGCACACTGGCTTCCACCTGGGCGTGCAGTTCGTCGCGCAGGCTACGCTTAGCCATCGCGCCCTGTGTGATGCCGTCGGCCATCGGGTCGCCAACCACCAGCTTGCGCGTGCCGGCCACGAAGGCCTCGACGAAGCGGTCGGCCACGGCGTGTTCGACGATGAAGCGCTTGGCCGCGATGCAACTCTGCCCGGTGTTTTGGAAGCGCGCCTTCACCGCCACCGTGGCGGCGGCCTCGACGTCGGCGTCGGCCAACACGATGAAGGGGTCGGAGCCGCCGAGTTCGAGCACCTGCTTCTTCAGGGCCCGTCCAGCCTGCGAAGCGATGCTGCGGCCGGCCGGCGTAGAGCCGGTGAACGTGACGGCGGAGATGCGATGGTCCTCTATCAGGCGCTTGACCTCGCCCGAACCGACGAGCAGCGTGGTGAACAGGCCAGCGGGTGCACCGACCTTCTGGAACATGGCTTCCAGTGCCAGCGCGCACTGCGGCACGTTGCTCGCGTGCTTGAGCACCATGCCGTTGCCGCCGGCGAGCACGGGTGCCGCGGCGCGCATGACCTGCCAGAACGGGTAGTTCCACGGCATCACGGCCAGCACGATGCCGAGCGGGTCATACACCATGCGGCTATCGGTGGCGCTGCTAGGCACCACTTGGTCCTGCAACATGCTGGGCGCAGCATCGGCATACACGTCGAAGTTCCAGGCGCACTTCTCGACTTCGCCCACGGATTCGGCCAGCGGCTTGCCCATCTCCAGTGTGGCCAGCGGGGCAAGTCCAGCTTTCTGCTCGCGCAGCGTCTGTGCCACGCGGCGCAGCAGCGCCATACGCTCGGCCACGGGCGTGCGCGCCCATTCGCGCTGCGCCTTCGCCGCGCGTTCGAGTTTCTGCTCGATCTCCGTGGCGTCGTGTGCGTCGTATTCAGTCAGGACGGCGTCGGTGGCGGGGTTGAAGGAGGTGATCGTCATGCCAGCACCATTTCTTCCAAGGGAGCGATGCCGAGGTCGGTCGCCAGTTTCTGCAGGTCGCTGATGAGGCCGCCGGCAATCGGCACGCCGTTCTCGCGGTAGCGGGCGCGCTTCTCGTGGCTCTGTTCGCCGGGCAGCCAGATGCGCCCGACACCTGGCAGCCGGTTGCTGCCACGAATATCGCGCACCAGCTTGTCGACCGATGCCTTGAACACCCTGGGGTCACCGAAGGCGGCGAGGTCGATCACCAGGACGGCCTGGCCGGTGTTGGTGGTAGTTTTGAAGTCCGCGTTGAAGTCGATCACGTCGCGGCCCATGGCCGCACCACCGAGGGTGCCGGCCAACAGGCCGACGATGAGCGCCAGGCCGTAGCCCTTGTGGTCACCGATGGGCAGCAGGAAGCCCTCGCTGGCGCGGTTCGGGTCGAGCAGCGGCTTGCCCTGTCGGTCGATCATCCAGCCCACGGGCATCTGTTCGCCGCGCTTTGCCTTCGCCTTGACCTTTCCGTACGCGGTCACGGTGGTCGCCATGTCGAGCACCACAGGCGGCTCTTCTCCGGTGGGAATGCCGGCGGCGATCGGGTTGGTCGATAGCAGCATGTCGGTGCCGCCCCAGGGGGGCAGGTGGTTGGCGTTGCCGACAGCGAAGTACAGGCCGAGCATGTCGTGCTCCAGCGGGCGGCGCGCATACAGCGATGCCGGACCGGCATGGTTGCTGTATCTCGTACCGACCCAGGCCACGCCGGCGGTGCGGGCCTTCTCGATAGCGATGTCGACGGCGCGCGAGACCACGAGGTGGCCCATGCCGTTGTCGCCATCGACCAAGGCCATAGCCGCGCGCTCCTGCACGACGTGGATGTTCGGGTGCTTGTTGATGCCACCGGCTTGTATGCGCTTGATGTACTGCGGCAGGCGAATCACGCCATGGCCCTCGGAGCCTTGCAGGTCGGCTTCGGCCATCAGGCGCGCGACCTGCGCGGCATCGGCTTCGGGCAGGCCCTGGCTGGTGAATGCAGATTGGATGAAACGCTTCAGCGCTTCGGGTGACACGAAGATGGGGTTCATGAACACAGAGATGAGCGGGCTGCGCGGCGGCGTTGAGGCGCCCCCACTTGATCAGCGATTGGGAAAGAAGGCATCGGTCGAGAGTACAAAGCAGCGGGGTATCAGTCCAATACTGTCTCTGCCCTTTGCCATATCATCTTGTTATCGCATCAACTCGATCACGCCAAAAGGTCAGGACCCGAGCACCCAATGCACTTCAGAACACTCCGCTACTTTGTGGCAATCGCCGACTCGGGAAGCTTTACTGCCGCAGCTGCCGCGATACCCATTGCGCAGCCAGCCCTGACTCGCCAGATGCGAGACCTAGAAAGTGAGGTGGGGGTTGTGCTTCTGCAGCGTTTGCCGCGCGGAGTACGCTTGACGCCGGCCGGGGTGACTTTCTATGAGTCCGCGCAGCGGATGCTTACTGAAGCGAATCAGCTCACACGGCGGCTCGCACGTACCCAGGATGCAGAGAGAAGTCCGGTAGTTCTAGGCGCACCACCTACTCTTTCGCGGATACTTCTTCCGGGGGTTTTTGACTCCTGCACAGATATGCAGGGAGGAATCGCGTTGCGTATTCGAGAGGCTTTCACTCCCGCTCTTCTGGACTGGCTTGAGCGGGGCGTAGTCGATGTCGCAATAGTCACCAATCCCGAGCCCGGCCGCCCGTTGGCGCTTCAGCCCCTGCTCGGTGAACCCTTCGCGCTGGTCTCGCATGCAAAGATGCGGCTCGACCCGATCGTTTCTGTCGCTCAGCTTGCACGAATTCCATTGCTCATGACAAGCCTGCATCGCAGCATTGTTGATCGGCAATTGGCAAGCCTCGGCAAGACACTATCTGTGCACGCCGAGATTGATTCCGTCGATTCGATTCGTGAATTAGTTATCCGTGGCCGATGGGCCACCGTAATGCCCGTTTCGACATTCAAGGAGGATCGTCAGGATCACGACATTGTCATGTCAGAAGTCTCTGGTATACAGCTGAACCGTCTGCTTGTTCTCGCCACACGTCTTGACGCTCGATCCAACTCATCGCTATCCATTGTTCACGAATTGGTTCTATCGGAATTCGCGCGCTTGGAGCGTCACGGTATATTCAGGTTCGGCAAGAATCATCGACCCGCTCTTGAACGTGACTTGTAGGAATTACTTGGCCACGCATTCATCGAACCGAGTCTTTGCGCATTCCAGCGAAGAACTCGAGCACAAGCGGAATGGATTTATCACCCGCTTCAAGCATGGCCATGTGCCCAACATTGGGCAGCAATACAACTTTGGCCCGGCCTCCGAGCCAACCGTTGATTTGTTGCGCGCCATCGACTGACAGGAGCTGGTCGTTTTCGCCCCACAGGATCTGCCCCGGAACATCGGTCGCACCGAGCCGTTTGAACGTGGGCTCAAGGTTGGTTGCCCCGAAATTGGTGATGGTGCGAAACAACGCCTCCCGATAACCTGGACGAACTGCGCAGCGCCGACAAGCTCGATTTCAGCCGGGTCAGCATCTATGGGGCTAGCGTGGCCACCCCCGGGGGGCCCGTGCACGGGCCCCAACCCCACGGACAGAGGAAAGCTTGGCAGCAAACGCCACCTCATCACAGACCGCCAAGGCATCCCGTTGATGTTCTGCGTCACCGGAGCCAACTGTCACGATTCGGTGGTGTTCGATGAGCTGGTTGACGCCTTGCCGGCGGTGCGCGGCAAACCAGGTAGACCGCGCCGCTGGCCCGGCAAGCTGCATGCGGACAAGGGATACGACTACCGGCGGTGCCGTGCTCATCTCAAACGCCGCGGTATTCGAGACCGCATTGCTCGCAAAGGCATCGAACGCAATGACCGGCTTGGTCGCCACCGCTGGGTCGTCGAGCGCACGCACCCTTGGCTCGCAGCCTTCAGCAAGCTGCGCACTCGCTTCGAGCGTCGCATTGACGTTCATGTCGCTCTGCTTTCATTGGCTTTCAGCGTCATCTGTTTGCGAACTCTTGAGCCGTTTTGTTAGCCGCCCTAAAGGGCGTGAATGTGAATCGGCGGGCGGGGGGGAAGTACATGATGCGGGATTCGGTCACGACAGTATTTCGGGCAGCTGGCTGTATCTCAACGTGCTCTCTCAACGAGCGCTGGACCCAGCCAATGCCTCGGGTGAGAAGTACGTGGCCGGCCTCTTGGCCACCGTACGGAAGGGCTCCACCATCGTGATCGTGGAGACGTAGCTGTCGTCGAGCATGTTGAACTGCAGTTCGCCGGCCCAGCCCTGTCCCGGATTTCCTGCGGCGAAAGGCACGTTCTCGGAATAGCGCCACAACTGCCCCTGGGCATCGTAGGCTTCGGCCAGCATCACGCCCCAGGTATCTTCGTCAAGGTAGAAGCGACGCTTGGCGTAGACGTGCCGTTTGCCGGCCCCTAGGCTCGCCTCTACGATCCACACGCGATGAAGCTCCCACCTCGAGAGATCGGGGTTGACGAACTTGGGCGTCAGCACGTCGGTGTCCTTAGCCAGAAACAGGCGGTTGCGGTTGTACGGGATGAAAATTTCCTTCTTGCCCACCAGCGTCCATTCGTAGCGGTCCATTGCACCGTTGAACATGGCCACCTCGTCGAATATCGTCGTACCCGAGGTCACGAGGTTCGGCGTGTCGTACCCGATGCTGGGGGCTCGGCGCACGCGCCGCTGGCCGACGAGGTATTGCCATGACTGACGTCCAACGCCGACTTGGTCGAGCGGTTCCTTCACCAGGATCTGTTCGCCGGCCTTGAACGGCGGCGCGACTTGGAGGTTGCGCGACATTCCGGCCACGCCCCCGGACTTCTCGAGGTTGGATTCGGGATCGTAGTACGGGAACTGGCGCTCGGTGATGCCCTCACTGGCCAGGATGCGCTTGCCGCTGGCTTCGACCATCCATGCGCGGAAGTGGATGCGGGTGGCTTCACCCTGGTAGGCCAGGAGGTGGTTCCACATCGCCTCGGTACCGGTCTTCGGAATAGGGAAGGGAATGCCGCCGTACGCGCCGGAGATGGACAGGCCCTCCTGGGTGCTCTTGGCCGCGGTCGCGTTACGGAACGTATTGTCGTAGACCCATTGCGGCGCGGCCGCTGTGCGTTGGGTCTTATGGATCTGCATCCGGAAGTCCGGGTGTTTCTTGAACATGGCCATCGTGCCCTCCGCGAGGTTGGCTCGATACTGCTCGAAATTCGCAGCGTTCAGTGTCAGGATCGGCTTGTCGGAGAACTGGTCGACCACCGGCTCGCCCGGCTTGGCGACTTTGGTGAGGCCACCGTCCCAGGGAGGGATAGTTCCCGCGGCGTTGCCAGACCGTTCGGCGCCGAGCGGCGTCAACGTCGTCTTGAGCTTCGCGGCCTCGTCCCCCGAGACGCCGGCATTCGCTATGCCGGCTGCTGCCAGCAGAGTGATGACAGCGGTCCCTTGTGAAATCTTCTTCAGCATGATGTCTCCTTAGAACGAGCGTTGGATATTGATGGCGATGAATTTCCGGTCAGCCAGGGGCTGGCCGAAGGTGTAAACCAGGCCCGAGGGAGAACGGCCGTCCGCCACCGTGACGGGCTTGGTGGCGCCAGTGAACTGCACGTAGCTGAG
>Ga0182008_10000646_pt1 | contig 25460 bp, 17 predicted proteins | sample Sormic07211129_1_FD_120482 | JGI IMG/M metagenome (GOLD analysis project Ga0182008, IMG submission 120482) | Rhizosphere microbial communities from Sorghum bicolor, Mead, Nebraska, USA - 072115-129_1 metaG | ecosystem: Host-associated > Plants > Roots > Rhizosphere | place: USA: Nebraska...
AAGCGAAGTCTTCGGCCACGAACCGGGCGCGTTCACGGGCGCGGCCAAGCGGCAAGTGGGCAAGATCGAGCATGCGGACCAGGGCACGTTCTTCCTCGACGAAATCGAAAGCCTGCCCCTGTCCCTGCAAGTCAAATTGCTGCGCGTGCTGCAGGAACGCTATATCGAACGGCTCGGTTCGAACGTGCCCACGCCCGTCGACGTGCGCGTCATCGCGGCGGCCAAGCTGGACCTGGAAGACTTATCGCAGCAACAGAAATTCCGCAGCGACCTGTACTACCGTTTGAATTTGATCGTGCTGCACCTGCCGCCGCTGCGCGAACGGCGCGAAGACATTCCCATCCTGTTCGAACACTTCGTGCTGGCCGCCGCCGCCCGCTACAACCGCGCCGCGCCCGTCGTCTCCAGCGCGCAGATGCGCAACCTGATGGCCCATTCCTGGCCCGGCAATGTGCGCGAGCTGCGCAATATCGCCGACCGTTTCGTGCTCGGTATCGCCGGCGGCGCCTCGAGCCTGCTGGCGAGCGGCCAGACCAGCCCGTTGTCGCTGGCGGAGCAAGTGAATGGCTTCGAACGCGCGCTGATCGAGCAGGAACTGCGCGCATATTCCGGCAACGTCAGCGAAGTGAGCACGGTGCTGGGCCTGCCGAAACAGACGCTGTACCACAAGATGCAGAAGTACAATCTGGTGGCGGAAGAGTTCAGGTAAGCACGCCGACCCGGCCCGTGCGCAAGGGCGTGACCCAGTCGGGCCGGCCGTTGGCCAGCGCCAGCCGGGCCGCCTTGTCCCAGTCATATTCCACGGCATGCAATTGCGCCGTCCAGGCGCCATCGGCGCCCTGTTCGGCGATGGCATAGCGCGCGTGCGGCGTGCCGTTTTCCATCACGTGCGGATAGCCGTGGTCGTCGTCGTAGGCTTGCAAGCCCACGCTGCCCGGATTGACGATCAGCCTTCCATCGGCCAGGCGCACCTGGCGCGGCATGTGCGTATGGCCGCACAGGATCAAGGCCGCGTCGGCCTCGCCGGCGCGTTCGGCCACCTCCTGCGGCGTGGCCGCGCGGCTGCCTTGCGGCGTGACGCTGTCGAGAAAATACACGAGATCGCTTGCCGGCGTGCCATGCACGAGCAGCACGTCTTTGCGCAAGCGCAAGGTGGCGGGCAGCGCCGCGATCCAGTCCAGTTGCTCCGGTAATAGTTGCGCGCGCGCAAAAGCGTCGGACACGCCCATGCGGGCCGGGTCGCCGAACAATTGGCGCTCGTGGTTGCCGCGGATGGTGGGCAAGCCGAGCCCCATCAGGCGCGCTGCCGTGGCGCGCGGCTGCAGATGGCCCGAGACGATATCGCCCAGGTTGACGGTCACGTCAACGTCACGCCGGGCGATGTCGGTCAGCACGGCGTCGAGCGCATCGAGGTTGCCGTGGATATCGGAAATGGCGGCGATTCTCATATTCCCTCCTGTGCGCACCATTCTGCGCGCGTCAGACGATACAGGCAATGCGTGCGCAATACGTGTCCTGGCGGCAGGGCCGGATGCTCGAAGGTGGCGGCATCGCGGCGCATGCCCAGGCGCGCCATCAGGGTGCTCGAGCGCACGTTGGGCAAGGCCGTGAACGAGACGATCTCCGGCAGTTGCAAACGCCCGAAACCGGCCTGCAGGGCGGCGTGCGCCGCTTCCTGCGCGTAACCTTGTCCCCAGTAATCGAACGCCAGGCGCCAGCCGATTTCCACGCATGGCGAGCACGGCAATTGCGCGTCGGGACTATGCAGCCCCGTCATGCCGATGAAGGTATTGTTTTCACGCAAAGTTACCGCCCATAAACCCCAGCCCCGCCCGGCGATCAGGCCGCTGCAGCGCCGCGCCATGGCGTCGCTGGCGTCGCGCGACAGGGCCGCCGGGAAATATGCCATCACGCGGGGATCGGCATTCAGCGCTGCGAATGGCGGCAAGTCGCTGTCGCGCCATTGGCGCAGCAGCAAACGCGGTGTCGCCAGCTCGATGATTGCTTGCATCGTTTTCTTCTCCTCTAACTAGGACTTACATACGGTAGGACAAATCCGACGGTAATTTGCGCCGTGCGGCTACGTCATCCAAAAGTAACAATTGCTACCATTTCCTCATTGCACTGTTGCCCAAAACGTCGCGACAGTTTTCACTTTATTTTGAGGAGTTACCCCCATGTCTGTCATGTCCGTGTCCACCCGCCTGTCCCCACCACGCCCGCACCACCTCGCCTTGCGCGGCGCCATGATGCTGGGCGTGCTGGGCATTGCCACGGCGGCCGCCACGGCGCGGGCCGAGCCATCGCCCACGCTGGACCGTGTCAGCATCTCGGTGGGTGCGTTTTCCGCCGATCCGCGCATCAATATCGGCGCCGACACGCAATTTGGCCGCATCGACGCGCCCGAATCGAAGCAGAGCCATACGACCATCCCGCGCATCAAGGCGGACTTGCTGATCGGCGACCGCCATGGCCTGGCATTCGACTACTACCGCTACGACAAATCCTACACGCCCACACTCACCGGCGAGACCATCATCAATGGTCAGCCCGTCACGGGAACGGCCACGGCGAATGCCGATCTGAAGCTGGACCTGGCCAAGCTGGCCTATAAATGGTGGCTCGGCAGCGGCAACGACACCTTCGGCATCGGTCTGGGCGCCGCCTATTACCATGCCAACCTGAACGGCACGGCCACCGGCGTCGTCAATGGCGAAACGGCCACGGCGCGCGATTCCATCGGCGAGCACGCGTTTGCGCCGCTGCTGGAAGTGGGCTGGCGCCATGCCTTCACGCCGGACTTGCGCATGTATGCGGAAGCGTCGGGCATCAAGAAAAACGGCGGACGCATCAACGGCCACATCTACGGCGGCAATGTCGGCGTGGAGTGGTTCCCGTTCAAGAATATCGGTTTCGTGGCCGATTACGGCATCTCGAAAATCAAGCTGCACCGCGACAGCGAACGCGATGCCGACCTGAACATCCGCCTGACGGGACCATCGGCATATGTCAAAGTACGCTTCTAAACGGGCTCACGCCGCAGGTTTCAGCAAATAGAGCTGAAACTGCGGCAAGTCCGGAGCGTCGTACGCCTCGACCCTGGCAAACGGCAGGCGCGCAAACGCCTGCCGCCAGAACGCATTCGCATGCGCATCGGCGCGGAACATCGCCACCAGCCACGTCTGCTCGCTGCCCAGCAACACGCGCCGCACCACTTCCAGCGCCAGCCCCCGGCGCCGGTATTTCTGCAAGATGAAAAAGTCGCTGAACTCCTGCACCGGCAGCGCGCCCGCCATGCCGGGTTCCGTGACGAAAAAGCCCGCCAGCGCGCCATCGACCTCGATCCAGACAGCTGCATGTCCGGGCGCATGCACGTACTCGGCCAGCCCGGCATCGCACACATCGTAGCGGCCATCGGCCAGCACGTCTTCGCCGCTCCAGGCGGTATTTTCGTAGCAGTACAGCTGGAACAGCCGCGCCAGCGCCCCTGCTTCTCCGGGCGCAACGGCGCGCAATGTCATGTTCTGTGCGACTGGCATGGTCCCCTCTTTCCGACGCCTGGCGTCGCTGAAAATGGCGAGTGTAGCACCACGTCATTCATCCCTCTCTCCTGCATTCCAGCCCCGCATTTCCACCCCCGGTCGCAAAAACATTAATTTTCTTCCAATTGGTTATATATTATTGTTTTTGAGTAACATCCGCCATCGCGGCTGAAAAACAAGGGGGATCCCCTTCCACAGACCGGCAGACACGTATCTGCCGGCTTTCATACCCAAGCTCTGGAGAGTGCTGCACATGCTATCGATCAAACAGCTGAACAAAACGTATGCCAATGGCGTCAAGGCCATCAACAATGTCAGCCTGGACATTCCCAACGGGATGTTCGGCTTGCTGGGACCGAATGGCGCGGGCAAGTCCTCGCTGATGCGCACCATCGCCACCTTGCAGGATCCCGATAGCGGCAGCATCCACTTCGATGGCGTCGATGTGCTCAAGGACAAGGAAGGCTTGCGCCGCCAGCTCGGCTATTTGCCGCAGGATTTCGGCGTGTATCCGAAGGTCAGCGCGGAAACCCTGCTCAATCACTTTGCCGTCTTGAAAGGCCTGACGGAAAAGGGACCGCGCAAGGAAGCCGTGGAAGCCTTGTTGCAGCAAACCAATCTGTGGCAAGCGCGCAAGCGCAATCTGGGCACGTATTCGGGCGGCATGCGCCAGCGCTTCGGCATCGCCCAGGCGCTGCTGAGGGCGCCGCGCCTGGTAATCGTCGACGAACCGACGGCCGGCCTGGACCCGGACGAGCGCAACCGCTTCCTGAACCTGCTGGCGAAGATCGGCGAGCAGGTGGTGGTGATCCTGTCGACGCACATCGTCGACGATGTGACGGACTTGTGCCCGCGCATGGCCATGATCGTCAAGGGCCAGGTGCTGGTGCAGGGCGAGCCGCAGGCGGCCATCGACACCTTGCACGGCAAGGTCTGGCGCCGCAGCGTCAGCATGGACGAGCTTGCGCAATACCAGCAAACCTTGAACGTGCTGTCGACGCGCCTGGTGGGCGGCAAGCCGCAGATCAATGTGTTTGCCGACAGCCAGCCCGACAGCGGCTTCGCGCAGATCGCCGCGGACCTGGAAGACGTGTATTTCTTGCACGTGCGCAACGCTGCCCGCAGCGGCGCTGCCGCTCCCGCCGCCGCGCCGGCCGCCGTCGCAGCGTAAGGGGCCGCCATGTGGAAGGAATTTTTCAAGTTTGACCTCGGCTACCAGCTGAAACAGCCGCTGCTGTGGATATTTGCCGTCATCCTGGCCCTGATGGCCTTTGGCGCCAGCAGCAGCGATTCGATCCAGATCGGCGGCGCCATCGGCAACATCAACCGCAATGCGCCCACCGTGGTGGCGCAGCTGCTGACGATGTTCAGCCTGCTGTCGATGTTGCTCATCACCATCTTCATCGCGGGCGCCGTACTGCGCGACAGCGAAGTGGGCATGGCCGACATGCTGTTCGCCACGCCCATGCGCAAGTGGGATTACCTGTTCGGCCGCTTCGCCGCCGGCTTTGTCGCCTGCCTGGTGATCTTTGCCGCCATTGCCCTGGCGCTCATGCTCGGCCCCCTCATGCCCTGGGTCGACCCGCAGCGCGTGGGTGCGTTCTCGCTGCATGCGTATGCGTGGAGCTTCGCCGTGATGGTGATCCCCAACCTGCTCTTCATCGGCGCCCTGCTGATGCTGCTGGCGGCCACGACGCGCTCGATGCTGCTCGTCTACGTGGGCGTGCTGGGTTTTTTCGTGCTGTGGGGCATGGCTGGCGCCTTTACGCGCGACATCAACAACGAATGGATCGCCGTCCTGCTCGACCCCTTCGGCATGCGCGCCCTGGGTCGCATGACGCGCTACTTCACGTCCGCCGAAGCGAACGCAGGCCTGCCGCCGTTCTCCGGCTTCCTGCTGGCCAACCGCTTGCTGTGGCTGGGTATCACGGCCGTGCTGTTCGCCGCCACCGTGCTCCTGTTCAAGCCGCAGCGCACGGGCACGGGCAAGCGCCTGTTCGGCAAGCACAAGGCCGAGCCCGCCGCACCGGCCGTGGCGGCGCCGCTGCACCTGCCGCGCAGCGTCCCCGCCTTTACGGCCGCGACAGCCTGGCGCCAGTGGTGGCAAATCCTGCGCTTCGACGCCGCCGGCGTGTTCAAGAGCGTGCCCTTCCTCGTCATGCTGCTGTTCGCCGTAATCAATCTGATTACTACCGCCAATGTCGGCAAGAACATGTATGGCACGGCCGTGTATCCGATGACACATTTGCTGTTGCAGCAGATCAATAACAGCTTCAGCTTCATGTTGATCATCATCGTCACCTTTTACGCCGGTGAACTGATCTTCAAGGAACGGCAAGCCAGGATCGCCGACGTCAGCGACGCCATGCCCGTGCCCGGCTGGGTACCGCTGCTGGCCAAGTGCACGGCCCTGGTCGGCGTCATCGCCGGCTATCTACTGGTGGGCATCGTCGCGGCCATCGGCTTCCAGCTCTACAAGGGCGGCGCGCCCGTGGAACTGGGGCTGTACCTGAAAGGCACGCTGCTGGGCGCCCTCTTCTTCGTGCTGATGGCCTTGTGCGCTCTCACCCTGCAAGTGCTGTCAAATAACAAGTTCATCGGCTACCTGCTGGTGATCCTGCTGATGGTGGCGCAAATGGTGCTGGGCATGCTGCACTTCGAACACAATCTGTACGCCTTCGGCGGTACCCCGGCCATCAAGTATTCGGACATGAACGGCTATGGCCACTTCCTGACGGGCTGGTCCTGGTTTGCGCTGTACTGGAGCCTGTTTACCGTGGCCCTCGTCATGCTGGCGCAGGCGTTCTGGGTGCGCGGCCTGTCCGCCGACTGGCGTGCGCGCCTGCGCCTGGCCCGCCAGCGCCTGCAGGGTGGTGCAGGTATTGCACTGGCCATGGTCCTGCTGTGCTGGGCAGGTACGGGCGGCTGGATCTACTACAACACGAATGTGCTGAACCAGTATGAAACAGCCAACATCGGCATGGACAAGCAGGCCCGCTACGAGAAATTGTACAAACAATACAAGGACTTGCCGCAGCTGAAGATCACCGACATCCAGGCCGACGTGGATATTTATCCAGAGCAACGTAAAGTCTTGATCAAGGGCCACTACGTACTGCAAAACAAGACGCAGCAGCCGCTCGACACCCTGCGCATCCAGCTTAACCCGGACCTGGAAACGCAGTGGATGAACTTGCCGGCGCACAAGATCGTGCTCGATGACAAGGAACTCGGCTTCAGCATCCTCAAGCTGGCCCAGCCCCTGGCGCCGGGCGCCACCTTGCCGCTCGATTTCACGGTGGCCGTCACGCATGAGGGCTTTACCAACAGCGGCACGCCGGACCAGGTCAACCTGAACGGCAGCTTCTTCAACAACCAGGCCTTTTTCCCCCACTTCGGCTATGCCAAGGAAATGGAGTTGACGGACCGCAATGAGCGCCGCAAGCGGGGCCTGGGCGAACCGCAGCGCATGGCCAAGCTGGAAGACAGCTCCGCGTACGGCAATACGGTGCTGGGCGGCGATGCCGACTGGATCCATTTCGACACGACAGTGTCCACCAGCGGCGAGCAGACCGCCCTGGCGCCCGGCTATCTGCAAGACAGCTGGGAAAAGGATGGCCGCCGCTATTACCGCTACAAGATGGACCAGCCGATGCTGCCCTTCTTCGCCTACCTGTCAGCGCGCTGGGAAGTCAAAAAAGGCGACTGGCACGGCGTGCCGATCGAAGTGTATTTCGATAAAAAGCATGGCTACAATACGCAGCGCATGATTACCTCCGTGCAAAAGTCGCTCGACTATTACACCACCCAGTTCACGCCCTATCAGCACAAGCAGGTGCGCATCCTGGAATTCCCAGGCTACCAGAGCTTCGCGCAGTCGTTTGCCAATACGATTCCGTATTCGGAAGGCATCGGCTTCATCGCCGACCTGCGCGACAAGGATAACATCGACTACGTGTTCTACGTCACGGCGCATGAAATGGCGCACCAGTGGTGGGGCCACCAGGTGATCGGCGCCAACGTACAGGGCGCCACCATGCTGATGGAGTCCTTGGCGCAGTATTCGGCCCTGATGGTGATGGAAAAGGAATACGGCCGCGACAAGATGCGCCGCTTCCTGCGCTATGAACTGGACCGCTACCTGAGCGGACGCGGCGGCGAAGCCATCGAGGAATTGCCGCTGGCGCGCGTGGAGGGACAGCAATACATCCACTACAACAAGGGCAGCCTCGTGTTCTACCGCCTGCGTGACGAGCTCGGCGAAGAAGCCCTGAACCGTGCCCTGAAGCGCTACCTGCAGGACAAGGGCTACCAGCAGGCGCCGTTCACCACCTCGCGCGAACTGCTGGCGTACATCCGCGCCGAAGCGCCGCAGGACAAGCAGTCGCTGATCACGGACCTGTTCGAGAGAATCGTCTTCTACGACAACCGCGTGACGCAAGCGACGGCCGTGCAGCGCAAGGACGGCCAGTGGGATGTCACCCTGCAGCTGCACCTGGCCAAGCTGGAGTCCGACGGCAAGGGCAAGGAAAGCCCGCGCATCTACGACGAACCGGTGGAAATCGCCATCTTCGCGCGCGCACCCGGCGCCAAGGAAAAAGACGAAAAAATCCTGTTCACGGACAAGCGCATGCTGTCGGGCAGCGAGCCCGTGGTGACGATTACGGTAAAAGAAAAACCGTTTGAAGTGGGTGTCGATCCCTACAACAAGATGATCGACCGCGTTCCGCGCGACAACCGCAAGGAAGTCAGTGTGCATTAACACTGCAATACAACCTTGATCCAACGCAAACAGGCCACGCATTCCATGAGTGCGTGGCCTGTTTTTTTATGCGTGTTGAAGCCGGGACAATACTGGCCATGCGCGCGCTGCCGTACAGGCACATGGCAGCAGCTGACGTAAGATGGATGGCATCGCCATCGCTTGGCGTTCATCTACTTCCCAAGGGGAATTCCATATGCCGCATCGCCACCTGTCCATCCGCGCCAGCCTGCTGCTGGCGGCCCTCGTTTTCACGACGCCTGCCTGGAGCGCCGATCCTGTCCACAAGGAAAACGTCGAATTGACGGCAGGCAAAACCACGCACAGCGTGAAAGGAAAGATCAAGGGCTACGCCACGGCCGAATACACGGTCACGGGCAAGGCCGGCCAGACCCTCAGCGTCAAGCTGAAAACCAATCAAGCATCGAATTACTTCAACATCCGCCAGGCCGGCCAGGATGAAGCCCTGTTCATCGGCTCGACCAGCGGTAACAGTTACCAGGCGAAACTGCCGGCCGATGGCGAGTACACGGTGCAGGTGTATTTGATGCGCAATGCGGCGCGCCGGAATGCCGTGGCCAGCTACCGTCTGGAGATGGGCTTGCGCGATTAAGCCAGGGAGGGGCCAACACGGTCGATGCGGGCCGCATAACAGCCCCGCTTGGCATTGTGGACGTGGATATAACTGACGTCCGCATGGTCAAATAGCTGTGCAATGACGGCTTCCACGGCGGTGCCGTCCACCACTTCCGCATCGAGCATCATGCCGTCGGCGCAATAGGCACGCAGCGACAACAAGCGCCGCCGCATCGATGCCGGCACCTGATTGACGGCATCGTACGCTTGCGTGGCGCTTTCGCGCACAAAAATGGCGTGGCAAGCCCGGTAAGGCGTCATGGCGGGCTGGCACACATGGTTCAACAACAGCACGGTCTCGCCCGGCGCGGCGTCCTCCAGCGTTATACGGTCAGGAAAGCCGGGTTGCTGGTCGACCACGTAGCGCCGCATGCCGAACGCCGCCAGTTCGGCATCGGACAAGGAAAAGAAGGGCAGAAAAGGCTCGGGCGACAGCCCCGTAATGCGAAAATCCATGCTGTGCTCCGATGTCATCCAAACCATCATCAGACCAGCATTCCATCGGCGCCGCCATCCGTTTCGTGCGCTGGAATGCGAGCAAGCGCCCCGCATCGCCATCCGTAGCCCGTGCCCATAAAAAAAGCCTGCTTCACGGATGAAGCAGGCTTTTTATCGACAGTGTCTGACGACAGGCGCCAGAACGGCGTGCTTAGAACGGAATGTCGTCATCCATATCCGAGAAGTTCGGTGCTGGCTTCGGTGCCGGGCGTGGCGCCGGGGCCGGAGCTGGACGCGGGGCTGGCGCCTGGCGCGGGGCCGGGGCGTCGTAACCGCCGCCACCGCCGTAGCTGTCATCGCCACCGCCGGCGTCGCCGCCCATGCCGGAACGGCCGCCCAGCATTTGCATCTGTTCCGCGATGATGTCGGTTGCGTACTTCTCGACGCCGTCCTTGTCCGTGTATTTACGGGTTTGCAGACGGCCTTCGACGTAGACGGACGAACCTTTTTTCAGGTATTGGCCGACGATTTCCGCCAGGCGGCCGAAGAACGAGATACGGTGCCACTCTGTCAATTCTTTTTGTTCGCCCGTGTTGCGGTCCTTCGATTTGTACGAAGTGGCCACGGCGATGTTGGCGATCGCGTCGCCGCTAGGCATGTAGCGGATTTCCGGGTCACGGCCCAGATTGCCGACGATGATGACTTTGTTGACTGATGCCATGAATAACTCCTGATGAACTGCAGCGGGAGCCGGTGTCCCGCGCGTTAGTTTAGTGTACTAAACGAGGATTATAAGCGACCACGCGGCGCAAAGCACCCGCTTTCTGGCGGACGCCTTCTCCCGTGCGGCAGCACGTTTTTTTCACGGCAGAGGAAAACAAGAAACTTGAATACTGGTATTATATACAGTATTCAAACGTCAGTACGCATCTGCATCAAACTTTGTCAGGGCACGTTCGCCCGGCGGCGCAATCCGCCCATGGACGGCTCAGGCATGCAGAGCAAAACCCGGCTATAGTTACAGGTTGACCCGTTGTGGCTCCTCATCTGCACCAGGCACAATGCGCCGGCCGCACCACTCACTGAAAGCAAGGCAATCACATGGAACAGATCCGCATTCGCGGCGCTCGCACGCATAACCTCAAGAATATCAATCTCGATTTGCCGCGCAATAAGCTGATCGTGATTACCGGCTTGTCCGGCTCCGGCAAGTCCTCGCTGGCCTTCGACACCCTGTACGCGGAAGGCCAGCGCCGCTATGTCGAGTCGCTGTCGGCCTATGCGCGCCAGTTCCTGCAATTGATGGAAAAGCCGGACGTCGACCTGATCGAGGGGCTATCCCCCGCCATCTCCATCGAACAGAAGGCAACGTCGCACAACCCGCGCTCGACCGTGGGCACCGTCACGGAAATCCACGATTATCTGCGCCTGCTGTATGCGCGCGTGGGCACGCCGTACTGCCCCGACCATCCGGAAAACGCGCTGGCCGCCCAGTCCGTGTCGCAAATGGTCGATGCCGTGCTGGCCATGCCGGAAGACACCAAGCTGATGATACTGGCGCCCGTCGTCGCCAACCGCAAGGGCGAACACGTGGACCTGTTCGAGCAGATGCAGGCGCAGGGCTTCGTGCGCTTTCGCGTACAGAGCGGCACGCATGCGGCCAAGATCTATGAAGTCGACGACCTCCCGAAATTAAAGAAAACGGAAAAACACACGATCGACGTCGTCATCGACCGAGTCAAGGTGAACCAGGAGATCAAGCAGCGCCTGGCGGAAAGTTTCGAAACGGCCCTGCGCCTGGCCGACGGCCGCGCCATTGCCTATGAAATGGACACCGCCCAGGAACACGTGTACTCCAACAAGTTCGCCTGCAATGTGTGCGGCTATTCCCTGCAAGAACTGGAACCGCGTTTGTTCTCGTTCAACAACCCGATGGGCGCCTGCCCGGAATGCGACGGCCTGGGCCACATTGAATTCTTTGACCCGAAACGCATCGTCGCGTTCCCGAACCTGTCGCTGGCGTCGGGCGCCGTCAAGGGCTGGGACCGCCGCAACCAGTTTTATTTCCAGATGCTGTCGAATCTGGCCGCGTATTACGAGTTCGACCTGGACATGCCGTTCGAGCAGCTGGCACTGAATGCCCAGCAAGCCGTGTTGTACGGTTCCGGCAAGCAAGTGATTCCGTTCAGCTATGTCAACGAACGGGGCCGCACCGTCATCAAGGAACACACGTTCGAAGGCGTGGTCAACAATCTGCAGCGCCGCTACCGCGAGACGGATTCGATGGCCGTCAAGGAAGAACTGGCCAAGTTCATCAATGAAAAATGCTGCCCCTCATGCGATGGCGCGCGCCTGCGCGTGGAAGCGCGCTTCGTCAAGGTCGGCACCGGCAAGCAGCAGCGCGCCATCTATGAAGTGGCGGGCAAACCGCTGCGCGAAACGCTGGAATTCTTTGAAAAGCTGAAACTGACGGGCGCCAAGAAAGAGATCGCCGACAGGGTCGTCAAGGAAATCATTTCGCGCCTGAAATTCCTCAACAATGTGGGCCTCGATTACCTGTCGCTGGACCGCAGCGCCGACACGCTCTCCGGCGGCGAAGCACAACGCATCCGTTTGGCATCGCAGATCGGCTCCGGTTTGACGGGCGTCATGTATGTGCTCGATGAACCGTCGATCGGCTTGCATCAGCGCGATAATGACCGCCTGATCGAAACCTTGAAACACTTGCGCGACATCGGCAACAGCGTGCTGGTGGTCGAGCATGACGAAGACGCGATTCGCACGGCCGACTACATCGTCGACATGGGCATCGGCGCGGGCGTGCACGGCGGCGAGATCATCGCCGAAGGCACCCTGCAAGACATCCTGAAAAACAAGAAATCGCTGACGGCGCAGTACCTGAACGGCAAGCTGAAAATCGCCGTGCCGGCCAAGCGCCACGCCAGCAATCCGGAAAAGCAGCTGGTGATTACTGGTGCGACGGGCAACAACCTGAAAAAGGTCTCGCTGAGCTTGCCGGTGGGCTTGATGACCTGCGTCACGGGCGTGTCCGGTTCGGGCAAATCCTCGCTGGTCAACGATAATTTATACCCGGCCTTGTCGCGTCATCTGTACGGTTCGCAGACGGAACCGGCGCCGCACGAATCGATCAGCGGCCTGGAACATTTCGACAAGGTCATTTCCGTCGACCAGGCGCCGATCGGCCGCACGCCGCGCTCGAATCCCGCCACGTACACGGGCTTGTTTACGCCGATCCGCGACCTGTTCTCCACCGTGCCGACGGCCAAGGAACGCGGCTACAGCGCGGGCCGCTTCTCATTCAACGTGAAGGGCGGACGCTGCGAAGCGTGCCAGGGTGATGGCGTGATCAAGGTCGAGATGCACTTCCTGCCCGACGTCTACGTGCCGTGCGACGTGTGCCACGGCAAGCGCTACAACCGCGAAACGCTGGAAGTGCACTACAAGGGCAAGAACATCACGGAAGTGCTGGGCATGACGGTGGAAGAAGCGCATGAATTCTTCAAACCGGTCCCCTTGATCGCGCGCAAGCTGCAAACCCTGCTCGACGTGGGTCTCGGCTACATCAAGCTGGGCCAGAGCGCCACCACGCTGTCGGGCGGCGAAGCGCAGCGCGTGAAGCTGTCGCTGGAATTGTCCAAGCGCGACACGGGCCGCACCCTGTACATCCTCGATGAACCGACGACGGGCTTGCACTTCCACGACATCGATTTGTTGCTGAAAGTCATACACCGCCTGCGCGACCAGGGCAACACCCTCGTCATTATCGAGCACAACCTGGACGTCATCAAGACGGCCGACTGGATCGTCGACCTGGGTCCGGAAGGGGGCGCCGGCGGCGGCCAGATCATCGCCACGGGCACGCCGGAAGACGTGGCCGTCAACCCGGCCAGCGTGACGGGCAAATACCTGGGACCGCTGCTCAAGCAATAAGAGCGGCAGCCCAATAAAAAACGGCGCGGATTGCTCATGCAATCCGCGCCGTTTCTCTTCTTGCTAGCACCCCAGTCATTGCCGGCGTGTCATTTATCGCACGCCAGTCTTTGCCGGCGTGTTTCTCCCCCACTACAACTCTCGACACCTGACAAGCTACTGCGCGGCGCGCTTTGCGGCCTGCGATGCTCACCGTGCTTCAGCACGGTTGCGCTTCTTAGCCACAAATCACTGCCGCTCGCTACGCTTGTCAGGCGCCGTCGTACGTTAACTTATTTACGCACTCAGCCGCTTTTCCAGCGCAGCCTTGTGATCTGCCAATTCTTGCGGCAGATGATACGCGAGTTTTTCAAACAATTCCGTATGCAATTTCAATTCTTCCACCCACGCGGCCTTGTCGATCGAGGTGATGGTGTCGAACTGTTGCTGCGTGAATGGCAAGCCATCCCAGTTCAGGTCGCCATACTGCGGCGTCGTGCCGAACAGGTTTTCCACGCCGCCCGCCTTGCCTTCGATGCGCTCCAGCATCCATTTCAACACGCGCATGTTGTCGCCAAAGCCAGGCCAGACGAACTTGCCTGCCTCGTCCGTGCGGAACCAGTTGACGCAGTAGATCTTCGGCAGGGCCGCCGGGTTGACTTTGCCCACCTTGACGCCCATGTCCAGCCAGTGCTGAAAGTAATCGCTCATGTTATAGCCGATAAACGGCAACATGGCAAATGGATCGCGGCGCACGACGCCCATCTGGCCCACGGCCGCAGCCGTCGTTTCCGAGCCCATGGTGGCAGCCATGTACACGCCTTCGACCCAGTTGCGCGCTTCGGTGACGAGCGGCACGGTGGTCGAGCGGCGGCCGCCAAAGATGAAGGCAGAGATCGGCACGCCAGCCGGATCGTCCCAGGCCGAGTCGATCACGGGGTTTTGCGTAGCAGCCACAGTGAAGCGCGCATTCGGATGCGCCGCCTTGGTGCCGGACGCTGGCGTCCAGTCCTTGCCTTGCCAGTCGATAAGGTGGCTTGGCGCTTCCTTGGTCAAGCCTTCCCACCAGACGTCGCCATCGTCCGTCAGCGCCACGTTGGTGAAAATCGTGTTGTCGCGCATGGAGGCCATGCAGTTGTAATTGGTTTTTTCGTTGGTGCCCGGCGCCACGCCGAAGTAGCCCGCTTCCGGGTTGATGGCGTACAAACGGCCATCGGCGCCCGGCTTGATCCAGGCGATATCGTCACCGATGGTGGTTACTTTCCAGCCGTTAAAACTTGCCGGCGGGATCAGCATGGCGAAGTTGGTCTTGCCGCAGGCCGACGGGAACGCTGCCGCGACGTAGTGTTTCTTGCCTTCCGGCGATTCCACGCCGAGGATCAGCATGTGTTCAGCCAGCCAGCCCGGGTTGTTCTCGGACGCTTGCGCTTCCTGGTAGCCCATGTTCGAGGCGATGCGCAGGGCGAAGCACTTCTTGCCCAGCAAGGCGTTGCCGCCGTAGCCGGAACCGAAGGACCAGATTTCGCGCGTTTCCGGGAAATGCACGATGTACTTGGTGCTGTTGCACGGCCATTTCACGTCGGCCTGACCGGCAGCCAGCGGCGCGCCCACGCTGTGCACGCAGGGCACGAACTCGCCATCGGTGCCCAGCACGTCGTACACGGCACGGCCCATGCGGGTCATGATCTTCATGTTGACGGCGACATACGGCGAATCGGACAGTTCCACGCCGATGTGCGCGATCGGCGAACCCAGCGGGCCCATCGAGAATGGCACGACGTACATGGTGCGGCCGCGCATGCAGCCATCGAACAGGCCGTTCAGGGTGTGGCGCATTTCGCCAGGTTCGGTCCAGTTGTTCGTCGGGCCGGCCGCTTCTTTTGTTGCCGAGCAGATATACGTGCGGTCTTCGACACGGGCCACGTCGCTCGGGTCGGAGCAGGCCAGGTAGGAATTCGGGCGCTTTTCGGCATTCAGTTTTTTCATGGTGCCGCTGGCAACCATGTCGGCGCACAGGCGCTCGTACTCTTCTTGCGAGCCGTCGCACCAGTAGATGCGGTCTGGCTTGGTCAGCGCGGCGATGTCGGCGACCCAGTTGATCAGTTTCTGTTGTTTAATATAAGCTGGGACGTTGAGTGCGGCGACGCCACCCATGACGGGCTGATTCATATTACCTCCAATACCAATAAAAGAAATTCTGGTCGTTCCGGCAAGACAGGCAGCATCGTTGAGAAGTGGCTGCGGCTCACTGCGGGCGGCATGTTCACGCGGGCAGGGCTCTGGTGTCGTTTACCTGGATCATGCACCCAGGCGGCAGGAACAGTTTGCGCTATAACTATAATCAGGAAGCTTCAAAAGTGCCGGCGATTGTACACCCGCGTAACGGCTATTCTCGCAAAAATGTAGGAGAATAGCCTGACTAATGTAGTAGGCTATTCAGCATTTCCCGTATCCTGTTATTTCCCTACCAAATCCTTACTAAAATCGGCCATCCACCATGAAAATTGCCATACTCGATGATTACCAGGATGCCGTACGCGGCCTCGATTGTTTCAAATTGCTCGATGGCCACGAGGTCAAAGTGTTCAGCAACACGGCGCGGGGACTGGGCCAGCTGGCGATCCGCCTGGCGCCGTTCGACGCGCTGGTGCTGATCCGCGAACGCAGCAGTTTCAACCGGGCCTTGCTGTCGAAACTGCCGAACCTGAAACTGATTTCGCAAACGGGCAAGGTCAGCGGACACATCGACGTGGCGGCCGCCACGGAACTGGGCATCGCCATCGCGGAAGGCATCGGTTCGCCCACGGCGCCGGCCGAGCTGACGTGGGCGCTGATCATGGCAGCGCAGCGCAAGATCGTGCCGTACGCGCAACATTTACAGGAAGGGCTGTGGCAGACGTCGTCGCTGGAACCGGCACGCAATACGCTCGGCACGGTATTGAAAGGGCGCACGCTGGCAATCTGGGGCTACGGCAAGATCGGCCAATTGATCGCCGGCTATGGCCGCGCCTTCGGCATGACCATCCTCGTGTGGGGCAGCGAAGCGAGCCGCGCAGCGGCCGTGGCGGCCGGCGACACGGCGGCGGTCTCGCGCGAGGCGTTCTTTGAACAGGCAGACGTGCTCAGCCTGCATTTGCGCCTGTCCGACAAGACACGCGGCCTGGTGACAGCCGAGGACCTGGCACGCATGAAACCGACGTCCCTGTTCGTCAACACCAGCCGCGCCGAGCTGGTGGCCGAGGGCGCGCTGGAAGCGGCACTGCCCCAGGGGCGCCCGGGCGCCGCCGCGCTGGACGTGTTTACGGACGAGCCGCTGCCGCCCGGCTCGCCATTGCTGCTGCTGCCGAACGTGCTGGCCACGCCACACCTGGGCTACGTCGAGCGTGACAGCTATGAATTGTATTTCCGCTACGCCTTGCAAAACATCGTCGATTTTGCGCAGGGTCAATGCACGCGCCTGCTCAATCCGGAAGTACTGGCGCATGCGCGGCAAGTTCCTCAGGAGCGCTGAAAACCCTTGAGGAGGTCGGGCTCGCCCGTGATGCGGATGGCGGGCGCGGGCAGTTCGTGCCGGCCGCGCCACAGGCCGGCCCAGCCGGGCGGCCAGGCGATATCCGGGCCCGCATACGGCGCCACGCCCGCGCGCACGGCCACTACCGGCACGGGCGGCATGTCTTGCAAAGGCTCGCCTGCCGTGCGCTGCATGTCCAGGCTGTACATGTAATCGGGTAATAAAGCGTCGCAGACGCGGCCGAACCAGTCGCTATGGTCGTCGTCGCGCCCCAGCGCCTGCGCCAGGCCCTGCGGATCGAAACGGGCCAGGGCATCGATCAACTCGCCAGTGGAAGCGCCGGGAGAGTCCCCCCAGCCCATCACGGGGTTGACGTTGTAATCGGCGCCCGAGCCATACCAGCCTTCGCGCCAGGGCCGCTGCATCCAGTCGCGCGGCCCCGTAAACAAATGCCAGCGCCAGTGCAGGCCGGATGGCTTGGGCCAGGAATACAGATACAGTTTTTGATAGCCGGCCTGGTGCAGCTCGCGCACCATGGCCATCAGGCGCGCGTGCGGCATGCGGTCCGGCGGCGCGCGGCGAAACAGGATCGCTTCGCCATCGGCGAACTGCACGTCGTCCGTCGACAGGTTCAGGTCCAGGGTCCGCGCTTCGCTGCCGAAACGGGCGGCGATCCAGCCCGTCAGCAAATTGACGGACGTGATCACCCCGTAGCCGCGGTGGCGGTGAAAAATGACGGTGCCGGGAGCGAGCGCTTTCATACGGAGTCGGGCCGGTAGGCGAACAAAGAAACAAGTGTACTCACAGATGGCTGAATTTTCCAGGTGCGATCCGCACCGGCCCGCCATTCACGCAAGGGACACAATCCACGCTATCATGCGCGTCATTCTCCACTGACATCGTGACCACATCATGACTTTGCGCATACTCGCCACCGGCGGCACTTTCGACAAACACTACAACGAATTGAACGGTACCCTGGGCTTTTCCGACAGTCATTTGCCGGCAGCGATCGCCCGCGCGCGCATGACGGCGCCCGTGGCGCTGGAGCAGTTGCCGTTGCTGGACTCGCTCGACATGCAAGATGCGGACCGCCAGCGCGTGCTGGCCTCGTGCCGCGCGGCGCAGGAAAAAGCCATCGTCATCATCCACGGCACCGACACCATGCGCGAAACGGCGCAAGTGCTGGGCGCGGCCAAGCTGCAGCAGACGGTGATTTTGACGGGCGCCATGATCCCCTACGAAATCGACAATTCCGATGCCCTGTTCAACCTGGGCTTTGCCTGCGGCGTGGCGCAAACCTTGCCGGCCGGCGTGTACGTGGCCATGAATGGCCAGATCTTCGCCTGGGACAATGTGCAAAAGAACCGCGCCGCCGGGGTATTCCAGCCCTTGTAAGCAATGGTAGAGGAGAAGAGGCAACAAACAGGCCCGCAAACGGCCTGACCGACACTCTGTCACAATTCGACCCGCCCGCCTTCAGCGGGCTTTTTTACATTTTTTTACGCTGCATAAATTCTGCAAAGCAACACTTTTGCTTGAATTATTGTAGGTAAAACATCGAATTGCCAATACAATAATTTTATGTTGTAAAAAAACGCCATCTAACATTTTTAAAAACACAGATATTATTAAATATAAAACTGCAATTTAACAATTAAATTAAATATTCTTCAGTATCCATAATTTATTGCCAAATCCGACACGGTTGAGGTGCATTTTTTCTTGCTGAGACGACATAATGTTTGCCTCGACAAGTCAAAAGTGCATTTATAACAATATTGCGCTAAGTAGTCTTCCACCTCCCACCGACGTGGTTCCGCCTACCGTACACGAGCACCGCTGGGCATCTACCCGATGACCAGACCCGTGCTCGTGTACTGCTTGTCGTTATTAAAACTACTACGGAGTAATTGTTACAATGGCATTTAAAGAAAAAATTGGCGTACGCAGCGTACGCCTGGCCCTGACCGTACTGGCAGGCAGCGTTTTGTTCTCCGGCCAATCCATGGCGGACGAAGCAATTCAAAAAGTCGAAATTACCGGTTCGAGCATCAAGCGTATCGCTGTCGAAGGCGCCCTGCCTGTGCAGCGCCTGTCGCAAGAAGCGATCGCCCGTACTGGCGCCACCACCGTTGCTGATCTGGTACAAAGCCTGCCAGCAATGCAAGGTTTCACCATCGGCGCAGTTGCCGCCGGTTCCAACTCGGGTGGCCGCACCAGCGCGTCGATCCATGACATCGGCGAAAGCTACACCCTGGTTCTGCTGAACGGCCGCCGCATCGCGCCACAAGGCTCGGGTACCTCCGTCAACCTGAACGCCATTCCGATGAGCGCGGTTGAGCGCGTCGAGATCCTGACCGACGGCGCTTCGGCACTGTACGGCTCGGACGCCATTGCCGGCGTCATCAACTTCATCCTGAAGAAAAACGTCCAAGGCGGCACCCTGGAAGCCACCTACGGCGGCCCGGAAGATAAAGGCGGCAACGCCTGGAACACCAACGTCACCTACGGCTTCGGCGATCTGGACGAAGACCGCTTCAACGTGCTGGTATCGTACCGCCACGACGAGCAATCGAAACTGAAGGCAACGGACCGCAAGTTCGCCCGTTCCTCATACATTCCTGTCAGCTACGGCGGCAAGAACTACATCTACGACCGTACCAGCTCCTCGACGGCACCGGCCAATGCCACGGTTGCGTTCAAGGACAAGAACACGCTGCCAATCACGTTCAGCCCGTACCTGGCGGCCAACAAGGGTTGCGCGCCAAACAACTACGTCATGGCAAACAATGACCAGGCTTGCGGCTTCGACGGCGGTTCGACCGTTGAAATCGTTCCAGAATCGAAACGCGACAGCCTGTTCGCACGCGGCACTTACAAACTGACGGAAAACCTGAATGCGTTTGCCGAAGTTGCCCTGTCGCGCTACGACCTGACCGCACGTATCGCCGCCAACCCGGTGCCGATCAGCATCGCCAAGGGCAGCGCGCTGTACAACCAATACGTCCAGCCTTACCTGACGCCAGCGCAGCAAGCTGACATCAAAACCGTCACCGCCAACTACCGCATGGTCGACTGGGGCACGCGCGCCAGCAATACCATCACCGACACCAAGCACTTCGTGGTCGGCGTGGAAGGCGAAGTAGGCGAGTGGAACGTGGAATCGGCCCTGACGTGGTCGCAAAACGCGATCGACGAGCGCTATGTGGGCGGCTACGCCAAGAACGCCGAGTTCAAGGCCATGCAAAGCAATCCATTGTTCAACCCGTTCCTGCCAGCCGGCAACGCAACGCCAGCACTGCAGAACCTGATCGACAATTCGCAATTCAACGGCTCGATCCGTACGGCATCGACCACCATGCGCGGTATCGACGCGCACGGTTCGCGTGAACTGTTCACCCTGCCAGGCGGCAAGGCGAATATCGGTATCGGCGGCGACTACCGCGAGTACAAGTACGAGCAATCGCCAAGCGCCGGCGCCGACACCAGCACGATCTACAACTTCAACACCTCGGCTCGCTACGACCTGAGCCGCGAGACCTATGGCGTGTTTGCCGAATTGCTGGCACCCGTCACCAAAACGATCGAAGTAAGCCTGGCCGGCCGTTACGATACCGTGACGAAGATCGACAACGGTGTCGTGAACAAATCCATCGGTAAAGACCAAAGCGCCAGCACCTACAAAGTGACGGCACGCTGGCAGCCAGTCCAGCAATTGTTGGTACGCGGTTCGTACGGCACGGGCTTCAAGGCACCAAGCATGCTGGACATCGGCCAGCCGCTGGTCAACAACGGCTTCACCGCAAAACCATGGAACTGCCCGTTCCCAGGCGATGCCATGTGCCGTCCACCAGCAACCCAGTACAACCAATTGGCTGGTGGTAACGAAAACCTGAAACCGGAAAAATCGAAGCAGTACACCGTCGGTTTCCGTATCGAGCCAAGCTCGGCGTTCTCGTTCGGCGCCGACCTGTGGGATGTGAAGATCACCGACGCGGTTTCGGCAGTAAGCGAATCCCAGGCCTTCAACAACCCAAGCCTGTACCGCGACCTGTTCGGCACCTACACCGAACCATCGACCGGCAATACCTACTATGCATTCAAGTCGCTGTCGCTGAACATCGGCCAAACGCATAACCGCGGTATCGACTGGGACATGACGGCACGCAAGCGTTTTGACTTCGGTAACTTCACGGCCAACCTGAGCGGCACCCACATGCTCAAGGCCGACTACACCGTGCCAGGCACCAAGGACCAGTGGACGAACAACATGAACTACTTCGGTATCACCGATGCAGTCACGTTCCGTAACCTGGCCAAGCTGAACCTGAGCCTGGAATCGGGCAAGCTGACCAACAGCGTCATCATCAGCTACCGTAACGGCTATACCGACGCTTCGGCCGAGGTAATGGATGTTGCGACCAAGCAACTGGAGAAGATTCGCCTGGCCGTGCCTTCGTACACCACCATCGACTGGCAAGGTCGTTATGTGTTTGACAGCAAGAAGTCGATCCGCGCTGGTATCAAAAACCTGTTTGACCGCGCACCACCACTGTCCCTGCGCACGTCGTCGGGCCACCAGGTTGGCTTCGACCCACGCTACGCCGATCCAATGATGCGTTCGTTCTACATCACGGGCCAAATCAAGTTCTAAGTTGACTCTGTCAATCTGAACTGAATGGCAAAAGGGCCTTGCAACTGCAAGGCCCTTTTTTTATGCCACGCCTGACGCCATGCACAGGCAAAAAAAAAGGAGCCGCAGCTCCTTTTTTTTGTACCGGCATGACGGCTGTTATGCCGTCGCTTCGCCGCCCAGGGCTTCGACCACGTCGGCCATCAGCTTGGAGAGCTCGCCCGTCATCAGCATCACGTCGCCGTCGAAACGCTCTTCGTCGTTCTTCGTGCTCGATTCCGTTTCCTTGATCACGTCGAGCGGCTTGACGCTCTTGATGGCCAAGGACTCCGTCAGCACGAACGAGATCTTGTCGTTCCACGTCATGGCCAGGCGCGTGCACTGCTTGCCTGCCGCGATGTGGCGGCGCACGTCGTCCGCTTCCAGGGTGTGGCGCACGTAGCGCACGGTGGCCTTGCTCTCGCCCGTGGCGCGCAATTCCGTGTCCATGTCGACCGTGAAGCCGGCCGGCGCATCGTCCGCCTGCAGCCACTCCGTCATCACCGCCACGGGCGAGCGCTGCACGCGCAGGCTTTCCAGCGGCAATTTATCGACGGCTTTGAGCAGCAGCTTGATGACTTCATCGGCTTTCGCCGGGCTGGCGGCATCGACCACCAGCCAGCCATTGACGGGGTCGATCCACGTCCAGACATTGCTGCGGATGCTGAAGGCGCGCGGCAGCAGTTCGTCGGCCACGCGTTCCTTCAATTCCTTCATGGCCTTTTTACCAGGCGCAAAGCCTTGCGCTTCTTCCATCTCCGCGGCGCGGGCCTTGGCGACCTGGTTGATGACGGTCGCTGGCAGCAATTTCTTTTCCGTGCCCAGCAAGATCAGCATTTGCTTGTTGACCACGTGGACCAGGCCGCCGTTCGGGCGTGGCGTGTCCCAGCCCTGGCGCATCAGATCCATGCTGGTCGCCGGCGTAAATTTGTTCGAGGACAAGGCCTCTTCCAGTTGTTCTGGCGTGTAAGCCCACGGTGCGGGCAGGCGGTAAATCTGAAGATTCTTGAACCACATAGTTTTTGTCTTCCGTTTGTTTCAGTAGTGCCAGGGGAACGCCATTCTACACTTTCGACGTGAAAATGCCGTCAAAAGCGCCGTCTGGCGCGGTATGTATCTTGTAGGAAACGCCGCTACAGGGCGGGAAACAGCTCCGCCTGGGCTGGCGCCTGCCGCGTCACGACGGCCGGATCGGACAAGGTCGAGATGCGCACGCCCAGCAGGCGGATTTTCTTGTCAAATGGCACGCGCCGCAAGCAGTCGCGGCTGGCGCGCAGGATGGCGGCGGCGTCCGCCGTGGCACTGGGCAGGGTGATGTCGCGCGTCACCGTGCTGAAATCCTCGAAGCGCAGCTTGATGCCCACCGTGCGCCCCGCCAGCGACTGCTTGTCGAGGTCGCCCGCCACGCGCGTGCACAGGCTTTCCAGCTTTTCCGACAGGGTGGCGCGGTCGCGCACCACCTGCAAGTCGCGCTCGAACGTCGTTTCGCGGCTGACGGACTTGGTTTCCCGGCTCGTCTGCACGGGCCGCTCGTCGATGCCCAGCGCTGCCTGGCGCAGCCAGCCCGTGTACAGGTCGCCGAACTGCGTGCGCAGCATGGCCATATCGGCTTGCGCCAGCTCGCCGATGGTAATAATGCCCAGCGCTTCCAGCTTGGCCGTGGCTTTCGGGCCGATGCCATTGATCTTTTTCGCCGGCAAGGGCCAGACCCGCGTTTCCACATCCTCGGGCGACAAAATGGTGAGCCCGTCGGGTTTTTCCAGATCGGAACAGATTTTTGCCAGCAATTTGTTCGGCGCCAGGCCGATCGAGCACGACAGGCCCGTCGCCTCGAACACGGCCGCCTTCAGGCGCGCCGCCATGGCCGGCGCCTGCTCGCCATGTTCCGTCAGGTCGACATAGATTTCATCGATGCCCACGTTCTGGATGATGGGGCACAACTGGGCCACGGCTTGCTTGAAGCGGGCCGAATAGTCGCGGTAAGCCTCGAAATCGGCGGGCAGCAGGATGCTGTCGGGCGCCAGTTTCGCCGCCTTCATGATGCCCATGGCGGAAAACACGCCAAACTTGCGCGCCGCATACGTCGACGTGGTGACGACGCCGCGCCCCACGTAGTCGCGCATGCGTGCAAACTGCCGCGTGCCATCTTCCTGCAGCAGGGGTTGCTGCAGCCGGCCGCCGCCGATGACGACGGCTTCGCCACGCAATTGCGGATATTTCAACAGTTCCACGGAGGCGAAAAAGGCATCCATGTCCAGATGGGCTATCCAGCGGCGCGGTTCAGGCAATGTAGGGGCAGATGTGGTCAAGGACACCTCGCGGCGGGATACTGTAGTTATATACAGTATCGCTGGAAATGCCCATGGATGCAAGTTGAAACGCATGCGCACGGCGGTTGCTTTTCTCAATAGCAAGATTACAATCCTGACATGACTATAAAAGGAGTTGCCTTGTCTACAGCACATCAAGTTTTGCGCCGCCTGGCCGTCTGCTCATCCATCCTGCTGTCCACGCTGGCGCCATCCGCGCTGGCCGCCGATGCCGCCGCCACCGCGCCGGTCGCCGCCAAGACGGCCTGGCAGGAAACGCGCCACGGCACCGTCGTCACGGACGACTACCGCTGGCTGCAAAAGAAGTCCGATCCTGCCGTGATCGACTACCTGAACGCGGAAAACGCCTACACGGCGGCCGTCACGGCCCCGATCCAGCCGCTGGCCGACAAGGTGTATACGGAAATCAAGGGACGCATGCAGGAAGTGGACCTGTCCGTGCCTGCGCGCCAGGGCAACTTTTACTATTACACGCGCGTGGAAGCGGGCAAGCAATACCCGATTCACTGCCGCCGCCCCGTCGGCGCCAGCGGCGCCTACGATGCGCAGGCGCTTGAAGAAATCCTGCTGGACCAGAATCAATTGGCCGAAGGCCACAAATTTTTTGCCGTGCGCGCGTTTGCCATCAGCCCGAACGAACAATTGCTGGCCTACACCACGGACACGACGGGTTTCCGCCAGTACGAGCTGCATGTCAAGGATTTGAAGACAGGCAAGTTGCTCACGGACAGCATGCCGCGCGTGACGTCCCTGGCCTGGGCGGCGGACAACGCCACCCTGATGCTGGCCCAGGAAGACGCCACCACCAAGCGCTCGGACCGCGTATTCCGCCTGGCCCTGGGCGGCACGCCGCAACAGGTCTACCACGAGCCGGTGGAACAGTTCGCCATCCACGTAGACCGCACGCACGACAAGCAGTTCTTCATGCTCACCTCGGGCAGCACGGATACGAGCGAAGTGCTGCTGCTGCCAACGAACAAGCCGCAAGGCAGTTTCCAGAGCGTGCTGAAACGCGAAAAAGGCCACCGCTACGGCATCGAGCACCGCGACGGCCAGCTGTACATTCTTACCAATAAGGATGCGAAGAATTTCCGCGTCGTCAGCGCGCCCCTGTCTGCGCCGCAGCCGAAGAACTGGAAGAGCGTCGTGCCGCACAACAAGGATGCCGTGATCCAGTCCCTCGACGTCTTCCAGGGTTATCTGGTGGTGATGGAAAAGGCGCGTGCCCTGAACCGCGCGCGCATCTTTGATTTTGCGCAAAAGAACTGGAAGACGGTGCAGTTCGACGACCCCGTCTACCTGGCCACGTCCGTCGGCACGCCGGAGTTTTCGGCCACGCAATTTCGCATGTCGTACCAGTCGCCCGTCACGCCGCCCACCATCATCGATGTCAGCATGAAGGATGGCCAGCGCACGGTACTGAAGCAGCAGGAAATCGCCGGCGGCTTTGACGGCAGCCGCTACACCACGCAGCGCCTGTGGGTGACAGCGCGCGATGGCGTGCAAGTGCCGCTGTGGGTCGTCTACAAGAAAGGCGTCAAGCTCGACGGTTCCGCGCCGCTGCTGCTGTACTCGTATGGCTCGTATGGCATTTCCACGGAAGCCACTTTTTCCATCAGCCGCATCAGCCTGCTGG
>Ga0182008_10000649_pt1 | contig 25415 bp, 27 predicted proteins | sample Sormic07211129_1_FD_120482 | JGI IMG/M metagenome (GOLD analysis project Ga0182008, IMG submission 120482) | Rhizosphere microbial communities from Sorghum bicolor, Mead, Nebraska, USA - 072115-129_1 metaG | ecosystem: Host-associated > Plants > Roots > Rhizosphere | place: USA: Nebraska...
GCCACTTCCTTCACGAGCTGGGCGCCCATGTTCTGCAGCTTGTCCTTGAGTTCGATTTCCTTGGCGACGGACACACCGTCCTTGGTCACCGTGGGGGCGCCGAACGAACGCTCCAGCACCACGTTGCGGCCCTTGGGGCCCAGGGTCACTTTGACTGCGTTGGCCAGGATGTTCACACCCTCGACCATGCGTGCGCGGGCTTCGCCGCCGAAGACGACGTCTTTTGCTGCCATGTTGTATTACTCCGAATGGATTGAATGAATGGAAAGAAGGAAAGGAGAGGCTCAGCTCGCGACAACCGCGAACAGGTCGTCTTCCTTCATGACCAGCAGCTCGTCGCCGCCGACCTTGACGGTCTGGCCGCTGTACTTGCCGAACACGACGCGGTCGCCGACCTTGACGGTCAGGGCGATCAGTTCACCCTTGTCGTTGCGCTTGCCCGGGCCCACGGCCAGGACTTCGCCCTGATCGGGCTTCTCGGCGGCTGCGTCGGGGATGACGATGCCGGAGGCGGTCTTGGTTTCGCTGTCAACACGCTTGACGATCACGCGATCGGCCAAAGGACGAAGGTTCATTGCATCTCCTGGAGGGATATAGAAACGGGGGTTGTTGAGGGCGTCGGCCACAGGCCGGATCGCCCATCGCTTGGAAACCGCGTTGTTAGCACTCGGTCTTGGCGAGTGCTAATGATAAGGGCTTTTGCGGGGGTTTCAAGGGCGAATGCCTGGCCGACTGCCGGACGTGCCGAAGATCAGGCGGCGTTCCTGCCGGCCGGCCGCGCCACCCAACCCGCCGAGGCGACGATCAGCAGGCCGCCGATCCAGCCTTGCACGGTCATCCGTTCGCCCATCCAGAGGACGGCGATCAGCGCACCCCACAGCGGTTCGCTGCCCATGAGCAAGGCCACGCGCGAGGGGCTGGTGCGCGAGGCGGCGTGGTTCTGCACGAAGAACGCGAACAGCGTGCAGAGCAGCACCGGGAACGCCATGGCCGACCAGAACGAGGCGCTGCGTGGCAGCGGCGGCCAGGCGGTGCCGTGCACGGCCAGCATCAGGCCCGCCGAACCCAGCGTCATCACGCCCATCTGCACCGCCGTCACCGTGAGCGCGGGCAGGCCGTGTCGGCGGCCGTGGCGACGCGTCAGGCAGACCATGACGCCGCGCAGAAAGGCCGCGAGCACCATCAGGCCGTCGCCCCAGGCCAGGCCGTGGTGTCCGCCATGCTGGAATGCCAGCAGCCCGGCGCCGAGCAGCGACAGGCCCGCGGCCGCCAGCACCGCGCCGCTGGGACGGGCCTGGAGCAGCCACCACTCGCACAGCGGCGTGAAGGCGACGCAGAGGCTGATCAGGAAGGCCGCGTTGGAGGCGGTGGTCAAGGACACGCCGAAGGTCTCGCAGGCGAAGATGGCCAGCAGGTTGATGCCCAGCATCGACGCCCCCCACAGCGCCGCCGGCCATGAAGGCACCGCCAGCCCGCGCAGCGCGGGCAGAAGGACGAGGAAGGTCAGGCCGAAACGCAGCGTGAGGAACTGCAGCACGGGCATCTGGCCGGTGGCGAGCTTGGCGGCGCTGTAGCTGCCGCCCCAGATCACGGCCACCAGGAGCAGGAGCCATTCGAGCGGGCCGAGCAGCGGCCAGGACCGTCCGCCCGCTTTCGCGGTTTCGCCCATGGCGTCAAGGGCGTCGATGCTGCGGACGGTGGGCGAGGGCATGCCGTTTTCTCTTCATGTGGTGGGCTGCCGCATTGTTGGGAGGCCCCCGGCCATTGACTAGACTCGGCGCCAGAACAGGAGCTGTGCACGGTGAGAACAGATGCGTTCGCGACGGTGATGCAGGAGCTGGTGGCCTTCGTGCGTGTGGCGGAGGCGGGCAGTTTCTCGGCCGCCGCGCGGCAGTGCGGCATGACGCCATCGGCCGTGAGCCGGCAGGTCGCGCGGCTGGAAAAAGTGATGGGTCTTTCACTGTTGCGGCGCACGACCCGGCAACTGCGCCTGACCGAAGCCGGCATCGCGGTGCTGGCGCACGGGCGCGAGATGGTCGCGGCGGCGCAGGCCTCGCTGCGGGTGGCCGAGGGACACGTGGGAGTGCCGAAGGGGCGGGTCCGCATCAGCGCGCCCAAGGCCTTTGCCCGCCATGTGCTGCAGCAGCCCCTGCTGTCCTTCCTGCACGCGCATCCCGACGTGGATGTGCAGGTGCTGGTGGCCGACCGGCCGGTGGACCCCGTGCGGGAGGGCTTCGACCTCGTGATCCGCCTGACCGACGACCCGCCGCAGGGCATGGTTGCGCGCGCCCTGATGCCGGTGCGCCAGCTGGTGCTGGCCAGCCCGGCCTACCTGGCCTCGCACGAGCGCATCCGCGCGCCCGAGGACCTGATGGCCCACAGCTGCCTGTCGATCGGCGAGCAGGAGGGCGACAGCCGCTGGCGCTTCACCCGCGGCGATGACCAGGTGGAGCTGACCGTGACCGGCCGCTACGCGCTCAACCACAGCGAAATGCGCCTGGCGGGGGTCGAGGCGGGCCTGGGCGTGGGCTGCGTGCAGGACTTCGTGGCGCGGGATGCGCTGGCGGCCGGGCGCGTGGTCCGCCTGTTGCCGGAATGGGCCTTCGACACCAACTACCAGGGCATGGCCTACCTGTTGTTCCCGGCCTCCCGCCACACCGCGCCCAAGGTGCGGGTGCTGATCGACCACCTGGTCGCGGCGCTGGCGCCAGGCCCCTGAACGGCCCGCCGACGCCCGCGCTCAGCTGCGTTTCGCGTGCCCCGTCACGCGCAGCTGGAAGCTCCGCAACTGCGCGCCGCTCACCGGCTGGCCCGAGACATCGGTCACGCGCAGCACCCACTCCCCCTTCGAGGCTTCGGCGAAGAAGGCATTGCTCGACGACAGGGGGATGCCGAAGTCGCTGCCGCCTTTCAGCGTCGACATCGGCGTGAGCACATGGCTCACCGTGCCCGAGGGCGAGGTCAGCGTGGCCGAGAGCGCGCTCGGCCGGGTGTCGCTGGTGGCCAGGCTGAACTGCACCGATTCGATCGCCACGTTCGTGTCCAGCCGCACCCGCAGCGCGGCCGACGACGGGGCGCCGCCGATGTCCGACGGCCGGTCGGTCGAGGCGGTCCATCCGCTGTCCTGCAGCGGCGGCAGCGTCCGGAAGCCGCGCGCCATGGCCACGGCCGCGCTGGCATCGACCAGGCCGAAGCCGTACCAGTTGCTGAAGCGATAGCCCGCCGCGTTGCTGACCCAGCCGGCGTCGACCAGGGTGCCCCGGACGCTGACGGCGGGCTGGGCCAGGTCCAGCGGGCGGGCGGTGGAGGCCAGGATGAACTTCACATCGCGCTGGGTCAGCGCCGGGTTCGCGTTCAGCATCAGGGCCGCGATGCCCGCCACCATCGGCGCGGCCGAGGAGGTGCCGCCGAAGGCCGCGGTGTAGTGGCAGTCGGGGTCCAGCGGCGTGCCGCCGTCGAGCGCGTTGAGGCGCATGGCCGTGGTGTTCAGGCCCTCCGCACACCCGCGGATGTCCGTGGTGACGATGCCGGGGCCGTAGTCGCGCTGGCCCGGGCCCGCCACGTTGAGCTGCCGGCCGCCTTCGCCGCCCGGCGCCGACACCCAGACCGCGGCGCCGGCGGAGGAGAAGTACGAGCGCGTGCCGCGTGCATTGACCGAGGCGACGGCGATGGTCTGGCGGAAGTTGGCGGCCGGATCGGTGTTGGCCAGCACGCAGCTCAGGCCCGCTGCACTGGCGTCGCAGCCTGCGAACTGGTCGTTCTTCTCCATGTCCTCGGGCTGCATGAAACCGTTGCCGGCCGCATAGACGTAGACCCCGCCCTTGCCCGCGCGCGTGCCGCTCATGAGCGACTCCCAGGCCTGGAGTTCGGCCTGCGCAATGGCCGGATAGGCGCCGGTGTAGGGCGCGCCCAGGCTGGTGTTGAACACGTCGGTACTCTTGGCCTCCGCGCCTTCGCCCCAGGCATAGCCGACGTACTTGCGGAAGGCCGCGGCCTGTTCGGCCACCGTGCCGCTGAAGATGACTTCGCCGACGTTGAAGCCCTGCAGGCCGGCCTCGGGCGCCACGCCGCGGCCGCCGTTGCCGTTCCAGCCCAGGGCCGCGACGATGCCGGCGACGTTGGTGCCATGGCCGTCCTTGTCGCCCAGGGGCTGGGTGTCGTCGAGGAAGTTCTTGCTGCCGCCGGGCACGATGTTGGCGGCCAGGTCCTCGTGGCCGATGTCGATGCCGCTGTCGACCACCGCGACCTTCACGCCCTGGCCGCGCAGGCCCTGGGCGTGCAGCGTGCCGATGTTCAGGTCCACGCCGGCGCAGGGCAGCGTGTCGGCGAACACGGCCTGGCCGATGTTCTTCAGGTACCACTGGTCGGTGAACAGCGGGTCCTCGTTGGCGGCCGTGGCGCGCTGCAGGGGCGCGGCCGTTTCCGCGCAGCGAACGTCCAGCGTGTGGCGGTTGGGCGAAGCCGCGACGACATCGCCGTTGCCGTTGCCACTGTTCCCGCCGCCGACATTCGCGCCACTGCCGCCACCGCCGCCTCCGGTGTTCCCGCCAGCGCCGTTGCCGCCGCCACAGCCGGCCAGCAGGGCCAGCGCGACGATCGGCAGCGCACGGTGGGCGGAGGTCCAACCACAAGATAAATACTTAACTTTCTTCAACTGAAGATCCTTTGGAGGTGAATAAAGAAATGGGCCGGAGGGACGTCGCGCGCCGCCTGCAGGGCATCGGTTCTTATTCTCTTTTTGTTGTAGAAAGTTTTATTTTTATGAAATGTTGGTTGAATATTGTTGACAAATAATGATGCAAAAACATGAAGTTAGTCATGTTTTGGGGTGTCGGTGAATCTTCGTTGGTCTGTTGTTGTTCTTGGGATTTTGGTTTTGAATTGAAAATTCAAATTAACAATTTCAATTAGAAAGCAGCAATTCCAGCCCCAGGCGCTCGCCACTGCGCACCCGGCCGATCCCGTGCCGCAGATGGACCGCGTAGGTGCCCTTGCTGCCCACCTGGGGCCGCTGCGCCACGGCGATCACCGCGACATCGCCCCGGCGCAGCGGCACGACCAGGGCCCGCGACTGCATGCGCGGGCGCTGCTCGGTCATCACGAAGGCGCCGCCGGTGAAGTCCTCGCCGGGCTCGCCGAGCAGGGCCACGAGCTGCAGCGCGAAGCCTTGGGTCTCGGCGCCGCGGTCGTGCAGGGGCTGGTCCTCGCCGGTCCGCAGGCGGCTCAGGCTTGCCTGCGCCGCTTGAAAGACGCCCGGCGTGCCGGCGTGGCGCGGCGGCCGTCCCAGGGTGTCGTTCCAGCGCGCCGAGATCGGCGCCAGCCGCGGATGGAAGGCCCGCTGCAGCTCGGCGACCCCAACGGGCCAGCCCGTGCCTGTCGTCAGCGCGCGGATCTGTGCGTCGCCGAGCATTGCGGGGATCGCCACGAAGCCCTCCTGGTCGAGCCGGGCTTCGAGGCCGGCCCAATCCAGCCGGGCGACCGCTGCGTCGAAGCCCACGCTCAGGCCGCCTCGCGCGCAAGCAGGGCGCGCTTGCGCTCCACGCCCCAGCGGTAGCCCGACAGCGCGCCGTCGGTGCGCACCACGCGGTGGCAGGGGATCGCGACCGCCAGGTGGTTGGCGCCGCAGGCCTGGGCCACGGCCCGCACCGCCTTGGGCTGGCCGATGCGCGCCGCGAGTTGCGCATAGCTCACGGTGGTGCCGGGCGGGATCTCGCGCAGCGCCTGCCACACGCGTTCCTGGAAGGCCGTGCCCTGCACGTCCTGCGGCAGGTCCAGGCCCAGCGAGGGCGCCTCGACGAAGCCCACGACCTGCGCCACGAGCTGTTCGAAGTCGCCATCGGCGCCGATCAGCTCCGCCTTGGGAAACTGGTCCTGCAGCTCGCGCACGAGCCGATCGGGGTCCTCGCCCAGCAGGATCGCGCAGATGCCGCGCGGGCTCTGCGCGACCAGGATCGCGCCCAGCGCGCATTGGCCAACCGCGAAGCGGATGCGCTGGTTCGGGCCGCCCGCCAGGTAGTCGCGCGCCCGCATGCCCAGCAGGTCGTCGGCGGCCGCATAGAAGCGGCTGTTGGAGTTGAAGCCCGCGCCGTAGATCGCATCGGTGACGGTGGCGCCGTGCTCGGCCAGTTCGGCGCGCAGCCGGCGCCCGCGAAAGGCCGAGGCATAGGCCTTGGGCGTGAGCCCGGTCTGGGCCTTGAACACGCGGTGGAAATGGTGCGGGCTCAGGCCGACCTCGGCGGCGAGCGCGTCGAGTTGCGGTGGCGACTCCGAGCGCTCGATCAGCCGGCAGGCGGTGGCGACGGTGGCGGCGCGCTGCGCGGCCAAGGCGCTGCGGTCGCCCGCGGCGCGCTGACTGCTGCGGTAGCCCGCGGCCTCGGCTGCCTGCGCGGTGGCGAAGAACACGGTGTTCTCGCGCTTCGGCCGCCGGGCCGAGGCGCTGGGCCGGCAGTACACGCCGGTGGTGCGCACGGCGTAGACGAAGTGGCCGTCGGCGCGCGCGTCGCGCGCCTGCACGGCGGCCCAGCGCTGCTCGTCGTCCGGGTAGGCCGGGGTGGCGTCGGGGTGCTTGAGGATGGCATTCATGGTGGTGCTCCAGAGGAGGTCCCAGTGTCTTGCGGACTTCGATCGCAAGCACTCCGCTTCTTGCGCTCGAACTGGCGTGCCCGGCTCAGCCCGCCCGGCGAAAGGTGAGGTTGATGCGCTGCAGGCCGAGCCGCGGGTGCGCATCGCCCTGGAGTGGCATCACGCCGTGGTAGCGCAAGCGGTCGGCGCCGCCCCAGACCACCACGTCGCCGTGCTGCAGCAGGACCTTCTGCGTGGGCTGCGCGCGCGCGAGGCCGCCGAAGAGGAAGCGCGCCGCCATGCCCAGCGACACCGACACGATGGGCGCGCCGTAGTCCTGTTCGTCCTTGTCCTGGTGCAGGGCCAGCCGCGCGCCGGGTTCGTAGCGATTGACCAGGCAGGCGTCGGGCGAGAAATCGGCGAAGCCCGCGGCGGCGGCGGCTTCGCTTGCGAGGCGTGTGAAGGCCTCGGGCATCGCGGGCCAGGGCTGGCCGGTGAGCGGGTCGACGGCCGCGTAGCGGTAGCCGTGGCGGTCGGTGGTCCAGCCCAGCGCGCCGCAGTTGGTCAGTGCCACCGACATGGTGAAGCCGCCCGGCGTGACCATGCGCCGGAATGGCGATACCGCCGCGATCGCGTCGATGCAGGGCAGCAGATCGCCGACCCGCGGCAACGCGAAGGCCCGCAGCACCACGGCCTGCGGGCCCAGGCGCAGGTCGGGCAGCGGGGCCTCGTCGTCGAAGAGCGCGAGCGTGTGCATCACAGGGCGTCGTGGAAGATCAGGCCCACAGTGTGCCGCTGGCCGCCGTGGACCCGGCTCACGCCGTGGCGCATGGCCAGCCTGCGCGTGCGGCCACTGGGGCCTGTCTCGGGGCGCTGGTTGACCGTGAAGACCACCGCGTCGCCTTGCGTCAGCGGCACCACGTCGGCGCGTTGATGGCCCGTGCGGCTCTCGGTCATCACGAACTCGCCGCCGGTGAAGTCGACGTCGGGCCGCGACAGCAGGATCGCGACCTGCAGCGGAAAGACATGCGCGCCATAGAGGTCCTGGTGCAGGCAGTTGTGGTCGCCTGCGCGGTACGACAGGATCAGCGGCGTGGGCCGGCGCTGCCCGGCGCGGTGGCAGCGATCGAGGAATTCTGCGAGCGTGGCGGGGTAGCGCACGTCGATGCCGAGCTGCGCGTTCCAGCGGTTCGCGATCGGCACCAGCCGCGGGTAGAGCGCGTGCCGCAGTCGTTCCAGCAGCGGCGGCAGCGGATAGGCGAAGTACCTGTATTCGCCGCGGCCGAAGCCGTGGCGCGCCATCACGACGGTGGAGCGGTAGAGGGCCTCCTGCGTGTAGAGGCCGGCCAGTTGCCGGCACTGGTCGGGCGTGAGAAGGCGCGGCAGCAGCGCATGGCCTTCGGCGTCGAGCGCGGCCGCGAGGGCGGCGTCTTCGGACGTGTCGGGCGATGGCGTGAAGAGGTCGTGCATGGCCGCCTCAGTCTAGGCCGAGGCCATGCCGCATGGCACTCCGAAGCTTGCGCCCGAATTCCGCGCCCGCGCTTCAGGCCACTTGTTCTTCAGGCACCGGAAACAGCCGCCGTCGGTAGCGCGCCGAGGCCAGCCGCGCGCCGCAGGTCGGCGAGCACCAGATGCGGTCGCCGCGCCGCGAGCGGTCGAGGAACATCACGGGGCAGGTCGGGCTCGCGCATTCCTTGATGCGGCTGCGCGCCTCGCTCGAGAACAGCGCGATCGCGTCGCGCGCCAGCAGGGCCAGCACATGGGCGTTCGACACCTCGGCCAGCGGCTCGAGCGCGGTGCCGGTGCCGTCGAGCAGGCGCGGCAGCGGCGTGTGGCAGGCCCAGGCATTGATCTGCGCGATGGCGTCGTGCTGCGGCGCGCGCTGGCCGCGGATGGCCTGCGCCGTCTCGTAGATGGCGGCGCGCAGCACGCGCATGTCGGCCAGGCCTTCTTCGCCCACCGGCAGTTGCGGCACGGGCAGCTTCATCCTGCGCAGCCAGCTGTGCCAGAGGCCTTCGTTGCGCACGCGTTCGTAGCGCCGGCCGGTCCATTCGCCCAGCGTCTCGACCAGCAGCAGGCAGGGCACGCCGGCGCGGAACTTGAAGGAGAAATCGCCGGCCTTGAGCGGGCGCACGGCGACATGCGCGCGCGGCGTCGCCTCGGGGATGTGGGGTCTGCGTCCGCTTTGCACGCGGGGCAGTTTAGGAGCGTTGCCGTTCGCGGTCCGCGTCGGTGATCGCATATGGATATCTGTTTTCCTTCCTTGGTCGACTCAGGGTCGACCCTTAGATTCGTCATTGGTATGACCCATGACGACGAACTCCAGGCGGCCCTCGCGGCCGCCGCAGCACCTCCCCACGGGACGGCCCGCGCATGAGCGACGACAGCAGTGCAGCGCTGCAGGCCGAGCGCATCGCGGGCCGCCGGCCCAGGCTGGGTGTGTGGACCGCCCTGGCCGGCCTGCGCAGCTGGCTGTCCATCCTCGTGTTCCTGCTCGCCTGGTATGCGGCCTCCGCGGCCGGCTGGCTCAACCCGCGCACGCTGCCCGGCCCGGACCGCCTGCTGCTCACCGCCTGGACCATGGTGCAGGACGGCTCGCTGCCGCATGCGCTGCTGGTGAGTCTGTCGCGCGTGGTGCAGGGTTCGCTGCTGGGCCTGGCCGCGGGCCTGGCGACCGGCGTGTTCGCGGGCTTCTCGCGGCTGGGCGAAGACCTGGTCGACAAGCCCATGCAGATGCTGCGCACCATCCCCTTCACCGCGCTGGTGCCGCTGTTCATCCTCTGGTTCGGCATCGACGAAACGCCCAAGGTGCTGCTGGTGGCCTTCGGTGTCGCGGTGCCGATGTACATCAACACCTTCGGCGGCATCCGCAACGTCGACGCCAAGCTGGTCGAGGTGGCGCGGGTCGCGCGCATGGGCCGCTTCGCGATCGCGCTGCAGGTGCTGCTGCCCGCGGCCCTGCCCAGCCTGCTGGTGGGCCTGCGCTTCGCGCTGGGCCTGGCCTGGGTGGCGGTGATCATCGCGGAGACCGTGGGTGCCGACTCCGGCATCGGCTTCCTGCTGACCAATGCGCGCCAGTTCGTGCGCACCGACATCATGCTGGTCTGCGTGGCGGTCTATGCGCTGCTGGGCCTGGCGACCGACTACGGGGTGCGCCTGCTCGAGCGCCTTCTTCTTTCCTGGCGCCGTGTCTACACGGGTTGAAGCCAGCGTCTCCTTCGTTTCTTCTCTCTCGCATCCCATGTCCCTGATCGTCGGCGCCCATCCGCAGAACCCTTCGCTGTCCATCCTCGCCCGCCGGTCCGCCCTGCGCGCCTCGCTCAAGGCGCAGGGCATCGACTTCTTCATCCACGGCGCCGGCGCGCAGACCATCCCCTTGATGGAACTCGACGTGCTGCAGCTCATGGGCACGGGCGCGACGCCGCCGATCCTGGCCAAGGCGCGCGAGCTGCCGGTGGTGGTGTTCGGCATGTCCGGCCCGCGCGCCGAGCGCGGCGGCGTGGTGGTGCGCGCCGATTCGGGGCTGCACAGCCTGGCCGACCTGAAAGGCCGCGGCATCGCGCTGATGCCGGTCTCGTGGCACACGCAGTTCCTGGCGGCCGAGCTGCACGCCGCGGGCATCGACTGGCGCGAGGTCAACGCGGTCGAGCTGCTGCCCGCCACCGCCAAGGACGCCTTCGAGGCTGGCCTGCTCGACGCCATCGTCGCGACCGATCCGCTGCTGTCGAAGATCGAGTCCACGGTGCCGGTGCGCGTGCTGGCGCAGCCCGGCAGCAGCTTCTCGAACCGCTCGGTCTACTGGGCGCGGCAGTCCACCGTGGCCGCGCACCCGCGCGCGGTGCAGGCGCTGGTCGATGCCATCGCCGAATCCGACCGCCTCACCGCCGCCGACCCGCGGGCCGCCGCGCAACTGCTCGAAGGCGTGAACGGCAACACGGCCGCGCAATGGCTGCCTTCGCTGCAGTCGCGCCCCTGGGGCATCGACGTGCCCGACGCCGGCTTCGCGGCCGAGCAGCAATCGCATGCGGACATCTTCGCGCGCTTCGGCCTCATCCCTTCGCCGCTCGACGTGAGCGACACCGTGACCGCCGCCTTCCCGGCCGGCCGCGCGCACTGACTCAAAGGAATCGATCATGGAAGTTCTCTGGTACCTCACCGGCCCCGACGGCCGCTACCCCTGGCGCGCCGACGGCGCCCGCGCGCTCACCTATCCCTACTTCCAGCAGCTCGCGCGTGCGGTCGACCATCTCGGCTACACCGGCGCCCTGCTGGCCACGGGCTCGCACGACGCCTGGGTGCAGGGCGCGTCGCTGATTCCCTACACCGACAACTTCCAGCACCTGATCGCGGCCCATCCGCCCCTGCTGTCGCCGGTGCTGCTGGGCAAGATGATCAACACCTTCGACCAGTTCTCGAAGGGCCGGCTGCGCGTCAACATCGTGAACGGCGACGCCAAGCTGATGGCGCAGTACGGCGTGCACCTGAGCCACGACGAACGCTATGCCTACACCGACGAGTACCTCACGGTGCTGACGGCGCTGCTGCGCGGCGAGACCGTGACCTTCAAGGGCAAGTACATCCACGTGGTCGACGCCGGCATCCCGCTGCCGCCGTACCGCCAGCCCGCGCCGCTGTGGTTCGGCGGCTCCTCGCCGGCCGCGCACGAGGTGGCGGCCAAGCACATCGACACCTACCTCTCGTGGGGCGAGACGCCGCAGCAGGCCGAAGAGAAGATTCGCGAGGTGCGCGCGCTCGCGGCCAAGCACGGTCGGGCCGACAAGATCCGCTTCGGCATCCGCTTGTACGTGATCGTGCGCGAGACCGAGGCCAAGGCCTGGGAAGCGGCCGCCGACCTCTACGAGCACATGGACGAGCGCTCCATCGCCGGCGCGCAGTCGTACGTGGCCGGCATCGATTCGATCGGCCAGCAGCGCATGTCCGCGCTGCACGGCGGGCGCAAGCCGCGCGATCTGCGCGAGCTCGAGATCGCGCCCAACCTCTGGTCGGGCATCGGCCTGGTGCGCCACGGCCCCGGCACCGCGCTGGTCGGCAGCCCCGAGCAGGTGCTCGCGCGCATCCAGGACTACCGCGATGCCGGCATCGAGGTGCTGATCGTCTCCGGCATGCCGCTGCTCGAAGAGGCCTACCGCTTCGCCGAGCTGGTGCTGCCCCATCTGCCCGTCGACCGTGCGGTCGACCCGGGCGTCACCTCCGCCTGGACCAAAGAAAGGGATACGGCATGGAAAAAGCAAGCATGAAATCTTCGGACCTGAACAACAGCGGCCGCCGCGCGGCGCTGGGCCTGATCGGCGGCGGCGTGCTCGCCACGCTGCTCGCGGCCTGCTCGCGCGAATCCACGCCGGCGCCTGCCGCCGCGGGCGCTGCGCCCGCCGCACCCGCTGCCGCCGCCACCGCCGCCAAGGTCGCGCGCATCGCGCCGCTGCAGGCCTTCAACTTCCTCACGCTGGCGCAGCTGAGCGGCGGTATCGAGAGCTCGGTCCAGGCCGCGGGCGGCACGGTGGTGTGGAAGCCGCCGTTCCCGGCCTACGTGCCCACGGCCGAGGCGCTGCGCGGCGGCGCGATCGACATCGGCAGCGGCAGCGCCACCTCCTTCCTCACCGCCTCGACCGCCGACAAGGACCTGGTGGTGTTCGCGGCCGAGAAGAGCTCGGGCAAGGACCAGGGCATCGTCGCGACCGGCGCCAGCGGCATCCGCACGGTGGCCGACCTGGTCGGCAAGAAGATCGCGGTCAACAAGGGCGGCACCGGCGAGTACCTGCTGCGGCTCGCGCTGGCGCGCCACGACATCCCGGTCGAGAAGGTGACCGTGGTCTACCTGGGCCCGACCGATGCCTCGACCGCCTTCGCGCAAGGCCATGTCGACGCCTGGGCCGTGTGGGAGCAGTTCTTCGCGGCCGGCCAGGCCGAGCCCGGTGCGCGCGTGGTGGTCTACGGCGGCGACATCGGCTCGCTCAACCGCAACGTGCACGTCACGACGCGCGCCTTCGCGCAGGCCCACCCGGACCTGGTGAAGGCCGTCTACGAGGCCTTGCGCAAGGAGGCCGAGGCGGTGCAGGCCACGCCCGGCCGCGTGGCCGACCTGAACGAGAAGCAGGGCGTGCCCAAGGCGGTCGCGGACATCATCCGCCAGGTGCCGCCCTCGACCGTGGTGCCGGCCGACGACGCGCTGCTGCGCGAGTTCCAGGAGATCGCCGACTTCTATGCGAAGCACGGGCTGACGGCCCAGCCGATCGAGGTCAAGGGAACCACCGTCGATGTCGCGACCACCTGACCGCGACGACCGCCGCGTGCAACTGCGCGGACTGACGCGCCGCTTCGGCGATGCGCCGCCGGTGCTGCGCGGCCTGTCGCTGGACATCGCGCCGGGCCAGTTCGTGGCCCTGCTGGGCCGCAGCGGCTCGGGCAAGTCCACGCTGCTGCGCGTGCTCGCGGGCCTGGACGGCGGTCAGGAGGCCGAGCGGCTGCAGGTGCCGGCCTCGGTGTCGGTGGCCTTCCAGGAGCCGCGGCTCTTTCCGTGGCTGCGCGTCTGGCGCAACGTGGTGCTCAACCTCGGCGGCGACGACCGCCGCGCGCAGGGCGTCGCGGCGCTGGCCGAGGTCGGCCTGGCGGACAAGGCCGAGGCCTGGCCGCAGACGCTGTCGGGCGGCCAGGCGCAACGCGTGTCGCTGGCGCGCGCGCTGGCCCGCGAACCCGCGCTGCTGCTGCTCGACGAGCCCTTCGGCGCGCTGGATGCGCTGACGCGGCTCACGATGCAGCGGCTGGTGCTCGACCTCTGGCAGCGCCACCAGCCGACCGTGCTGCTGGTGACGCACGACGTCGACGAAGCCCTGCTGCTGGCCGACCGCATCCTGGTGCTCGACCAGGGCCGCATCGTGTCGGACCTGGCGCTGGACATCGCGCGGCCGCGGCGCATGTCGGACCCGGGGCTAGAGGCGCACAAGGTCGATCTGCTGCAGTTGCTGGGCGTGGAAGTCGACGCCTGAGCCGCTCAGCCGGGCGGCTGCGCTACTCCGACCAGGCGTCCGCCAGGATCGTGCGGCGCGGGTCGTCGGGGTCCGGGTGCAGCCAGGCGCCCCCCAGTTCGCTGGTGCGGGTGTAGGTCCCGCCATTGCCCTCGTCGGCCATGGGCTCGCACAGGCCCTCGACCACCACGGTGGTGCCCGCGCGCGACAGGCAGCGCGCCTTGATGTAGGCGCCGAGCAGGGCCGCCACCTCGGCATGGGGCGCGTCCAGCACGTACTGGGTGTCGCCGTGCGCCCACGATTCGCTCAGGCGCAGCGCCAGCACCGGGATGCCGCGCAGGGTCGCGGCGCCGGGCCGCAAGGTGGCCACGGATTCGGTGCTCGCGTCCGGCTCCTTGTCGACGCCGGCCATCGGCGTGCACTGCATCGTGATCGTGCGCACCAGCCCGCGCCAGGGCGCCGGCAGTTCCGCGGGCCGGCGCGCGCGCACCGCGCGGCAGCCCCGGCCGCTGGCCTTGTCGGCGCCGTGCACCCAGCTCGGGGGATCCATGCCGGCGAGTTCGACCGGCGCTGCGCCCGCCGCGGCCACGGACGCGAGGCCGCCGAGGGCGGCGAGGCAGGTGAGGGAGATCCAGAGGCGATGGAGCGGCTGCATGCGCCACAGCATACGGCGGGCGGCCGCAAGCGTCGGAGCAGCCGGTGTGCAGACGAGGCATTTCGTCTACTTGCGCGCCATTGCTGCAGTGCGGTAACGTTGTGTAACATTTTTACCAACGCCGATGATGACGATCACCAAACGCCGCGCGCTCGAAACCATGGCCCTTGCCCTCTGTGCGCCCGGCGCCTGGGCCCAGGGCAGCACGCGCGCCGCCGCTGCGCCGTCGTCCGGCGGCTGGCCCAGCAAGCCGGTGCGGCTGCTGGTGGGCTTTCCGGCCGGGGCCTCGCCCGATCTCGCGGCGCGCGCCATCGCCGAGCCGCTGTCGCGGCTGCTGGGCCAGCCGGTGACGGTGGAGAACAAGCCCGGCGACAGCGGCAACATCGCGGCCAACCTGGTGGCCAAGGCGCAGGACGATCACACCATCGGCGCGCTGATCAACGGCAACCTCACGATCGCGCGGCTGCTCAATCCCAAGACGCCCTTCGATCCCGAGAAGGACTTCGCGCCGGTCAGCCTGGTCGGCACCGCGCCGCTGGTGCTGGCGGCGAGCGCGCAGGCGGTGGGCGCCAACCCGGTCGAGCTGCTGCTGTGGGCGCGCAACCTCAACGACAAGGGCCGCTACGGCACGCCCGGTGCCGGCACGGTCGGGCACCTGGGCATGGAGCTGATCAAGAGCCGCAGCGGCATCCTGGCCACGCACGTGCCCTTCAACGGCAACCCGCAGGTCATCGCCGCCATGCTGGCCGGCGAGATCCAGCTGGCGCTGCTGCCGCCGGGCCTGGTCAAGCCGCACATCCAGTCGGGCAAGCTCAAGGCCATCGGGGTCACGTCGGCGGCGCGCAGCCCGCTGTACGAGGAGCTGCCCACCTTGCGCGATGCCAACGTGCACGGTGCCGACCTGGAGATCTGGACCGCCATCGCCGCGCCCGCGGGCATGCCGGCCGCGGCGGTCGCGAAGCTCAATGCGGCGCTGTCGGAGGTGGTGCGCGCGCCCGAGGTGCAGCAGACCCTGCTCAAGGCCGGCTGGCAGGCGCAGTCCGGCACGCCCAAGGCGCTGAGCTACCGCATGCGCCAGGACACCTCGCTGCTCGGCGGCGTGATCCTGATGCGCGGCATCAAGACGGACGCCTAGCGCGACGCTGCGGAGCGGCGCCGGTGCTTGACCTGGTACATCGCGGCATCGGCCTGCTTGAGCGCATCGTTCACGTTGTGCGTCTTCGGATCGACCGCGACCACGCCGACGCTGGCGCCGCCATAGGCAATGGTGCGCTCGCGCAGCACCACCTCGCCGGTGCTGGCCAGGCTCAGGCGCGACTCGAGCGCCTGCACCGCCGCCGCCGCCGCGGGGCCGGGCAGCGGGCCCGGGCCGACCACCACGAACTCGTCGCCGCCCAGGCGCGCCAGCGTGTCGCCCGCGCGCAGCGTGGCGTCGAGGCGGCGCGCGATGGCGCGCAGGAAGTCGTCGCCGCAGTCGTGGCCGTAGGTGTCGTTGATGGCCTTGAAGTCGTCGAGGTCGACGAAGCCGACCAGCACGGTGCTCCCGCTGCGTGCGCCGCGGGCCAGCAGCTGGCCCAGCTCCTCGACCAACATGCGGCGGTTGGGCAGGCCGGTCAGCGTATCGGTCAGCGTGCTGGTCACCAGCTGCGCGTTGGCGATCCTCAGCTGCGTGAGCAGGCGCTCGCGCTCCATGTGCTGGCCGATCAGGCGCGAGAACAGCTGCAGCACATGCTGCGCGTTGGGCGGCAGCGGCAGCTGGGCCGAGCTGGCGGCGCACAGCGTGCCGTAGAGGTCGCCGTCGGCCCGCACCGGGGTGCTGACATAGGTGCGGATGCCCAGCTGGCGGGCCGCATCCGAGTCGCCCCAGCATCCGGCCACGTCGTCGGTGTAGGGCCGTCCCTCGTCGAGCGCGCGCTTGCACAGCGTGTCCTCCCAGGGCACCGACAGGCCCTCGGGAATCTGGAGCTGCCGGGTGTTGCGCGCGATCACGATCTGCTGCACCCCGGCCTGCAGGTCGATGGCGGTCAGGTAGGTCGATTCGCAGCCGGTGACGGCCTCGAGCATCTCGAGCATGGGGCGGGCCAGTTCTTCCAGCGTCTGGGCGGAAGAGACCGATTCGGAGAGCTGAACGATCAGAGAATCCATGGGCTATTGTGTCCTGTGTCCTCAATCCCCCACCGCGGTCCGCGGTGCGTCGGCGCCGGATCCATCATGTTTGCCCGGCAGCTTCCGGTTTGCATCGAGAATCACGCCCTGACAGCTCCCGCTTCGACGGAGCGCCAGAGGAAAGCGACTCTCATGAACTGGTCTTCTCACGATCCCCATGCAGACCCTGCGATGGCGTGGATCCCCGCTGCGGCGTGGCCGTCACGGAGCGCGTCATGCATGTGATGATCGCCAACAACTCGCCCATTCCGGTGTTCGCCTACGGCGGCACGGAGCGCGTGATCTGGGACCTGGGGCGCAAGCTGGTCGAGATGGGCCATCAGGTCACCTACCTGGTCCCCGAGGGTTCGCGCTGCGACTTCGCGCGGCTGCTGCCGATCCGTCCCGAGCGGCCCTGGCACGAACAGGTGCCCGACGACGTCGACCTGGTGCATTTCCAGTTCGACCCGCGCCTGGGCTCCGACGATGCGCTGGGCAAGCCCTTCCTGTTCACCGAGCATGGGAACAGCCACCGGGCCCGGCCGCTGCCGCGCAACACCGTCTTCCTCACGCGCAACCATGCGTCCCGCTACGGCTCCAGCGAGTTCGTCTACAACGGCCTCGACTGGTCGGCCTACGGGCCGGTGGATTTCGAGCGGCCGCGCACCTACGCGCACTTTCTCGGCAAGGGCGCCTGGGGCGTCAAGAACCTCAAGGGCGCGATCCGTGTGGCGCGGCTGGCGGGCATCGAACTCGAGGTGCTGGGCGGCGAGCGCTTCAATTTCCGCCGCGGCATCCGCATGACCTTTTCGCGCCGCGTGCACTTCCACGGCATGGTGGGCGGCCAGCAGAAGTGCGAACTGCTCAACGGTTCGCGCGGCATGGTGTTTCCGGTGCGCTGGCACGAGCCCTTCGGCCTCGCGGTGATCGAGAGCCTCTACTTCGGCTGCCCGGTGTTCTCCACGCCCTACGGCTCGCTGCCCGAACTGGTGCCGCAGGACTGCGGCGTGCTCGCGGCCGATGCGCCCACGCTGGCGGAGGCGCTGCAATCGTCGCGCTTCGATGCGCGCGCCTGCCATGCGCACGTGGTGCGGCATTTCAGCTCGGACGCCATGGCCCGTGGCTACCTGCGTTACTACGAGCGGGTGGTGGCGGGCGAGCTGCTCAATGCCTCGCCGCCGGCGATCCAGGGCGCGGCGCGGTCGCTGCCCTGGCGCGGCTGAGGGCGGGAGAAGGGGCTAGACGCGGTCGGGCTGCTGTGTGCGGATCGAGGTGTGGTCGCGGCGCTCGTGGAGCTTGCCGACCACGGTATCGAGTGCACGCCGGGCCTTGGCTTCGGCGCCCCGGAAGGCTTCGTCCAGGCTCGAGGCCTGGTGCGTCACGGCCACCGGCGGCAGCGAGGTCACATGGGCCTCGATCACGCAGCGCTTGTCGTCGGCACCGCCCTTGGCGCCGCTGTTCTCGTCGGAGAGATGGACTTCGATGCGGCGCACGTCGTTCGAGAAGCGGCCCAGCGTGCGGCGGATCTCGCCGTCGGCCCAGTTCTCCAGCGTTTCCTTGTTGTCCATGCCGTTGCCGGTGTTGATGTGGATTTCCATGCGGATGTGTGCTCCATGTTCGGCGCTGCACTCTGGCAGCGAGGCCGCTCGCCGCGCGTGAGCGCGCGGCAGCGGTTCGAAGTCACAGCATGGCGCCACCGGCGGCGCCGCGGCGTAGGCCAAGGGAGCCTCTTGCCGCCTGCGTCAGGGGAGGGTCAGAAGGCGGGGATCAGCGCACCGTTGAACTTGGTCTCGATGAACTGGCGCACCTCGGCCGACTGGTAGGCCGCGACCAGCTTCTTCGCCCACGGCGCGTCCTTGTCGGCACGGCGCACCGCGATCAGGTTGGCGTAGGGGCTCTTGGCCGATTCCTTGAGCACTGCGTCCTTGCTGAAGGACAGGCCCGACTTCTCGGCGTAGTCGTTGTTGATCGATGCGATCGTCAGGTCGTCGAGCGAGCGCGGCAGCTGTGCGGCGTCGAGCGCCACCAGCTTGAGCTTCTTGGGATTCGTCACCACGTCCAGCGGCGTGGCGGTGTTGTTCTTCACGGCTTCGGGCTTGAGCGTGATCAGGCCGGCGGCCTGCAGCAGCAGCAACGAGCGGTTGCCGTTGGAGGGGTCGTTCTGGATGCCGACCGAGGCGCCCTCGGGCAGCGCGTCGATGCTCTTGAGCTTGCGCGAGTAGAAGCCCAGCGGCGCGGTCACGGTCAGGCCGACCGGCACCAGGTCGAAGCCGCGCGACTTGGTCTGGTTGTCGAGGAAGGGCTGGTGCTGGAAGGCGTTGGCGTCCAGGTCGCCCGCCGACAGCGCGGCGTTGGGCAGCTGGTAGTCGTTGAACACCACCACGTCGACGGTCAGGCCGTCGCGCGCGGCGACCTTCTTGACCACCTCGAAGATCTGCTCGGCGTTGCCGACCGAGATGCCGACCTTGATGCGGGACTTGTCCTGGGCATGCACCGGCGCGCTCACGGCGAAGGTGGCGGCGAGCACGGTGGCGGACAGGGCGGCGAGGGCGCCACGACGGCGAAGGGCGGAGAACAGCATGGCGACGAAAGGAATGAAGAGAAGAGGGGGGCGACTGTGCCCGCGCCGCGCCCTTTCGTGAACGAACAAATCCTCATGTCTATATGCCCGCGCCCGGCGCGGCGGGCCTCGATCAGGCGCCGCGCGGTGCCGCGACCGGCGCATGCAGCGCCATCAGTTCGACGATCCAGTCGATGAACACGCGCAGCTTGGCGCTCACATGCCGGTTCGGCGGGAACGCGAGGTACAGCGGCATCGGATCGAGCTGCCAGTCGGTGAACAGCGGCACCAGTTCGCCGCGCGCCGCATGCGGGCGGGCCATGTAGTCGGGCAGCCAGAGGATGCCCAGGCCGGCCAGGCCGGCTTCGAGGTAGGCATTGCCGTCGTCGAACGCGAACGCATGGCGGCCCTGCACTTCGAGGCGTTCGCCGGCGCGCTGCATCGCATACGAAAGGGCCTTGCCGGTGCGGGCCCACCGGAAGCCCACGATGCGATGGTGCGTGTCTTCCAGCGCCTGCGGGCGCGTGGGCGTGCCCTCGCGTTCGAGGTAGCCCGGCGCCGCGTAGACGCCGAGTTGGAGGTCGCCCACGCGGCGCGCGATCAGCGAAACATCGGTGATCTCGCCGCCGCGCACCACGCAGTCGACGTTCTCTCCGATCAGGTCGACCGGGCGGTCGCTCACGCCCATGTCGAGCTGGATGTCGGGGTAGCGCGCATGGAAGGCGGGCAGGGCGGGCACCAGGATGATCCGGGCCAGCGGGCTCGGCACGTCCACGCGCAGCCGGCCGCGGGGCGCGGCCACGGCGCTGGACAGGCTGGTCTCGGCATCGTCCATGTCGGCCAGCAGCCGCACCACGCGCTCGTAGTAGGCCGCGCCGTCGGCCGTGACGTTGACCTTGCGCGTGGTGTGGTGGAGCAGCTTCACGCGCAGCCGCGCCTCGAGCTGCTGCACCAGCTGCGTCACGGTGGTCTTGCTCAGGTGCAGCGTGGCGGCGGCCTGGGTGAAGCTGCGCGTTTCCACCACCCGGGCGAAGGCCTGCATCGCGTCAATACGATCCATCGTCGAGTCCGCGCCTTCCGGGATTGTTTGGGTTCTGCAAACAGTGATTGTCGATCCGGCCTGTTTATCCGCACGGCGCGCGTCCCTAAAGTCCCTTCATCGTCATCTTCGACGCATTCACCCAAGACCTTCCATGACCACTCGCGACGTCGTCTTCCCGCCCGGGCGCCAGGCGCTCTACGAAAAGAACCGGTACTCACCGGCGATCCGTTCCAACGGCTTCCTGTTCGTCTCGGGCCAGGTCGGCAGCCGCCCCGACGGCTCGCCCGAACCCGAACTCGAGGCGCAGGTGCGGCGCGCCTTCGACAACCTGAACGCGGTGCTGGCCGCGGCCGGCTGCAGCTTCGACGACGTGGTCGACGTCACGGTCTTCGTGGTCGACCCCGAGGCGAACTTCGAGACCATCTGGAAGATCGTGCCCGAGTACTGGGGCGAGGCGCCGCACCCCACGCTGACCGGCGTGGGCGTGACCTGGCTCTACGGCTTCCAGTTCGAGATCAAGGTGATCGCGAAGCTGCCCGAACCGGCCCGGGCGGACTGAGCCGGCGCGGGGCTTTCCGCGGGGGCGGACAATCCCCGCATGCCCCACGCCGTTTCCCTGCTGCGCGCCGAGCGCCTCGCGGGCAGTACCAAACCCTTTCTTTCGCGCGGCGGCTTCAAGCGCGAGCGCTGCGCCGGCTGCCGGCTGCTGCCCAGCCACTGCCTCTGCGCGCTGCGCCCGTCGATGGACACGCGCGCCGGCGTGTGCCTGCTGATGTCGTACATCGAGCCGCTCAAGCCCACCAACACCGGCTGGCTGATCGCCGACGTGGTGGCCGACACCTTCGCCTTCGGCTGGGCCCGCACCGAGGTCGATCCCGCGCTGCTGGCGCTGCTGGCCGATCCCCGGTGGCAGCCCTATGTGGTGTTCCCGGGCCAGTACGCGGCGCCCGAGCGCGTGGTGCAGCGCGTGGCGCCGGCGGAAGGCGAGGGCGGCAGGCGACCGCTGTTCATCCTGCTCGACGGCACCTGGTCCGAGGCGCGCAAGATGTTCAGCCGCAGCCCGTACCTGAATGCGCTGCCGGTGCTGAGCGTCGAGCCCGACCAGGCCACGCAGTACCGGCTGCGCCGCTCCGGTCGCGACGACCACCTCTGCACCAGCGAGGTGGCCGCGCTGTGCATGGACCTGATCGGCGAGCATGCGCTGGCGCGGACCCTGGATGCCTACCTGGGGCTGTTCACCGAGCACTACCTGCTGGCGAAGAACCAGCAGCCCGTGGTTTGGGACAGCCCCGCGCACCAGCGGCTTGAAGCCCTCCGCGCGGCGTGCGAAACGCACATTGCGGCCCGGACCGGCCTGCCTTATACGGAATCCGAATAAGCAGATCGCGATTCAGTCGTTCCATCCGGTGTGGTTCATTTGCCATACTCGCGTCCTTTTCCTCTGTCCGATGGCCGCGTGGCCCCCGGCGATTCCGTCGCGATGACCCTTTCTTCGACCGATGCGGCACAGGCGCCGCCCCTGAAACCTCCGGTGATCCGTCTCCAGGGCGTGCAGAAATCCTTTGCCCTGCCCAGCGGCGAGGTGTTCGACGCCGTGCGCGCGCTCACGCTCGACATTCCCGAGGGCGAGATCTTCGGCCTGATCGGCAAGAGCGGCGCCGGCAAGTCCACCTTGCTGCGGCTGATCAACCTGCTCGAGCGGCCCGATGCCGGCCAGGTGCTGGTGGGCGGGCGCGACCTCACGACGCTCTCGCGCCGCGAGCTGCGCGACACGCGCCAGAACCTCGGCATGATCTTCCAGCAGTTCAACCTGCTGCAGAACGCGAGCGTGTTCGACAACGTCGCCTTCCCGCTCAAGATCCATGGCCGCCATTCGCGCGCCGAGATCGACGCCCGGGTGCGCGAATGCCTCGCGCTGGTCGGCCTGTCCGAGAAGATCGACACCTACCCCGCGCAACTCTCCGGCGGCCAGAAGCAGCGCGTGGCCATCGCCCGCGCGCTGGCGCCGCGCCCGCAGGTGCTGCTGTGCGACGAGCCCACCTCGGCGCTCGACAGCGAGACCACGCGCTCGCTGCTCGAGACGCTGCGCGACATCAACGCCAAGATCGGCGTGACCATCGTGATCGTGACGCACGAACTCTCGGTGGTCGAGGTGCTGTGCCGCCGCGTCGCCATCCTCGAGAAGGGCCAGCTGATCGAGCAGTTCGCGGTCGACGAAGCGCCGCAGGCCGAGCGCCTGACCGCGCTGGGCCGCGAGATCGATGCCCTGGTGCGCCGTCGCGAACGCGACGCGCGCGAAGCCGCCAACACCCCCCTGTCGGCTGCCGCCGCGCCCCGAGGACTCGCCCATGCCTGAGAACATTGCCGCCATCCTGCCCGAGCTCTGGCTCGCCGCGGGCCAGACCTTCCTGATGCTGGGCATCGGCCTCACGGCCGCGGTGCTGATCGGCGGGCCGCTGGGCATCCTGCTGTTCCTGCTGGGCCCGGGCCAGTCGCTGGACAACAAGCCGGCCTTCCTGATCCTGAACTGGATCGTGAACACCGTGCGCTCCTTCCCCTTCATCATCCTGCTGGTCGCGCTGGTGCCCTTCACGCGGATCATCGCGGGTACCTCCATCGGTCCGCTGGCGGCCGCGGTGCCGCTGTCGGTGGCGGCCATTCCGTACTTCGCGCGCCTGGTCGACCAGTGCCTGCGCGAGGTGCCGCGCGGCGTGATCGAAGCCGCCCATGCGATGGGCGCCTCGGAACTGCAGATCGTCTGGCGCGTGCTGGTGGTCGAGGCCCGCTCGGGCCTGGTGCTGGCGCTCACCGTGCTGTCGGTCAGCTTCCTCTCCTACTCGGCCATCGCCGGCGTGGTGGGGGGCGGCGGCATCGGCGACCTGGCGATCCGCTACGGCTACTACCGCTTCCAGACCGACGTGATGGTCTTCACCGTGGTGCTGCTGGTGGTGCTGGTGCAGATCCTGCAATTCGTGGGCAACACCGCCGCCCGCCGCCTCGACAAACGCTAGGACTTGGCCCACCCCCGAAGCGGCGCACTGCGTGTCGCCGCCTCCCCCTCAAGGGGGCGCACTCGGCGGCCTGGCGAAGCCAGGTCCGCGAGTGCCCTGGCTCACGTACCGCTTTCTTTTTTTGTTCCCTGATCTCTCTCCGACATGAAAACCTCTGCCCTGCGCCGTTCCTTCCTCGCCCTGTCCATCGCGGCCCTCGCCTTCGGCGGCTTCACGCTCGACGCCCAGGCCCAAGCCGCCAAGAAGAACCTGGTGATCGGCGGCACCGCCGGCTCGAACATCGACCAGCTCAAGCTGGGTATCGTGCCGATCCTGGAGAAGAAGGGCTACACGGTGAAGCTGGTCGAGTTCAACGACTACGTGCAACCCAACCTGGCGCTGGCCCAGGGCTCGCTCGACGCCAACTTCTTCCAGCACCTGGTCTACCTGAAGAAGTTCGCGGCCGACCAGAAGCTCGACATCGTCGAACTGGTGCAGGGCCCGATCGCGCCGCTGGGCGTGTATTCCAAGAACCGCAAGAGCCTGGCCGAAGCCAAGGACGGTGACCGCGTCACGCTGCCGAACGACCCGAGCAACCTGGCGCGCGCGCTGGTGCTGCTGGAGCAGAACAAGCTGGTCACGCTCAAGACCGGCATCGATCCGCTGCGCGCGTCGGAGAAGGACATCGACCAGAACCCGCGCAAGCTTAAGTTCATCCCGCTCGAAGCCGCCCAGCTGCCGCGTTCGATCGGCGACACCGAGTACGCCATCATCAACGGCAACTTCGCGATCTCGTCGGGCCTGAAGCTCACCGAAGCCGTGGCGCTCGAGAAGACCCCCGACCACTACCTGAACGTGGTGGCCGTCAAGCGTGCCGACAAGGACACGGCCTGGGCCAAGGACATCGCCGAGGCCTACCGCTCGAAGGAATACAAGGCCGTGGTCGACAGCAAGTTCCAGGGCTACGCCAAGCCCAGCTTCCTGCAGTAAGGCGGCACGCCATGGCCGCGCTGGTCTGCTTCGACGCCGAGGGCCGCTGGCAGGACACGCTGGTGTGCGACCACCTGATCGGCCGCGCGCTGGCGCAGGCCGGCGTGGCCTGGGGCCGCTGGCCGGTGCGCGAGGTCGACGGCAGCGATGCCGCCGCCGTGCGCGCGGCCTATGGTGAGGAGATCGCGGCGCTGCCGGGCCGTTTCGAGGTGCGCAGTGCCGACCGCGTGCGCGTGGCGCCCGGGCAGCCGGGCTGGCCCGCGCTGCGCGCGCAGTTCCTCACCGAGCACACGCACGCCGACGCGGAGATCCGCTTCTTCCTCGAAGGCGCGGGCCTGTTCTATGTGCGCAGCGGCAAGGGCTACGCGGGCCTGCTGTGCGAGGCCGGCGACTGGGTCGCGTTGCCGGCCGGCACCACCCATGCCTTCGATGCCGGCGCCGAGCCGGACTTTGATGCGCTGCGGCTGTTCGCCGACCCGCAGGGCTGGGTCGCGCAGCCCACGGGCCACGTGCTGCCCGCGGCGCTGCCGCTGTTCGACGACTTCGTCGCGCGGCTGCTCGAGATGACCGGACACGAAGCCGAAGTCGACTGACGCCGGGCGCCGACGGCGCCTAAAGACGTTTCACGCATAAGCAAGCAACGATTCAGTCGTTCCTTGTGGGGTCGTGCTTCCCTAGAGTCGAACTCTTCGCCGCGGGGCCCTGGGCCGGCGGCACTTCACAGAAGAGTGGCTCGCATGACCGTCATCACCCCCACCGATATTGAGAACGCCGCGGCGCACGCTGTCGCCGCACCGCAGGACTTCGAGGTCCGCCCCTTCGACGCGCCCGTGGGCGCCGAGGTCATCGGCCTCGACATCTCCCAGCCGATCAACGCCGCCGACTTCGCGCGGCTGCATCGCGCGCACCTCGACCACCACGTGGTGGTGTTCCGCGACCAGCGCGTGTCGCCCGACGACCATGTGGCCTTCAGCCGCCGCTTCGGGCCGCTGCAGATCCATGTGCTGCACCAGTTCCAGCTCCAGGGCCATCCCGAGGTGCTGATCGTCTCCAACATCAAGGAGAACGGCGAGCCCATCGGCCTGGGCGATGCCGGCGTCTACTGGCACTCGGACCTGTCGTACAAGGAAACGCCCAGCCTGGGCTCGCTGCTGCATGCGCAGGAGCTGCCCAGCGAGGGCGGCGACACGCTGTTCGCCGACCAGCACCTGGCCTGGGAGACGCTGCCGCCCGCGCTGCAGCAGCGCATCCTGCCGCTCAAGGCCGAGCACAGCTACCTCGCGAAGTACGAGGAGCTGCGCGCCAAGAACCCGTGGCGGCCCAAGCTCTCGCAGGAACAGATCGACCAGGTCGCGCCTGCCGTCCAGCCGGTGGTGCGCACGCATCCCGAAACGGGCCGCAAGGCGCTGTTCGTCAGCGAGCATTTCACGACGCGCATCGTCGGCCTGTCGCAGCAGGAAAGCGACGCGCTGCTGGCCGAGCTGTTCGC
>Ga0182008_10000650_pt1 | contig 25384 bp, 20 predicted proteins | sample Sormic07211129_1_FD_120482 | JGI IMG/M metagenome (GOLD analysis project Ga0182008, IMG submission 120482) | Rhizosphere microbial communities from Sorghum bicolor, Mead, Nebraska, USA - 072115-129_1 metaG | ecosystem: Host-associated > Plants > Roots > Rhizosphere | place: USA: Nebraska...
CTCGCCCATATCCAGCACGAACACATCGCCGCCCTGCCCCATGGAGCCCGCCTGAATCACCAGTTGGGCGGCTTCCGGGATCGTCATGAAGTAGCGGGTGATTTTCGGGTGGGTGACCGTCAGAGGGCCGCCGGACTTGATTTGACTGTGAAACAGTGGGATCACCGAACCGGACGAGCCCAGTACGTTGCCGAAGCGGACCATGGTGAAGCGGGTTTTGTTGACGCGTGAAACGTTGGCCTTGTCGCCGAACAACACTGGCGCAACTTCTCGACTCAATGCCTGAAGCGTGAGCTCCGCCAGACGCTTGGTACTGCCCATGACGTTGGTCGGACGAACGGCCTTGTCGGTCGAGATCAGCACGAAATTCGAAACGCCCGACTGCAACGCCGCCTGTGCCGTATTGAGCGTACCGATCACGTTATTCAACACGCCTTCGGCGATATTGTGCTCGACCATCGGCACATGCTTGTAGGCCGCCGCGTGGTAAACGGTGTCGACCTTCCAGGTTTTCATCACATCCAGCAGTTTGTCCTGATGGCGGATCGAGCCGAGAATTGGCAGCAAACGAACGGGCGTCGACTCACGACTGCCACGCTGCTCGAGCTCCGAGAGAATGCTGTAGAGGTTGAATTCGCTATGTTCGAACAGCAGAAGCGTCGTCGGCTGCAACGAAAATATCTGCCGGCACAGTTCAGAACCGATGGATCCCCCTGCGCCGGTGACCATCACCGTCTTGCCCTTGATGCAGCGTTCGAGCAAATCCGGCTGAGCCGGCACTGAGTCACGCCCCAGCAGGTCGGCAATATCGACTTCTTGAATGTCTTCGACTTTTACCCGGCCACTGGCCAGGTCAGTAAAGTTGGGAACGCTGCGAACGTGCAGCGGAAAACCTTCCAGCAGGTTGAGAATTTCCCGACGACGGGCACGAGTCGAGGAAGGCAGTGCCAGAAGAATTTCCTGGGCACCGGTCACGTCGATCATTTGCTGGATATGTTTGGGCTTGTAGACCTGCAGCCCGGAAATCGAGCGGTCCGAGATACCCGGATCATCATCGATGAACGCCACGGGACGCAGCACCCGGCCCATGCGCAGTGCCGCAACCAGTTGATTGCCCGCCACGCCGGCACCGTACACTGCCACTTTGGTCAGCCCGTCGTCGCGGTTGGTGAAGGGCACGTGCTGGGCTGCGGTAAACCAGTCTCCCATGAAGTATTGGCGCATGCACAGGCGCAAACCGCCTATGATGACGAGACTGAGCCACCAATAGTTGAAAATGATGGAGCGGGGAACCACGGCCTCGTGGTTGCTGTACCAATAAACCACCAGCGCCAGGATCAGCGATGAAAGACTGACGGCCTTGACGATCGCGATCAGCGCATCGTTACCGAAGTAACGCATGACTGCACGGTACATTCCGAAGCGAATGAAAAGCGGGATTGCAACGATCGGGGCACTGACGAACAACCAGAAATGTACTTTAAGCGGGTTGTACATATCGTCGATGCCGAGCCGGACGATGAACGCAAGCCAAAGAGACCCCCAGACCAGAAACACATCTGTGGCAACTTGAATCAGTCGTTTTTGCCTGCGTGGCAAACCTAACAAAAAGGCGCGTAATTTATCCATAAACCTCAACCGACCAGGCACGTTGGCCTACTTAATCCGCCTTCATTGTACGTAATAATTAGAGGCCAGACGGATTTTGTCTAACGATCCTTGCCCCGCACAGTTTTGACTTCGTACTCACCCGCATGAAACTTCACCGCCAGAACCAGCAATGGCACATAGGCAATTATCAGGCCTGTCGCTCCATCCAGCCCCGTCACTACCACGGCGATGGCAACCGGCAGTAGCCACAGCACATTGATCAACGCCACGGCAATAGTCACCGGCAAATGCCTTCCATAAGCCCGCGAGGCGTACTGGTAGGCATGACTTCGATGAGCTTCATACACCTTCTCGCCTCGCAGCAAACGCCTGAGCAACGTAAACGTCGCATCGACGATAAACACGCCCGGCAGGATCAGCCATGCCCACAAGAGATCCGGGTTGAGCGATGCCGCCTGTAATGCAAGGACCCCCAAAATGACTCCCAGAAATCCGCTTCCGGCATCACCCATAAAAATTTTTGCCGGTGGAAAATTCCAGACCAGAAACCCCAGGACCGACATTGCCAACAGCAATGGTGCCCAGATAAAGCCCTCATGACCGGTGATCCAATAGAGAAGGCAGGCTGAACCACAGACACTGATTGCCTCGACGCTGGCCAGGCCGTCGATTCCGTCCATGAAATTGTAAAGGTTCAACATCCATACCAGATAAAAAAGTGCGAAGACATTGCTGACCCAGCCCGGATCCAAGGTCATACCAAACACTTCCACCGGTGCCAGTCCGCCGGTCCACCACAACACCCAGGCCGCCGCAGCAAAATGGCCGAGCAGACGCCAGCGAGCCGCAATATGGCCATGATCATCCATGAATCCGATCACAGCCACCAAGGCGCCCGCACCGGCAGCGCCCAGAAAAAAGCCGGAATCGATCAACCCTGCTGACCATATTGCCACCAGGCCAGACAAAAAGGTCACGACGATCGATACCCCACCGCCACGCGGAGTGGGAACGGCGTGAGAGCTGCGATCATTCGGCACGTCGAGCATGCTGCGGGCCAACGCATATCGGCGAAGGCCGGCAGTCAATGCAAACGAAAGGCCGCAGATAGCAGGTATGAGCCACCAGAAAATCATCGAGTACATCACTCCAAAAGGTAAAACGTGTCACACGTGATGCCCCACGCTCTCTTTGAGAAAACAAGTGAGCTGGCAAATGAGGGGAGACGGCGGCAGGCCGCGCCCGGTGCACCAAAACGGCTAAGGATACACGACGGATTGCACCTCGGAGGGCCGACAGCAATCGTCGTGAGTGGCGGATGGGCTGTATTTTGCAAGTTTTCGTGCAAAAGGCCATGAATGAAAAGGATGACGCGACCTACCTTGCAGATTAAGATTACGGGCTTTTTTTCGAAATGATGGACGACAGCCGATGGCTGACGTCTCGAGGGACTGTAAATGGTATTTTTTCCGGTATTTCTTTCGGTTGTCTTTGTAGTGCGCAACCAATCTAACCATATTGGAAGTATCCTGGCAGACGCAGTTGAACGGATGTCCACGCTCGTTAGCGACTATGAACTTATTGTTGTCGATAACGCTTCGGATGACGACAGCATATCGATACTAAAAAGCCTGACCGGCGAAAACGGTCTGCCCAACTTGCAAGTCTATGCACTGACCAAAGAAGTCGATGCCGATACCGCATCGTGGGCTGGCCTGGAAAACGCTCTGGGCGATTTCGTCGCAGTGATCGATCCGCTAGTCGATGACATCGCTTTCTTGCCTGAGATGCTCGACAAGGCAGTCAGCGGCGCCGACGTGGTTTTCGCCAAGAACAAACAGAAACCCGCACAAAGTCTCGCTTACGAAGTCGCCTATTCGGTCTTCAACAAAGTATACAAATCGTTCAACGGCATACATCTTGCCACCGAGGCCCCGCAATATCGGGTGCTCAGCAAGCGCGTCATCAATTTCATCCTGCAGCACCCTCAACCTTCGGTAACCTATCGCCACCTCCCGGCGACAGGCGGTTTTGCCCGTGCCAATCTGAACTACAGTTCCAGCCCTCGAGTAACACAGAAGAAACGTCTGCGCGAAAGTATTGATCGGGGCATGCTCCTGTTGGTGTCGACCACTCGGGCGCCCATGCGGCTGGTTACTTCCCTTTCGCTGTTTGGCGCAGTCGCGAATCTCATTTACAGCTTCTATGTGGTCGCCAGCGGCTTTCTCAAAACAGACATTGCACCGGGCTGGATCAGTCTCTCCTTACAACAATCCGGCATGTTTTTCCTGATTTCGCTGGTGCTCCTGGTACTGGGCGAATACATCCTGCACATGACCAGCCTGACCAATGAAGGTCCGCTCTATCATATTGCCCAGGAGTTCACCAGCGCGCGCATAACCCGCCGGGAAAAACTGAATATCGAAGAGGTCGCATCGCCCGAGACGCCTCAATCCTCCTCAGGCCGAGTGGCGTGATGTCGACGACCAATATGCAGGATGCGGTCGTTGTAGGAGGGGGGTTCTACGGCGCAGCGATCGCGGTTTACCTTGCCAGACAACGCGGCATGAAACAGGTCATGCTTATCGAGCGTGAATCTTCGCTGTTGAGCCGGGCCTCTTATAACAATCAGGCTCGCGTACACAATGGCTACCACTACCCGCGCAGTTTCACCACGGCATACCGCAGCCGGGTCAACCTTCCGAAATTCGTTCAAGACTGGCCTGAAGCCGTAAAACAGGACTTCACCAAGCTGTATGCAATCGCACGACGCAATTCGAAGGTTACTGCCAACCAGTTCGAACGCTTTTACAGGGAAATTGGGGCAAAAATCGAGCTGGCCAGCCCTGCGCTTCGATCACTATTCGAGCCAAGGCTGATCGAAGAGGTTTTTCTGGTTGAAGAGTACGCATTCGACTCGACTCAACTGGCGAGATGGGCAATACGTGAACTGCAGGAGAGCGGTGTGCGCATTCGCCTGAATACCCAGGCCGTGGCCATTGCCAACAGCCCGAACCAATCGCTGAACATTACCCTGGCCCCCGACGGCAAAGATCGGGAACAGATCAGCGCTCGATACGTCTTCAACTGCACCTACAGTGGTCTGAACCAGTTTGGCGGCGACTTTCCTGGCACTCGCACTGCGTTGAAACAGGAAATTACCGAAATGGCGCTCATGCGAATGCCGCCAGCACTCAGCGATCTGGGTATCACCGTAATGGATGGACCGTTCTTTTCCGTTATGCCCTTTCCAGCTCGTGGCTTGCATACGGTTTCGCATGTTCGCTACACGCCCCACCTGCATTGGGCCGACGACCCTAATACAAATCCCTACCAAAAGCTGGACACCTATCAAAGGGATACACGCGTGGATCGGATGATTCGCGATATTGGGCGCTACTTGCCTTCAGTACTGGGCTCCGAATACGTCGACTCACTCTTCGAGGTCAAAACCATTCTCAGCAAAAATGAAGGCGACGACGGCCGACCTATTTTGTTCGAGAAACACGAAACCCTCCCGGGCTGTTATTCCATCCTGGGTGGCAAGATCGACAATATTTATGACGTGCTGGAAAAGCTCGAGACTGAAAACCTGTCCGGCACGCAAACCACCTCTTCCGAGCAAGCACAATGAATTCGCTGATTGAAATTACTATTCCGGTCCTGAACGAAGAGTCAACGCTCGCGGAACAGGTTCGTAAAACCCACGATTATATTCAAACCAACCTGAGCGATATCGGCATCATCCGCATTGTCCTCGCGGATAATGGATCCACCGACCGAACTCAAGAAATTGCTCTGGAGCTGCAAAAAAGCCTGTCCGACGTTCGCTACCTGCGCCTTGAACAGCGCGGAGTCGGTCGTGCGCTAAAAGCGTCCTGGACACAATCGAGCGCCGACATCGTCGGCTACATGGATCTCGACCTGGCCACCGACTTGAGCCACCTGCGCCCGGCGCTCGAAGCGCTGAAAGCCAACAAGGCAGATATTGTGACTGGCTCGCGCCTGGCCAAAGGCGCCAAGGTCATCGGACGCAAACCCCTCAGAAACGTTACCAGCTTTGGCTTTAACCTCATCGTCAAACTGATTTTCCGAACGTCATTCAGCGATGGGATGTGCGGGTTCAAATTTCTCCAGCGCAGTGTTCTCGCCCCTTTGATGCAGACAGGCGCCAACAGTGACGGATGGTTTTTTGCAACCGAGTTGCTGATCACCGGGGAACACTTGAAATACCGCGTGATGGACTTGCCGGTCACCTGGACTGATGATCCGAACTCGAAGGTGAAAGTGCTCAAACTGACCATCGAGTACCTCAAAGCGATGTTTTCCCTGCGCCAACGCCTGAACAACTCAAAGCGTGAAGCATGAAGAACTCGAGTCTTTCGCCAGACCATAAACAGTTGATATTGGGTACCGCCCTCTGGGGCTGGGGTATTGAACGTGCCCAGGCATATGAGTTGCTTGAGCAGTTTTTGCTCAGCGGCGGAACAATGGTCGACACCGCGACGAACTACCCTATCAACAAGCGTCAGGAGGACTTCGGTCTCGCTGTTCGCTGGATTGCTGACTGGGTCAGGCAAAACACCAGCTCCAAACTCGCACTGACTGTCAAAATCGGCTCGAAGGACAATATGGGCTCGCCTGAAGTCAGTCTGAGCCCGGATGATATAGATCGCGCATCGAGTACCCTGCACAGTCAATTTGGTTCGGCACTTTCCTGCGTTTCGATCCACTGGGACAATCGCGCAGAGGACGACATCGACGGCGCGACCATTGCAGATACCGTCGAGGCCATGTCCAGACTTGAACAGCAGGGTCTCGGTATCGGTCTTTCGGGTATCAGACATCCCGAGCTTTATTACAAGGCCGATCCGTCGCTCTCTCGCAAGTGGGCCATTCAGGTCAAAGAGAACCTCAAGACCCATGCTGCTCGCGCAGCCTACGAAGCCTGGTTTCCCGATGCGAAGTATCTGGCCTACGGTATCAATCTTGGCGGCCTGAAGACCGAAGCGGCCAAGACAAACAGTTCGATGGAATTGCGCAACATCAATATTCCTCAGGCGTTTACACAGAAGCTCGTCGACTTCCTCAACGAGCCGCACGCATTCGAACCAAGACCCACAACGCTCAACGAACTGGCCCTCGCCGCTTCCTTTGTAAACCCGTCGCTGTCCGGGATCGTCATTGGCCCCAGAAACACCGACCAATTGGACAATACCCTCAACTATTGGAAATCGCTGCAAGCACAAGCAGACACAAGTACAGGGCAGAAAGTCTTCACTCGACTGTTCGAAGAATTACCGTCCGACTAGGAAGACTCGCTGACAATGCAACCGCTCAAATTCATATTTGCAGGCGTCGCCAATACGGCCATCGGCTATGGCGTTTTCCTGCTACTTGTCACATTGCTGGACATGAACCCTTCCTATGCGAACGCCATTGGCTATGTCATTGCCTTGATAGCCGCGTTCATCCTCAACAAGACTTTTGTGTTCAACCAATCCACCACTGATCGAAGCACGATACCGAAGTTCATTGTTGCTTTCGGCATTGCTTTTGGAATCAACCAGCTGGTGTTGATCTCCGGGTATCGCCTGGCGGGCCTGGATCCGAAAATCGCGCAAGTATTTGCCATGATTTCTTACACCATCAGCTTTTACGCTCTGAACAAAAAATTTGTATTCAACAAAAAAACAGATATCGATTAAAAAAGACACTACACAAGGACACAACAAGTGCCGACCACCCCCATCAACAAGCACGTCACAAACGCCTTGTTCTCACCGCTTAGTTATGGCTTAGCTCTTCTGCTCTCCATGGCAGTTGGTGTTATTTTTTTTATTGCCAACAACACAACTATCCCTGCACCACTCCCACCAGAAGAAAATTATATTCCCGCACTGAAGGTTAACTTTGATCAGTGCACAACTGGAAAATACTGGATAACTGTAAATGGCTGGGCACTATTGGACCGGCCTGACAGCGCGACAAAAATCCACCTATTTGCCACCGGGCCAGGCGGCTCTATAAAACTGACAACACGGCGCCTGCAAAGAAAAGATGTCAGTGACTTTCTAAAAATTCACAGTGATTTCCACTTGCACGGTTTTTACGCATCAGCAATAGGGCGCAACCTGAGCCAGCGGTATGGTGAAAAAGTAAAAATCTTCATTGAAGACTCGAAGGGCTTAATTCACTACGGAGGCGAAAATGTCTGCACAGCAAATTGATTCCAACACCCAAAAGACACTGGCCTTTGTGTTATTTATTGCCTTGTTCTACTTGTACTTCTTTCTAACTCTGGAACTCAAACCTTTTTCCGACGATGTAACTTTTCTATCAGTTGCCACATCAGGCGAATCACCGCTCCACTATTTAGCCAGGCGCTACAACGTCTGGACAGGTAGGATCGTTATTGAAGCAGTCATGTACACCACGATCGCCTATTCTGCGTTCTGGAAACTGGCAATACCTACTTTATTGCTACTTAGCATCTACGCCACCTGGAGAGTTTTCTTTTCCAAGACAATCGACTTCCGCTATGGCATTCCGATCTGCATGGCTTTAATGCTGTTAACAGGCCACAACATCCTCGACACCACCATATATTACGTGACCGGATTTTATAACTACTTGCTGCCGATTTCAGCAGCAGTTTTTGTATGCGCAACATTCATGCGCCCCTCGTTATTCTCTACCCCCGAGAAATTTCTCGCCATTCCTCTCGCACTGATCGCATCACAATCCGAGCAGGCCGGCATATCAACACTCGCACTGTTTACCGTTTCTTTATTATGGGACAAAAAGAGTTCATTAGCATATAGAAGCACACTACTGGTAATCGTTGCCATTGGATTTGCGTTTCTTATCACCGCCCCAGGGAACTACCTGCGCCTCGTCTCCGAATTGCGCTACATGCCAGAATTCAATGACTACAATATAATAAAGAAAATCTCGACTGGCTTTGATGTTTTCAACGCCCACTACACCGACACAAGAAATCTATACCCAAAAGCGATCGGAATACTAATAACGATGCTTGCCTTTCAAAAACAATTCAAATTCAAAAAAATTGCCTTTGTATTGATGGCGATCGGAGTATTCCAAGGAAGTATTTTTTCTAACATCTTCAACATAGGAACAAATGAGTATTACTCCCTGCGCTACGCAAGCACAGGACTCGGCCTGGAGTACTTTTTGTCCTACACGCTTAGTATTCTTTCCCTTGTCAGCATGATCTACATCATGAAACAACTGTTAGAAAATGACGCGAGCTTCTATCTCGCCACTTTCTTCCTGCTCCTGCATACCGCAGTTACGACTCTGGTAGGTCTTTCTCCGACAGCATATGAATCGGGCTACAGGGTTCTATTGGCAGGTGACATGATAAGCCTAATGTTGATTTTCCTGCTCATTAAAGAACTCATTGATCAGCGCAGTCATTGCGTGCTGCCTACCCCTTCGAAATAACCCCTTGATCAAGAGTTTCATGTACCGAACACTTGATTAACAGGTGTTCGGTACATATAAAGGGATAAACGGAGGGGATGGGGAGGGGGCGATGGGTATCTATAAGCAAACCATCCAGTCAAGAGCCCAGCTCAAAATCCACAATCAGTTTTAACGCCAATACTTTTCCATACTGACGTAACTCTGGTACAGCGGTAGCCTCCCAATAGTCCGCCTTTAACATAGGCCCTATATAGAACAACCAATCGGACGCCTTTCCCTGCTGACTTAGCACGGCCAATTCACTGCTAACACACAACCCAAGGTTTAACGCATCGACCTTCAAAAGACCATCGCGCTCCAGCTGTCGGATCAAACGATCCTCAACCCGCCTAAGATTGGTGTTAGGTCCTGTACAATTTACGACTTTGGCAACTTTCAAGCTTGTAACGGATTGCTCGCCTCTTGCTTGAATATCAATATTCATGCCTTCTGCACAAGTTGTTACAGCCTTGATCCGTCCCGCTATTGAGCGAATTTGCCCGCGCGACTGAGCCCTCTCGAAGCGGCTGTACGCCTCCGGGGCCACTCGATGGCGATGAACATCCCAATAAGGCTGGAGGTGCCGCAGAAACCGTTGACGCTCGATGTTGGGCAGACGTTTCCACAACGTAGGAGTAATGGGCCGCAATGCACCCAGAACATCTCGCCAGTCAACACCCCGCTGCTCACACAAATCGACTTCAGTACGAATTACCCGCATGTAACTACGTACGGTTGACGCAGTGCTCATTAACTTAGCAACGATGTCCGTAGACAGCAGCTCAGCGTTACGGCTTGCACGATGAGGAGCAGGGCACAAACCGCGACGCGAGAGCATATGAATTGGCCCCCGATGCCCTTCATGTATCAGTCCGAGCGCAACGTCGAGCGCGGTTAGCCCGGCCCCCACAAGCAGAATCGGTAAGTCGACATCTGGAGTGGCTGCTTTACTGATCGCCCAAGGGTCAGATTCATAAAGATCAGATTCAACGTGAGATGTAAAACAATCCAGATCAACAGGTGAAAAGTTACCAAACGCGAGCACCACTCGATCCGCGATAACTTTTTCACCGCCGGCCAACTCAACAACGCCTTGCGCACCTTGTGCCTTTATTGAATGCACTTCGGAAACTAGTCGTTCCAACCGCACGCTCTTCGAGCAATGCTTTTCGGCATCATCCAGAACCGACGTCAGATACTCTCCATAAATCTTGCGCGGAATGAATGACGATGCCGTGCAGGCAGGATCCCTCGCCTGGCAGAAGCGCAGAAAGTGCTCAGGATCATCGACGTCCGCACTCATATTCCCCGCAGGCACATTGAGCAGGTGTAACGGGCTGTTGGTGCCGTACGCCAATCCTCGCGCCATGGTCCCGGAGCGGTTGATGAGTACGACTCGGACATCGGAGAGGCTGCGACGCAAGAATTGTGCTGCCGTTACTGCACCGCTGAAACCAGCGCCAATGATGACGAGGGTTTTCATTGATCAAACCTTTTATCCAGGTATTCCAGTACTCTTGCGATGGATTCGGACAGGTCTTCGGCAACAGTGTTGATGCGAATATCCGGATTGACCGGTGCCTCATAGGCAGAGTCGATCCCGGTGAAGTTCTTGATCTGGCCCGCTCTTGCCTTGCTGTAGAGTCCTTTCGGATCGCGTCGCTCACACTCTTCCAGCGAGGTGTCGATAAAGACTTCGACAAATGCTTCATTGCCGATGACGTCACGCGCCATGGCGCGATCACGATGAAACGGGGAAATGAACGCGGTAATCACGATCAACCCGGCGTCGATGAGTAACTTCGACACTTCTGCAACACGTCGAATATTCTCGACCCGATCAGCATCGGTAAAACCCAGATCCTTGCACAAACCCATGCGCAAGTTGTCGCCATCCAACAGAAATGTGTGCCGGGCCTTGGCCACGAGTGCCTGCTCCAGAGCATTGGCGATCGTCGACTTGCCCGAGCCACTCAAACCCGTCAGCCAGATAACAGCCGGTTTTTGCCCCTTTACCTGAGCTCTTGCCGACGCACTGATGGCGGTAGCGTGAAAAACCAGATCCTTGCTCATACGATTAACCTTATTCGAATCAGACTACAAGACCCGCCAGCAACTGGCGGGCCTTCTGCTCTAAGCGTGGGGCAACAGGCGATCACGCAGGGCCTTGATGCGAGCCTCGCAGATCCGGTAAGACTCACTAGCCAGCAAGTCAGCACGCTGTTGCTCATCGGTCAGCGCAAGCGTATGGGTATCGCAACCGATCCGGTGAATGTAATCACCGATAAAATCACAGGTACGCAGTGATGCCCAATCCGTCCCGTCGCGCGTGAACAACTGCAGGGTCAGATAATAGTCTTCCATGTACTTCATATCATCAAAGTACGTGACGGCTTCCAGATCGCACTTGTTCAGATCGAGGAGGAAACTGTGCAGCGGCGCGTGGTTATGTTCGACGAAATCACGGTAGTTATCGCCGTAATCGAAAATCTTTTCACGCTTGACGATGCAACCAGTCGCCGAATCCACCATGGTGGAGTAGACACGTGCAAAGGTTGCATTTTTGCCACTCGACTTGATCTGTTCCAGTTGTGAGCTGTAAGCCCACGGAAACAGCATGTCGTCATAATCAAGAAATGCTGCGTAACCACTACCGACTGCTTTAAGCGCGTCATTGAGCATCAACGAACGCAGGTCCGGCGTTTGCTCCGTCGAGAAGTAACGACGAATCACCGGAGCACAATGTTCACTCCACGGCAATTGAGCGAGTTGCGTTTCAAGTGTTGCAATTTCCTCGTCATCCATGTCCTGGATAGCCAGAACAGGCAACACCTGACTACCGGACTGAGCGATCAACGAAAGAAGTGCATTGATCAGCGATGCCCGGTCACCACGACGGTGGTAGCGCACAATTGTCGATACGGTATCGAGCGCAGAACCGTGGACACCGTCCTCCGGCAACAGTCGGAAACATGAGGCTTCGCAGCATATCTTGTAGCCGATCGCCGGAGCATTCGGGCGCAATTCCATGCAGGCAACTTGATCAGCCTCGATACTGAAGTTGGCAGTGCCTTCGCCCTGCACGAACGACGGATCGTTTCGCAAACTGGCCGACACGGAATAACCCTCGTGCCGCTTCGCCATTTTCAGCAACGACTCGACGGCCGTTGCAGGGAACAGGCAAATATCACTGAAGCGCAGCGTGAAGTCAGATTCGGCAGGCACATGACCGGAGATTTTCACACCTTGTCCCTGCAACGCCTGGTGAAGCTCTGCGTTTTCGACAGAAACCGAGCAAGCCTTGAACGCCCCTGAATTGGCAAGGCATGTCAGGAACTTGCGGCGCAACTCAGGTTCAGCCTCCAGGCGTGCCACGGCTTCAGGTGTCAGCACGACATTCAGCTTCAATTCTGCTGGCAGGACACAATTGGTGGTCGCCGAAAACGACTGGCCGGACAATGCACGTCCGATGGAGTTGAGGTAGCCGTAACCAAAGTGGGTATCGGGCTCAAGGTGCGCCCCCTCAGCCCATTCGTTCCAGGCGTTTACCACTACGTAGCGGCGATCTTCCGGCAGGTTCTGCTCGGAGTAATCCACCAGATACTCCATCCAGCTCTGGAATTTTTCCGTAGTGAAGTGGTTAAGCACGTACGCCCGGTTACCGTAACGAGCAGTGTTATCCCAGGTTGGAACCAGCGACCGGAACAGCGTGAAATCCTTGCCCAGATCCTGCCCCATGTAGTGATCGGCAACTTCGCTGTAGTTAATGACGTTACCTTCCAGAGGCCAGTAAGGGCGCAACTGGCTGCGAGTGTCCTGAACCGCGTCGGCAGTCCAGTCATGCAGTACCCGTTCGACGGCAGAGTCCATGCCATGGTCTTGCGGATTTGTCGCACCGCGCGTCAGCGTCGCCACCATGTATGGTGCCTTGAGGCCCTCGCGCTCGCACTCTTCGCGCCACACAGCCAAGTATTCGTCGATATGCTCGATCGAGGATGGACGATACACGTGCAACATCGGACGCCCATCTACTTTGATATAGCGCTCGTCCTTGAAGAACGGGATGAGATAGCGAATAAAACCACGGGCGTCTTCTTTCGAATAGACCTGTCCCAGCAGAATTTCCGCCTCATTACCATCCCAGCGGCGAGTCCAGTTCTCGTTCGCCCAACAGAAACAGAACGGCATATCGATCTGCTGATTATCCAGCAGCATCTGTGCCGGCTTCTCGAGGATCATTCTGCCGGTAAACCAGTAATGATAGAAAATCAGGCCGTGAACACCTGACTTCTTCATCATTTCAGCCTGCTGTTCCAACCTGGCCGGGCCGTCAAGATGGTAGTAACCGATGTCCTCGTGCGGGACATGTTGCTGATAATGACCATAGAACAACGGATTGGCCGAACGGACTTTGTACCACTCGGTAAATCCGGTGCCGTGCCATTCATCATTCTCGGGTGTCGGATGAAACTGCGGCAGGTAGTACGCCAGCACCTTGATGGTGTCGTGTGTGATGCTCGCAGAGTAATCAACCTGTGGCTCGTAATATTCCCGAGGCTCATGCGAAATCTGCGGAGCTTCCAACTGATAGTTACGTCCCTCACTGGTGGTCGTATTGACCAGTATCAGGCGTTCCAGCGAACGGCTCAGCAGATCGCCGGCAACGGCGTCTTCGCTGCTCGCGAAGTGCTCGAATTGCAATGGCAACTGCAGCAGGTCACTGATAGTGCCAACCCGTGCCCAGAACAGCCCGACTCGAGGGAATTGCGCACTAGGGAAAGTAGTCGCATCGATCTCGCGGTACTTTTCCAGAGCCGTGGCAATCACGTTTCCGGCATCAGTCCAGCCAGCCTGGTGGTAGATGGCAGACTCAGGTCGGGTGTCGACGGGATATACAACCTTCGCGTCCCCATCGAGCAATTGAAGAATCTGCCCGACATTGGCAGGGGAACCGCATAGTAGCTCCAGGCGCTCTTTCAACCCCGAACCATCATCGTTATCGGCGCTGCCGGCTTCGTCATGGAAGTGCGCTATTACGTCGTAAGCTTTCAATCGACTGCCGAACTGGACAATCAGCGCAGCAATCGCTCCAACCTGCCCAGGGACAACCTCAACGACCAACTTGCGCAACAGAGGCACTGCTGCACGCAACGCTCTGTCGTCAAACTTCGAGCTATCGCCGCTGCTGCGAGAAATGAACAGATCGAATTCGACCGGGACATTTTTGAGGTAGCTGAGCCAATGGCCCGACAATTGCTCACCGCTCAAATGAAGATGAACGGCAACCATTCCAGGCGCTGTTGTTGGTGCCTCTGGCAGGTAAGGATCCAGGTAGTAAGGCACCACTTTGAGTACTTCGTACTCAGTCAATGCGGCGTCGCCAAGCGGTTTTGAAACCTGATTCAACGCCAGTCGCTTCTGGCTGAGCTTGAGCTTGCGGACTGCAATAGCCAGTGCATGACGCAAACCGCCACGGCGAGCTTCGCGTACAAAACGGCTGAGCAGCTGCGGCTGTTGCGCAAGCAGATTCAACAGTTGTATGGCGACGCGATGGCGGCCGACCTTGCGGGATAGATGGTAGTTACGACCTTTGGTGTCGTGGATCGACCGGCCTTCGTAGTACCCGTGGCGCAAATAATGGATCAGCGGATTGATACGGCGTAACCGCACGTCCGGATAGTTGTCGAGATAGGACTTGGTGGAAAATCCTGCCGACGGGTCACGCCCCTCACGCCAGCCCTGCTCAAGATAGTGCTGCAACGGGTCGACACCCGCCGCCCGAACATCTTTGTAGGTACTGAGGTAGTAAGCGGCATCGAACAGCTCGCTCTGAGCCGGATGATCATCTCGATAGCGAAGACCGAACCGCTCTGCAATGCGCGAGACAAGGGATTTCAGCAAAAAGCGTCCAGAAGAATAACGACGCAGGTCAGCCTCAAGGCTCTCAATTGATAGCTCCGCGTCTGAAAGAGACGTCTTGAAAACACCATACTCAGTCTCGAGCCAACGACGGTGTCCGTCGAGGTTTGAGTAATCGGCCTTCAACGCTTCGTGTCGTTTATCAAGTTCGCCGTAGTCGGCGGCAAGCGTCGTGATGTTTTGTTCTTTCAGCCTCAGTTGCACATTCAGATCAGCGTTGTTTTCATCGAAACGACGCATGAGTCGATAGGCAGGCAAACGTTCGTTCATCGCCTCGCAAAGGCTGTTGACAGTGCTGACAACCGCCTGGTCATCTGCACGCTCATCACGCGAGAGTTCCAATAGCAGAAGGCTGAGGTTCAAGACATCGGCCGGTACTGCGGAATCCTTTTTGAGCTCGTCCAGCGTAAAGCTGTTGTGCTGCAGCGACCGCTGGAGAAAGTTGCTCTGATATTCCAGGAACTCGGAGCCCTGCGGGTCAAACGGCAACCCCAGCGATTCAGACATGCGTCGCAGCTGCTTCTCGGGTTCCTGAAGCATCAACTCGTAATTTACAAAAACGCGCGATGCTCCCTGGCTGTATTTCAAGCTGAACAGCATGTGCTCAAGCCAGAGAAAGTAGCCTTTCTCAACTTCAAACTCGTTCCGTTTGACCAATGAATGCGCAACGTTTATCGGATTACGGAAAGCAATGACATAGCTGACCTGCAGACCCAGTTCGGCAAAGATCTCCTGCCAAAATGGCAGCAGTCGGGACATCCGCGGGTCTTTTACACCAAAACACTTGATCTCATTGAGCTTATCGCGCAGATGCTCGATTGCTCGCGCCTTGTGGCTCTGCGCGACCGGCGAGTCCAGCTCTTCCCGGCGAATGGGAAGCAGACTGTCCCAGGCGTGCCCCAGATCCGCCAGCAACTCTTCGTTGTAAGCGGTAATCGTTGCGTCTTCAAAAAAGCCTTTTTCGTTATTGCCCGACTCGGCAGGCAACAGGTTATCGCCCAGATCGACACCAAGGACTTTCAAACCACGCGTAATGGCACTCGTACCGCTTCGGTGCATGCCCAGAACTACGACTATTTGTTTATGATCCATAAGATTAATTATGCTCAACACTTGAAATGGTAAAAGCTGGGATACATTTGAAATCTACTGTCCCGGTTGCTGTGATCGCAGTCTCCGGCAGAACGCGAAACAGGCAGGCATCGATCAAACGATGCAGATAGGTCTCCGCTTCCCCTACGACACCGACCACTCCTGAGTTGAGGAAATACGTTCCGGGGTTCAAATTGCACTCGAACTCGAATTCAACATCGACTTCAGCTTCAGCTGCCACGTAGGCGATGGCGTCCTGAGCGCTCGCCGCGCTCGCCGCCCCACCGATCTCGATACCGGCGAGCGTTTTGATCATCATGCCAAAGCGAACAGCCCCCGCCCCCGTCGAAAAAGCTACGCGATAGGTATAACGGTAGCTGTCACCGCGCTTGAGACAGTTAACCTGTTTGCCGGCCGCATTGAGGATGCGCGGCTCGCTGATCAGCACGCCGTGAGATTCGTAGGACATCACACTTTTGGAAACGATATGAGGATCGAAGTACTCCTCAAGTCCGTTGTCCTTCGCCTGTGACGCCTCGACTGCCACCTCGGTGCGCTTGGCCTCGCGCTGGAGTTCAAGGCGCTCGAGCACACCGGTCTTAATCGATTCGCGGATTTCCGCAACTTTGTCCGCAGGCGCGTACAGCAGCTTCTGGTACTGGCCGACAATGACCTTGGGCACACCTTCGGCGAGCTTCTCGCCCTTATCCAGCAGAATCGCCCGCGTACACAGTTCGATGACGGCACTCCCGGAATGCGACACAAACAGGATGGTCGCGCCACTCGCCTTGATCGCCTCGATCCGCGCGAAGCATTTACGCTGGAACAATTCATCGCCGACCGACAGCGCTTCATCAACAATCAGGATTTGCGGGTCAACATTGATCGCCACGGCAAAAGCCAGGCGCACCATCATGCCACTGGAGTAGGTCTTGACCGGCTGATCGATGAATTCGCCGATTTCCGCAAAGGCTTCGATCTCGGCAAAACGGGCTTCAGTCTCGTCTCGTGTCAGGCCAAGTACGGCAGCATTCATGTACACGTTTTCGCGACCACTGAATTCAGGGTTGAATCCGGAACCCAGCTCCAGCAAGGCTGCAACACGACCATGAGTCATGATGTCGCCGTGTGTCTGATTGAGCGTGCCGCAAATCATCTGCAAAAGTGTCGATTTACCGCTACCGTTTCGCCCGAGGATACCAACCGTTTCGCCTCGGTTGATGGTGAACGAAACATCCTGCAGGGCCCAGAATTCACGAAAATATTGCTTGCGTCCGCGTGCGAACATCTGCATCAGCCGATCTCTCGGCTTGTCGTAAATATGGAAACACTTACTCAGGTTGTTGACGGCAATGGCGGTATTAGAGGACATCGGCGAACCCTTTACGCGTTTTTTGGAACCACGCAAATCCTAGCCAAAAGACAAGAGCTGCAGCGATATAGTAGAAACCCAAGTGAATCAGACTCGGCAGTTCACCCCTGAAGAGCAGAGCCCGGGTATCCTCAATTGCCGGGGTCAGGGGGTTCAAAAAGAGCAGATGCCGGTATTCTTCAGGCAGCGCCGTGATCGGATAAAAAATCGGTGAAAGAAACATCAGGACGGAAGTGCAGACACCGATGATCTGACTGACATCTCGCAGGTACACGCCCATTGAGGCGAGAAACCAGACCAGGCCGACAACAAAAATGATCAGAGGAGCCAGAAATACCGGGAGCAACAGAATGGTGTACTGAAGCTTTCCGAAGAAAATCAGATAAGCAATCAGCCAGACACTGAGGCTGACGAGAAAGTGAAACATGGCCGCGCCCAGCGTAACCCATGGAAGTATTTCCAGCGGAAACACCACTTTCTTCACGTAGTTGACGTTGCCGATAATCAGACCCGGGGCTCTGTTTATGCACTCGGCAAACAGATTGAAAACGATCAGGCCCGCAAACAACATGAGCGCAAACTCGGTTTTCGAACTGCTATCGACGCTCCATCGGGCTTTGAACACGACGCTGAATACGAATGTGTAAATCACCAGCATCACAATCGGATTGAACAGTGACCACAGCATGCCCATGATCGACCCGCGGTAACGCCCAACGATCTCCCGCTGCACCAGCGCCCGGATGAGACCTTTGTTGCGCCAGATGCTATTGAGCATCTCCTTTGGCGAAGCAGAAAAGTTCAGCATTGTCTCAAAACCTCAATAAATCCGAGGGAGTTTAAATTCCTCAGCAAACTCTCTCGTCCTGCCATCACTTGAATTACCACAACACTCTTCCTGAAAAAGGCCAAGTCCGACTGCGTATCAGATTCCATTGAATACCGCCGCCAAAAGCAGCCCAAGGTTGCCCCATAAGGATTGCCGGTAGACGCCAGATCGCCGTAACCAGATGATCCGCGCCAATCCGCGAGAATTTCGCGCCCGCTGAAACAGATCCAGCCTCATCCGGCTTTCTTCATTCAACTGGAATCTGGTCGACTCCAGCGCCGCAATATTCTTTTGATTCCACCCACGGAAACGACCGCGGAACTGCATCCGTACTCTGTTCAATTGCGCCATCAGGCCCGATGTAGAGCCGATGAGGTTTGCTCCGTGCTGCCTGTAGAGAATGGTTGGACAAACGTCGTAAGTGACTCGCCCTCCAGCACCTGAGACGAGGAGATACGCCCACCAGTCATGCGAAACGATGTCCAGACTGGAGCCTGCCTGCAGGAACAGCATACGGGCAGCCTGATTGAAGACCATTGTGTTGCCCCCTCCCACGCTTTGCACTAGCGCATTGGCAAATCCGACGGGACGCTCAAACAGAGGAGACAAACCTATTGGTGCCCCTTCCTCATCGATCAATTCGGTCCTGCCACAGTAAAGAGCCGGCTCCTGTGGGGAGGTGCCCTGAAGCTCGCACAGAGCACGCTCCAGCTTGTTTTCTTGCCAGATATCATCCTGATCGGCCCAGGCATAGAAATCGGACTCGATGGATTGGTCACAGGTCAGCGAAAGGAAGTTGGCGGCGTATCCACGTCCCGGTCCCTGGCGAATCGACAGTTTGCCCTCTCCCCAGCGCTCGGCGTATTCGCGTAATAATTCCAGGGTAGAGTCGTCAGAACTATCATCTGACACCACGACAAACCAGTGGGGATAGCTTTGTCGCGCAATGGACTCCAGCTGCTGTGCCAAAAAACGCTCGCCATTGAAGGTGCACAACAGAACGGCGACGCGTCCGGAAGGACCACCTGGTTCCTGCTGAAGCCGGTCGACAATGCGGTGATCCGGACTGCTGTTTTGAACATCCGGGAAAAGAGGGGCTACCACCGAGCACTCCGTTGCTTAAAGGAGAAAATTTCACCTGTGCCGATTCGTTCAACACGAGCGAGCATTCGACGGGCAAGGAGCGCGCCCTCGGAACGGCTCATGCGCCACTTCCAGCTGCGCAAAATTTGCAATTATAACGACGAAACATTGCCATTTGATAGCCCAGTGACATTATCGCTTTGCAAACGCTGGAAGCAGGACCGTCAGCCCCGACAAGACATGGATAACGTGAATATTGCAGATGAGCGCCGCGGTGGCGGCGCGTAGGGTATCAAGCCACCATCGTTAGAAAAAGGGTGGCAGTTTGCCAATGCCGATGTAGCAGGCAAAGGCCATCAACGGTCACACGTCTCCACTCAAGTACGCTGCCGCGATTGATACTGGTACGCCGTTCGCTTCAACGCATCGTCGACGCCAATGACAGGCGACCATCCCAGCCTATCGATGGTTTTACTGATATCGACCTGCAATGACCCACACAATCGCTGCGCGAGATCAGCACGACCGATCAGCGATGCGCCCGTCTTCAATACCCAGGAAGGAATCGACAGCAAGCGAGGCTTTACACCCAGGGCACTCGCCATGCGTCTGAGCAATTGAGTGGTGGACAAGTCTTCTCCATCACTGACCAGAAAGGTGTTTCCCGCCGCCTCTGGATGACTGATGCAGACATTGAGCAAATCCACCAGATTCTCAAGCGCAACAAGGCTGCGATGGTTATGTATCGCCCCAAGCGGCAGCGGAGTACCTCGTTCAAGCCAGCGCATCATGCTCAGGAAATTGGCCCCGACACCGGGGCCGTAGACCAATGGCGGCCGGATGACGACGACCTCCATACCCGTTTCGACGCTGATTGCTCGCAAGGCGTCCTCTGCTTCGCGTTTTGATAGGCCGTAAGGATCGAGCGGCGCCGGTAGATCGTCCGCCTTGAAGACAACTCCCGGCAGGGTCATTTCACCGTTGACCTTGATCGAACTGACGAAAATGAATCTTTTAACGCCAGCTTCAGCTGCACTGCGTGCCAGACGAACAGTCCCTTCGACATTGATTTTGCGAAACCGCTCAAGAGCCCCCTCTGCCAAATCATTCATCACATGCACTCGCGCGGCACAATGAACAACCACGTCAATGCCAGCCAGAGGAGGCAGCAGGGCCCTGTCACCCATGTCAAATGCCACAACCCGGCACAGACCACTCAACCTGGTTTCGCCGCGCACAGCAGCAACAGGGCTGAATACCTTGTCGCGCAGCAGTCGAAACACGAGTGCCTCTCCGACAAACCCGGTCGCGCCGGTCACCAAAACTTGAGTACCGATCATTTAGCCTTGCTTCCAACCAGCGCTGTAGCCCAACAGATGCAAAAGAAAAACAGCTTGTCTCGTGCCCTGCGCCGACAGTCTCTGGCACTGAACGAGAGCTTTATCAGCTGCCGGCGTCCCAAAGGCAGCCAAGGCTCGACAAATGAATTCCGCTCAAGCCCCACCAGCCGAACGATCTGCCTGACCTGAGAAAACCACCACCCGTCATGAATGGTCTTGTAACGCATGATCAGAGAACCGATGCCGGCGTTTGCGCCTACCTGATTATTTTCATGCTGGCGATAATCCATGGAGGGACGCGCGTCGATGAACCAGAGAAATCCACGGCTACGTGCGAAAGAGTAAAAATACCAATCGTGGAGACTGACATTCTGCAAGTCGCTCCAGCTGCCCAGCATGGCGGCCTTGAGTGAATGCATCAGCTCACGAGTGAAGACGTATGTACATCCCGGCCCAGCGGCCTCGAACAGGAAATCCCAGGAGGTTTGGGGCTGAGCCTTGTCCAGCAGTTGTGTGCGGCCATCCGGCCAGAACGCGACAACATTGCTGGAGTAGGCATCCACGCCTCGCGCCTGAATTTCGCCGATCGCCCTCTCGAGCTTGTCCCGATACCAGACATCATCCTGATCGGAGAACGCGATGTAGTCGTATTCTTCGAGGGATACATCACGGATCAATCTGAAAAAGTTGCGTGCGGCACCACCGAACGCACCGACGCCAGGGAGCACATGAACACTCTGGCACCTGGCCGCATAGGCTAGGCACCAGGCCTCGGTACCATCAGTCGAGGGATCAACACTGATATAGACGCTCAGGTCTACACCGGACTGTCGAAGAATCGAATCGAGTTGCTCTTCGATCCACTGCATTCCATTGAAGGCCGCCAGCAAAACCGCAACCTTGGGATGTTTTACTGGCATAGCCTTCCTGCTTGCACCGATTTTAACTTTCTCACCCGAAAACGCTTTGTTATTCGAATCAGTGAGAAGGCGAGTCCAGCAACTTCTGCAGGTATTGACCGTAGCCCGTCTTCTTCAATGCATCAGCTTGCTCAGCCAACTGATCGGCGGTGATCCAGCCATGGTGGTACGCAATTTCTTCCAGGCAGGCCACTTTCAAACCCTGACGCTGCTCAATGGTATGAACGAAGTGACTGGCTTCAAGCAAAGAGTCGTGAGTACCTGTGTCCAGCCAGGCAAAGCCGCGACCGAGCATCTCGACATTCAGGGATTTTTGCTCCAGGTAGGCGCGGTTCACATCAGTGATTTCCAGCTCTCCCCGCTCGGAAGGCTTGATGTTCTTCGCGATCTCCACGACTTGATTGTCATAGAAATAAAGACCTGTAACCGCATAGCTGGATTTTGGCTTCAGTGGCTTCTCTTCAATACTCAACGCGCGACCGGACGCATCAAATTCCACAACACCAAAACGCTCGGGATCAGAGACGTGATAACCAAATACAGTCGCGCCGTGCTGTTGAGAGCTGGCCGAACGCAAGTTGTCAGAGAAGTGCTGACCATAAAAGATGTTATCGCCCAGGATCAGACAGCAAGGATCCTTTCCGATGAATTCTTCACCAATGATGAAGGCCTGCGCCAGACCGTCCGGACTTGGCTGCTCGGCATAAGTAAGCTTGATTCCGTAACGACTCCCATCGCCCAATAGTTTACGGAAACAAGGCAAATCTTCCGGGGTTGAAATAATCAGAATTTCACGCATCCCGGCAAGCATCAGCACTGACAGCGGATAAAAGATCATCGGCTTGTCGTAGATCGGCAGCATCTGCTTGGAAACACCAAGGGTCAACGGGTGCAGGCGCGTACCCGAACCACCGGCGAGAATGATGCCTTTACGATTTGTCGTGGTCATTTATTAAGAACTTCCCTAAGCATTCGGGTTACACCACTTTGCCAATCCGGCAAGTGTAGAGAAAAATTATCGCGCAGCTTCTGAGTATTCAAACGTGAATTCAGAGGCCGACGAGCGGGTGTCGGATATGCAGTCGTATCGATCGGATTGATCGCAGTAACTGCAAGCTGCTCGCCATTGTCCCGAGCGAACGCGATGACATGGCTTGCATAGCCGTACCACGATACTTCGCCGCTCGCTGCGAGGTGATACACACCCGCCAGCTCCGGCTGCTGAAGCACCTTGTGAATCGCGATTGCCGTGACATCGGCGATCAGGTCAGCCCCTGTAGGAGCCCCTATCTGATCGGCAATCACACTGAGTGTTTCGCGATCTTTTGCCAGTCGAAGCATGGTCTTGGCGAAGTTATTGCCGCGAGCACCATAGACCCAACTGGTTCGAAAGATCAGATGCTTGCAGCCCGACGCAGCGATTGCCTGCTCACCGGCGAGCTTGCTTGCACCGTAATGATTGACCGGTGCGACCGCATCGGTCTCCTGCCATGACGCAGAACCCTCACCACTGAACACGTAATCGGTTGAGTAATGAATCAGCCAGGCATCCAGCAAAGCCGCCTCTTCAGCCATGACTTGACTGGCATGGCCGTTGACGCGATCAGCCAGCTCGACTTCGGATTCGGCCTTGTCGACTGCGGTGTAGGCAGCTGCGTTGACAATGACATCAGGTTTGAGCGTGCGGATTGTCGCACGCAAGGTGTCCAGATCCGACAAGTCACCACACAGACCATCGACAGCATGACGATCCAGCGCGACCAACTCACCAAGCGGCGAGAGGGAGCGTTGCAGCTCCCACCCTACCTGACCATTTTTACCCAGTAAGAGAATTTTCATGCTTGGTTCGAGCGATCTGCGTAGTTCTGATCGATCCACTGCTGGTAGCTTCCGCTTTTGACGTGAGCGACCCATTCAGTGTTATTCAGGTACCACTCGACAGTCTTGCGAATCCCGGTTTCAAAGGTTTCTTCCGGTGTCCAGCCCAGTTCACGCTGGATCTTGCTGGCGTCGATGGCATAACGCTGATCATGACCTGGGCGATCCTGAACGTAAGTGATCAGGCTCGCATGCGGGCGATGCGCAGAGTCGGGACGCAATTCGTCGAGAAGAGCACACAGGGTGTTTACGACTTCAATATTCTGCTTTTCGTTGTGACCGCCAATGTTATACGTCTCGCCAATGACGCCTTCGGTCACGACCTTGTAAAGCGCACGCGCGTGATCTTCGACATAAAGCCAGTCACGGACCTGGTTTCCTTTGCCATAGACCGGCAACGGCTTGCCTTCCAGCGCATTGAGAATGATCAACGGGATCAACTTTTCAGGGAAGTGGCAAGGACCGTAGTTGTTCGAGCAGTTGGTCACAAGCGTCGGCAAACCATAAGTACGAGCCCAGGCACGGACCAGATGGTCGGAGCTGGCCTTGCTTGCCGAATACGGCGAACTTGGCTGATAGGGAGTCGTTTCAGTGAAGAGATCTTCCGGACCTTCGAGGTCGCCGTAAACTTCGTCCGTCGAGATATGGTGAAAGCGGAAAGCGGCCTTGCGCGTATCATCCAGCGCAGCCCAATAATGGCGTGCAGCTTCCAACAGCGTGTAAGTACCAATGATGTTGGTCTGAATGAACTCAGAAGGACCCGAAATGGAGCGATCGACGTGAGATTCTGCGGCCAGGTGCATGATTGCATCCGGTTTGTGCTCACTCAGAACACGGTCGATCTGCTCACGATCGCAGATATCGACGCGCTCGAACGTGTAACGCGAGTTTCCGCTGACTTCGGCCAACGACTCTAGGTTACCGGCATACGTCAGCTTGTCGACGTTTACCACTGCGTCGGTAGTGTTGGAAATGATATGACGGATAACAGCTGAGCCGATAAACCCGGCGCCGCCGGTTACTAGAATTTTCACGCGAAACCATACCCTTGAGTTGCTGACAGGGCCGCCAACCGAGCGCTGTCTAATCCATAAAAGCAAAAGCCATCAATCCAGCCGGGGCTTCTGACCAGAGTCAGTCTGTACCGACGTGGGAATATGCCACTATCGGACGAGCGCAGCATTTTACAGCTTAATGAACGTTTTACTAATGGATATAGACAAGCTGTGGCTAAAGTTTGGTTCGCCTTTCCTTCCATGTCGCAATCAGACAAGGCGCTTGCGTGAAGCTCTGGACGAACGTCCCAGAAACCAGCCAAAAACAGGCCCGATCAGCATACCCGCCAGCAATGCACCAACCGTGATCACTGATACCGGAAGTTGCGGCCCCGCCCAGCCAAGAAACAACAGGGAAACCGATTGCTGATTTTCGAGAACGAACGCAAGGATCGCCAATACAAGCAATAGAATTAAAACGGAAAACAAAATGCGCTTGAGATTACTCATGAGCAACTCCTTGCGTAACGGTGACCGTCAAGCCCCCTCCTCCTCTTCTTCATTCACGCGATCGCGCAGCTCTTTGCCTGGCTTGAAATGCGGAACGAATTTACCGTCCAGACTGACGGACTGACCGGTCTTTGGATTACGACCGACGCGCGGCGCACGATAGTGCAAGGAAAAGCTGCCAAAACCACGGATCTCGATACGATCTCCAGTAGCCAGGCATTGGGACATTTGCTCAAGCATGGTCTTGATGGCCAACTCCACATCTTTGGATGAGAGCAGCCCTTGATGGGTGACAATTCGTTCGATCAACTCCGACTTCGTCATATTTTTCCCTTCTTTTTCAA
>Ga0182008_10000651_pt1 | contig 25306 bp, 20 predicted proteins | sample Sormic07211129_1_FD_120482 | JGI IMG/M metagenome (GOLD analysis project Ga0182008, IMG submission 120482) | Rhizosphere microbial communities from Sorghum bicolor, Mead, Nebraska, USA - 072115-129_1 metaG | ecosystem: Host-associated > Plants > Roots > Rhizosphere | place: USA: Nebraska...
CCGGAGCCGGTCATCAGGCCGGTGGCGCCCTTGATGATCTCCACCCGGTCGAAGGTCGCCATGTCGGTGCTGGTGGTGCCGTAGTCGTAGACCCCGTCGTAGGTGGCGTTGACCCCGTCGTACTGGAAGTTGGTGATGGGCATGCCGCGGCTGGAGAACTCCCAGCGCTCGCTGTCGTAGTTCTGCACGCTGACCCCGGGGGCCCGGCGCAGGGTGTCGGCGATGCTGGTGGCGCCCTGGTCGTCCATCTGTTGGCGGGTGATCACCGTCACCGTTTGCGGGGTTTCGCGCAGCGACAGGTTGAGGCCGGTGGCCGAGGCGCTGGCCCCGGTGGTGTAGCTCTGGCTGCCTTCGGTGACGCTGCCCAGGCCCTGGGCGGAAATCTGCGTGGTGCCCAGTTGCAGCGGGCCGCTGGTGGCGGGAAGTACCTTGAGCACATAGCCGCCGCTGACCGCCTGGGCTTGCAGCCCGGAGTTCGCCAGCAGCAGTTGCAGGGCCTCTGCGACGCTGTAGCGGCCGTTCAGGCCGGGGCTCTGCTTGCCGGCGGCCAGGTCGTTGTGCCCGGCAATGAACACCGCGCTCTGCTCGGCGAAGCGGTTGAGCACCGTGACCAGCGGCCCGGGGCCGATGCTGTAGCTGCGCCGTTCAGCCTGGGACTGGTTCTGGCCCGCATCGGCAGCAGCGTGGGCCCAGGGCGCGGCGCCGCACAGCAGTGCGGTGCACAGGGGCAGGGTATGAAAGGGCAGGCGCGAACGACGGGGTGATGGCATGGGGTTCCCTTGTGGGTCGGCAATGTGAGGACTGTTACCGGGTTAACCGAAGGGCGTCGGAAAAAGGGAACCTGCCAGGTGAAAAAAGTTTTCCGGCTTCAGGTACGTGGCTCCAGGGTCACCCACCAGGACGCCAGGCGCTTGACCCGCACCGGCAACGCCGCTTCCAGCAGGGCCAGGGCCTGGTCGGAGTCGTGCAAGGGGAAAGAGCCCATCACCGGCAGTTGGGCGATGGCCGGGTCGCAACCCAGGTGGCCGTTGCGATAGCGCCCCAGTTCCTCCAGCAGTTGCTCCAGGGGCAGGTTGTCGGCCAGCAGCAGGCCGTGGCTCCAGGCTTCGCGGGCGGCACTGGCGGCGTGCAGCGGCCCCAGGGTGCGGCCATCGAAGCGCAGCTGCTGGCCGGCATTCACCACCTGCAAGCCACTGGCGCTGCGTACCTCCACCGCGCCGGCGTAGACGTTGAGCAGGCTGTCGCTGGCGCCGCAGCGCACGCTGAAGCGCGTGCCCAGGGCACGCAGGCGGCCGTGTTCGGTCTGCACCAGGAATGGCCGGCGCGGGTCCTTGGCGGTGTCGATGAGGATTTCCCCCAGGTGCAACGCCAGCAGCCGCTGCTCGGTGCTGTAGCGCACATCCACCGCGCTCAGGGCATTGAGCCACAGGCGCGTACCGTCGCTGAGCAGCGTGTCGCGGACTTCCCCGGTGCCGGTGGCGTAGTCGGCACGCCAGCGGCTCAGGACCTGGGGCAACGGGCTGTTGCGCCAGGTGCCCCAGCCCAGGCCAGCCAGCAGCAGTGCACCGAGTACCTGGCGCCGTGCCAGGGCCGGACGTCGGGCGGCGCTCAGGGCGCGGCTGGCGGATGGGCGGGTGTTGGCCTCCTGCAATGGCAGCAGGCGCTGGCTGACCCGCTCCACATAGCTCCAGGCCTGGCGGTGTTCCGCGCTCTGCTCGAACCAGTCCTGCCACTGGCGACGCTGTTCGTCGCTGCTGCCCTGGTCCTGCAGTTGCACGTACCAGTGCGCGGCCTGTTGCAGGCAGGCGTGGCTGAGCCGGCCGCCGGGTCGAGGGTCCATGGTTCAGTCCACCAGCAGGCCGTCGAGTTCGGCCTCCAGCAGCGCGCAATGCAGCAGGGCCTGGGCCAGGTACTTCTTCACCATGCGCTCCGATACCCCCAGCTCATCGGCGATGGCCTGGTAGGGCCGGCCGTGCAGTTGAGCGAGGATGAAGGCCGAGCGCACCTTGGCCGGCAGGCGGCTGAGCATGGCGTCCACTTCGTACAGGGTCTCGACAATGATTGCCTGCTGCTCCGCCGAGGGTTGCACCGCCTGCGGGCGTGCAGCCAGCGCCTGCAGCCAGGCCTGCTCCAGTTGCCGGCGCCGCCAGTGGTCGATGCACAGGCCCCGGGCCACGGTGGCCAGGTAGGAACGCTGGTGGACCTCGTCACGCAGCACCGGCGGGCGCTTGAGCACCCGGACAAAGATGTCGTGGGCCAGGTCGGCGGCGTCCCAGGCGTGATTCAGGCGCCGGCGCAACAACTCGTAGAGCCAGCGGTGATGGGCATCGTAGAGGCTGTGGACCGAGTCCGGGCTGGCGAGAGGCGTGGAGGGCAAGGAGGCGTGTCCGCTGGCGATCTGGTTGTAAATGGGAATTGATCGCGATTAAAGCAAAAGCCATCGGCCCCTGCAAACGATATCGCCGCGCCCTGGCGCAATCGACCGTGCTTGAGCGGGTGGCCGCGCAGGCAGTCAAGCCTGGCGTGAACAGGACGATAAAAGACTGGGATCGGGGCCATTCAGTGCTTGCTGAATGGGGTTTCTTCAGTGGTATCTTCGCCGGTATTCGCTTGTCATGGCCTGGCGCTGCATTGCGTATCCATGGGGCGGGCGGCAACGTCCGGGGGGTATCGGACGCGCAGCGGCAAAGGGGCGGGGCTTATGCGAAACGTGGGGTTCAAGCTGTTTTTCACCCATCGTCTGGCACTCCTGGCGGGTGCCGAGTCATTACGCTCGATCCGCGAAGGCCTGTTGTGGCTGCTGCCATGCCTGCTGGTCTCGGCGCTGCTGCTGATCCTCGGCCAGTGCGCCCAGGCGCTGGGTGCGCCGCCAGCATTGGTGGAGCTGCTGACCGGCCTGCACAACCGCATCAGTTCGATCATTCCCCTGCTGGTGGCGGCGTCCATCGGCTACATGCTGGCGATCAAATACCGCCTGCCCCAACTGCCGGTGGCCTTCCTCTGCCTGTCCCATGTGGTGATCGCCATCTACCTGCTGCGCGACTACCCGCGGGCGGCGGCGACCTTCGTGCTGTTCATCGCCATCGCCTCGCCCCTGGTCAATGTGCCGCTGATGGCCCGGCTGCACCGCCAGCGCTGGACCCGGCTGGTGGACGAGGGGCTGGTGGGGCACAACCTCAAGGGCACCATCAACATGGTGCTGCCGGGGATGGTGACCTCTTTGGTGCTGGTCTGCGTGTTGCAACTGCTGCTGCAGTTCCATGATTTTGCCTACGTCGAGCGGCCGATCGATATCGACGACCTGGACAACCCCTACCTCAACGCGATCTTCCTGACCTCGACCAATTCGCTGCTGTGGTTCTTCGGCATTCATGGCGCCCATGCCATGCAGCCGCTGATGGATGTGATGGACCAGGCCGTGACGCTCAACGCCGCGGATCAGGCCGCTGGCCGGCCATTGCGCTATGCCTTGAACAGCGGCTTGCTGGGCTGTTTTGCCTTCATTGGCGGCTCTGGCGGTTCCCTGGCACTGGTGCTGGCGATCCTCGGCTTCTCGCGCAACCGCTCCATGCGTCTGCTGGCCTTGGCGAGCCTGGCGCTGTCGCTGTTCAACGTCAACGAACTGCTGTTGTTCGGTGTGCCGATCATCCTCAACCCGCGCCTGCTGGTACCGTTCATGCTGGTGCCGATGGTCAATGCCTGCCTGGCGCTGCTGGTGGTGCAACTGGGGTGGGTGAGCCCGGCGCTGGTGAGCCTGCCCTTTACCTCGCCGGTGCTGCTCAATGCCTACCTCAGCACCCAGGGCGACTGGGGCGCGGTGCTGCTGCAAGGGCTGCTGCTGGGGGTCGGCATCCTGATCTACATGCCCTATGTGCGCAGTATCCAGCGCCAGGGCGAGCAAAGTGCCCAGGTCTACCTGAAAACCTTCGACACCACCTTCCATGGCCTGGAGGAGCGGGGCCGGCTGTTCGAGCTGGACCCGATGGTGGCGTCCTATCAGCAGGCCGCCCAGCAGTCCTTGCAACTGGCCCGTATCCAGCAGTTGAGCGACTACGACTTCCACCTGGAGTATCAGCCCCAGGTGATCAAGGACAGCGGCTTGTGCAGCGGTTGCGAAGCGCTGATCCGCGCCCGTGACCGCGAGGGCAAGGTGCAGTCGCCCTGGGAACTGCTGCAGTGGCTGGGCCAGGCCAAGCTGATGCCCGAGGTGGATTTCTGGGTGGCGTCCCAGGCGGTGCGCCAGCACCTGGCGTGGCGCAAGGTCGGCTTCGAGCTGCCCATCACCATCAATATCTCCAGCGCCACCCTGGCTTCCCGGGAACATGGCCAGCGCCTGCTGGAGATTCTGGCCCGGGCCCAGGGCCAGGTGTCGGTGGAGATTACCGAGGATGCCCTGGTGGGCGATGCGCTGCTGACCCAGCAATGGATCGGCAAGCTCCATGCGCTGGGCGCCCGGGTCTATATCGATGACTTCGGCACCGGCTTTTCCGCCCTGAGCTACCTGCACCAGTTCCCGGTGGACGGGATCAAGATCGACCGCAGCTTTGTCCTCGCCCAGCGTGAACCCAAGGGCGCCCAGGTGTTGAACGGCCTGCTGCGTTTTTGCGAAACCCTCAAGCTCAAAGTGGTGGTGGAAGGGGTGGAAACCCGCGAGCAGCTGGATTTCCTGCAATCGAGTGCCGAGCTGACCATCCAGGGCTGGTACTACAGCAAATCCCTGCCCGGGGAGCAGATCCCCGGTTTTGTCAGCCAGCGCGCGCGGGACGCCCAGGCACTGAAGGCCGATTGACCCCGGGGCTCAAGCCCCGGCGCGGAAGGCCGGGTGCGCCGGGCGGCGCAGCGCCTGCCACGCCCTGGCCTGGGGCCAGTCGGTGGCGCTCAGCCACAGCCCCTGGTGTTCACGCAAGGGTTCGGCGGGCAGGCGCAACAGGTCCTCCAGTGCCCACTCCAGGCTGTGGCCCGGATCGGGATCGTCCGCCACCTGCCAATCCCGTTCGAACAGCTGCAGCGCCAGGCCCCGGGCATCGAAGTGCTGGAACAGCGGGCGGTGGCGCAGCCAGTCGGGGGCGATGCGCAGGCTGCGTTCCTGCACATCGAGCAGCAGCAACTGCCAGGCGCGGTAGCCCTGCTGCGGGTCGCCGGCGCCGAGCCGGAGCCGGGTCAAGGCCAGGTAGCGGGCGTCGGTGGACCAGATCAGCGACGGAGCCAGATCGCCTACTGCACAGCCGGAGGCGGTGAGCAGGTGGCCGCCGAGCCGCGGGCTGGTTTCCCGCAGCCAGCTGTCGGCGTACTCGGTTTCGCTGCCAAACAGCCACGCGGCGTCGCGGCCATCGGGGGCAGGCTGGATAAAGTCACCCTCGGCGACCGCGGCCTGAGGCCGATCCACCAGGCGCCAGGGCGCCACGGGCTGCAATTGGTCATCGATCACCTGCCAGTCCTGGCGCTCATAGCAGGGCTGCGAGGCCGGGCCTTCGGTGCAGAACGCCGCGGCGTGTTCAGGTGCGGGCGCCGGCCGGTTGAAGCGTTGCAGCGGGCTGCTGGCGTGGTCCGGGTCGAGGCGCCCGACCAGCACGGCCAGGCTCAGGCGGCCCTGGCGAAAGTCCAGCAGGCGCGCCGCCAGCAGTGCCGGGCTGTAGATCAGGCGCTGCTGTTGCAGGTCCGCCACCACCACCTGGGGGGCAAGCTCCAGGGTCTCGCTCCAGGGCAGCAGGGCCAGGTAGCGCTGGCAATCGGAAACCCGATGGTCCAGCAACCAGCACCCGGGCAGTTGCCAGGTGCCGATCTGGCATCGGTAGGCACCCAGGCCCCGGGGGTTGTCCGTCAGCCAGCTGAACAGCGCGCGCTGCTCGCCCAGCAGGGGCTGGGACTGGATCCGGCTTTCGCCCCGGGCCCCGCTGCCGTCCAGGGGCTGCAGCAACTGGGTGCGGGTCAGCGGCAGTGGCTCCACTTGCAGGCAGCCTTGCCGGTCGTGGCCGACGCCGGTTTCGCTGTCGCTGTGGGTACTGTGCAAGCGATAGCCGTAGCGCCCGTGGTCCGCCTCGGCCAGGTCCAGGTATGCGCTGTAGCCCAGCCAGTGGCGGTCCAGGCTGAGCAGCGGGCCAGGGTAGAAGGATGGTTCTGCATGGCTGGCGACCCAGGGCGCGGGCAATGCCCGCCAGCCCTTGTCGGCCTGCCACAGCCAGCAGCACGCGGCCTCAGGCTGCGCCTGCTCGTGGGCGATGCAGGCCAGGGCCCGGCCATCGTCGCGCCAGATGCGGGGTGCGTCCGCCCGCAGCAGCAAGCCGCTGGGCTGGCCGTCGATGCTTATGCGATAGGGCGGCGTGCGCAGGGGTTCCAGGGGTTGCTCCAGGGCCCTGAGGCTGGCCGGCAGCGCCAGGCTGGCGTGCAGCCGGTGGCTGCCGTGGGGTGCGCTTTCTTCGAAATCCTGGCAAGCCAGGGCCTCCAGCCACTGGCCCGGCTCCAGCCAGAGATCGGCTACCGCCACCAGATCGACGCATTCGGCCTCCTGCAGCAGGCTGTTCAGGCTGGCCTGGTGCTGGCCGTTGTCCACCAGCGGGCTGTGGCGGCCGCTGAGGGTGTCGGCGCTGAAGGCATCCAGCTCCCAGAAGTGTTCCCGGTTGCAGCGGTACAGGCGGCGCTGTTCACGGTCGAGGATGGCCAGCCCCCAGTGTTGCCTGGAAGGCAGCGGCGCGGCGAAGTAGCGCCCGTCACTGGAAAACCGCGCCGAGGACCCCAGCCCTTGCAGCAGCACCCCATCGGGGAACAGGTAGTCGCAATAGGTGGGCCCGCCCATGGCGATCTCGCCGTGATTGAACACCCGGATCGGCTGGCCCTCCGGGGTCTGTTGCGGTTCGTTGCCGCCCCAGGCGCTGATCGGTGTGGGGCTCGGCTGCACCAGCCCCAGGCGGCGTTCCAGGTGGCTGACCGCTGCCAGCCCGGCAAAGATGCTGGTGAAGGCGGCGGCGATATCCCAGTAGGCCGGCAGGGCCCGACCCAGGCTGAAGCCCAGGCCGAACGCGGCGCTGATCATCAGCCGCGCCAGGCCGCGGGCGGTTTTAGGCCAGCCCAGGCGCGCCGCCAGGGTCATCGCCGCTGCGCAGCCGAGTAACACCCCCAGGGCCGCCGGGGGCGGCAGCAGGGTGACGAAGAAGATCGGGATGAGCAGGGCGGCCAACTGCCAGAGCAACTCCAGCAACAGGCGTGACAGGCTCTTTTCGGATGCGGGGGAGGAAGCTTCGGGCATCGGCGACATCCTTGTATGGGAGCGAGCGAGCTCGCGATGGGCGTCAACGATAACGCGGGTCTACAGGAAGTGCGCGGCGTTTTCCGATGCATCGCGAGCAAGCTCGCTCCAGCAGAGGGGGGATTGGCTCAAGAGGGGCAGTCTGCCCTTGCCGGCGAAAAAGGGCAGCGGGGAAAAATGCAGTCATATTGACTGCGTTGGCGGTCTTTATGACTTCTTCTTTATCTGGTCATAAAGACTCTTGAGGTGGCAGGGCCCGGTTTTACGGGCTCTGCGCGCTGGCATGAAACGTGAAGGGCCAGTCATGCCATTGTGTGTTCGAGGAGTTGTCGACATGAGCCGTTACTTCGATTCGCCGCTGCATGTACTGCACCTGTCCAATGCGCTGCTGTGGTCGGGCAGCCTGTTGCTGGGCCTGGGGGTGTACGCCGCCTATGTCCATTCCGGCCATTTGCCTATCGCCACCCTGGTGCTGATGCACAGCCTGGTGATGATCGGGCCGACCCTGTTGAAGATCGGTTATGTCATGCGCCTGCTGGCCCAGCGGCGCATGGCCCAGTGCCAGGGGAGGGCTGCCTGTGTCTTTGCCTGAAGCCTGGCACCGCTGGACCGGCCAGCCCCTCTGGAGCCTGGGGTTCCGCCCGTTCTTCCTCGCCGGCGCCGGCTTTGCCTGCCTTGCCCTGGTGGGTTGGGGCCTGTGGCTGCATGGTGCGCTGGCGGGCCTGCAACCGGTGGCCGGGATGCTGGCCTGGCACCGTCACGAAATGCTCTTCGGCTTTGCCGTGGCGATCGTTGCCGGCTTCCTGCTGACGGCGGTGGCCAACTGGACCGGCCGCCCGGGCCTGAGCCGTACGCCGTTGCTGTTGCTGTGGCTGCTGTGGCTGGCGGGGCGCCTGGCCTGGTGGCTGCCGCTGCCGGGCCCGCTGTTCGTTGTGGTGCAACTGGCGTTCATGCCGTTGCTGGCGGCGGTGATCGGGCGCGAGCTGTGGTGCGCCGGCAAGCGCGAGAACTACCCCATGGTCCTGGTCCTGGGGCTGCTGGCGCTGTTTCAGGGGCTGACCCTGTGGGGCCTGTTGGAACACCAGGACAGCTGGCAGCGGCGCGGCGAACTGGGTGCCTTGTGGCTGGTGGCGACCCTGATGACGGTGATCGGCGGCCGGGTGATTCCCTTCTTCATCCAGCGCGGGCTGCAACTGCCCCCCCAGGCGCCGACATCGCCCTGGCCGACCCGAGTGTTGCTGGTGGGCAGCCTGCTGGCCGCGTTGTCCATGGCCCTGGGCGGCGGTGACGCTCCCCGCGGGTGGCTGGCGCCGCTGTTCGCCCTGCTGGCGGGGCTGCAAGGCTGGCGCTTGTGGCGCTGGCACCGGCCGGGGCTGTGGAGGGTGCCGTTGCTTTGGTCGCTGTACCTGGCCTACGGGTGGCTGGCCCTGGCAACCCTGGGCATGGCGCTCTGGCACCTGGGCTGGTCGATACCCCAGAGCCTGGTGACCCATGCCCTGGCGGTGGGCGGCCTGGGCGGGCTGGTGCTGGGCATGGTGGCGCGGGTCAGCCTCGGCCACAGTGGCCGGCCCCTGCAGGCTTCGCGGGCCATGGCCGGTGGTTTTGCGCTGCTGTTCCTGGCGGCCTTGTGCCGGGTCCTGCTGGTGCCGTTCAGCAGCCTGGGGCTGGGCCTTTCAGCGCTGCTGGCAGGCCTGGCGTTTGCCGTGTTCGTGGCTGGCTACGGGAGGATTCTGTTGACCCCCCGGTTGTGAGGGCCACCTGCTCACTGGCTCCTGCCGCGCCGCTTTAAATGATAAGCCGTCGTTATTCTGGACTACGCTTGGAATCTTAGCCGCGAATGGAGTCAGCGATGTTGTATCCCAGCAAACCCAACAATGAGGCCTTGAGAATCCAGACCCTGCGGGAGCTGAATGTGCTCGATACCTCACCGGAGGAGCGTTTCGACCGCCTGACCCGGCTGGCCAAGCGTCTGTTCAACGTGCCCATTGCCCTGGTCAGCCTGGTGGATGCCGACCGGCAATGGTTCAAGTCCTGCGTGGGGCTCGACGTCAGCGAAACCTCGCGGGACATTTCCTTCTGTGGCCACGCGATCCTCGGCGACCAGATCCTCACCGTGCCCGACGCCGGCCTGGACGAACGCTTCCACGACAACCCGCTGGTGGTGGGCGCGCCGGGCATCCGCTTCTATGCCGGTTGCCCGCTGACGGTCACCAATGGCAGCAAGCTCGGCACTCTGTGCCTGATCGACATCAAGCCCCGCGACCTGGACGACGAGGATCGGGCACTGCTACGGGACCTGGCGCGCATGGCCGAGCAGGAACTGGCGGCGGTGCAGATGGCCAGCATGGACGAGCTGACCCTGCTGTCCAATCGCCGCGGCTTCGAGGCCCTGGCCCGGCATGCCCTGGGGGTGTGCAAGCGCCTGGAAAAACCGGCGACCCTGCTGTTCTTCGACCTCAACGACTTCAAGCAGATCAATGACACCTACGGCCATGCCGAAGGCGACGGCGCCCTGAAGACCTTCGCCGACGTGCTGCGCATCGCCTTTCGCGAGAGCGATGTGATCGGCCGCCTGGGGGGCGATGAGTTCGTGGCCCTGCTGACCGCTGCCGACCATATCGAGACTTCGGCGATCATGGCGCGCCTGCGGGAGATTCTCGACGAGCGCAATGCCACCTTGAAGCGGGGTTATGACATCCGCTTCAGCGTCGGCCAGATCGAATACGACGCCGAACGCCATCCCGACATCGAGGCGTTGCTGGCGGACGCCGACAAGGCCATGTACCTGCACAAGCAGGCGAGCAAGCGGGCTCGCTGAGGGTTGCTGCCGCCAAGCCCTGCCCGGTGACGCGGGGCAGGGAAGGGCGTCAGTGGCAGGGCGCTATTGGCCGCGCTCCATCAGCGGTGGGCTATAGCTTTCCTCGATGTCGACCCCGGCCGCCCTGGCTCGGCTTTCAACTTCTGAGCGACGTTGCAGCCGTTCTTTCAAATGCGCAGGGAACAGGGTTCTCCATTGGGCTCTTTGTGCCTCTGCAAAGTCGCGGGTCCAGAACGTGTCCAGGGACATCAGGTTCAGGCTTATCAAGTAGACAGCGCTTTGCAGGGGGGCGCTTTTCGAGTCGTAGCGCAGGGCTCGGACATGCGCAATGTAGTTGCCGTGATAGAGATACCAGTCATAGAACATGTTGTTGCCCAGCCACTGCTCAAGGCTCATCTCATGGTTGGCATCGAACAGCGGGTGGCTGAGTGGCTGGGTACCCAGGAGGCTTTCCTTCCAGTCCAGCTTGTGCAACTCGCCAGCGGCTATTCGGGGGTCGGAAGGGAAGTAGTATTTTTGCCATCCAGCGTTCTTCAACGTCCTGAGAAGGTTATAGACAAGCGCCTTGTTGGCCTTGTGAGTGCTGTTGTCCGGCAGCCCGCGAAGGTCGATGTTCAATGCCTGGATGGTGTTTGAGGTATTGCCATCAACGGCAATCAGCAGCCCGGCCACCTGATCCAGTTCAAGCGTGCCCTCGGGCTGGGCCAGGCTCAGGTCAAGGAGTGCTCCCTGACGATCCGCCTCATACCAACATAGGTGGACCGCATCCAGGCAGTCGGCGGTAAAGCTCACCGGGCTCTTTTCCAGGAACTCGGCAACCGGTGTGCCCAAGGGGATGTGCAGGCGTGCGACGCTGCTCCGGGTTTTATTCGAGGCGGTATCTTGGGTGTTGTCGCAGCCGGCTAGAAACAGCGCGAGCAACAGATAGCACAGCTTCATGTTTGGCCTTTCCAATGAGCAGGAAGGGGCAGGGTGGCGAGGGCGCAAACCCCCTCGCCACCGCCGCAGATCACTCGTCGAGGTTGCCCATGGCGGTGGTGTTGAAACCGCCGTCCACGTACATGATCTCGCCGCTGATGCCCGAGGCCAGGTCCGAGCAGAGGAAGGCGCCGGCGTTGCCGACTTCTTCGATGGTGACGTTGCGCCGCAGCGGGGTTTGCGCCTCGTTGGCCGCCAGCATCTTGCGGAAGTTCTTGATCCCCGAGGCGGCCAGGGTGCGGATCGGGCCGGCGGAAACGGCGTTGACCCGAGTGCCCTCCGGGCCCAGGGAGCCGGCCAGGTAGCGCACGCCGGCTTCCAGGGAGGCCTTGGCCATGCCCATCACGTTGTAGTTGGGCATGGTGCGTTCGGCGCCCAGGTAGGACAGGGTCAGCAGGCTGCCGTTGCGGCCCTTCATCATTTCCCGACCGGCCTTGGCCAGGGCCACGAAGCTGTAGGCGCTGATGTCGTGGGCAATGCGAAAGCCCTCGCGGGTGGTGGCATCGGTGAAGTCGCCTTCGAGCTGGTCGCCAGGGGCGAAGCCCACGGAGTGGACGATGCAGTCCAGGCCGTCCCATTTTTTACCCAGCGCGGTGAAGACCTGGGCGATCTGCTCGTCACTGGCCACATCGCAAGGGAAGCACAGCTCGGCGCTGGAGCCCCAGCCTGCGGCGAACTCCTCGACCCGGCCCTTGAGTTTTTCGTTCTGATAAGTGAAGGCCAGCTCGGCGCCTTCACGATGCATGGCGGCAGCGATGCCGGAGGCGATCGACAGCTTGCTGGCGACACCAACGATCAGGACACGCTTCCCAGCGAGAAAACCCATATGTTGCTACTCCTGTTTCAGGTTATTCGGCGCTTGCCGGAGCCAGGAAGGCGGCTTCCAGCAATTGCCGTGTGTAAGGGTGTTGCGGGGCGTCGAAGATGCCCCCGGCGTCCCCCTGTTCCACCACCTGGCCGTGCTTGATCACCATCAACTGGTGGCTCAGGGCCTTGACCACCGCCAGGTCGTGGCTGATGAACAGGTAGGTCAGGTTGTACTTGCTTTGCAGTGTGCGCAGCAGTTCCACCACCTGGCGCTGCACCGTGCGGTCCAGGGCCGAGGTCGGTTCGTCCAGCAGGATCAGCCGCGGCTTGAGCACCAGGGCCCGGGCAATGGCGATGCGCTGGCGTTGCCCGCCGGAGAACTCATGGGGGTAGCGGTGCCGCGTGTCCGGGTCCAGGCCGACCTCCTTGAGGGCTTCGATGATGGCCTGTTCCTGCTGCTGCTCACTGCCTATCTTGTGGATGCGCAGGCCCTCGCCGACGATCTGGCTCACGCTCATGCGCGGGCTGAGGCTGCCGAAAGGATCCTGGAACACCACCTGCATTTCCCGCCGCAGCGGCCGAACCTGTTGCTGGGTCAGGCTGTCCAGTTGCTGGCCCTCGAAGCGAATGCCGCCCTGGCTGGCAATCAGGCGCAGGATCGCCAGGCCCAGGGTCGACTTGCCCGAGCCGCTTTCCCCAACGATGCCCAGGGTCTGGCCCTGGGGCAGGCTGAAGTGGATGCCGTCCACTGCCTTGACGTGATCCACGGTGCTGCGCAGCAGGCCTTTCTTGATCGGGAACCAGACCTTGAGGTTGTTAACCTCCAGCAGCGGCGGGCCAATCTCGTTGGCCGCCGGCAGGCCGCTGGGTTCTGCGGCCAGCAGTTCCCGGGTGTAGGGATGCTGCGGCGCGCGGAACAGATCTTCGCAGGATGCCTGTTCGACGATGCAGCCCTTCTGCATGACACAGACCCGGTGGGCAATGCGCCGCACCAGGTTCAGGTCGTGGCTGATCAGCAGCAGCGCCATGCCCAGGCGCGCCTGCAGTTCCTTGAGCAGCTCGAGGATCTTCAGCTGCACGGTGACATCCAGGGCTGTGGTGGGCTCGTCGGCGATCAGTAGTTCCGGCTCGTTGGCCAGGGCCATGGCGATCATCACCCGTTGCCGCTGGCCGCCAGACAGCTCGTGGGGCAGGGCCTTGAGACGCTTGTGCGGTTCGGGGATGCCCACCAGCTCCAGCAGTTCCAGGGTGCGCCGGGTGGCGACCTTGCCGGTCAGGCCCTTGTGGATGCCCAGCACTTCGTTGATCTGCTTCTCGATGCTGTGCAGCGGGTTCAGCGAGGTCATGGGCTCCTGGAAGATCATCGCGATGCGGTTGCCGCGGATATGGCGGATGGTCTTCTCTTTCAGGGTCAGCAGGTCGTGCCCGGCATACTGGATGGTGCCGCTGGGGTGGTGCGCCAGAGGGTAGGGCAGCAGCCGCAGGATGGAGTGGGCGGTGACCGATTTGCCCGAGCCGCTTTCGCCCACCAGGGCCAGGGTCTCGCCGCGCTTGATGTCGAAGCTGACGCCTTGCACCACCCGCTGGCGGTGCTCGCCGGTGACGAACTCCACCGCCAGGTCGCGGACTTCGATCAGGTTGTCCTGGGTCATGTCATTTCCTCGGGTCGAAGGCATCGCGGGCGGATTCGCCGATGAACACCAGCAGGCTGAGCATGATCGCCAGCACGGCGAAGGCGCTCATGCCCAGCCAGGGCGCCTGCAGGTTGGACTTGCCCTGGGCCACCAGCTCGCCGAGGGATGGCGCCCCCGGCGGCAGGCCGAAACCGAGGAAGTCCAGGGCGGTGAGGGTGCCGATGGCGCCGGTGAGGATAAAGGGCATGAAGGTCATGGTGGAGACCATGGCGTTGGGCAGGATGTGGCGGAACATGATGGCGCCGTTCTGCATCCCCAGGGCCCGGGCCGCGCGCACGTACTCCAGGTTGCGCCCGCGCAGGAACTCGGCCCGCACCACGTCCACCAGGCTCATCCAGGAGAACAGCAGCATGATCCCCAGCAGCCACCAGAAGTTGGGTTGCACGAAGCTGGCGAGGATGATCAGCAGGTAGAGCACCGGCAGGCCGGACCAGATCTCCAGGAAGCGCTGGCCCACCAGGTCCACCCAGCCGCCGTAGAAGCCCTGCAGGGCGCCGGCGATGACGCCGATGATGGAGCTGAGAATGGTCAGGGTCAGGGCGAACAGCACCGACACCCGGAACCCGTAGATGACCCGGGCCAGTACGTCGCGGCCCTGGTCGTCGGTGCCCAGCAGGTTGTCCGCCGAGGGCGGCGCCGGGGCCGGCACCCGCAGGTCGTAGTTGATGCTCTGGTAGCTGAAGGGGATCGGTGCCCAGAGTACCCAGGCATCCTTCTGCGCCAGCAGTTCGCGGATGTAGGGGCTCTTGTAGTTGGCTTCCAGGGGGAATTCGCCGCCGAAGGTGGTTTCCGGGTAGCGCTTGAGGGCCGGGAAGTACCAGCCGCCTTCGTAGTGCACCACCAGCGGCTTGTCGTTGGCGATCAGCTCGGCGCCCAGGCTGAGGACGAACAGCACCAGGAACAGCCACAGCGACCACCAGCCGCGCTTGTTGGCCTTGAAGCGCTCGAAGCGCCGGCGATTGAGGGGGGACAGGTTCATCTCAATGCTCCCGGCTGTCGAAGTCGATGCGAGGGTCGACCAGGGTGTAGGTCAGGTCGCCGATCAGTTTCACCACCAGCCCCAGCAGGGTGAAGATGAACAGGGTGCCGAACACCACCGGGTAGTCGCGGTTGATCGCTGCCTCGAAGCTCATCAGGCCCAGGCCGTCGAGGGAGAAGATCACTTCCACCAGCAGGGAGCCGGTGAAGAAGATGCCGATGAAGGCCGAGGGGAAGCCGGCGATCACCAGCAGCATGGCGTTGCGGAACACATGGCCGTAGAGCACCCGGCGCTGGGTCAGGCCCTTGGCCTTGGCGGTGACCACGTACTGCTTGTTGATCTCGTCGAGGAAGCTGTTCTTGGTCAGCAGGGTCATGGTGGCGAAGTGGCCGATCACCAGGGCGGTGACCGGCAGCGCCAGGTGCCAGAAGTAGTCGAGGATCTTGCCGCCCCAGCTCAGCTGGTCGAAGTCGTTGGAGGTCAGGCCGCGCAGGGGGAACCAGTTGAAATAGCTGCCGCCGGCGAACACCACGATCAGCAGGATGGCGAACAGGAAGGCCGGGATCGCGTAGCCGACGATGATCGCCGAACTGGTCCAGACATCGAAGTGGCTGCCGTGGCGGGTGGCCTTGGCGATCCCCAGGGGGATCGACACCAGGTACATGATCAGGGTGCTCCACAACCCGAGGGAGATGGACACCGGCATCTTTTCCTTGATCAGGTCCACCACCTTGGCGTCACGGAAGAAGCTGTTGCCGAAATCCAGGGTGGCGTAGTTCTTGATCATGATCCACAAGCGTTCCGGCGCCGACTTGTCGAAGCCGTACATGTGCTCGATTTCCTTGATCAGCGCCGGGTCCAGGCCCTGGGCGCCGCGGTAGCTGGAACCGGCCACCGAGACTTCGGCGCCGCCGCCGGCGATGCGGCTGGTGGCGCCGTCGAAGCCTTCGAGCTTGGCGATCATCTGCTCCACCGGGCCGCCGGGTGCGGCCTGGATGATCACGAAGTTGATCAGCAGGATGCCCAGCAGCGTGGGGATGATCAGCAGCAGGCGGCGAAAGATATAGGCCAGCATGGTCAGTACACCGCTTCGGCCGGGGCCGCCTGGTTGTCCGGGGTCGGTTCAACGGCCGGCTTGGCGCCGGGCTTGATCCACCAGGTGTTGACGCCTATGTCGTACTTGGGCGCGACCTTGGGGTGGCCGATATGGTCCCAGTAGGCCACGCGCCAGGTCTTGATGTGCCAGTTGGGAATCACGTAGTAGCCCCATTGCAGGACCCGGTCCAGGGCCTTGGCGTGGGCCACCAGGCTGGCGCGGGAATCGGCGTTGATCAGGTTTTCCACCAGGCTGTCGATGGCCGGGTCCTTGAGGCCGATGTAGTTGCGGCTGCCGGGCTTGTCGGCACTGGAGGACATCCAGAACTCGCGCTGCTCGTTACCCGGGGAGTTGGACTGGGGGAAGCTGCCGACGATCATGTCGAAGTCCCGCGAGCGCACCCGGGTGATGTACTGGGACACGTCGACCCGGCGGATCACCAGGTCGATGCCCAGGTCGGCCAGGTTGCGCTTGAACGGCAGCAGTACGCGCTCGAACTCGGTCTGGGCCAGCAGGAACTCGATCACCACCGGCTTGCCCTGGGCGTCGACCATCTTGTCGTCGACGATGCGCCAGCCGGCTTCCTGCAACAGCTGGTAGGCCTGGCGCTGCTGCGCGCGGATCATCCCGCTGCCGTCGCACACCGAAGGGGAGAAGGCCTGGTCGAATACCTGCGGGGGGATCTTGCCCCGCAGCGGTTCGAGGATGGCCAGTTCCTCGGGCCCCGGCAGGCCGGTGGCGGCCATTTCCGAGTTCTCGAAGTAGCTGCGGGTGCGGGTGTAGGCACCGTTGAACAGCTGCTTGTTGCTCCACTCGAAGTCCAGCAGCAGGCTCAGCGCGTGACGCACTCGCACGTCCTGGAACATCGGCCGGCGGGTGTTGAAGACAAAACCCTGCATGCCGGTGGGGTTGCCGTTGGCGATCTGCTCCTTGATCAGGCGGCCCTGGGCCACGGCCGGAATGTTGTAGGCGTTGGCCCAGTTCTTCGCGCTCATTTCCAGCCAGTAGTCGAACTGGCCGGCCTTGAGCGCTTCCAGGGCCACGGTGTTGTCGCGGTAGTAGTCGCTGGTGATCACGTCGAAATTGTAGAAGCCGCGGTTGACCGGCAGGTCCTTGGCCCAATAGTCCTTGACCCGCTCGTAGCGGATCGAGCGCCCGGCCTTGACCTCGGTGACCTTGTAAGGGCCGCTGCCCAGGGGAATCTCCAGGTTGCTCTTGGCAAAGTCGCGGCTTTGCCACCAGTGCTTGGGCAGGATCGTCAGCTGGCCGAGGATCAGCGGCAGCTCGCGGTTGTTGGTGTGCTTGAACTTGAACAGCACCCGCTGCGGGTCTTCGGCGATCACCTGGTCGACGTCAGCGTAGTAGCCGCGGTACAGCGGCGAGCCGGCGCTCATCAGGGTCTGGAAGCTGAACACCACGTCTTCGGCGTGGATCGGCTGGCCGTCGTTGAAGCGCGCCTCGGGGCGCAGATAGAAGCGCACCCAGCTGTTGTCCGGGGCCTTCTCGATCTTGCTGGCCACCAGGCCGTACTCGGTGAACGGCTCATCCAGGCTCTGGGCCATCAGGGTGTCGTAGACCAGGCCGATGTTCAGCTCCGGCACGCCCTTGCTGATGAACGGGTTGAGGCTGTCGAAGCTGCCGAAGCCGGCCATGCGGAAGGTGCCGCCCTTGGGCGCGTCGGGATTGACGAAGTCGAAGTGCTGGAAGTTCGCCGGGTATTTCGGCGTTTCGTTGTACAGGGTCACGGCGTGTTGCGGCGCAGCCTGGGCATAGCAGGCGATGGCGCTGAACAACAGGCCGCTGGTGCGCAGGAGCAGGGCACGCAGGGGCATCATTGGGCGTTCTCCATGGACTTCAGCCACCAGGCGCCGAGGCCCAGGGTATAGGGCGGCGTGGTGACGAAGGCGAACCGGTTACGGTAGGCCAGGCGGTGATAGTTGAGGTACCAGTTGGGAATCATGTAGTGCTGCCACAGCAGCACCCGGTCCAGGGCCCGGCCCGCGGCCAGTTGGTCGTCGCGGGTCTGGGCGGCCAGCAGCTGTTCCAGCAGGTGATCGACCACCGGGTTGTTGATGCCTGCGTAGTTCTTGCTGCCCTTGACCGAGACCTGGCTGGAGTGGAAGTACTGCCATTGCTCCAGGCCCGGGCTCAGGGTCTGGTTGAGGGTCATGAGGATCATGTCGTAGTCGAACTGGTCCAGGCGCTGCTTGTATTGCGCCCGGTCCACGGTGCGCAGGCGGGCGTCGATGCCGATGCTCGCGAGGTTCTCCACGTAGGGCTGGAGAATCCGTTCCAGGTTGGGATTGACCAGCATCAGCTCGAAGCGCAGCGGCTGCCCGGCACTGTTCTGCAGGCGCTGGCCATTGAGCTTCCAGCCCGCCTCGCCGAGCAGCCCCAGGGCCTTGCGCAGGGTGTCCCGCGGGATGCCGCGGCCGTCGGTGTGCGGCAGGCTGAAGGCCTGGCTGAACAGGCTGGCGGGCAGTTGCTCGCGGTAGGGCGAGAGCAGCAGCCATTCATGGCCCTGCGGTACCCCGGTGGCGGAGAACTCGCTGTTGGGGTAGTAGCTCAGGGCGCGCTGGTAGGCGCCGCTGAACAGGGTGCGGTTGGTCCACTCGAAGTCGAACATCATGCCCAGCGCCTCGCGCACCCGCACGTCGGCGAAAGTGGCGCGGCGGGTGTTCATGAACAGGCCCTGGGTCTGGGTCGGGATCTGGTGCGCCACCTGGGCCTTGATCACCTCACCGCGGTTGACCGCCGGGAAGTTGTAGCCGTTGGCCCAGTTCTTGGCCTGGTGCTCGATATAGATGTCGAACTCGCCGGCCTTGAAGGCTTCGAAGGCCACGTCGCTGTCCCGGTAGAACTCCACTTCGACCCGGTCGAAGTTGTTGAAGCCGCGGTTGACTGGCAGGTCCTTGCCCCAGTAGTCCTTGACCCGTTCGAACACCAGCTGGCGCCCGGGCTGTACCTGGGTGATGCGGTACGGGCCGCTGCCCAGGGGCGGGGTGAAGGTGGTGGCCTTGAAGTCGCGATCCTTCCAGTAATGCTGGGGCAGCACCGGCAGTTCGCCCAGGCGCAGGATCAGCAAGGGGTTGCCGGCACGCTTGAACACGAAGCGGATGCGCTGCGGGCCGAGGATATCCACCCGCTGCACTTCCTGCAGGTTGGTGCGGTATTGCGGGTGGCCTTCCTTGAGCAACAGGCGATAGGAGAACGCCACATCGTAGGCGGTGATCGGCTTGCCATCGTGAAAGCGTGCTTCGGGGCGCAGGTTGAAGACCACCCAACTGCGGTCCTCGGCGTATTCCACCGAGCGGGCGATCAGGCCGTAGCTGGAAGTCGGCTCATCACCGGAGGGCGCATACAGGCCGGTGCCCACCATCAAGGGTTCGTTGAGCTCGTTGACCCCGTATTGCAGGAAATTCGGCGTGGCGACCGGGCTGGTGCCCTTGAAGGTGTAGGGGTTGAGGGTGTCGAAGGTGCCAAAGGCCATGACCCGCAAGGTGCCGCCTTTGGGCGCAGCGGGGTTGACCCAATCGAAATGGGTGAACTTTGCCGGGTATTTGAGCGTGCCAAACTGCGCGTAACCGTGACTTTCGGTGATCGTCGCGCTTGCGGGAAAGCTCAAGGCCAGGCTGATGAAGAGCAGGAGCAGGGGACGCATCGAGACAGAGATCCGATCCAGGCGGCTTGGGCTTTGTGCTCCGTACAGTAACAGCTTGTATCAGCAGGAAAAAGCTCGCTGGCGCGCGCTTCGTGCAATTGAAATTTCCTGTAGGAGCCGGCTTGCCGGCGAAGGCTGTTCGCCGGCAAGCCGGCTCCTACAGGGGAGATTTCAGTGCGGCAGGTACACCGTCAGCATCTGGCCGGGCTTGAGGGCCTGGGCCGCGCGGGGGTTCCAGCGCTTGAGGTGCTGCATCTCGACATTGAAGCGCTTGGCCACCATGTACAGCGAGTCACCCTGCTTGACCTTGTACTGAGTCGACTTCTTCTTGTTGCTGGCCAGGCTGGTTTTCTTGCTGGCCACCTTGCGGGTATCCTGCATCACCAGCGTCTGGCCGACCTTGAGATTCTTGCCGCTGAGCTTGTTCCAGCGCTGCAGGTCCTGGACGTCGACCTTGTTGGCCTTGGCAATGAGGGTCAGGTTGTCGCCATTCTTGACCCGGTAGATGCGCTTGGCCCGCAGCGAATCACGCCCTTCGTCGCGGTCGAAGACCGGTTTGAGGGAGCGCTTGCTGATCAGTTCTTCGGGTTTCATGGTGGACAGGCTGGTGGTCAGCAACTGTGCCTTGGAAGTCGGCACCAGCAGGTGCTGGGGGCCGTCGATGGTGGTGCGCTGCTTGAACGCCGGGTTGAGCTGGAACAGCTCGTCCTCGTCGATGTTGGCCACCGCCGCGACCTTGGACAGGTCCATGCGCTGGTTGATCTCCACCACCTGGAAGTAGGGTTCGTTGGCGATCGGGTTGAGGTTCACGCCGTAGGCCTGCGGGGCCAGCACCACCTGGGACAGGGCCAGCAGCTTGGGCACATAGGCCTGGGTCTCGGCCGGCAGCGGCAGGTTCCAGTAGTCGGTGGGCAGGCCGAGCTTTTCATTGCGCTCGATGGCCCGGCTCACCGTGCCTTCACCGGCGTTGTAGGCGGCCAGTGCCAGCAGCCAGTCGCCGTTGAACATGTCGTGCAGGCGGCTCAGGTAGTCCATGGCCGCGGTGGTGGACGCGGTGATGTCGCGGCGGCCATCGTAGAAGCGGGTCTGGCGCAGGTTGAAGTAGCGCCCGGTGGCCGGGACGAACTGCCACAGCCCCACCGCATCGGCCCGGGAATAGGCAAGGGGGTTGTAGGCGCTTTCGATGACCGGCAGCAGGGCCAGTTCCAGCGGCATGTTGCGCTCTTCGAGACGCTCGACGATGTAGTGGATATAAAGGCTGCCGCGCTCGCCGGCATTTTCCAGGAAGGAAGGGTTGCTGGCGAACCACAGGCGCTGCTGTTCAATACGCGGGTTGACGCCCAGGCCTTCTTGCAATTGGAACCCCTGGCGCATGCGTTCCCAGACGTCCTGGGGTACTTGCGGGCTGGGCTGGTTGCTCAGCCAGATGGGTTTCTGCTTGATGCGGGCGTTGAAATTCTGTGTGTGTGTCGCGTCGCTCTGCGGGGCATGGCCGGTGCTTTGGCAGCCCGCAAGAGTCGCTGACACAGCTACCGCGATGGCCTGGGCCAAGCGCGTCAATGCGTCTGAACTGATGGAATAACGAATAGATGACGACATTGGCTGGAAGTAAGTTCCGGGCAAAAATGTCGGGCGATTCTAGAAAGCACCCGGGGTGCGGTCAACCATTCAGAATTTTTGTACCAATCGATAGCCTGCTTAGAACTTATCTTTCCAAGCCCTCAGAGCCGCAAAGACCGCACTCTGCGACTGGTTATCCTGGCCATTCCGTTCGTCCGCTTTTTGTTTAACGGATGTTTCACCGGTACGCAGGAACGGGTTGGTCAATTTCTCCAGGGCCAGGGTTGAGGGCAGGGTCATGCGCCCTTGCTCACGCATCTGCGTGACCTTCGCCAGGCGTTCGGCGATATCCGGGTTGGCCGGTTCCACCGCCTGGGCGAAGCGCAGGTTGCTCAGGGTGTATTCGTGGGTGCAGTAGATCAGGGTGTCGTCCGGCAGCGCGGCGAGGCGGCCGAGGGAGTGGTGCATCTGCTCCGGGGTGCCCTCGAACAGCCGGCCACAACCGGCCGCGAACAGGGTATCGCCACAGAACAGCAGGCCATGGTGGTAGTAGGCGATATGCCCCAGGGTGTGGCCGGGCACGGCGAACACCTCGAACTCCCAGCCGAGGATGCTGACCCGCTGGTTGTCTTCGAGGCCGATGTCGCGGGCCGGGATCTTTTCCCGGGCCGGGCCATAGACCGTGGCCGCGCTGTGCTGCTTGAGGCGTTCGACGCCGCCGACGTGATCGTGGTGATGGTGGGTGATCAGGATGTCGCTGAGCACCCAGCCCGGGTGCTGTTCCAGCCAGGCCAGTACCGGCGCTGCATCCCCCGGATCGACGACTGCGCAGCGCTGGCTGCGATGATCTTGTAACAACCAGATGTAGTTATCGGTGAAGGCGGGCAGGGCACTGATCTGTATCATCTTCGGATTCGCCAAGCGGAAAACAATGGCGCATCTTAGAGCTTCTTGGCGTGTTGGAGAATGCAATGACCGATAAAGCCTTCGCTCAGGCAGATCCCGACTGGCTGGCCCTGATCAGTGCGGCCCGGGAGTGGCTGTCCGGCCCCCTGGGGCAATTTCTGCTGGATGAAGAGCGGCGCATGCTCGAAGAGGAACTGGGGCGTTTCTTCGGTGGCTACCTGGTGCACTACGGGCCCTCGGCGCAAACCCCGCCGGCGGCGCCCCAGGTGCAACGCAACGTGCGTCTCGGCGCGCCCTTGCCCGGGGTGGAGATAGTCTGCGAGGAGCAGGCCTGGCCCCTGAGCGAGCACGCCGCCGATGTGGTGGTGCTGCAGCACGGCCTGGATTTCTGCCTGTCGCCCCATGGCCTGCTGCGCGAGGCGGCCAGCAGCGTGCGCCCTGGGGGGCATCTGCTGATTGTCGGCATCAACCCCTGGAGCACCTGGGGCCTGCGCCATGTGTTCGCCCATGATGCGTTGCGCCTGGCCCGCTGCATCTCCCCGTCGCGGGTCGGCGACTGGCTCAACCTGCTGGGCTTCGCGCTGGAGAAACGCCGCTTCGGGTGCTATCGTCCGCCGCTTGCTTCAACGGCATGGCAGGCGCGGCTGGCCGGCTGGGAGCGCAGGGCCGGGCACTGGCAACTGTCCGGCGGCGGCTTCTACCTGTTGGTGGCGCGCAAGATCGCCGTGGGCCTGCGCCCGGTGCGCCAGGTGCGGCGCGAGCCGATGGGCAAGCTGGTACCGCTGCCCATGGCCAAGGTCAACCGCCGCAACGCCGAGCCTTGATGAACTGTTGAAACCCTCTTTTTATACACTCCCGGCCGGCGTAGCCCGGCCCTGGGCCCGGTCGATCGCGGTCGGCGGGCCAATGGCAATTTTCTGATGGAAGGCTTGGATGAGCGATAGCGTAGAAATCTTTACCGACGGTGCCTGCAAGGGCAATCCCGGCCCCGGTGGCTGGGGCGCGCTGCTGGTGTGCAAGGGCGTCGAAAAGGAGCTCTGGGGCGGCGAAGCCAACACCACCAATAACCGCATGGAGCTGATGGCGGCGATCCGCGGCCTGGAAGAGCTCAAGCGCCAGTGCGATGTGCAACTGGTCACCGACTCGCAGTATGTGATGAAGGGCATCAACGAGTGGATGGCCAACTGGAAGAAGCGCGGCTGGAAGACCGCCGCCAAGGAGCCGGTGAAGAATGCCGACCTGTGGCAGCAGCTCGACGAACAGGTCAACCGCCACAACGTCACCTGGAAATGGGTGCGCGGCCACACCGGCCATCACGGCAACGAGCGGGCCGACCAGTTGGCCAACCGCGGTGTCGACGAGGTCCGCGGCTACAAGCAGTCCTGATGCCCTGAGCGGCCAATCAGCGACAAGGCAGCGGCCGTTCGAGCCGCTGCTTCATTTCCCCCATCGCACGGGGCGAATCCACCAGCACCGCATCCATCTTCAGGCAAGCGGCCGCCTGATAGTCCTCGGCTGTATTGACGCCGATCGCCAGCATCCGCACCTTGCCCCGTGACTGAAAGCAATCCACCGCAGCGGGCGTCCACAGCCGGGCATCGACCTGGGAGCGCGCCTCGCCCAGGGTAAAGGTCTCGACCAGTTGCACCGGGCGCCGGTACTCGAAAGCCACCCAACTGCCGGGTGCAGGTGGTGCGTTGCAGTGGTGGGCGAGGGCGACGCTGGCCAGCCGGTCCCGGGTACTGTCCCTGGATTCGAACAGCCGGGACTGGGGATAGGGCGCGAAAGCCTGCTGGTAGCCGGCATCGGTGGAGTAGATCAGCACCCGGTTCCAGGCGTGCAGCTGTTCCAGCAAGCGGGCGACGGCCTGGGCCTGGGGGGCAGCCGGCAGGGCCTTCATGTCGAGAATCACCGGCACCGACTCGGGGATCGCCATCAGCGCCTGACGCAACGACGGCAGGCTCACCGGCTGGGCGCGATAGGGAAAGCTCACCTGGCCGTCGGCTGCTGTCTGCTTGAAATTCCACCCGGCATTGAGTGCCTGCAACTGCGCCAGGGTGTGCTGGTTGACTGCGCCTGTGGCCTGGGTATTGGCGCTCAGGTCGGCCGGTCGGTACAGCACCGGTACGCCATCGCGGCTTAGCTGCACCGTCAGCCAGAGCATGTCGACGTTATTGCGCAGGGCGTTGTCGATGGCCAGCAGGGTGTTCTCGGGAAAGTCCGCGGCGCCGCCGCGATGGGCAACGATCAGCGGCCGTTGTCGGCTGCCGCTGTCGGTGTGCGCAAGGGAAGAGCAGCCACTGATGCAGGCCAAGGCCAGCAGCAGTGGGAGCATCTGTCGAGTCTTGAGCATGGGAGGGCGGTTCCTGTGGAGTGAGTGCAACGCCGGGTATCAGCACCCGCGCGCCTGGGTGAGGCCGCACGGTAACGCAATAGCCTTGTTCGCATAAAGAAACGGCTGCGGCGCGCGATGAATTAGCTGCGGATGCGCCTGGGGGCTCAGAGCGCAAGCATGGCGCTGGCCAGTTGCAGGTCGCTACAGGGCGGGGCGCCTAGCACCTGGCGAATGTGCATCAGGGCGGCTTCCAACCGGGCGCCACGGATCTCGCCGGCGCTGGCCACGAAGGCCGCGGCATCGCTCTGGGCGGCGAGCACAAGTTTGTCGTCCTTGAATGAGCTGCTGGCTTTGGAGCTGCCCTCGGTTGAGCTCAGGGTCAGGCTCATGCTGATGTCGGTGCTGATCACCAGGGCGCTGGCCTGGACGAGGTCGGCGCACAGGCAGGCGCAGAGCACGCAGGCCAGTCGGGTTTTGCTGGGGGTCATGGCAGGGCTGGGTCCGGCGGAAAATATCGTCGGGCACCCTAGCGCTTTGCGTTGCAGCGAACTGCAGCAGCTTTGCTAAGGATTGTTAAAAACTGCGCAGGCTGGGGGCTGATGAATCCGCCATGGGTGTCCTGCCGTCAGAGCGTGCTAAAATCCCGCGCTTTGAAACACTTCCACCGTTGAGAACTGACCCCTGATGGCCAACAGATCTGTTGTACTCGATACCGAAACCACCGGCATGCCGGTGACCGACGGCCACCGGATCATTGAAATCGGTTGCGTCGAGTTGATCGGTCGGCGCCTGACCGGCCGGCACTTCCACGTTTACCTGCAACCGGATCGCGAGAGCGATGAGGGCGCCATCGGCGTCCACGGCATCACCAACGAATTCCTGGTGGGCAAGCCGCGTTTCGCCGAAGTCGCCGACGAGTTCTTCGACTTCATCCAGGGCGCGCAGCTGATCATCCACAACGCGGCGTTCGACGTTGGCTTCATCAACAACGAATTCGCCTTGATGGGCCAGCACGAACGGGCCGACATCACCCAGCACTGCACCATCCTCGACACCCTGATGATGGCCCGCGAGCGGCACCCGGGGCAGCGCAACAGCCTCGACGCCCTGTGCAAACGCTACGGCGTCGACAACTCCGGCCGTGAACTGCACGGCGCCTTGCTCGACTCGGAGATCCTGGCCGACGTCTACCTGACCATGACCGGTGGCCAGACCAGCCTGTCCCTGGC
>Ga0182008_10000654_pt1 | contig 25278 bp, 24 predicted proteins | sample Sormic07211129_1_FD_120482 | JGI IMG/M metagenome (GOLD analysis project Ga0182008, IMG submission 120482) | Rhizosphere microbial communities from Sorghum bicolor, Mead, Nebraska, USA - 072115-129_1 metaG | ecosystem: Host-associated > Plants > Roots > Rhizosphere | place: USA: Nebraska...
CCGGCCCAGTCGATGAAGCGCCGGATCGCTTCCATGCCGTGCCAGAACACGAAGGCCTGCAGCACCCACATGACCATGAAGGCGACCCAGCCGAGGGTCGAGAGGCCGACGAAGCCGTGCTGCGCCACATCCGCGTAGGGCGCGAGGCCGGGATGGAAGTGCAGTGCCAGCAGCATGAAGGCGCCCGAGGCCAGGTAGGTCTGGATGCCGTACCAGGCGACCGCGATCAGGCCGCGGATCACGGCCGGGATGTTGGCGCCCAGCACCCCGAACGAGGCGCGGCAGATCACCGGATAGGGCGTGCCGGTCACCTGGCTGGGCTTGGCCACCAGGTTGCAGAAGAACTGCACGATGCATATGCCCACCAGCAGCGACACCAGCACCTGCCAGCTCGACAGGCCGAGCGCGAACAGGCTGCCGGCCGTGATGTAGCCGCCGACGCTGTGGACGTCGGACATCCAGAAGGCAAAGATGTTGTACTGGCCCCAGGTCTGCCGCTTCAGCGGCGCCAGGTCCTCGTTGGTCAGGCGCGGGTCGTAGCCCGGCTTGATGCGCGCGTTCGATTCGCTCGGGTGCAGGGCGCCTGGGATCGGCAGCTCGATGCTGGCTTGGCTGGCGGTTGCGTTCACGGGTGTCTCCTCGTGGCGGATGGTCGAAGGTCCGAATGGAATGTTCGGTCTGTGGATTGCACCCTATATTTGTATACAAAAAATGGGTGCAATCAAGATCGAAGTGGGGCGGACGACACCGTGATTACCCTGATTGCGCTGCGAAGGACCCGCAGGGGGTCTGCAAAATGACGAAAAAAGTACTCACGATTCAATGAATCATCTTGTTACTTAAGAAGTAAATAGGCACAATGTATTACATCGATTCAGTGCCAACGCAGGTGCTGCCAAAGATCAACCATCTCTTTGCGAGGTCCCGATGAAGACTCAGAAACAGGCAATCAGCGAGGGCTACGACGTCGATCTGTCGGGCCCCGGACGACCGATGGGCGCCAAGGGCAAGTACCCGGACTTCGACGTGATCCCCCTGCTCACGGAAATGGAGGCAGAGCTCATCAACACGCTGGGCCTGGTTCGCCAGCTGCTGCTCGAAGGCGTGCCGTCGAAAGACGCCCGGGAGGGCGTGGTGCTCGCCATCGACGGGCTGCTGGCCGCCGCGCGCTCGTGATCATTTGCCGACCCAACGCACAAGGAGACAGGACATGAACAGCTACAAGACGGCGAGCCAGGCGACCGGCGTGGCGCGCACATTGAGCCGGAGCGCCGGCTGCACCATCCTGGTCTATCAGGCCGCCGACAACCGGTTCGTCACCGCTCGACCGTCCGACGCGGTCAGCGGGCTGGTGATCGGCATCTACCAGAACGGGTACAAGCTGCAGAGTGCCCAGCGCGCCTGATAGCGCAGGGCCAGGCCGGCGGGGGCTGCAGAAAATATCAGTAACAAATATAATTAATAAATTGATATTAAATAACTCTGAATTGCTTCTGCGATCCCCATAGGACAATTCGAAATAATCAATAAGAAAAATCTGAATATTGGAAAAAGCTGATCCAGTAATATTGTGTGATGTTTTGCGCGATCTGCTGCAGTATTGAATCTTGAGTGCCTGATTATTCCGTCATCAATTCTGAAACGCCCTAAAATCGCGTTGAATTGTGAGTGGAGTGACACTGGAAGATTAAAGCCTCCCTCGCGAGCGGCCGCCGGCCACCGAAATCAACGCAAGGGAATCAATATGCATACAGTCATCGTCGTCGACGATCATCCCGCCATTCGTCTGGCGGTCCGTTCCGCCCTCGAATCCGGAGGCGAGTTCCAGGTCGTGGGCGAGGCGGGCGATGGCCCCACCGCCCTGGCTGCGATCCGCGACCAGCGTCCCGACCTGGTCATCCTCGACCTCGACCTGCCGCGGCTCAGCGGCCTCGACCTGATCGAGAGGGTCCGAAAATCTCTGCCTTCGACCAAACTGCTGGTGCTGTCGGCCCAGCCGGAATCCATCTTTGCCGCCCGCACGGTGCAGGCGGGCGCCAATGGCTTCATGAGCAAGAGCGAAGACATGTCCGCCGTCGCGCAGGCCGCCAGGACAGTGCTCGCGGGCTACAGCATGTTCCCGTCGTCGGCGCTGTCTTCGCACGGACACGCCCATTCCGGCGCATCGCCCGATGCCCTGATGAAGTCGCTGTCCGACCGCGAATTGACGGTGCTGCAATACCTGGCCCGCGGCATGAGCAACAAGGAAATCGCCGAAACCCTGTTGATCAGCAACAAGACGATCAGCAGCTACAAGACGCGGATATTCGAGAAGCTCGGCATTTCCACGCTGGTCGAACTGGTCGATTTCACCCGCGCCCATCACCTCGTCTCTTGAAAGGGGCGAATGATGTGGGGGGAATTGTGGGGGATCGCACCCTGGGGCTATGAAGTCGCCGCCGGATTTGCGCTGTGCTTCGTCATCAGCGTGGTCTGGAACCGAAAACTGCGAAAAGAGATGCGTCGGCGACTCGCCGTCAAAGCCGAATTGCGCGATCAGCTCGCCTTCCAGCGCGCCATGCTCGAGGCCATTCCGCAGGCCATCTGCGTGCGCGACAACGAGGCCAGGCTGGTTTTCTGCAATGCCGCATTCGAAAAGATGTACGGCACCCATCGTGCCGCCCTGGAGGGTAAGACCCTCAGAGAAAGCGGACTCCAGTACCTCGAGCCGGAAAAGGCGGCGCTCCTTCACGCCCGCTACCTCGACATGCTGGCGAGCGGCCAGTCGCTGAACGAAGATGTCGACGTGGTCCTCGATGGCGAGTTGCGCCGGATGGTGCACTGGGCGGTCCCGATCGCACTGTCGGAGGGAGGGCCGGCGCGCGCCCTGGTGGCTGGCGCGATCGACGTCACCGAGCGCCACCATCTGATCGACCTCAGCCAGGTGGCGCGGGCCAAGGCCGAAGAGGCCAGCCGCGCCAAGTCCAACTTCCTCGCGACCATGAGTCACGAGATCCGCACGCCCATGAACGCCGTGCTGGGCATGCTCGAGCTGCTGACGCGCGAAGGCCGCCTGTCGGCCAAGGATCGCGAATCGGTGGACCTGGCCCGGACTTCGGCGGTTGCCCTGCTCGGGCTCATCGACGACGTCCTCGACATGTCGAAGATCGAAGCCGGCGGCCTCGAGATCGCCTTGGCGCCGGCGCGGCTGCCGGCGATCGTCGACGAAGTGGCCCGGATGTTCGGCGGCCTGGCCCGCCAGCACGGGCTGTCGATGGTGCTCGACATCGACCCCGCGGTCGGCGAATGGCACAGCGTCGACGCGGTGCGTTTCAGGCAGATTGTCAACAACCTGGTGAGCAACGCCATCAAGTACACCGATGCGGGCAGCGTCACCGTCCGGCTGCGCCGTGCGGGCCGGGAGGCCGACGTCGAGACGATCGCTCTCGAGGTCGAGGACACGGGCATCGGGATTGCCCCGGAGGATGTGGAGAACCTGTTCCGGCCGTTCTTCCAGGCAGAGGCGGCTGGCCCGCGCGCCATCGGCGGCACCGGCCTGGGCCTGCCGATCGTCCAGCGCCTGTGCCGGATGCTGGGCGGGACCATCGACGTCCGCAGCCAGCGCGGCCAGGGCACCTGCGTCCGGGTCGAAATCGCACTGCGGACCGCTTCGCCGCCAGTCGCCGCGCCGGCCGCGGCCGCAGCGCCGGAGCCTGGCGCCTTTCTGCCGCAGCGCGGCCGCAGGATCCTGGCGGTCGACGACCATCCGGCCAATCGGCTGTTGCTGCAGCGCCAGCTCGAGCACCTGGGCCTCGAGTGCGAACTGGCGGAGGACGGCGAGACAGCCCTGGCGCTCTGGCGCGACGGCGGCTTCGACCTGGTCATCACCGACTGTTCGATGCCGGTCATGGATGGCTATGCCCTGGCGGTGGCCATCAGGGAGCTGGAACGCGAGCGCGGCCTGCCGCGCTGCCCGGTGCTCGGCTGCACGGCGCACGTCCAGGAGGCCGACCGGCGCCACGCCCTCGAGGCCGGAATGGACGAGTGCCTCATGAAGCCGTTCAGCCTCGATGCCCTGTCGGCGGCGCTTCATCGCCATCTGCCCGGGGATGCGGCCGAGCCGCTGCCTGCGACACCGGTCGAACCGCCGCCGCACGAGCCGTTCGAGGCGGCCTTCGACCCGCTCGCGCTGCGCCGGCTGTCCGACGACGACGCTGGGGTCGAGTCGCGCTTTCTCGAGGCGCTGTGGCGGACCAATCGAAGCGACGTCCGGGAGCTCGCCGCCCACGTCGGGTCGGGTGAATTGTCCGAAGCGTCGTCGATGGCGCACAAGATCCTGGGCCCGGCCCGGATGGTCCGGGCCCATCGCGTGGTGCGGGCATGCGAGATGCTCCAGCGGGCCTGCCAGGGCGAGGCGGCGCTGACCCCCGGCGCCGCCCTGGCCCAGCTCGAAGCGGCCGTCGACGAACTCGACCGGGCGATCGAAGCGCAGCTGAAGGGGCTGGGGCAGCCGGCAGCCTCGGACTGAACCGGTCAGCCGCTCAAGGCGCCCTCGAGATCACCGCGTTCGGCCTCGATCCGTTGCCGGGCCGCTGCGCGGGTCGAGGCCTGGAAATCGTCCGGCACGACCAGCACGTCACTGGTGGCCCAGCACAGCACCCGTTGGGCCACGCTGCCGAACACGAAGTCCGCGATCGGCGAGTTGCGCCGCTTTCCGACCACCAGCAGATCGGCGCCCACGTGGTCCTGCTGGACCACCGCCTGACGGGCGGGATCTCCGTAGCCGATGGCGCTCAGGACGCGATTGCGGCGGGTGTCGAACGAATCGGTCAGCCAGAAGATGCGGTCGCGGGCGTGGCGCATGCATTCGTGCCGGTAGGCCTGGATCGCGCGCCGGGACGCCTCGGCCGAGCGGAGCTTGGCCTCGTTCAAGGTGCTGATGGCATGGAACAGCTCGACCTCGGCGTTGCTGTCCAGCGTCCAGGCCAACTGGACCAGCCGCTTCGATGCGGGCGTGAAGTCGACGGCGACCAGGATTCGCTCGTAGTCGCGGTGCGGCGTGGTCTTGGTCACGAGCACCGGGCAGCGGCACAGGCGCGCCAGCCGCTCCGCGGGCTGCCCCTGCAGCAGCGAGGCCATCGTGCGCTCGCGCCAGTGACCGAGCACCAGCAGGTCCGCGCAGCTGGCTTCCTCGGCGACATGTGCCAGCGTGTTCGCGGTCTGGGCGACGGGCCGCACCGTGATGGCGAAACGATGGCCCAGTTTCCTGGCGGCAGTCGCGAGCCGGCTGGCGCCGTTCGCGGGCGGCACATTGCCGCTCGCCGGCAGCACCATCAGCTTGAGGACGGCGCTGTGTTCGGCCGCGAGCCGGGCCGCGCGTTCGATGGCGAGGCCGGCTGGCTGCGAGAAGTCGGTCACGGCCAGGATGGATCGGATGGTCATGGAGGTCTCCTCTTCGCGCTGGGCGCGCGCTGGCGCCGCGGTCGAGGGGCGACCGCGCGGTGCGTGGGCTGGAAAGGGCGGCGCGCCGGCTAGCGCGCGTAGTCGCCGCTGGCTTCGGGCTGGAATGCGATGGCGACGATTTCGGCCGCGCCTTCTTCGCCGCCGGGCATCTGCCAGCGCGCGACCGCGCCGACCTTCAGTCCGAGCAGGCCGCTGCCGACCGGCGACAGCACCGAGATGAAGCCGGCACTGGGCTCGGCGTCGCCGGGAAAGCAGACGGTCAGCGTCTGCCTGCGCCGCGTGTGGAGGTCGACCAGTTCGACCTGCGAATACATCGTGACGACGTCCGCGGGAACTTCGCGCGAGCGCGTCACCTCGGCCGCGCCGAGGACGTTGGCGAGTGCGGGCGGCAGATGCCCGTCGAGCAGCTTGCTCAGGCGCGAGAAGTCATGTTCGGTGAGCGTGCGCTCGCCGAGGATGGTTGCATGCATGGGGACGCACTCCAGTCGAATGCGGGCCGCCCGAAGCAACGGGCAGGCACCGCGACGCGCGAGGGGGGTGCCCGGCGGTCGATGGTTGCGCTAAATGGGGGAGGGAAGCGGCCGCCGGGCTTAGGAATGTGCGGGCGTCTGCTGCAGACCTGCCGCGCGCGCAGAAAACGACGGCCGCGCGAGAGCGGCGTGGTTCTGGAAGCGGGCGGGGGCGTGCATGGGTCGAGTGTATCGGGCAGGGACGCGAGGCTCAACCAATGGCCTCACGGTCCTTGCCAGATAGGGGACATCTGATCGGTTGAGGACAGAGCAAAAGACTGCTGACGCAGTTTTCTTGGTCTGTCCCGCAAGGCGTACTGATCGGTTGAGGACAGAGCAAAAAACCGCTGACGCGGTTTTCTTGGTCTGTCCCGCAAGGTCTCATGAAAGCAGATCGCTCAGCGTGCGTGCGATGACCTTGGTGGCGCGCCGCAGGTCTTCGAGCACCACGCGCTCGTCGTTGCGCTTGGCATGCGACTCGAGCACGGTGCGCGGACCGGCGCCGTAGATCACGCCCGGGATGCCGGCTTCGCCGTACAGACGCACGTCGGTGTAGAGCGGGGTGCCCATGGCCTTGATCGGCTCGCCGAAGAGTTCCTGGCCGTGCTTCTGGATCGCGTCGACCAGCGGCTTGTTGCCGGCCAGCGGCTTCATAGAGTTGGCGAGCAGCATGCGCTTGATGTCGACCGTGATGCCGGGCATCTGCGCGGCGGCATCGGCGATGACCTTGCGGATCGTGGCCTCGACCTCGACCGGGTTCTCCTCGGGGATCATCCGGCGGTCGAGCTTGAAGACCACCTTGCCGGGAACGACGTTGGTGTTGGTGCCGCCCTCGATGCGGCCGACGTTGAGATAGGGGTGCGTGATGCCCTCGACCTTCGACGTCACCTGCTGGTAGAGCGTGTTCTGCGCATAGAGCGCGTTGAGGATGTGGACCGCGCCCTGCAGCGCATCGACACCGGTGGTCGGGATCGCCGCATGCGCCATCTTGCCGTGCACCGTGACTTCCATCTGCAGGCAGCCGTTGTGGGCCGTGACCACTTCGTAGCTGAAGCCGGCCGCGATCATCAGGTCCGGCTTGGTGAGGCCTTGTGCGAGCAGCCAGCCCGGGCCCAGGATGCCGCCGAATTCCTCGTCGTAGGTGAAGTGCAGCTCGACGCTGCCCTTGGCTGGCTTGGCGACGGCTTCGAGCGCACGCACGGCGAAGGTGAAGCTCGCGAAGTCGCTCTTGCTCACCGCCGCGGCGCGGCCGTAGAGGCTGCCGCCGTCGATCTCGCCGCCGTAGGGGTCGTGGGTCCAGCCTTCGCCGGGCGGCACGACGTCGCCGTGGGCGTTGAGGGCCACCGTACGGCCCCCGTTGCCGTACTTGCGCCGCACGATCAGGTTGGTGATCGATTCGAGGCCGTAGTCCTTCACTTCCTGGGCGGGCACGGCGTATTTCTCGGCCTCGAAGCCGAAGGCCTGGATCAGCTCGGCGGTGCGCTCGGCATGCGGCGCGTTATTGCCGGGCGGGGTGTCGGTCGGCACGCGCACCAGCTCCTGCAGGAAGCGCACTTCCTCGTCGAAATGGGCATCGATCCAGGCGTCGAGTTTGGTGTAGTCGGTCATGTCAGAGGGCCGGTTCGGCGGCGAGGTTGTCGAGCAGCAGCTGGAAAGCTTGCACAGCCAGCTGCATGTCGTCGTTGGTGCTCGATTCGAGCGGGTTGTGGCTGATGCCGGAGTTGATGCCACGCACGAAGAGCATGGCCTGCGGCATCACCTCGTGCAGCTTCATCGCGTCGTGGCCGGCGCCGCTGGGCATGCGAAAGAGCGGCACGCCGAGCGTGTCGACCGCCTGCTCCCAGCGCCGCTGCCATTCGGGTGCGCTGGGCGCGGCCGCGGCGCGCATGGTTTCCTCGAGCGTGTGGCGCACGCTGCGGCGCTCGCAGATGTCCTTCAGTGCCGCCACCACGTCGTTGGCCAGCGCATCGCGCTGTTCGTTGTTAGGCGCCCGCAGGTCGAGGCTGAACTTGCAGCGTCCGGGCACCACGTTGATCGAGCCGTTCGGCACTTCGAGCATGCCGACCGTGGCGACCGAGTCGCCGTCCTTGGCGGCGCGCTGCTCTGCGAACAGGATCAGCTCGGCCACGGCGGCCGCAGCGTCGCGGCGACGGTCCATCGGCGTGGTGCCGGCGTGGCTGGCCATGCCGATGACTTCGCCGACATAGCGCACGCTGCCGTTGATCGAGGTCACGATCCCGAGCGGAAGATCGAGCTCGGTCAGCACCGGTCCCTGCTCGATGTGGACTTCGACGAAGCCCAGGTACTTCGAAGGATCGCGCTGCAGCGCGGGGATGTCTTCGTCCTTCAGGCCCGCGTGGCGGCGGGCCTCGCGCATCGTGATGCCGTCGGCGTCCTTCTGGTCGAGCCAGCGGTCGTCGAAGTGGCCGATCAGCGCGCCGGAGCCCAGGAAGGTGGCCTTGTAGCGCTGGCCTTCCTCTTCGGCGAAGCCCACCACCTCGAAGGCAAAAGGCAGGCGGCGGTTCTGCCGCTTGAGCTCGCGCACGCAGGCCATCGGCACGAAAATGCCGAGCCGGCCGTCGTACTTGCCGCCATTGCGCACCGTGTCGTAGTGCGAGCCCGTGAGCAGTGCGCGGGCGCCGGGCGTGGCGCCCTCGTAGCGGCCGACCACGTTGCCGACCGCATCGATCTGCACGCTGTCGAAGCCGGCCTCGCGCATGTCGGCCGCGATCTGCGCAGCGCAGGCGCGGTGCGCGTCGGTGAGGTAGGTGACGGTGAGCTGGCCTTTCTCGGCATAGCCCGGGTCGGTGTGGACCGAGAGCTTCTCGTGCCAATCCCAGACCTCGTTGCCGAGCGAGGGCGCGGCGTCGAACTTGTCGTCCAGCCGGATCTCGGCGATGCGGTGGATGTTGCGCAGCGCCTCGCCGAGTTCGAAGTCGGGATGGTGATGCAGCCGGCGCTCGAAGGTGTCGATGATCTCGCGCTTGGCAAGACCGGTGCCGCGCGGGCCGCGCACCGCGAGGATGAACGGAAAGCCGAACTTGGCGTTGTAGTCGGCGTTGAGCTGCTGGATCTTCGCGAACTCTTCCGGCGTGCAGTCGGTCAGGCCGGCCTTGTTCTGCTCGTTGGTCGATTCCGCCGTGAGGCTCTTGCTGACCATCGCCTTGCCGGCGAGTTCCGGGTGGGCGCGGATCAGGCCGAGCTGCTCTGCGCGCGAGGCATGGGTCACGGCCTGCACCAGCGCGTGCTTCAGGTGCGGCAGCGACCGGAACGGCCGCGACACCAGCGATCGCGCCGCGATCCATGGCGAATGCTCGTAGACGCCGTCGAGCAGCGCGACGGCTTCGTCGGCCGATGCCGTGTTGAGTTGGTCGATGGTGAGCGCCATGTCAGTCTCCTTGGCGAGTGGCGTAGGGATGCGTCGCCTTCCAGTGCCGCGCGATGTCGAGCCGACTACAGACCCAGACCCGGTCGTGGGTGGCGATGTGATCGAGGAAGCGCTGCAGCGCGGTGATGCGCCCGGGCCGGCCGAGCAGCCGGCAGTGCATGCCGATGCTCATCATCTTCGGCGCCTCGTCGCCTTCGGCGTAGAGGGCGTCGAAGCTGTCCTTCATGTACTGGAAGAAGGGGTCGGCGTGCGAGTAGCCCTGCGGCAGCGCGAAGCGCATGTCGTTGCAGTCGAGCGTGTAGGGCACGATGAGCTGCGGCACCACCGCGCCGTCGGTCTTCTGCACTTTCATCCAGAAGGGCAGGTCGTCGCCGTAGTAGTCGCTGTCGTATTCGAAGCCGCCGTAGTCGGCCACCAGGCGGCGCGTGCGCGGGCTGTCGCGGCCGGTGTACCAGCCGAGCGCGCGTTCGCCGGTGAGCTTCTCGATGGCTTCCATGCCGAGGCGCATGTGTTCGCGCTCGGTGGCTTCGTCGAGGTTCTGGTAGTGGATCCAGCGCCAGCCGTGGCAGGCGATCTCGTGGCCCAGTTCCTTGAAGGCCGAGGCCAGCTCGGGGTAGCGCGCGAGCGCCATGCCGACGCCGAACACAGTCAGCGGCAGGCCGCGCTTCTCGAACTCGCGCAGGATGCGCCAGACGCCGGCGCGCGAGCCGTATTCGTAGATCCCCTCCATGCTGATGTGGCGCTCGGGATAGCTCGCGGGATTGAACATCTCGGAAAGGAACTGCTCGCTGCCGGCGTCGCCGTGCAGCACGCAGTTCTCGCCGCCTTCCTCGTAGTTGAGGACGAACTGGACCGCGATGCGGGCCCGGCCGGGCCATTGGGCGTGCGGCGGATTGCGGCCGTAGCCGACCAGATCGCGGGGATAGGGCAGGGTGGTGTCGTAGACGCTCATGGTGTCATGCCAGTGCGAGTGTGATGTCGTGTGTCGGAACCTTGCGGTCGAAGGTGAGGTTGGCCTCGACGTGCTCGAGGTGCTCGGTCATGAGGCGCACGGCGCGCTCCTCGTCCTTGGCGGCCAGGGCCTTGACGATGTCGGCGTGCTCGTCGTTCGAATGCTCGGCCGCGGTGGCGCTCTGGTACATCAGCGTGATCAGCGCGCAGCGCGAGATCAGCTCGCCGAGGATCTGCGCCAGCACGGTGTTGCCCATCAGCTCGGCCATGCGCACGTGGAAGTCGCCGAGCAGCTCGGTGCGGCCCGAGATGTCCTCGCCCGACACCGCGGCCTTCTCGAGCGCCACATGCTCCTTGAGCGCCTTGATCTTGGCCGGCGTGACGCTGCGCACGAAGGCGCGCGTCATCTCGGCCTCGAGCATGCGCCGCACCGCGAACACCTGCCTGGCCTCGTCGACCGCGGGCGCCGCCACGAAGGCCCCGCGCGCGGGTTCGAGGCGGATCAGCTTGTTCTGCGACAGCTGGAACAGCGCCTGCCGCACCAGCGTGCGCGAGACGCCGAAGTGGTCGGCCAGCTTCTGTTCGGCCAGCTTGCTGCCGGGCTGCAGCCGGTGCTCCACAATGGCCTTGGTGAGTGCGTCGACGATCGCGCGGGTGGTGGTCGAGTCCATGTTTTTGATGATAGACCCAAAGCCAAGAACTGTATACACTTTTGTCGACCGTAATTTCCCCAATGCATTGAAGGAGCAGATCGATGGGCCTGAGCACTCACGTACTGGACACCATGCACGGCAGCCCCGCCGCCGGCATGGAGGTGGCGCTGTTCACGACCGACGGCACAGGCGAGGGCGCCCGCGCCACGCTGGTGCGGCGTTTCACGCTGAACGCCGACGGCCGCAGCGACGGCCCGCTGTACGACAACAGCACGCTGAAGGTCGGGACCTACCGGCTGGTGTTCGATGTCGCTGGCTACTTCAAGGCCCGCGGCGTGACCTTGCCCGAGCCGAATTTTCTCAATCGCGTGGCCCTGGACTTCGGTGTCGCGCACACCGACCAGCACTACCACGTGCCGCTCCTGGTGAGCCCGTGGAGCTACTCCACTTACCGGGGCTCGTGACCTACTGCTGGCCTTCGCTCAGGGTATCGAGTTGGAAATGACCGCCTTCGTCCCACAGCCAGGTGTCGGTCCAGGTCACCTTGCCGAGCCGCGTCGCTGCCGGGTAGGGCGCGTCCATGAGCACCGTGCGCTCGATCTCGGCGATCACCTCGGGCGCATGCGTCGGTGCCCGCATCCAGTGCATCGACAGCACCCTGCCGTCGGCATCGAGGTTGACCTGCAGCGTGCCGACCGCGTAGAGCAGCGGCGGCAGCTTGCCGCCGTAGATCCGGTCCTTGTTGATCTCGTAGACGTGGCGGGCGGCATCCTTGCGGTAGTCGCGCGCCGTGGCGGCGTTCGATGCGCGCGGCTTGCCGCGGCTGTGGTCGCCGGGCTCGGGGCGGGCGCTGCTGAGCTGGCCCGGCACGGCGCCGGTCGGCGCGGTGCTGCAGCCGGCCAGCCAGAGGCTGGCGAGGAGGGCGGCCGCCAGGGCGAGACGGCGCGAGGTGGTCTGAAATTGCATCGGCGGGTTTATACCGTGCCCGGCCGGGCGCCGCGCAACCGGAGGTATCGCACATGACCGGCGCAGTCGACGACTTGCTGCTTCGCCTGCAGCGCCAGCGCGGCGTGCTGGTGCGCGTCACCTCGACCCAGGGCTCCGCCCCTCGCGAGGCCGGCACCTGGATGGCGGTCTGGCCCGACGGGCTGACGGCCACCATCGGCGGCGGGCAGCTCGAATTCCAGGCCACCGACGAGGCCCGCGCCTGGCTGGCCGGCGGCCCGCCGATCGAGGGTGTGCGGCGCTATCCGCTGGGCCCGAGCCTGGGCCAGTGCTGCGGCGGCGTGGTGTTCCTGTCCTACCAGCTGATCGATGCCGCCGACGCGGCTTCGCTGCAGTCCGAACTGCTGGCGCAGCTGGCGCCGGTCGCGCTGTTCGGCGGCGGCCACGTGGGCGCGGCGCTGGCGCGGCTGCTGGCGACGCTGCCGTTCGCGGTGCGCTGGATCGACAGCCGGGACGGTGTCTTCCCGGCCGAACTGCCGGCGCAGATCGAGACCGAGCATTCCGATCCGGTGCAGCAGGCGGTGGCGCAGCTGGCGCCAGGCTCGCGCGTGCTGATCATGAGCTTCAGCCATGCCGAAGACCTGGACATCGTGATCGCCTGCCTCAAGCGGCTGCGCGAGCGCGACGACCTGCCCTACATCGGCCTGATCGGCAGCAAGACCAAATGGGCGACCTTCAGGCACCGGCTCGAGGCGCGGGGCTTCACGGCCGGCGAGATGGACCGCGTGACCTGCCCGATCGGCGTGCCCGGCATCACCGGGAAGGAGCCCGAGGTGATCGCGGTGGCGGTGGCGGCACAATTGTTGCAATCGCTCCCGGCTGCATGAGGGGCGCTCAGGGTTTTCCAGCACGCCAAGCGATGCAAAATCCACGAGCCAGCCCCTAAAAGTGTATACACTTCAGTCCACAACAAGCCGCAGCGGAGCGAGATTCCACCCCGGGTCTGCGTTCGCGGCACTTTCTCTGCTTACAGCGCCCGCAGTGGTGAGCAGGTCGGAACACCTCGGTGCCCCCATGCGCCGACAAGGTTGAGAGCAAATGGAAAGCTACTACCTCGACTGGGCCAACCTGCTCCTGCGCTGGGTCCATGTCATCACGGCCGTCGCCTGGATCGGCGCGTCCTTCTACTTCGTGATGCTGGACAACAGCCTCGAGAAGCCCGAAGACCAGGAATCGCTCGACAAGGGCGTCGGCGGCGAGCAGTGGGCGGTGCACGGCGGCGGCTTCTACAACATGCAGAAGTACGCGCTGGCGCCCAAGCGCCTGCCCGATCACCTGCACTGGTCGTACTGGGAGAGCTATTCGACCTGGCTCACCGGCTTTGCGCTGTTCACGATGTCCTATCTGTGGAACGCCAGCACCTACCTGATCGACAAGTCCAGGATGGACTGGCAGCCCGGGGCCGCGATCGGCGTCGCGCTGGCCTTCTTCGTGGTCTTCTGGATGGTCTACGACAGCATCTGCCAGCTGTTCGGCCGGCGCAAGAACGGCGACACCATCGTCGGCGTGCTGGTCGCGGTCTTCATCGCCTTCGCGGCCTGGCTCGCCTGCCAGTGGTTCGCCGGCCGGGCGGCCTTCCTGCTGGTCGGCGCAATGATGGCCACCACCATGAGCGGCAACGTGTTCTTCTGGATCATCCCCGGCCAGCGCAAGAACGTGCAGGCGCTGCGCGAAGGCAAGCCGGTGGATCCGGTGCACGGCCAGCGCGGCAAGCAGCGCAGCGTGCACAACACCTACTTCACGCTGCCGGTGCTGTTCGCGATGCTGAGCAACCACTACAGCTTCACCTATACGCACAAATACAACTGGATCGTGCTGCTGCTGATCATGCTCGGCGGCGCGGCGATCCGGCAGTTCTTCGTGGTGCGGCACCGCTTCAAGCTCGGCAACGCGCGCAACCCGATCCCCTACGCGCTGTTCGGCATCGCGGTGCTGGGCCTGACCATCATCTGGATGAAGCCCGAGCCGGCGGCGGCACCGGCGCCCGGCGCGGCGGTGCAGAAGGTCAGCTTCGGCGAAGTGCAGAAGGTGCTCGAGCAACGCTGCTACATGTGCCACGGCGCGCAGGTGCAGATGAAGAACGTGCGCCTCGACACGGCCGACCAGGTCGCGGCGCATGCGCAGGCGGTGTACCAGCAGGTGGTGGTCACCAAGATCATGCCGATGAACAACGCGACCGGCATCACCGACGCCGAGCGGGCCCTGATAGGCAAGTGGTTCGAAGGCGGTGCGAACACGAAGTAGCATCTTGCGCAGGAGACAAGCAAGACCATGACCCCGACGACTCCCCGGCCGATCCCCGACGCGCATTCGGCCCCGCGTGAATTTCTCGAGCACCTCTACCGCGTGGCGGTCGAGCGGGCGCTGCCGTTGGCCAGCATGGGCGCCTACCTGCCCGCACCGCCCAAGGGGCGCACGCTGGTGCTCGGCGCCGGCAAGGCCGGTGGCTCGATGGCCCAGGCGCTCGAGGCGCTCTGGCCGGCGGACGCTCCGCTTTCCGGCCTGGTGGTCACGCGTTATGGCCACATCCCGCCGCGTCCCGCGGGGCTGGCATCGCGCATCGAACTGGTCGAGGCCGCGCACCCGGTGCCCGACCAGGCGGGGCTCGACGCCGCCCAGCGCATCCTCGCGCTGACCCAGGGGCTGACGGCCGATGACCTGGTGCTGTGCCTGATCTCGGGCGGCGGCTCCTCGCTGCTGACCCTGCCGGCCGAAGGCCTCACGCTGGCCGACAAGCAGCGCATCAACACCCAGCTGCTCGAGTCGGGCGCCCACATCGGCGAGATGAACTGCGTGCGCAAGCACCTCTCGCGCATCAAGGGCGGCCGGCTCGCGGCCGCCTGCGCACCGGCGAGGGTCGTGACCCTGACCATCAGCGACGTCCCGGGCGACGACCCGGCCGTGATCGCCAGCGGCCCCACCGTGCCCGATGCGAGCCGCTGCGCCGATGCGCTGGCGATCCTCGACCGCTACCGGATCGAGGTGCCCGCGGCGGTGCGGGCCCGGCTCGAAAGCGGTGCGCTCGAGACCCCGAAGCCGGGCGATGCCGTGTTCGACGGCCACCTGACCCACGTGATCGCGGCCCCGCAGCAATCGCTCGAGGCGGCCGCGGCGGCAGCGCGCGCGGCCGGCATCGAGGCCCATGTCCTGAGCGACGAGATCGAAGGCGAATCGCGCGAGGTCGGCAAGGTGCACGGCGCCCTGGCGCGCTCGGTGTCGCTGCGTGGCGCGCCCTTCGCCAAGCCCTGCGTGATCCTGTCGGGCGGCGAGACCACGGTCACGATCCGGCCGCGGCAACCCGGGAAGGCCAAGGGCCGCGGCGGCCGGGCGGGCGAATTCTGCATGGGTCTGGCGGGCGCGCTGGCCGGCCGCGAGGGCGTCTGGGCGCTGGCCGCCGACACCGACGGCATCGACGGCGTCGAGGACAACGCCGGCGCCGTCGTCACGCCCGACACGCTGCGCCGGGCCGAGGCGGCGGGCGTCAAGCTGGCCGACCATCTCGACCGCAACGACGCCTACGGCTACTTCGACGCCATCGGCGACCTGCTGGTGACGGGGCCGACCCATACCAACGTCAACGATTTCCGGGCCCTGCTGATCCTGTAGCGCCCGGCTGACACGCTCGGCGCGTTGGCTGATGAGAGAATCAGCGACAACGCCGAGCCTCATGAATCCACCCCACGACCTGCGCCCGGCGCCCCGCCCCTTCGAGAGCTGGAAAGTCGAGATCTGGTTGCGCATCCGCCGCCACTTCGCCTTGAAGGTGGTCGGCACCACGGCCTTCACCTGGCTGTTCTTCATCGGCTACTTCCATCTGCTGCGCCAGCCCGCCGGTCCGGTCACGGTGATGCCGCTGACCGCACTCGACCACCTGATCCCGTTCCAGCCGCAGGCGCTGGTCGCCTATTTCTCGCTCTGGCTGTACGTGGGCGTCGCGCCCGGCCTGCAGCTCACGTTCAGGGAGCTGGTGGTGTATGGGCTCTGGGTCGGAGCCCTGTGCCTGACCGGCCTTGCGGCCTTCTTCTTCTGGCCGACGCAGATCCCGCCAATGACGCTGCCGCCGACCGATTTCCCCGGCTTCGCGATCCTGCAGGGGGTCGACGCCGCCGGCAACGCCTGCCCGTCGATGCACGTGGCCATCGCGATCTACACCGCCATCTGGATCGAGCACATCCTGCGCCAGGCGGGTGCGCCGATGCTCCTGCGGTTGGCCAACGGACTGTGGTTCGCCGCCATCGCCTGGTCGACCTTGGCGATCAAGCAGCATGTGGTGCTCGACGTGGTCGCGGGGGCGGTGCTCGGCATCGTGTTCGTGCTGCCGTCGCTGCGCTGGCGGCCGCGCCCGGCGGCGATTCCGGCCGTTTGGAGCGGATATCATGAGGCGACATTGCCCGCGGGCCGGTTCGGCGGACGAGCCAGGAGGAGCTGAGACTCGTGGGCCGACATCCACAACATCGCCGTCTGCCAGGGAGACGGCCAGAAATGACGACGGACACCGCACGATGAGTTCGCTGAAGGAATTGCAGGACCTGATCCACGAGAAGTACGGCATCGAGGCGTCCGCGCTGGACCCGGAGGCCTCGATGCGCGAGAAGGGTTTCGATTCGCTGGCGCTGGTCGAGTTCGTGTTCGCGATCGAGGACCATTTCGGCATCACGATGCCCGACGATGACCCGAACATCGACACGCTGGCCCAGCTCGCCGCGGTGGTCGACAAGGTCAGGGCGAAGCAGACCGCGTGAACGCAGTCGCCGTCACCGGCCTGGGGGTCGTGGCTCCCCACGGCGATGATCCCGGCCACCTTTTCGATGCCCTGCTGCGCGGCGATTCGGCGCTCGAACCGGTCTTTCCCGAACTGCCCAAGCCGGCGGTCGCGGCCCGGGCCGCCTTCGACGAATCGCGCTGGTTCACCAAGCTGCAGCTCGCCGGCGTCGACCGTGTGAGCCAGCTCGCCGTGGCCGCGGCCGACCTGGCCATGCGGGATGCCGGCGCCGTCGGCGCGCTCGATCCCGAGCGCATCGGCGTGTTCGCCGGCTGCGGCATGGGCGGTGCCGCGGCGCTCGAGGCCGCCTACCGCGGCGGCGGGCGCGTGCCGCCCTTGACCATCCCGGCCTTCATGCCCAACGCGCCGGCCTCGCACGTGGCGATGCGCCAGGGCGTGCAGGGCCCGGTGCTGACCTACTCGGTGGCCTGCGCCTCGTCCTCGGTGGCGATCGCCGAGGCGGCCAAGGCGGTGCAGCGCGGCGATGTCGACGTCGCGATCGCCGGCGGCAGCGAGGCGCTGATCGTGCCCGGCGTCGTGCTCGCCTGGCAGGCGATGCAGACCCTGGCCAGCGTCAAGCCCGGCGAAGAGGCGCGCTCGGTGCGGCCCTTCGCCAGCGATCGCAGCGGCTTCGCGCTCGGCGAGGGCGCCGCCTTCCTGGTGCTCGAATCGGCCGAGCGGGCGCGGCGGCGCGGCGCACGGACCTATGCCCGGCTGGCAGGCTGGGGCCTCAGCTGCGACGCCACGCACCTGACCAAGCCGGACGCCCCCGGCCAGGCGCGCGCGCTGCGCCAGGCACTGCGCCTGGCCGGCCTGCAGCCCCGCGACGTCGGCTACTGCAATGCCCATGGAACCGCCACCCGCATCGGCGACGTGGTCGAGCGCGAAGCCCTGGCCGAAGTCTGGGGCGACGACCTCGACCGCCTGCGCGTGAGTTCCACCAAGGCGCTGCATGGGCACCTGCTCGGTGCCGCCGGCGCGCTGGAGGCCGTGGCCACGGTGCTGGCGCTGCATCGGCGCGCGCTGCCGCCGAACATGCACGGCGCCGCGGTCGATCCGGCCTGCGCCCTGAACCTGGTGGCGCCCGACGACACGGCGGCGCCCGACCTGCACGCCGCCATCAGCAATTCATTCGCCTTCGGCGGCACGAATTCGGTGCTCCTGTTCTGCCGCGGCTGATGGCTAAACTGCTTTTTCACATCGCTTGGGATTGGACGACATGAACAGACGCTTCGCTGCCCTGGCCGCACTGGCCCTTCCGCTGCTGATCTCGGCCTGCGCGAGCGTCGGCGGTCCGACGGTCAGGATCGACGTCGATCCGGGCGCCGATCTATCGCGCGTGCGCACCTACAGCTGGGTGGCCCGGCCCGACGGCGGAACGCCGCTGATGCAGCAGCGCATCGTCGACGGCATCGATTCGAGGCTGCAGGCCAAGGGCTGGAAGCTGGCGCCGAATGGCGACATCCATGTGTCGGCGCACGTGTCGTCGTCCGAGAAGGAAAGCCAGGGCGCCTACTACAACCGCGTGGGCTACGTGGGCTGGGGCGGCTTCGGGCCGCCGGCACCCAACACGGCAGCACCCACCGACACCTACGAAGTCGGCACGCTGGTGGTCGAGATGGTCAATGCGCAGAGCAAGCGCTCGGCGTGGCGCGGCACCGCGAGCGGCACCTTGCACGACGACCCGGCGAAGATGAATGCGCTCTTGCAGGCGGCGCTGGACAAGATGTTCACCGGATTCCCGTCCGCCTCGAAGTAAGCGGCGGGTTCCCTTCCAGGAATACCGCGGAACCGGCTTTGCCGGGCCGCTGGTATTGCCCCCGGCGAGGGGGTGGGCGCCCGACACGAAGTGCGGGCAACCTGGGGGAGGTCAATGATTGTCTCTAGGGATGCCGAACGTGGCGTGGATCTTCTGATACTTCACGGCCGGCTTCAGCACCATGCCCTGCGACAGTTCGTCGACGATGCCGCGCTGGATCTCCTGCCAGGGCGTCTGGCTCGGCGGGAAGGGGTAGCCGCCGGCGGCGGCCAGCTCCGCGCGCCGACGGTCGAGTTCCTCGTCGGAAACCAGCATGTTGGCGGTGCGCTTCTTGAGGTCGATGCGCACGCGGTCGCCCGTGCGCACCAGCGCCAGTCCACCGCCGGTCGCGGCCTCGGGCGAGGCGTTGAGGATCGACGGCGAGCCGGAGGTGCCGGACTGCCGGCCGTCGCCGATGCAGGGCAGGGCGGTGATGCCCTTCTTGATCAGGTAGGACGGCGCCCGCATGTTGACCACCTCGGCCGCGCCCGGGTAGCCGACCGGGCCGACGCCGCGCATGAACAGCACGCTGTGCGGGCCGATCTTCATTTTCGGATCGTCGATGCGGTGGTGGTAGTCCTCCGGGCCGTCGAAGACCACGGCCGTGCCCTCGAAGGCCATCGGGTCCTTCGGGTCCTCGAGGTAGCGGTCGTGGAATTCGGGCGTGATCACGCTGGTCTTCATGATCGCCGAGTCGAACAGGTTGCCCTTGAGGTTCAGGAAGCCGGCGTTCTTCTTCATCGGCTTGGCATAGGGCCAGATCACGGCGCGGTCGCTGGTGAACTTGCCCTCGCAGTTCTCGATCAGCGTCTTGCCGTTGGCCGTGAGGGCCGGCTTGATCTTGCCCTTGGCGATCAGCTCGGCGACCACCGCGGGCACGCCGCCGGCGCGGTAGTAGTCCTCGCCGAGGTACTCGCCGGCGGGCTGCAGGTTGACGATCAGCGGGATCTTGTAGCCGATCTTCTCCCAGTCGTCGGGCGTGAGTTCAACGCCGATGTGGCGCGCGATCGCGACCAGGTGCACCGGCGCGTTGGTCGAGCCGCCGAGCGCGGAGTTGACCACGATCGCGTTCTCGAAGGCCTCGCGGGTCATGATGTCGGAGGGCTTCAGGTTCTCGCGCACCATCTCGACGATGCGCTTGCCGGTCATGTAGGCCATCTCCTGGCGGTCGCGGTAGGGCGCGGGAATCGCGGCGCTGCCGGGCAGCGTCATGCCGAGCGCCTCGGCCAGCGAGTTCATGGTCGACGCCGTGCCCATCGTGTTGCAGTGCCCGGTCGAGGGCGCCGATGACGCGACCAGCTTGAGGAACTCCTGGTAGCCGATCTCGCCGGCCGCCATCATCTCGCGCGCGCGCCAGACGATGGTGCCCGAACCGGTGCGGTCGCCCTTGTACCAGCCGTTGAGCATCGGCCCCGAGTTGAGCGCGATCGCAGGGATGTCGACCGTGGCGGCCGCCATCAGCTGGGCCGGGGTGGTCTTGTCGCAGCCGGTGGTGAGCACCACGCCATCGATCGGATAGCCGTAGAGCACCTCGACCAGCGACAGGTATTGCAGGTTGCGGTCGAGCGCCGCGGTCGGCCGTTTGCAGGTCTCCTGGATCGGGTGGATCGGGAACTCGAAGGCGATGCCGCCGGCGTCGCGGATGCCTTCGCGCGTGCGTTCGGCCAGCACGAGGTGGTGGCGGTTGCAGGGCGCGATGTCGGAGCCGGTCTGGGCGATGCCGATGATCGGCCGGCCCGACTGCAGCTCGTCGAAGCCGAGCCCGAAGTTCATGGTGCGCTCGAGATAGAGCGCCGTCATGTCGGCGTTGGCCGGGTTGTCGAACCAGGCCTGCGAGCGCAGCGCGAGGGGCTTCGGCTTGGTGGCCGGGGTCTTTTTCTTCGTGGGGCTTTTCATCAGGACATTCCCTTCAAGGTCTGGTCTGCGTTCGGCAGCGCCGCGCAGTCGTCGATGTATTGCCGGACGATATCGGCAAAGTTCTCGTGCGGCAGCAGGCCCAGGCGCGCGGCCCGTGCGGCGCTGGCGCCGCCCGGCCAGTTGGCCACGATGCCGGCGATGCGCTCGTCGCGCTCGAAGCGCACCAGCGCGCGGACCTTCGGGCCGGCCACCGCCTCGAGGGCGTCGAGCATGTCGGCCACGCGCACGTTGAGTGCCGGCAGGTTGAGCGCCGTACGGCCGCAGAAAGCCTCGCGCGTGGCTTCGTAGACCGCGATCAGGCCGTCGACGGTGCGGGTCGGCGAGGACATGGGATGCGACACCTCGGGCGAGACCGGGCAGATGGCTTCGACCCCCGCCAGCGGCTCGCGGATGATGCCGCTGAAGAACGAGGAGGCGGCGCCGTTGGGCCGGCCGGGCCGCACGGTGACGGTCATGAGGCGCGCCGCGCGGCCGTCGACGTAGCCCTTGCGGGTGTAGTCGGCCACGAGGTGCTCGCAGATCAGCTTCTGGGTGCCGTAGGAGGTCTGCGGCGCCGGCAGCGTGTCGTCGGCCACGAGCTTGGGCAGGGGCACCGCCGGGTCGGGCCCGAACACCGCCACCGAACTCGAGAACACCAGCCGCGCGACCTTGCCCCCGCCGTTGACGTGGGCCCGCAGCGCATCGAGCAGGGCCCGGGTGCTGTCCAGATTGGAGCGCAGGCCGAGGTCGAAGTCGAGCTCGCATTCGCCCGACACGGCCGAGGCCAGGTGGAAGATGCCGTCGAAGGGCTCCTCGCGCAGCGCCTCGGTGTGGGTCAGCAGCGGGCCGGTGCGGGCCTCGACCCGGGCGTCGGCGAGCAGGTCGGCAGGCGGGGGCGCGATGTCGGTCAGGACCATGCGCTCGATGCGCTGGCCGTCCAGGGTGCCGCGGGCGAGCAGGGCGCGGGCGAGCCGGGCCCCCACGAAGCCCCCGCCGCCGGTGATCATCAGTTTCATTTCGGTCTCCTTCAGTGCTTTGCTTGTCGATCGGGTGCGGGTGCGGGGCGCGCGGCGCGTGCGACCCGGGCGGCGGCCTGGCGGCGCCGGCCATCGATGATGCCGCCTTCGACCAGCCGCTGCTCGCCGCGGATCAGGTGTTCGTTGGCATGCTGCCGGGCAGCCACCGGATCGTGGGCCGCGATAGCGTCGAAGATGGCGCGGTGCTCGCTCTGGACCGCAGTCATGAAATCGGCCCGCCGGGCCTCGTTGCCGCGCGTGATGCGCATGCCTTCGCGCAGGTACTGTTCGAGGAAGCCGAGCAGCAGCCGGAATTGCGGATTGCCGGTCGATTCGCCGATCACGCGGTGGAAGGCCAGGTCTTCGGCCACGCCGTCGCGGCCCTCGGCCACCGCGGTGTCGATGGCCCCGAGGGCGCGGCGCAGCGCCGCGATCTGGCTGCGCGTGGCGCGCTCGGCGGCCAGCGCGGCGATCTCGCCTTCGAGGACGCGGCGCACCTCGACCACGTGCACCACGGCCTGCACCGAGGTCAGCACGGCCGGGTCGAAGGCCAGCGCCTGGTTCACCGGCGGCGGCGCGACGAACACGCCGGAGCCCTGGCGCGACTGCACCAGCGCCCTGGACTTGAGCTGGTGGACCGCCTCACGCACCACGGTGCGAGAGACGCCGTGGGCGGTGGCCAGCTGCTGCTCGGTCGGCAGCCGGTCGCCGGCCTTCAGCGCGCCGCTGTCGATCTGCGCGCCCAGCAGCGCCGCCAACCGGTCCGACAGCCGGTCGACGACCAGCGGCTGGGGTTGGGGAGAGGCGGAAACCCGCACGGCGGAGGATGAGGAAAAGGCGGTTATCAGGTCATCATACAAATATTGCGCGGGTTAATGCCTAACGGTTTGCCCTGATGCGCGGCCGGTTCGCGATGCCAATACTGCGCGCTTGCGGCGTGGAGTCCTCCATGGCCCGATGTCGACTCGCGACCTTTCAGGACTTCAGTGCATGGCCAGTGTCACGATCCAGTCAGTCAAGAAGAACTTCGGTGATGTCGCCATCCTGCATGGCGTGGACATCGACATCCAGGACGGCTCGTTCACCGTGCTGGTCGGCCCGTCCGGCTGCGGCAAGTCGACCTTGCTGCGCATGATCGCCGGGCTCGAGGAGATCAACGGCGGCGAGATCCGCATCGGGGACAAGCGGGTCAACGACCTGCCGCCCAAGGAGCGCGACATCGCGATGGTGTTCCAGAACTACGCGCTCTATCCGCACATGACGGTGCGCGAGAACATGGCCTTCGCGCTGGCGCTCGCCAAGATGGACAAGCCGACCATCGAGGCCAAGGTCAAGCGCGCGGCCGAGATCCTGGCGCTGGCGCCGCTGCTGGAGCGCTATCCGCGCCAGCTCTCGGGCGGGCAGCGGCAGCGGGTCGCGATGGGACGGGCCATCGTGCGCGATCCGCAGGTGTTCCTGTTCGACGAGCCGCTGTCCAACCTCGACGCCAAGCTGCGGGTGGCGATGCGCAGCGAGATCAAGGAATTGCACCAACGCCTGAAGACCACCTCGATCTACGTCACGCATGACCAGATCGAGGCCATGACCATGGGCGACAAGATCGTCGTGATGCGCGACGGCCGGATCGAACAGACCGGCAGCCCGCTCGAGCTCTACGACCATCCGGCGAACCAGTTCGTGGCCGGCTTCATCGGCTCGCCGTCGATGAACTTCCTGCCCGGCACCCTGCGCCGCGGCGCCGGCGCGGCCCGGGTCGAGCTGACCGACGGCACCCAGCTCGACGCGCCGCTGGCCGCCGGCGGCGTCGACGGCCAGCCCGTGATCTACGGCACCCGGCCCGAGCACCTGAGCTTGGCCGACGGCGGCGGCATCCCGGCGCGCGTCGCGGTGATGGAGCCGACCGGCATGGACACCTTCGTGGCCTGCCGCCATGAAGGCGTGGAACTGTCGGCGGTGTTTCGCGAGCGCCACGATTTCGCGCCGGGCACCACCATCCACCTGCAGCCCGATCTTCAGCGGGCCCATCTTTTCGATGCAGCTACCGGCCAGAGGCTGGTGGCCTGAGCTTCCCTTTTCGGCCGTTCAACAACAGGAGACATGAATGAGTGATTTCAATCGCCGCAAGATTCTGAAGAGTTCGGCCGGCCTCGCGGCCGCAGCCTCGCTCGGCGTCGGCACCGCGATCTTCTCGCCGCTCGCGAATGCGCAGACCCTGGCCTTCAAGCCCGAGAAGGGCGCCAAGCTGCGGGTGCTGCGCTGGAGCCGCTTCGTGCAGGGAGACATCGACGCCTACATGGCCAACGTCAAGCGCTTCAGCGAGGCCACCGGCATCGAGGTGCGGGTCGACAACGAGGGCTGGGAAGACGTGCGGCCCAAGGCTGCGGTGGCGGCCAACACCGGCGCCGGGCCGGACATCATCCTGTCGACCAACGACGACGCCAACCTCTATCCGGACAAGCTGCTCGACGTCACCGACCTGGCGGAATACCTGGGCAAGAAATACGGCGGCTGGTACCCCGCGGGCGAGCTCTTCATGCGGCCCGACGGCAAGAAGTGGATCGGGCTGCCGCTCGGGGCCTCGGGCTCGCTCATCGTCTACCGCGAGAGCATGGTCAAGGCGGCCGGCTTCGACAAGTTCCCGACCAACAACGAGGACTTCCTCAAGCTCTACAAGGCGCTGAAGGAGAAGGGCACACCGGGCGGCATGGCGCTCGGCAACGCGACCGGCGACAGCACCTGGACCAACTGGCTGATCTGGTCCTTCGGCGGCAAGCTGGTCGACAAGAACAACAAGGTGGTCCTCGACAGCCCCGAGACGCTGAAGGCGCTGGAGTACGCCAAGGAGCTCTACGCCAACTTCATTCCCGGCACTTTGTCGTGGCTCGATCCGAACAACAACAAGGCCTTTCTCGACGGCCAGATCAGCGTCACGAACAACGGCATCTCGATCTACTACGCGGCCAAGAACTCACCCGATCCGAAGGTCAAGGAGATGGCGTCGGACATCAACCACGCGGTGTTCCCGGTCGGGCCGGTGGGGGTGCCGACCGAGTCGCACCTGTTCTTCAACCAGATGATCATGAAGTACACCAAGTACCCGCAGGCCTCGAAGGAGTTCCTGCGCTTCATGATGGAGCGGCCGCAGTTCGACGACTGGCTGCAGGGCGCCGGCGGCTACGTGGCGCAGCCGCTGAAGGCCTACGAGGCCAATCCGATCTGGACCTCCGATCCGAAGAACACGCCCTACCGCGATTCGGTCAAGAACCTGCGGCCGGCCGGCTACGAGGGCAAGCTGGGCTACGCATCGGCCGGCGCGGCGGCCGACTTCATCATCCCGAACATGGTGGCCGAGGCGGCCAGCGGGTCGAAGTCGCCCAAAGAAGCGGCAGAGCGCGCCCAGAAACGCGCCGAGCGCTACTACAAGGTCTGAAGACGCTGCCCATGACCACGCGACTGGCCAGGTTCCAGAACAGCCGCAACGCCCTCGGCTTCATGTTCATGTTGCCGGCGGCGGTGCTGCTGCTGCTGTTCCTGACCTATCCGCTCGGCCTGGGCACCTGGCTCGGCTTCACCGACGCCAAGGTGGGCCGGCCGGGCGAGTGGATCGGGCTCGAGAACTACATCTTCCTGTGGGGCGATGCGGTCACCCGGCTGGCGCTCTTCAACACGCTGTTCTACACGGTGGTGGCGAGCGTGTTCAAGTTCCTGCTGGGCCTGTGGCTGGCGGTGCTGCTGAACAAGAACATCCGCTTCAAGACCTTTTTCCGGGCCGTGATCCTGCTGCCCTACATCGTGCCGACCGCGCTGTCGGCGATCGCCTTCTGGTGGATCTACGACTCGCAGTTCTCGATCATCAGC
>Ga0182008_10000655_pt1 | contig 25237 bp, 28 predicted proteins | sample Sormic07211129_1_FD_120482 | JGI IMG/M metagenome (GOLD analysis project Ga0182008, IMG submission 120482) | Rhizosphere microbial communities from Sorghum bicolor, Mead, Nebraska, USA - 072115-129_1 metaG | ecosystem: Host-associated > Plants > Roots > Rhizosphere | place: USA: Nebraska...
GAAGGTGGTGCGGATCGTCTGCTGGAACGCCGCGTGGCTGAAGGTGGTTCGGATCGTCTGCTGGAACGCCGCGTGGCTGAAGGTGGTTCGGATCGTCTGCAGGAACGCCGTGTGGCCGAAGGTGGCTCGGATCGTCTGCTGGAACGCCGCGTGGCTGAAGGTGGTGCGGATCGTCTGCTGGAACGCCGCGTGGCTGAAGGTGGTTCGGATCGTCTGATCGAAAGCCGCAACGCCTGAAACACCAGCTCTAAAGCAGTCAAGGAAAGCCCGGCCTGATCAGCCGGGCTTTATCATTTTGTCGTTTGCAGGCGTGGTTCTTTTCAACAATCAGCGTCAGAACGGATCCTGCCCTGTAGAGCATCGGCGAAACTTCCGACGGCGCTTATCCGAAGCGACCGACTGGCAGCCCGACGCTTAATGCGCATACCATGCGGCCACAACGTCCAAACAGAATTTGCCTGCCCATGCTCAAAGCCAGTCTGCGAAGCCACCTGACCCTCTGGTTCGCCGGTTTGTCCCTGCTGACCCTGGTGAGCGTCGGCTTCTATGTCGGCCATATCGCCACCGAACAGATGAAACAGGCCAGCGGCAGTGCCCTGCTCAATACCGCGCGCTCGGCGGCGACGCTGCTCGGTGACCAGTTGCGCGAACGCCAGCTGGAGGTTTACCTGCTCAGCCGTGCGCCGCATCTGGAACGTGGCGATCTCGACAACCCGGCGATTCTCAAGTCAATGCAACTGCGCACCCAGGCCCGTGCCGAGTATGCGTGGATGGGCGTGACCGATGCCGAGGGCCACGTGCATCAAGCGGTCAATAATTTGCTGGTCGGGCAATCGGTACAGCAACGCCCATGGTTTCAGGCGGGTCTGCGGGGCGAGTACACCGGTGACCCGCACGAAGCGGTGTTGCTGGCCAAACTGCTACCGGGAACACCCAACGGCGAACCGCTGCGCTTCATCGATTTCGCCGCCCCGATCCGCAACGCCGACGGCCAGGTGATTGGCGTACTGGGGGCGCACGCGCACTGGAGCTGGGTGACGCGCATCGTCGAATCGGCAGCGTTCTCGCATAAAAATGCCTCGCCGGATATCGAAGCGCTGATCATTGATCACGATGGCAAGGTGCTGTACCCGGAAGCGCTGATGGGCCAGCAACTGGCGGTGAATGATTCGAAGTCGCCGGGCTGGTCGGTCGGCAACGGTTACCTGACCAGCATGGTCACCGTACCGACGCCTTCGAGTACCGCGCTGTCATGGTCGATTGCCGTGCGCCAGCCACTGGACACCGCGCTGGAACCGGCACGCCTGCTGCTCTATAAATTGCTGCTGCTGGGTGTGGCCGCCGCCGTCGCGTTCGGGCTGGTGGCGTATTACCTGGCGCAGTACCTGAGCCGACCCATCGAGCAACTCGCGCATTCGGCCAAACAGGTGCAGAACCAGCAGCCCGGCGCACACTTCCCGCTGCAACACCCGGTGCGGGAAATCGCCCAGTTAGGGCAGTCGATTGACGCCATGACCCAATCGCTGCTGGCCAAGGAGCGCGAACTGCAGGAAGCCAACGCCTCCCTGGAAGCCACCGTCGCCCAGCGCACCGCCGCACTCATGCAGGCCAATGCCGAACTGTTGAACCTGGCGACCCACGATGCCCTGACCGGCGTCTACAACCGCCGTCGCTTCGACGAAAAACTCAGCGAGTACAGCCTGCTCTTCCGCCGCACCGGGCGACCGTTTGCCCTGCTGCTGATTGATGCCGACCACTTCAAGCGCATCAACGACACCTACGGCCATGCGATTGGCGACGACGTGCTGCAGCAATTGGCGCAACTCATTCAGGTCAGCGTGCGCGCCACCGATTTCGTTGCCCGTTACGGCGGCGAGGAGTTCGCCGTACTGCTGCCGGAAGTTGCCCAGCCTGATACGCCAGAGGTGGTAGCCGAAAAGATCCGTGTTGCCGTGGCACAGGCGCACTTTCCCAACATCGGACAGGTCACGGTAAGCATTGGCGTCGCGCTGGCCGATCCGGCGGACAACAGTCACACGATGCTGATCAAACGTGCCGATCAGCAGCTGTATCAGGCGAAAGCGGCGGGCCGTAATCAGGTGGCTTGATCAGCGAGGTGTAAGGAGTCGAGTTGTCCTCGCCGAAAAATCAAGGTTTCAAGTCATCGACAAGCTTTTTCATCACCAGATCGGAAACATGGGTGAACGCCGTGCGCAATGCCTCGGGGTCAGTCGCATATTGCTCCGGTGTATAGGCGATGGTGTTGGCGTCGTTGAACACTGAAATGGTTTCGAAGTTACGCCATACCGCAGAGCCATTGCGTTTGATGGACGCATTGGCGCCGATAACCGGGTACAGCACGGTGCTGTAGTTCTTCAGGGAAAGTCCCCACTGCATCACGAGGATTTCCACTTCGGCGTCAGCCTGCTCGCCCTCACCCACGACAGTGAAGACTCGTTCCTGCTGGATGCGTTTGACGAAACTCTGGCGGATCAACTGACTCAGGTCGATACCGTTGGCTTTCATATTGTTCTGGATCGCTCGGGAAATATCGCCAGTCAGCACATCGCCCGTTTTAGTCCCGGCCACGGAGCCTGCCCCGGTCAGTGCTGCTGTACCGGCAGAGGATGCACCGGCCACCATGCCGGTTGCTGCGCCGGCACCCGCGCCCAGGCCTGCACCCCATGCCTGAGTCATGCTGGTGTACTGGAAATTGTCGACCGCAACAAACACCGGCAACACCTTCAGGGTCTTGATCTGCTGGCGGTCTTCAGTGCTGAGGTTTTTGGTTACGCAACCAGAGAGCAATGCCAGCGCACAAACAATACCGAGAATCTTCTTCATATCAGGCAGGATCCAGAACATGGGTGACAGTCGTATCGCCCGCCACCTGCATTTCTTGAATCCGTATGAGCTGGAGAGTCAGGCTTGCGTACCTGACCCGGATCAAACGAGCGAACTCAGGTATTGGTCTTCAACTTGGTCCACAACCGCGTCGACAACCGCGCAATCGCCGCCGGGAGCTCTTCCACGGTGAACAGCCGTTGCATCCCGTCCTTGGGCGGGTAGATCGCCGGATCCTGTTTCACATCCGCATTGAGGTACTGATCCGCCGCCGCGTTGGGATTGGCGTAGTGAATGCTGTTGCTGATGTTGGCCACCACTTTGGGGTCGAGCAGGTAATTCATGTAGGCGTAGCCGTTCTTTTCGTGCGGCGCGCTTTTGGGCATGACCACCATATCGAACCACAGGGCCGTGCCTTCTTTAGGGATCGAATAGGCGATGTTGATGCCGTTCTTCGCTTCCCTCGCGCTGGCGGCTGCCTGGACGATATCACCATTGAAGCCGATCACCGCGCAGACGTTGCCGTTAGCGAGGTCGCTGATGTATTTCGAGGCGTGGAAGTACTGAATGTACGGACGAATCTTCAGCAATTGCTGCTCAGCCTGCTTGTAATCCGCCGGTTCGTGACTGTGTGCTGGCAAGTGCAGATAGTTGAGCGTGATCGGCAGAACTTGCGTCGGGTTGTCGATAAACGCCACGCCGCATTGGTTCAGCTTCTTGATGTTTTCTTCCTTGAAGAAAAAGTCCCATGACTGGGTTACATCGGTGTTGCCGAAAATCGCCTTGATCTTCTCGACGTTGTAACCGATGCCGGCGGTGCCCCACATGTAGGGGTAGCCGTACTGGTTGCCAGGATCGTTGACTTGAAGTTTTTTCAACAGCACCGGGTCGAGGTTTTTCCAGTTCGGCAGCTGCGACCGGTCAAGTTTCTGAATCGCTCCAGCCTTGATCAGGCGCGACAAAAAGTGGTTCGACGGACTGACCACGTCATAACCGGTGTTGCCGGTCATCAGCTTCGATTCCAGCACTTCGTTGCTGTCGTGAATGTCGTAGGTGGTCTTGATCCCCGTGGCCTGGGTGAAATTGGCCAGGGTGTCCGGAGCGATGTAGCTGTTCCAGTTGGAGATATTGACGGTTTCGTCGGCACAAGCGGCCGCGCTGGCCGCGAGCAGGACTGCCAGGGAAAGTGGGTGGATGCGCATGGTCTGTCACCTGTGTTGAGTGTTTTTTGTTGTTGTGCGGTAAGTGAAACTTCAGATTTCTGTTCTGGCCCGGACTGCCTCCACGCGCATGCGCAGCATGGCACCGATGTCGAAAAAAGGTCGCGATGGCAGCCAGCCGGGTTCGGCCCGTTGCATCACCGAATGCAGCAACGGTGAATCGACGCCGGACGCCAGTTCCGCCAGCAAGCGTCCCCACAGCGTGCCGCGCGCCACCCCGGAACCGTTGCAACCGGCGACGGCAAACACGCCCTCTTCCACCTTCTGAAAAAACGCCTGACCGCTGCGGGTCGCGCTCAAGTGGCCGGTCCAGGTGTATTGAATGTCTTGCTCGCCGAGGAACGGAAAGCGTCGTTGCAGCCCTCGCACATGATGTTTGCGGCGCAGCACCAGTTCGCTTTCTGACAAATCGCGCGTACGGTATTCGGCAGTGTTACGGATCATCACCCGCCGGTCCGGGGTCAGCCGCACCGTGGCGCCCAGCGGCCGGGTCGAGAGCACGCCCCACGGCTCGACGGCACCGATCGCGTGAAACTCCTGGTCGCTGAGTGGCCGGGTAAGACTGGCGCTGAGTTCCATCGGGAAGGTCGCGCTGTCATGAATGCCGACCCGGGGAATGAATGCGTTCAGGCACACCAGCACCCGCTTGGCCTCGACACTGCCACCCACCGCATTGGCCCGCAGCCGGCCGTGGCTGATGCGCTCCAGACCACAGATGTCAGCGTGCTCGTAAACGCTGATATTGCCCGGCAGCGAATTGAGCAGGCCCTTCACGTATTTGCCCGGTTGCAACAGCGCATTGCCGTTGCCGCACCAGATCCCCGCCGTGTAGTGCCGGGTGCCGAGTTTCTGCGCCAACGAATCGCCCTGGAGAAATTCTGCGCGGGCACCGAGGGCGCGCAAGGTCGCCAGTTTGGCGTCGACATGGCTGAGCTTGGCGGCGTCGCTGACCGCGAAGAAATACCCGTTGTCGCGAAAGTCGCAGTCGATGGCATGTTGCGCGATGGTCTGGCGCACGGCGTCGGCGGCAGTACGGGAAATTGCCGTGTCGATTTCAAACCCGGCAAAGCCTGGCGCGCCGAGCAATTCACCGTCGCCCGGATGTTCGTGGGCCACGACAAACCCCGAGTTGCGCGCCGAAGCGCCCTGCGCCGCACGCTGGCGGTCAACCACCACGATGCGCGCCTGCGGGTGCATCTGTGCCAGGTTGTGTGCGGCGCTGAGGCCGGTAATGCCGCCACCGATCACCAGCCAATCGGCTTTCTGCGCACCGCTCAGGCGACCGCGCTCCGGCGAGCTGCCGGCCTGGGCGATCCAGCCACATACGTTTTCCATTGCTGACCTCATTCGACTTGTCGTTGCACGGCTTGCCTTTCTTCTTTGCTCATGCGTGAATCGCATGGAGAAAACACAAAGTTCGCCGCCAGAGCTGAAATCTATAGGGTCTAGACTGGCCCAACCAACGTTATAAAATCATCGAGCCATTCTGAAAACGCATGGATAAAATCCGCCACGTGCCCTCACTGCAGGCCATGCAGACGCTGGTAGAAGTCGCCCGTTGCGCCAGCTTCACCCAGGCCGCGCAACAGCTGTGCCTGACCCAAAGCGCGGTGAGCCGGCAGATCCAGCAACTGGAAAGTCACTTCAATGTCGCGATTTTCATCAGGACCAGCCGCAGCCTGCGCCTGACCCCGGAAGGTGAACAGGTACTGGCCAGCGCCATCAGCATCTTCGGTCAATTGAAAACCCTCGAAGAGCGCCTCGCTCCGCAGCAACGCCCGTTCCGCATTCGCATGCATGTATCACTGGCGGTGCGCTGGCTGCTACCCAGACTCAGCGACTTCTACCTCAGCCACCCCGAGGTCTCACTGGCGATAGAAACCGTCGCCACCGAAGTCGTCGAGCCGGCCAGTGACAGCGATGCCTATATTCTTTATTTGCCGCAGCCAACCAGTGACGCGAATTGCCTGACACTGTTTGAGGAAACGCTGGTGCCCGTGTGCGCGCCGAGCCTGCCGCAGGCGCCTCGATCAGTGGCGCAGTTGCAGCGCTTTGCGTTGCTGCATCGTTCTGCCGATCGGCAAGCGTGGATCGAATGGCTGACGGCCAACGGCGGCGAGCCGCTGGAAAGTTACCGGCATATTCCGTTCAACCTTGATGAGTTGGCACTGGATGCGGCCGCGCGAGGTTTGGGCGTGGCGGTGACCGACATGACGCTCGCGGCAGAGTCCATCGAGCGTGGGGTGCTGGTGGTGCCGTTCGGACCACCGCTGAAGACGGGCGGAATTTACGCGTTATGCCTGCAACCGGCGGCGGCTTCGCATCCTGCGTGCGAGGTAATCATGCGGTGGTTTGCCCGCCAAATAGAGCGTCTTTTGCTTTGAGCGCTGATTGAATCGACCGGAGCCAAACCTCAATTCATAATTTCCAACTCGTCCAGATTGAATAGCAGCCCCTCTAGGGAAAAAGTCAACTTAAAAAGTGGAGGGGTAGTGCCTAATGCTTCTGCCAATCCAAGAGGATCACGCGTCTGTATTTCTACGTGATATTTTTTAATATTCGACGAAAACTTGACATCGACAACCGGGATAAAATCCCTGATAGGGCAGCGCAGACTCGCTGTTAAATTAATTTTTACCCCATGAATTACCAGGTCATTCTCTTCAAAAACTTTCTGAACCGGAATAACCTCAACACGATCGCCTTTTACGACATCTGCATCCCCCTTTCGATTAAATTCAAAACGCGCTTCATCGGACGTATTTCGAAACCCGTCAACAACAAGTTGATAAAGTAAAACCTCCAAAAAAGGAACACTTGAATATTTAAAATTTTCAGATAGCTCCGACAAGAGCGCCGCGCTGGCGAAAATTCTCTCAACATCCCCCATATCTTCTTTCAAAGACAAACTATAACCGACTCTATCGGCCAACAAATGAAACAGAACCGTCACTACTGTGCTATTGGTCTTGGCATTAAACAACATCACAGCATCTTTACGCTGAGGAAACTCGTTAATAGCGCTACAAAAAGCAAGCGCAACATTCAGAGTTTCCACCAGATCATGAGTGAGCGCATTTACCAAATTCACATACTGCCAACTGAACAGTTTCTTTGAATCACGATAGGACATGTAATCTTCGAGCAAGTCAGACAGTTTCATTTTTGTTTTTTCGACTTGAAACACATCAAGCTCCGCGCTCAATTCCTCGTTGCTCTCATTATTCTCGTCGGCAACCTCAGTTCCCTCTTCTCCCGCCCCCCCCTCATCACCTTGGTAAACATTGATATTGACATCCATGAGAAGCGGGTGCGCCAGATTCACAGCAGAATCAAGCTTGGCATTGAAAGCATCGGCCAGTGATCCAACCATCGATATGACTTGCTGGCTTTCCAGATAGCGCATTTCAGTTTTGTGATTTCTATTATTTTCTCGAATCGAGTAGTAAATAAACAAGATCGACACCAATGTGAACATAGGCGAAAGAATACCACCTAAGTAGGAACCAAAAGCACTCCAATCAGCATTCTGTGATGATACTTGGCTGAAACCAAACTTGTACCACATAAAATACACATAAGCGCCCACAGGCACCACGCATAGCAAACTAACAACAAAAAATGCACCACCAAGTTTAATTTTCATAAACCAATTATCCCTTTTTCTCTTTTAATCCATATGAGCAGCGCTATTTTTTATACAACTTTGTTCATTTTTCAGGAATTTGCGCACTCAAGTACGCTAACAAATTATCGATCTTCTCCTCATCACTCAGCCCCCAGAAAATCATCCGCGTGCCCGGCACCACGCCCTTTGGATCTTTCAGATACGCGGTCAGCGTTTCGCGGTCCCAGGTCTTGCCCGAGTTTTTCATCGCCTCGGAATACACGTAGTTGGCCGAGGTCCCGGCCGGTCGGCCAATGATGCCGTTGAGTTGCGGGCCGAAGCCGGGGCGCGCGTCCGGGCCAACCTGATGGCAGCCGCCGCACAGACGTGGAAAGATCTTCTCGCCGGCTGCCGGATCGCCTGCGGCGCGGGCGGTTGAGCTGAACAGCACGGCGGTTGCGGCCAGGGCAAGAAGAAATGAAGCGGTGTTTTTCATCAGTCGATCCAGAACGGTGTGATGCAGTCGAGGCAAGGCTAACATTTTGTGGCGAGGGAACTTGCTCCCGCTGGGTTGCGTAGCGACCCCAATATGGGCCTGCCCTGCAGGCCAGCGGGAGCAAGCTCCCTCGCCACAGGTGTATTTCACAGTCAGTATTTTTACAGATAAGCGCCGATGACCTTTCTGACGGTGATCAATGCCTGGCGCAAGACGTCCATCGGCACCGACCCCAACGCTAGCCGAATCGCATGCGGCACATGCGCCGACACCGCGAACGGCTCGGCAGTCGTCACCGAAATCTGCTCGCGCATCAACTCCACGACAATCTGATCGGCGCGCACATCTTCTGGCAGCGGCAGCCACAAGAAGTATGAAGCTGGATGTCCGATGCACGTCAGCCCTTGCAACAAATCGGCGGCGAGTATTTGCCGGGCCTTGGCGTCGTCGAGCTTTTGTTGTTCCAGCAGGGTGACGGTGCCGTCATCGAGCCAACTGCAAACCATCGCGGTCATCACCCCGGGAGTGTTCCAGGTGGTGGCGCGAATGATCCGCTCCAGCGCCGGCACCGTGTGCAGCGGCGCGGCAATGAAGCCGACGCGCAGGCCGGTGGCGATATTCTTCGACAGTCCCGACACGTACACCGTGCGTTCCGGTGCCAGATCGACCAGGGTGCGCGGTGGGTTTTCCACCAGAAAAGCGTAGGCCGCGTCTTCGATGATCGTCAGATCATGGCGGCGGGCGAGCGCGACCAATTGCTCGCGCTGTTCGATCGGCGTCACCCAACCCAAGGGATTGTGCAGGGTCGGCATGCTGTAAATCGCCCGCACCGAACGGCTGCGACAGAGCTTGTCGAGCGCCGCCAGATCCGGCCCGTGATCACCGGGCGGAATCGCCACCACTTCCAGATGCAGCGCTTCGGCCAGCACCTTGAAGCCGGAATAGGTCAGCGCATCCGCCGCAATCACATCACCGGGTTTGAGCAAGGCCATCAGTGTCACGGCCAACCCTTGCTGGGCGCCGTTGACGATCAGCACTTGCCCGGCCTCGACCTGCACTGCGCGATGCTGCAAATACCGCGCAATCGAGGCGCGCTCATGCTGGCGTCCGGCATGGGGTTGATAACGCAGCAAGGCTTCCAGATCACCGGACAGCGCCAGTTGGCGTAACGCCGTGCGCAACAGATCGGCCTGGCCGGGCAGCGACGGATAGTTGAAATTCAAGTCGATCATGCCGACTGCCACGTCTTTCTGATCGATGCCCTGCCCCGGCGACAACGAGGTTTCGCGCACGAACGTCCCGCGCCCGGTTTCGCCGCTGCCCAGTCCCATCGCCTCAAGCTCGGCGTACACCCGCGACGCCGTGACCAGCGCCAACCCCGCACTCGCTGCCAGTTCCCGGTGGGTGGGCAGTCGGGTTCCGGGCGCCAGACGCCCCGCGCGAATGTCTGCGGCGTAGGCGTCAACGAGCGTCTTGTAGCGCGAACGCGGCATGCTGGATGTATCCATGACAATTATTTGATTGTGCTGATTCTCAGCCTCAGCATGGCTCGAAAGCAACCCACCTTTGAGCGTGACCTTGTATGGAACGGACTTCGAACCTGGTTAATCCCGCCCTGGAAAAAACCAGCGGCTGGATCAATGGCTTTATCGGCGTGCTGATCTTCAGCGGATCGCTACCCGCCACGCGTCTGGCGGTGCTGGAATTCGATCCGGTGTTCCTCACCGTCGCGCGCGCAGCCATTGCCGGCGTGTTGGCGCTCATTCTGTTGAGGCTGTTTCACGAACGACGCCCGACACGCGATCAGGGGTGGTCGTTATTGATTGTGGCCTTGGGCGTGGTGCTGGGGTTTCCACTGCTGACGGCATTGGCGCTGCAACATGTGACGTCGGCGCATTCGATCGTGTTTGTAGGATTGCTGCCACTGGCGACGGCGATTTTTGCCGTGCTACGTGGCGGCGAGCACCCGCGACCGGTGTTCTGGGTGTTTTCGATTCTCGGCAGCGCGTTGGTCGTGGGCTTCGCCCTGTCACAGGGGCTGACTGCCTCGCCCACCGGTGATCTGCTGATGCTCGCGGCGATTCTGGCCTGCGGTCTGGGTTATGCCGAAGGCGCGAAACTGTCGCGCGTCCTCGGCGGCTGGCAGGTTATCTGCTGGGCGCTGGTGTTGTCGCTGCCAGTGATGACGGTGCTCAGCCTGTGGCTGGCGCCCGTCTCGTTCAACCACATCAGCCTGTCGGCCTGGCTGTGCCTGGCCTATGTGGCGCTGTTCAGCATGCTGATCGGCTTTGTGTTCTGGTATCGCGGCCTGGCTCAGGGCGGAATCGCGGCAGTGGGTCAGTTGCAATTGCTGCAGCCGTTTTTCGGTCTGGCGCTGGCGGCGACGTTACTGCATGAACAGGTCAGCGTGGGGATGCTGGCGGTGACGCTGGGCGTCATCCTCTGCGTAGCCGGCGCAAAGAAATTCGCCAGATAACCCCACCGCCCCTGTAGGAGCTGCCGCAGGCTGCGATCTTTTGATGTTGATCTTTTGAAAAACAAGATCAAAAGATCGCAGCCTGCGGCAGCTCCTACAGGGGGGATCAGTGCTGTTCGACGCCAGCGCGCTTGAGCAGTTTCTTGCAGCGCTCGGACAGATGAAACACCTGCAACTCCTTCCCGGCCTTGGCGTAACGCTCGCGCAAGGTCTTCAGTGCGGCAATCGCCGAATAGTCAACGAAGCTCAAATGCCGGCAATCCAGCGTCACCCGGGCCGGGTCATTGGCCGGGTCGAACTGGTTGAGAAACGGCGTGGTCGAGGCGAAAAACAGTGTGCCGTGCAGGCGATAAAGTTTGCTGCCGTCGACTTCCAGATGTTCATCGGCGTACAGCTCGCGGGCCTGCTGCCAGGCGAAATTCAGCGCGGCGATGATGATTCCGCAGAGGACGGCAGTGGCCAGGTCGGTGAACACGGTGATGCTGGTCACGGCGATGATCACCAGCACATCGTTGAGCGGCACTTTGTTCAACACCCGCAACGAGGCCCAGGCGAAAGTCTGCTGTGACACCACGAACATCACGCCCACCAGCGCCGCCAGCGGAATACGCTCGATCAGCGGCGACAGAAACAGGATGAACAGCAGAATCAACACACCCGCGACCACCCCGGACAAACGCCCACGGCCGCCGGAGCTGAGGTTGATCACGGTCTGGCCGATCATTGCGCAACCGCCCATGCCACCGAACGCGCCGGAGACCACGTTCGCCGCGCCCAGCGCCACGCATTCGCGATCCGGATAGCCGCGGGTTTCGGTGATTTCGTCGGTGAGGTTGAGGGTCAGCAGGGTTTCCAGCAGACCGACCAGCGCCATCAGAATCGCGTACGGAGCGATGATGCGCAGGGTCTCCAGGCTCCACGGGATATCCGGCAAGGCAAAAGTCGGCAGGCCGCCGGCGATGTGCGCCATGTCGCCGAGGGTGCGCGTCGGCAGGCCGAACAGGTAGACCAGCAGGCCCACACCGAGGATCGCCACCAATGCCGGCGGCACCGCGCGGGTCAGGCGCGGCAGTATGTAGACGATGGCCATGGTCAGCAGCACCAGCCCGGTCATCAGGTACAGCGGCGTGCCGCTGAGCCAGTGTTCACCGCTCTTGAAATGCTCCAGTTGCGCCAGCGCAATGATGATCGCCAGACCGTTGACGAAGCCGAGCATCACCGGATGCGGCACCATGCGCACCAGTTTGCCCAGGCGCAACAAGCCGAACGCCATCATGATCAGGCCACCGAGCAACACGGTCGCCAGCAGGTATTGCACGCCGTGCTGCACCACCAGCGCGACGATCACCACCGCCATCGAACCCGCCGCACCGGAGACCATTCCCGGCCGGCCGCCGAACAATGCGGTCAACGTGCAAATGAAAAAGGCGCCGTACAGGCCCATCAGTGGATTGAGATGCGCCACCAGCGCGAACGCAATGCATTCGGGCAACAAGGCAAACGAGGTGGTGAGTCCGGCCAGGACATCGGCGCGCAGACGTTGTGGTTTCATGGCTTACCTGACTGACGGCCGACGAGCGCGGCCGCTGATGTTCACGAAAATGAGGGGTGCGGATGTTACGGAATAGTTCGGAATCGGGCCAGCGATCGCTGACACCGTTAGCCGTGCGATTTATCCTGACGCGCTTGTGCCTCCTCCGAGTATGACCATGACTGCATGGCTGACCGCCCGCGACGTTTGCCAGCGCTTGCGCGAGGCTGCGCTGGGTGTGCTGATGTTCAACAGATCCGAGAGACCCGGCGATGCCGGACTGGTTGCGGTCGATATCGAAGGCTGGCAGTTGCTGCTGGACTTTGAAGGCGGACGCTTGCACCACTGTGAACAGGCCCGCGCCCCGGATGGCCGCGAGGGGACATTGGCAACGTGGCAGCGTTACGGCACCAATCCAGTCGACCTGCTGAGTACCTGGGAGCTGGCGCAGATCGAGCGGTTGCTGGCGCGACAGTGTTGAACTCGATCAACCCTGACGCAGATCGAGCATATAAGTGTAATAGCCGGTATCACGCACATAACCCAGCGACTCGCACAAACCCTGCGCCATCAAGTTGTCGGTGGCGGTTTCCAGCACCAGACCTTTGGCGCCAGTCTGCAAGGCAAAGTCGCGGGCCGTGTTCATCAGCAATCGCCCGACACCGTGACCACGCGCTGCGGGCGTGGTGAACAAATCACTGAGCAGCCAGGTGCGGTGAGCGTCGATCGAGGAAAACGTCGGGTATAACTGCACCAAGCCGAGCGCATCGCCCTGTTCATCCTGCGCGAGGAAAATCGCCGATTCTTCGCCAGCCATCCGCTCAGTGATGAAGGCGCGCGATTGCGTCAGGTTCGAAGGTTGCTGATAAAAGCCACGATAGGCGTCGAACAGTTTTGCCACAGCCTCCAAATGAGTCGCCGTAGCGCGCAGTGCGTTGATGGCCATGTTCCCTCCCCCGACTTTTTGATGATCGAATCAGCATAGCGCTCTCGAACGAGTGAGCTGGCCTCATCGCTATATAGTTTTGTATATTACGAAGCCAAATTTGCCAGTATTCGTCCATGCCATTCATTCACACCGCATTCCCATGAGCGCCATCCGCGTACGCAACGAGCAACTGATCCTCGCCGCCGCCAGCGAAGAATTTGCCGCCAACGGTTTCGACGCCACTCAGACCCGCGACATCGCCGCCCGTGCCGGCGTGCCCAAGGCCAACCTGTATTACTACTTCCAGACCAAAGAAAACCTGTACTCGAAAGTCCTCCTGGGATTTGTCGAACCGCTGCTGGAAGCCTCGGCAGCGTTGCGCGAAAGCGATGACCCGCTGATCGGCCTGCGCGCCTACATCGCCGCACGCATCCGCATCGCTCGCGAACACCCGGCCATCGCCAAGGTCTTCAGCGGCGAACTGCTACTCGGCGGTCGCCAACTGCCAGACGAGTGCCGCGACCTGCTGCACGCCGAAGCCCGGCGCAACGTCGACTGCCTGCGCAGCTGGATCGAACGCGGCCTGCTGGCCCCGGTGGACCCGGAACACCTGATGCTGTTCATCTGGTCGGCGACCCGCACCTACACCAACATTGGCTGGCAAATGGGCTGCATCACCGGGCGCGCAGTGCCGCAGGATGAGGATTATCGGACGGCGGCGGAGACGATTACGCGGTTGGTGCTGGAGGGGGTGGTGTCGGAACCGGTCGCGAGTGCGCGTGGCTGGTTGTTTGCGACTTGAATGCAGCGGGGCTGTTGGTCAGCCCCGTCGACATTTCGCCAAAACCTCGCCGCCGAGAATCAGGGCATGAAATCCAGCGGCAACGTCTCACCGTTCTCTATTCGCTGGTGCCAGGCAAGCAATGCTTCGGGCACACGTTTTTTCCATTGCGGCGCGTTGGTGTAATAGCGGGCACGCAAATTACGCTGCTCATCGAACACCAATAAAACCAGCCATACCCGAGCGTCCGGCGCGCGCATCAGAATGCCTGCATTGGTGTTGGCCAGCCCACGCAACCAGAACTCATCGACCTGAGCATCCGGCACATCGCGGGAAGCATCAGCCGTCACCATCGTTCCACTGTTTTGCAACAACGTCTGATAATCGCCTTTGAGCAGAGTGTGTAATAGCTCGTTTTCCTGCTCAGTCCGCGCCACCCCCAGACTCAGCAAGTCGTAATCAATCGCCAATGGCTGTTCCGATGCCACGTAGCGACCGCCGTAGTAAACCCCCATTCCACCGCCGCAGGTAGGGTCTGCACCATCCTGGTCAATGTCCAACAGACCGTTGAATGCGCTGAACTTCAACGAACAGTCATCTTGGGCATAGTGTGCTTCGCTGCCCACAATGTTCGCGACGCCATCCATATCGCCGGAGTTGGCGCCAGCCACGCCTGAAATATCAAAGGCGATATGAGTGGCATCGATACGCTTGGTTTTAACCTCGACCGACGATGATACGCCCCATGGAATGAGTTGCCAGGTCGCATCCCAATTGAAGGGTTTGGCCATGAATTCCAGTGCTTTGAGGCGCATCAGGTATTCCCGGCGCAAACAGGCCACATCCGCAGCACATTGATTGCGTTGCTTTAGCCAGCCTCGCTGATCGGCCTTCAAGGCTTTCGAATCCGCAACTTTCGGCAACGTGACACGCCACAGAGAGCTCAGTTTTTCATCAAGGTTGGAGAGGTAGGGATCAGAACAAATGGTTTTTTCAGCCGGGCTGGTGGCGCCGGTGCAATCGAAACTGGTGGCATGCGCGGTAGTGGAAAATACCAGGGATGTCAGCAGCAAGGCGTGGCGGGGTTTGAAAGACAACATCGACAGATTCCATTCTTCGGGGCGCGGGATTATGCCAGTGAAGTGTGGTCAGTACTGCCGTCTTCGCGAGCACGCCCGCTCCCACAGGGATTTTTTGCTGTACATGGAATCTGTGAACACCATCAATCATTGTAGGAGCCAGCCTGCTGGCGATTGGGTGGGTACAGCTTGCATCTTCATTAACAGATCCACCGCCATCGCTGGCAAGCCAGCTCCCGCAATGATCTGTGTTGTTCAAAAACTTTGTGATCCATGCCAAACCCTTTGGGAGCTGGCTTGCCAGCGATGAGGCCAGTAAGAACAACAGAGGTATTTTCGGGCTTCAGAAAATGACCTCGATTGCGGGTTTGACGTCAATGCGTCCGGTGGCCCCCGTCAGGTGCGCCAGATCCTTGTTGTGTTCGGCGATGATGTCTTCGGCGCTCATGTTGCCGTTGTCGAGAGTGGAATGAGCGTCTGCCACGAGGACGACGTCGTAACCCAACTGATGGGCCTGGCGCACGGTGGCGTTGACGCAATAGTCGGTTTGCAGGCCGCAGATGATCAGGCGCTCGAAGTCTTCGCCGGGCAGCAGTTTGCTCAAGTCGGTCTGGTAGAACGAATCCGGGGTGGTTTTGCGGATGCGCAGGTCTTGATCTGTCGTCAGCAGGCCATCGGCGAGTTGCCAGCCTTCGGCACCATGGGCCAGCGGGCTGTCCTTTTCTTCATGCTGCACCAGCACCACCGGCACGCTAGCCTTGCGCGCGCGAGTGCTGAGCTGGTTGATGGTGGCGATGACGCGGCGAATGTCGAAGCACTGATATTGGCCCGAGCAGAGAGCCTGTTGGACGTCGATGATCAGCAATGCGCTAGACATGATGGGCCTTCCTTGATCGAACGTTGAAACCGGGGCGGAGCAGCACCCGCCCCCTTTTTACCCCTGTCAGTAGCCTAGTGACAATCCGGTATTGCATCGTGGATCGTTGGCCCCGTAGAAGCGGTTTTTGCCCACTGGCTTACCGCCCAGCGACGGCGCGCCGACCAGGATCGCGGCGATGTGGTTGGCGTCCTGCGGCCCGGCGAACTTGTGGCCCCAGCTCTCAAGGAGCTTCTTCGTATCCGGGTTGGCCGCGAAGTCTTCGAGGTTGGTTTCCTCAGGCATCCATTGCTGGTGGAAACGTGGCGCGTCCACCGCTTCCTGCAGGCCCATGCCATAGTCGATGACGTTGAGCATGGTCAGCAAGGTCGCCGTAATGATGCGGCTGCCACCCGGCGTACCGACCACCATCACCACTTTGCCGTCCTTGGTGACGATGGTCGGGCTCATCGACGACAGCGGAGTTTTGCCCGGAGCGATGGCATTGGCCTCGCCCTGCACCAGACCGTACATGTTCGGCACGCCGACCTTGGAGGTGAAGTCGTCCATTTCGTCGTTGAGGATCACCCCGGTCTTGCTCGCCATCACCCCGGCGCCGAACCAGTCGTTGAGGGTGTAGGTGACCGACACCGCGTTGCCCCACTTGTCGACGATCGAATAGTGCGTGGTGTTGTTGCCTTCATGGGGCGCGACGCCGGGTTTCAGTTCGGCGGAGATCCCGGCCTTCTGCGGCTGGATCGCGTTGCGCAGCTTGGTCGCGTAGTTCTTGTCCAGCAGATGCTCGATCGGATTCTTCACAAAATCCGGGTCGCCCAGATAGCTGTTGCGGTCCACGTAAGCGTGGCGCATCGCTTCGATCTGGTAGTGCATGCCCTGGGCCGAATGGAAGCCCAGGTCCTTCATCGGATAGCCTTCGAGAATGTTCATGATCTCGCAGATCACCACCCCGCCGGAGCTTGGCGGTGGCGCCGACACCACGTGGTAGCCACGGTAATCGCACTCCACCGGGGCCAGTTCGCGGGTCTTGTATTTGTCCAGGTCGGCCTGGGTGATGATGCCCTTGTTGGCCTGACTGGAGGTGACAATGGCGTCGGCCACCCAGCCCTTATAGAAACCGTCAGCGCCTTTTTCCGAGATGGTGCGCAGGGTTTTCGCCAGATCCTTCTGCACCAGTTTCTGCCCGACCTGCATTGGCTCGCCGTTGTGCAGGAAGATCGAGCCGGAATCACGCATGTCCTTCTTGAATACATCGGTGGCGTAGTCCAGCAAATCGACGTCGCCCTGCTCCAGTTCGAAACCGTCTTCCGCCAGTTTGATCGCCGGGGCGATCATGTCCTTGCGCGGCTTGGTCCCGTACTTGCTCAGCGCCAGCTCCATGCCCGACACGGTGCCGGGCACCGCCACGGCGAGGTGACCGCGGGTGCTCAGGTCCGGGACGACGTTGCCGTCCTTGTCCAGGTACATGTTGGCGGTCGCCGCCAGCGGGGCTTTTTCGCGGAAGTCGAGGAAGGTCTTGCGCCCGTCCGCCAGTTGAATGGTCATGAAACCGCCACCGCCGAGGTTACCTGCCGCGGGATACACCACCGCCAGCGCATAGCCCACAGCGACTGCCGCATCCACCGCGTTACCGCCACTTTTCAACACCTCGACGCCGACATGGGAGGCCAGGTGTTGGGCAGTGACCACCATGCCGTTCTCGGCGGCAACCGGGGCCACGGAAGCGGCGTGGGCCATCAGGCAGCTCAGTGCCAGTGAAGTCGCGATCAGCGTTTTGGCCAAAGGTTCGTACTTCATGAGTCGATCTCTTTTTTGTTTTTGGGTTCTGTGCAGAGCAGAAGGGAACGCTGCAAAAGCACCAAGCAGTATGGTCGCTATTGCGATTTGCGCCTCCCCGATCAGCCAGTATGCTGGACGCCTTCGTCACGCTGATCCGGAGTTCTGCCCATGCCTTACACGTTCATCACCCTGCCCTCACCGGTCGGCGAACTGAAGCTGGTTGCGAACGGCGCACGACTGGCAGCCATCCTCTGGGAAAACGACAAACCGGGCCGGGTGCGCCTTGCTCCGATGAGCGCAGCACCGGACCATCCGCTGCTGCAACGAACCGCACAGCAGCTTGAAGAATACTTTGCCGGCAAGCGTAATCGCTTCGACCTGGCGCTGGATTTTGTCGGCACCGATTTTCAGAAAAAGGTCTGGGCAGCGTTGCTGACCATTCCGTTTGGCGAAACCCGCACTTACAGCCAGATCGCCGAGCAGATCGGTCACCCGACAGCCGTGCGTGCGGTCGGAGCGGCGAATGGGCGCAATCCGATTTCGATTGTGGCGCCGTGCCATCGGGTGATTGGCGCGTCGGGGAAGTTGACCGGATTTGCGGGTGGGCTTGAGGCCAAAGAGCGGTTGCTGGTGCTGGAGGGTGGTAACTGGTCGGCGGTGGGCAGAACTGGGGATTTGTTTTAGCAGATCAAAAGATCGCAGCCTGCGGCAGCTCCTACACAGGTGGAGCAATGTAGGAGCTGCCGCAGGCTGCGATCTTTGCTTTCTCAGGCAAATAGGTTATTCATCGCCGCATACTGCAACAGCATGATGGTCTTGGCATCGCAGATCTCGCCACGCTGGAATGCAGCCAGTGCTTCATCGAAGCCCCATTCGAGCACTTCCAGTTCTTCGGTTTCTTCTTCCAGGCCGCCGCCCTCACTGACCTTCGATTTCGCGTCGTACTCGGCAATGAAAAAGTGCAGTTTCTCGGTCACCGAACCGGGGCTCATGTAAGCCTCGAACACCTTCTTCACGTCGTGAACGCGGTAACCGGTCTCCTCTTCGGCTTCGTCACGGATCCGCTGCTCCGGTGCCGCACCTTCCAGCAGACCTGCCGCCACTTCGATCAACAAGCCGTCGTGGCCGTTGACGAATACCGGCAAACGGAATTGGCGCGTCAGCACCACGGTGCGCTGTTCACGGTTGAACAACAGGATCGCCGCACCATTGCCCCGGTCGTAGACCTCGCGCGTCTGCCGCTGCCAGTCGCCGTTGTTGCGCAGGTAGTCAAAGGTAATCTTCTTCAACAGGTACCAGTCGTGGGACAACACCTGAGTGTCGACGATGTTGACCCGCTCGGCTGTCTTGATCATGACGCCTGATCCTTTGTCATCGGAAAACGCCCATAGTCGATTAATCGCGCCCACAAAAAAAGCCCGGCAGCGCTACCGGGCTTCTTTACTTGCGATTAACGGGCGATGCGCGACAACGCATCATCCGTTTCCTGCGCCGCTGTTCGAGCGCTGTGAATCAGCGGTCCATAACGCCGGCTGAACTCCCAGTTGTACGGCAGGCGATCCTTGCTGACGCCGTTGTCCCAGTTCACCGACCAGGTCATCAGGCCCTTGATCGGCAGCCCCTTGATCGCCAGACGCTTGAGCGCATTGCCCACGGCGGTGCTGTCGATCACATAACCGGTGGCAGCGGCATCGACGTTGGCTGGCAGCCCGATGACGAATTTGTCCGCCGGGATTCGGGTGAAGCCCCGGGTACCGGTCACCAGACTTTCGGTCAGGTAATAGAGGAAATCCTCTTTCAGCGCGTCGTTGTTCTGCGCGATCCACGCGCCATTGCCATTATTGGCTTCCGGCACCCAGACCCCGTCGCCGCCCTGGTTGTAGAACTGCGGTGCGATGAAGTCGTAGTAGCCTTCCAGCGCCTGCAGGTAACCGACGTATTTGCCGTTGGTGGTCAGGTACGGAAACTCCGGGGCCATGCTGATGATGAAATGCTTGCCCTGGCCTGCGTAGTGATCCTTGACCAGCTTCAGCGCGGCCGGTAACACGGTCTTGTTGGCAGCGAAATCAATCGCGCTCTGTTCAAGATCGATGTCCAGCCCGTCAAAGCCATAGGTTTCCACCAGACGGATGATTTCATTGGCTAGCGGCTGTTCCTGACCGGCACGCAATTCGATGTGCGCATCGGCGCCGCCCAGGGAGATCAGTACCGCCCGCCCCTGGCTGTTGAGCACGCCGACCTGGCGCCGGAACTCGGCATCGGAGACGTTGTACGGTTTGAAGGTCGGAATCCCGCTGCCCTTCATGAACGCCACCGCAACCACGTTGTACTCCTTGGGCACCGCCTCCAGCGCGATCTCGGCAAAGCGGCCCTGACGGTAGCCGTCACTCGGGCCGGCCGGCCAGTTGTGCCAGAAACCCATGAGAATTTTCTTGCCGGCGATGCCTGGCATCAGTGAAGCCGCGTCAGCGGCCTGACTGTGCATTAACGAAAAGTCGATATTTGACATGTTCTAATCCTTCAGAACCTGTGGGTTGAGCATTACGCCGTTATTTGAAGTCGACGTCGAACGCCTGATAGAACGCGTTACCGGTGTTGGCGACGATCCACATCAACACGATGACGTGACGACCCTTTTTGCTGGCCGGCAACTTCACCGAATGATTGACCTTGGCCTTCAATTCCCCCGGATAGCTGTAATACGGGACTTGAGTGTAGAAGTCTTCAGCGAAAGGCTGCGCTTCAAGCTGTGCACGGGAAATACGCTGTTTCGGATCCCAGCCATCCTTGGTGATCAGCCAGCGATAACCACGGGTGGTGTGTGGCGCGGTGTATTCCCACTTCACTTCCAGCGTCTGGCCCGGGGTGACGCTGAGCAGCGGCCAGTTGAACGGACGGTTGAGCTTTTTGCTCATTTCCTCGTCGGTGAAGTTCACACAGTCACGGGCATCGGTCTTGCCACCGCTGAGAATGTAACCGTCGGCGGGTGGTGTGACGCTGTCGCTGTCACTGCCATAGGGCGCAGGAAAAGGTCCTGCCGTCAGCGCCGGGAAATTCTTGCCCCCTTCCATTTCGTTGACCTGCCAGGCACCGAGCAATCCTTGCTCGATGGCGACCGCACCGCGGCTGGCTGGAGAGGTGACGCGACCATGTCGCAGCTGAGTTTGAGCTTGTGGTTGATTCATGTTTTTCACTCCGTTGATTTAAGAACTCTCCTGTCCGAGGAGAGGCCTTCAAGCTAACGGAGGTGGTTTTTTTGTCCATCGGCGGTTTTGTCGCAGGCAATCGGCGTATTGAGTGGAAAACCCGGTAAATACTGGATGAATATACAGTCAATTGCGACAACGCCCACCTGACGCATGGCTAAAGGCCTACACGCCGACACAGCAAAAACCCGCATTCATCACTCACTCCAGTTGTGCCTGATACTCCTTCTCGTATCGCCCGGCGAGCTTTTCCTTTTGCTTGTCGTCGAGCAACTTGCCGGCCATCTGGAAGAATTTCTGCTCCTCCTCCTTGAGATGGTGATGAACCTTGTCGGAAAGTTTTTTTGCGGTGGCCAGCCACGCCGGGCTGGACATCTCGGTCTCATCCAGTTCTTCCATCATCTCGTCCATTTCATGGTGTTCCGAGATCGCGTGACGACTGAGATCGACGCCGTTGTCGAACTCCATCAGCGGGATGTAGAAGTGGCGCTCTTCGGCGGTCTCATGCGCCTGCAGTTCGGCCTTGAGCTGTTTGTAGGCTTCGACCCGCTCCGGGGTGTCGCCGCTGGTTTCGACCAGAGCTTTGGCGTAATTGCGCTGGCGGTCGTGGCTTTCGCGAAGGGCTTCGAAAATATTCATGGGGGATCCTCATCAACCGCGTTCGGAATGACGCTGTAAAAGCTAGACCCCGACGCGACAGCGGCGGTTCCAAAGGGATGAGCACGGACTTGGAAAGCGCCCGCCGGGCAGGATAGGCTGCGCGTTCACCTCACAAGGAAGTTGCGTATGACGTTGCGAATCGAGCTGTCACAGAACCCCACGGAAGAACAGCGCAAGGCTATCCTCGAACCGTTGATTGCGTACAACGACGCCCAGACCGGGGGCTCCACGTCGGAACCGTTCGCCCTGCTGGTGCGCGATGAACACGACGCGATACTCGGCGGCTTGTATGGCCGGGTGATTTTCCAGTGGATGTACATCGAGTTGCTTTGCGTCCCGGAACAGGGTCGCGGACAGCGCATCGGCTCGGAACTGATGGCCATGGCGGAAAATCTGGCCAAGGAAAAGAACTGCCTGGGCATCTGGCTGGACACCTTCGATTTTCAGGCGCCGGCGTTCTACAAGAAGCTGGGATTCAGCCAGTTTGGCGAGATCGTCGACTATCCGCCGGGGCATAGCAGGCACTATTTCCAGAAGCGCCTGAAGGGTTGAATCTCAAGAGCCCTTCGCGAGCAGGCTCGCTCCCACAATGGAATGCATTTCAAACAGTGGGAGCAAGCCTGCAGCCGCTCAGCGCAATATCAAAGACAGGTCGCCAACCCCGCCAAACGCCGCTTGGCGACAAAATCATCCTTCTGCACGTAGTAATTGAGCACCGTCCCCGACGCATCGCTGGTCACGTCGACAAACGATTCCGCCGAACGGGTATACACCGTCGAGCCGCCCTTCTTGCCCGGTTGCAGATACGCGCCGGCGTCCACGCCAAACACTGCCTCGTCCTGCCAGGCGAATTGCACGCACTGGGCCACGACTTTCTCTGGCTTGTCCGAGGTCAAAACCTTGTAAGGGGCTTTGGTGCGAGAATCGTCCATCACCGAACCCGCGCAGCCCGCCAGCACGGTCGCGGCCAGCGCTACCATCAGAATTCGCATTGCATTCGCTCATTCAGAAAAAAGCGGACTGTATCATCGCAACAGGCAAAATCGTTCTGCTTTACTGCATTTATAGCGCGACACACGCCGGCCGCTCCGGCACCCTAGGGTCATCAGCCTGACAAGGAATACACATGGCGCCCACCGACCAGCGACATGAACAAGCCCTGAAACTGTTTCTCGACGCGCGCCCCGAATTGCGCGAAACCCTCGATCACCTCAACCCGCTGTTGGCCCAGGCCAAGGGCGAAACCCCGGCGCAGTATCGTGAGGAGCGCCTGCACGAAGCCTTCGAGGCTGAGGCGGAGAATCAAGGCCTGTTCGCTTGGGAACTGACCTTGCAGCTCACGGCGCAAACGCCCGAGGAGTACGAGGCTCAGCGCATGGAGGTGCACCGTGAAGTGGCGGAAATGGCCCACATGAGCTGGGCCGATTACTGCGATCTGTACGAGTTGAAACCTTAACCGCTGCTCAAGGATATCGTCACCGATGCTACCCTCCACTTCGACTCATCGCGCCACGTCCGGGCATTTGCATCGGCAGAAATGGCGTGGCCGCATTGGTCTGGCGCTGGTGGCCTGCCTGTCGGTGCTGGCGGGTATGACCGACGCCATCGGCTTCATGGCCAGCGGCGATTTCGTTTCCTTCATGAGCGGCAACACCACGCGGCTGGCGGTGGCGATCAGTGACGGTGACCTCGGACTGACGCTGCGCCTGGTCATTCTCGTCGTCACGTTCGTGATCGGTAACGCCTTGGGGATTGTCATCGGTCGCCTCGGTGGTCGGCGCACACTGCCCTTGTTGCTGTGTATCGCCACCCTGCTGTGCTTCGCGGCAGCGTGGCCGTATGACACGCAACTGCCGGCGCTGCTGGCGGCGATCATCGCGATGGGCATGCTTAATGCGGCGGTCGAGGAAGTGAACGGGCTGCCGGTCGGCCTGACCTACGTGACCGGCGCGCTATCGCGGTTCGGCCGTGGACTCGGCCGCTGGATGCTCGGCGAACGCCGTAACGGCTGGCGGGTGCAACTGGTGCCATGGAGCGGGATGTTCATCGGCGCGATTCTCGGCGCGGTGCTGGAACAGCATTTCGGGCTTCGGGCGCTGTTCGCCAGCGGCTTGCTGGCGGCGGCGCTCGGCGTGCTGTCGCTGAGCATTCCGCGGCGTTGGCAACTGGGCTATATGCCGCGCTGATCGAGGCCTCACTCCCCCCCTGTAGGAGCTGTCGAGTGAAACGAGGCTGCGATCTCTTGATCTTGCTTGTAAAGATCAAGAGATCGCAGCGTGCCGCAGCTCCTACATGGATTCGCACTATGACCGATAGCAGCAGGCGGACAGTTATTCCCGCGCAATCGGTGTGTGCAACTTGGGTTTCGCGGCTGCCTTCATAAAGCTTTATCATGGCCGCAGTTTTGCTGATCGAGTCCGTCATGAAGTTCGCCATTGCGCTGTTTTCCGCCGCCCATGCGCCCTCCTCGCGCCGTGCCCTGCTGTTTGCTCAGGCGGCGCTGGCCGGCGGGCATGAGATTGTCCGGCTGTTTTTTTATCAGGACGGCGTCTACAACGCCTCCGATGCGGTGGTCACCCCGCAGGACGAACTGGACCTGCCCAAACAGTGGCGTGCTTTCATCACCGAGCAACAACTGGACGGCGTGGTATGCATCGCCGCCGCCCTGCGTCGTGGCGTACTGAATGACGAAGAGGCCAGGCGTTATCAGCGTGATGCCGTTGCGGTCAGCGCACCGTGGGAGTTGTCCGGCCTCGGCCAGTTGCACGATGCGGTGCAGGACGCCGATCGACTGATCTGTTTCGGAGGTGCGTGAGATGGCCAAATCCCTGTTGATCATCAGCCGCCAGTCGCCATGGTCCGGCCCCGGCGCCCGCGAGGCGCTGGACATCGTGCTGGCCGGCGGCGCCTTCGATCTGCCGATCGGCCTGCTGTTTCTCGATGACGGCGTACTGCAACTGGCCGCCGGACAGAACGCCAAGGCCTTGCAACAGAAAGACCTCAGCGCCAACCTGCAGGCGCTGCCGATGTTCGGCGTTGAGGAACTGTTCTACTGCACCGACAGCGCCAGCGCCCGTGGCCTGAGCACGCTGTCGCTGGACGAAGCGCAGCCGCTCGGCGCCAGCGAAATCACCGCCCTTATTGACCGTTACGACCAGGTGATCACCCTCTGATGTCGACTTTGCATGTGTTGTCTCATTCCCCGTTCGGCGACGAACGCCTGAACAGTTGCCTGCGCGTGATCGGCGCTGCCGACGCCTTGCTGTTGTCCGGTGACGCGGTGTATGCCCTGCAACCCGGCACCGCGCCATTCGCCACGCTGAGCGAGCGCCGGGTCAAGCTGTTCGCCCTCGCCGAAGACCTGCAGGCCCGCGCCATCGTTGCTCCCGACTGGGCAGAGGCCATCGATTACCCGGCATTCGTCGAACTGTCGATCCGCCACGACAAGGTCAACAGCTGGCTATGAACTCGATGACTGTCGGCGCCCGCGCCATCGAACTGGACAAGGACGGCTTTCTGGTCGTCCTCGACGACTGGTCCCATGACGTCGCCAGCGCCCTTGCCGCTGCCGAGGACATCGAACTGACTGCCGAACACTGGGAAATCCTCGAACTGCTGCGCAGCTTCTACGCGGAATTTCAGCTGTCGCCGGCCACCCGTCCATTGATCAAATACACCGCACTCAAACTCGGCCCGGACAAAGGCAACAGCCTGCACCTGAACCGACTGTTCAAAGGCACCCCTGCCAAACTCGCC
>Ga0182008_10000657_pt1 | contig 25118 bp, 21 predicted proteins | sample Sormic07211129_1_FD_120482 | JGI IMG/M metagenome (GOLD analysis project Ga0182008, IMG submission 120482) | Rhizosphere microbial communities from Sorghum bicolor, Mead, Nebraska, USA - 072115-129_1 metaG | ecosystem: Host-associated > Plants > Roots > Rhizosphere | place: USA: Nebraska...
CGGCGGGTGCAGCGGAAGGCATCATCAAGGGCATGTACCTGCTGAAGGACGCCGGCAAGCCCAAGAAGGGCGAGCAGCGCGTGCAACTGCTGGGCAGCGGCACCATCCTGCGCGAAGCCATTGCCGCGGCCGAGCTGCTGGACAAGGACTTCGGCGTGACCGCCGACATCTGGAGCTGCCCGAGCTTCAACGAACTGCGCCGCGACGGCTTCGACGTGGAGCGCTACAACCGCTTCCACCCGGAAGGCGAGCAGCGCAAGGCGTTCGTGACCGAGCTGCTGGAAGGCCGCCAGGGCCCGGCGATTGCCGCCACCGACTACGTGCGTGCGTACGCGGACCAGATCCGCTCGTTCGTGCCGATGTCGTACACGGTGCTGGGTACCGATGGCTTTGGTCGCTCGGATACCCGTGCGAACCTGCGTCGCTTCTTCGAGGTTGACCGGTACTACATCGCGCATGCCGCGATTGCGGCACTGGCGAAGGAAGGGAAGATGACGGCCAAGGATGTGGCCCGGGCGATCAAGCAGTACAAGATTGATCCTGAGAAGGCTAATCCTGTCGGGGTTTGACGCTTCAACGAGTGGCGTAGTCAGATAAAGAGGGCGGCCAGGAAGCCGCCCTCTTTTTTGAGGTGCATTGGGGCCGCCTTCCCTTGTCAGGATTCTCGGTCCTTGAAGGACACGGCTATCCCATTTATAAATAGCTTGCGTTTATCATCATGAGTCGCTCGATTTATAACTGGGACGGAAGCCATGTCAAGCATGAAAGTTGAGGCGGTCGGTATTGCCAAAGTTCTGGAGAACTTGCGCAGTTCAGCCTGGCTAGTTCCATCCTTCCAGCGAGATTTCGTATGGTCGGAGGGCGATGTGGTCAATCTAGTCTCATCAATAATCGATGCGCGTCCCATCGGTATGGCCACTCTGTGGGAGCAGCCCGACGAAAGTGCGCTTGACCTTGACGCGATAAATATTCCGGACAGGCAGTCCGCTCAATCAGGTCCGGGACTGGCTCGATTCTCCGACCCAACGCAGCGCCCCAACAAGATCTTTGCGATTCTCGACGGAAGGCAGCGCTGCACAGCGATCGCAATGGCGTTCGGAGGTTTTCGCGCCCAGGACCCAAAACGGAAGTTCTCTGGGCGCTTCTATCTGAATGCCGCGTGCGACGATCCTCTTAAGAGAGTTGTTTACTTCAAGGACGCTGAAATCAGGGCGAGGCAGCTTGATACGGACTCTGTGTGCATTGCGCAAGGACTCTTCCCGCTTTCGAGCAACATCAGCGATGAGACCCTATTTGAGCAGTGGATGCGGTACTTGCAGGCTCTCTATAAGCCTGAGTTCTATCCCGAAGGAAAAATGCCATCTTCAGAGGAGCTTCTTAGGCGGGACAGTGTGCTTAAGGCGGCGTTCAATGGGATAAATCAGACCCTGATGGCAGTTTATGTTGTACCCCAGACCTTCACGCTAGGTGACATCTGCGAGATCTTCGAGACTCTAAATACAACCGGCACTAAGGTCTCTACCGTAGATCTAATTCACAGCTGGCTATACACAGACACGAGCGGCGGACAGGCGGAGCCACTCTCGCTTCGCGACTGGATCGATGAGTTAGGTCAAAACTCTGGTGCAATAGGGTGGGCGAGTAGAGATGATCGTCCTGAGCTTATCGCCCAAATGGTCACGGCATGCTATGTCGGGCTTGGAGAGAGTAAACCTGCTCCAAGACAGGTTGGACGAAAAATCTCTACCGTGATCTCTTCCGTCAAGGCGGGTGACCTTTTGGCGACGCCCACCGCTCACTGGATATCAATCGTAAGTAGCACCGAGCGTTTCGCGAGCTACCTAAACGACTTTCAGAGTGCAGTCGCGGGGTCTAAATTCCCTTACTCGCGATCACCTTATCCAGCCTCCGCAGCTATTTACATGGCCATACGATGGAACATGTACGCAGATGCGAGCTTCAATGATGCATGGTCACTTTCGGAAGCCGATGCACTTTACCGTGCCTTCTTCTGGCGCAATGCGCTCTCTGGTAGATATGACCAGGGCTTTCTCAGTCAAATTGGAACCGACATTAGGGCGCTTCTCAATCAATTAATGCGCCGGAAGGACTTTATCACCTCCGAGCTATGGGCTGCGGAGTCTGAAGCATGGCTTGATTCATACATGGAAGCACAGCTCCCTTCGCGCAATCAGCTTGTCGATTGGCTCACCGATGGACGCCCTGCGGGTGCTCGTCTAAAAGCACTCACACTCCCGATCTACGCAGGTGCAAGGCGAGATTTGGTCGACGGGGATGTAGACCTCACGTATCCAAGTGACGGGGCACTCGAGCTTCTGCCGGTGTTTAGTAAGGGCTGGCAGCGCTTCACTGGAGGTGAGTCCCATGACTCGGTTACTGCGGGCAAGAGCTACCTCTCATCCATTTCGAATCTAATTCCGATCAGTAGGAAGTCATCCGCGATGATTCGAGCTCGCGGGCTGATCGGGGCGATTAGTGGCGGCCAGGGCTGGTATCAGCGAAATTCGTCTGATCTCAATGCCATCTTCATTGACGAGACCGTTTTCGGTGAGCTTATAAAGTCTCAGCCTAGTCTGTCCACCTTCTGCGAATTAAGAGCCGCTCTCGTGGCAGATCACCTTCTTATTCAATGCTGCATTCGAGTGAGGTGAGTTGCCATGGGGGTCACCAGTCTTCAAGAGTTCATTAGAGCTTCATTCGAATGTGGTTGCGAGGCAACTTTCGCCGAAGTTGCGCCACTCTTCGATATTTCACCTAATGAGCATCCGTTTGAACTCTGCATTGCAGTAGAGACGGAATTGAAAAAGTACGGAATTCAGTCCACTCCACCGCTCCCTAAGGGGAGCGAGGCCTCCCAGCGCCTATTCTTTACACCTAAGCCCGGACTAAGTTGCGACCAGATTCGAATTCGAATCGCCGCGGGAGAGGGGGCGACCAGCGAGTTCAAGGGCAGTATGATCTGTTGCCTTCGGACGTTGAGCGAAAACCCAGGCGCATCCAAAACTGATCTGAAATCGGACGCGGTTACCCACAGTTTGTTAAAGACGCTTGCTGCGTTCCTGAACACGTCCGGTGGATCCCTTTATGTAGGAGTGGGTGACGACGGAGCTGCCATCGGTCTAGAAAACGACTTTCCGTTGCTGGGTCCAGTAGGAAGTATTGATGCGTGGGAGCTCAGACTTCGGGAGTTAGTGGAGACCCAGTTCATAGATGGCAAGTCCGTGAACAACCTGCTGCAGGTCAGCTTTACTGAAATCGATGGCCGAACAGTTGCCCACATCTCGATTGCGCCTAGAAAGAAGATTTCCTATCTAAAGACTCATAAGGGTGCCGGCCATGAGGTTTATGTAAGGCAGGGAAATCGCACAGTAAGCCTGACATTTCCGCAGTTTGAGGAGTATCTTTCAAATAGAAATTGAGGTGGCCGCAGGCTTGTTAGAAGAAACATTAGTGCCGTTCATGTCCTTGCACCAAGCAAATAGATCCATGCTCGCTTCGTTAGCGGGGAACACAGGGTCGGGGCGGGCTGGGAGGCTACGAATTCCGCTCACATTGAGTCGGCATTGATCAGCTGTGAGGATGTCCACCATTAATTTCCTCGGCTTGCATCCGCGATAATAGTCCGGAGTGAGCTGCGCAGCTCTTTACTATCCATTCCTGGACGCAAGGTTACGGCGCCGAACTTGAACTTTTCTCGATAGTTGGGATGAAAGAGTCGACCTGGAACTGGTGTTTCTCTGAAGTCTTCCTCTACTACCGGAATGTGCGGAGTCAATAGGTATGCAGCTGTCACCACTCCGGAGACTTCGTCGTGTCCACACTGCCTTACCAGGGCATCGCGATATGTGTGTATCGAGCTGAGGGCGTCGTTCAGGCCCTCGTCGATTCGATACTTTGCATCAAGCACGATGACTTGCTTCTGCAGCCCATTAATGCCGAAACCTTCAAAGACTACGTCTGGCACCATCGTGCGGCTGAAACTGCCTTCCCCACTTGGCTCGAACCAGTATTCGCTATAGCGCTTTTGAAAGCTTATGGCAACGCCATTCCCGATGGGCACAGTAACAGCGCCTGAAGATAAGGTTAGGCCGCCTGAAGCATCTGAGGTAAACAGTTCACTAAAATCGACATTGACCGGCGAATATTCTTCGACGGTGGCGCGCAGAAGACGTAAGAAGCACCAGAGTTCGTAAAGCTCGTAAGTCCTCGCAAGTGGCATCTGTAGGAAATCGCCAAAAAGTGAGGCCACGCCTAGATTCATGTCCTGCCACAGGCGATAGAACCGCCCATACCTTGGGTCACCTCTGAATAACGGCGACATTCTCAACGTAGCGGGCGCGGCGCTGACGTCGGCTAGGAATCCTTTGCAGGCCAGACCGCTTAAATCGCGTGCAACGCGCCGTGTTCGGGCTGCCCAGCTCCGCGAGGTGTTTGGGGCTCCGGGGCCGCTCTTTTGCGCAACGCTCTCCAGCTTATCCGCGATGCCATTCATCCATGCTGCCCAGGCTGCAAGACAGGATCTAATTTGGCGGTGTTCGGCAATGTCTGCGCTGTTGGCGCGACGCCGAGTACTGATATGCGCCGGCAGGCGCCCGCCAAGTGCGGCAGGTAGCCTCGACGGCGTGACTGTTTCCTTGAGAACTACGCCAGTCCTGAGGGACCTGAGGACCTCGGGTCCCGTCAAACGCCTCGTACGGTGAACCGGTAGGGTGATTTGCTCCGATTGAAGGAAATTTCGTGGGCAGCGGCCGATCTCCCCAACTGCGGCGATGATCGCTTGTGCGCGGGAATGGAGGAATTCAAGCCGCGCCAGCGGCGGGGGCCTATTCCCCAAACCACGCGCGATACCCTTGCGGAATGCGCTTAGGGAGAAGAGTGAGAACGTATCTTCCAGAATCTCGCGAACCATAGCGTCGAAGTCGTCGCGTGTGAGCTTCCGTAGATCGGGATCGGTTGTGACCTCGAAGCGGTGGAGACCTGAGCCAGGAATCCTCAGGGCGACCTGAACTGATCCGGCGTGGAAACCGGGAGTCCATCGCCACCGTGCAATGTCTGATCTTCTTGACCGAAGCGCTTCGACAGGTACATCGTCGATCAAAAGATCGGCGTCAATCGCGAAACTGGTTCCACGCAGTTCAAAGAAGTAGGACGAGGCCTCCCTGATGCATCCGGAGGGAATGACCTCTCTTACGGGCCATACCTGCCAGCTTTCGCCCCCGCTTTCGCGCTGGATATAGAGCGAAATCATGGGTCAGCGCATCGCCTGGAAGGATCCGAATTCATCCAGGTCGTCCTTCAATCTGCCGATGTAGGCAAGCGAGCGGGGAAGGCCTTGGCACGCGCGCTCAAGTGCAGTGAGGAGAGGGCGCTGGCGCTCAGAGCCCCGTAGCTTCACGAGAATCTTCTGTACGAGGAGATCGTCGGTCACCTCATTTGATGGGGTCTGGAGGTGCTGGACATCAAATGCGTGGTACCTAATGCACTCCTCAATCGCCCGGTAACCAAACCCCTGTCCATGCTGCAGCATAACTGCATGGATCTCGAGTAGCTTATCTCGCGCTGCATCCCGCGCTTTGCCAAGGGCAGGGTGGCGGTTGACTAGCGATGCCAAGAACCCTGGAGCATCAACTGCAGACATGTCGATCACTGTCGCACGATCAAGAACCTTGTCGCTGACTGGATTGGTTGTCTCATCAATGTTGATTGTGCCGATGATGTAAAGATTGGACGGCAATGGAATTTCGGCACGCACCGTAGATCCAGTTGTCCCCTCCAGTGGGACGCTATTGGAGTGCAGCTGCAATGCACCACCGGTTTCCATCGCGGAAAGCACGTCGGAAAGGTAGTACTCGACACGCGCGAGATTCATCTCATCCAAGATGACGAAAACCGGTGATTCGCGGTGTGCAGTCGCCACAAGCACCGCTTCAAGAAAAACAGGCACAACGTACCTGTTCGTCAGGACGTCGTGATAACCGGTCAAGCCTGAGGGGTCGGTCCATTCGGGGCGGACCGGGCACACGAAGAGCAGTGGATCCTTCGTGTCGTCTGACACTATGCCGTGAACGGCCAGGGCGTACTTAATTGCAAGCTGCGTTTTACCAGTCCCGGAGAGCCCCGACAGAATGACAAAATGCTTGCGTTCAAGGAAATTTAACGCGGCATGGAACCGTTTTACCTCGCCGTACGGATAGTGCCCGCCCAATACCTTCACCGCTGCATCAAGGTCTCCAACAGGAATGCTCGAAGGCATGCGACGCATGTCAGGGCCAAGGGAAGCTACGTCCGACCAGACTGATAGCTCGTGAATCCTTTCACTTCCGACCAGGCTCCCGAGCCATCCGATAAACTCGCGGGCGAGCAAGCTACGGCGGGCCGATGCGGTTGGCGGGTGAAGTGCGACTACAATCTCGTCTGGTTCGGTGGCTGGCCCGAAGGGCGTAAGGTCAAAATTCAAACTGTCCCAGAACTTTGCGTTGCGCAGCCAAAGCCGGCCGTCGGCAGCAAGATAGATCGGCACAACATTGTTCCGTGCACTGTACCTGATCCCCGTGTCTGGAGATTCTGCTTCATCGCTTCCGCCGGAGGCATCCAGAGAAAACGCAGTGTCCTCTTCTTCGGCTCTGATCAGGGTACCTAAACGCTTCATTTCACTGAGGCGGGCAAGGAAGCTCGCCCTATCCTTTCGGACCAGAACGGAAAAGTAGACTTCATCCTCCGGTGGGAACCTTAGTACACAGCCGAAGATCAGCGCCTCGACATCATCCTTGATGCCTTCCAGGTTCACTACGCCGAGCTGGATCCCACCTTCGACAATCTTAGCGCTATTGGATACCCCAAACAGCTCGCGTGGACGAACAGATTTTGAAGTGCCAAAATGATTCTGCGCGGCTTCAAGAAACTGCTTCTGCCTTTCTATGAGACTCATCCGTACTTTCCTCTTCCATGGCTGTCTGCCTGATGGTCTGGAGCATGTGCGAGGCAAGGGCTCTTGCCATCAACGGGGGCACCGCGTTGCCGATCTGCTTGAATGCAGGATTCATCGTCCCGCTAAACCGGAAGCCATCAGGGAACGACTGTAGGCGCGCAGCCTCTCTCACCGAGATAGTTCTCGCCTGATTGCTGTCGTAGTGGATATGGCTGTAGCCATCCTTTCCGAGATGCGCCATAAGCGTACGCGCGGGTTGCTTGCGCCACATCTTGCGCCACTTATTTGGGAACTTACTGGCGTCATATGGAGGCACGATCGAATCCCACAATGCCTTGTACTTGGCAGAGCGCTCAGAGATTTTCTGCCCAGTGCTTCTGGCGGCAGACAGCTTCTCCTGGAACATCTGTAAAGCGTGCGCGTACGCCTCTGGATACTGGTCGCCCTCGTTCATGCGTGCGAACAATTCATAGTCTCGCGGCAAGTACCGGATGACATGATCAGTAGGGCCGTCGGTCGCTGCACCGTGGCCCGGCCAATCCCGCATCATCTTTGCATAGGCAGACGGCTTCTTACGAGCATAACCTGCGGGTGTGTCGAACCGCCGTGTGCCGCGAGACAGTTTCCCGGTCGCTAATAGACTTCTCGCATCGATTGGGGGCAAGTCGGCAAGTGCGTCCTCTGCAGTTACCGCAGGAGGAAGATCCATGGAAGCCGCTGGCGGAGTGACGTAGGAATGGGCGTGGCCGGCCAGATTCCGAAGGGCCTTCAATGCAACAGAGCGCGAGCCCTCATAGCCCGGTGGAAGCACCAGCCAGTTTGTGGGTTCGGGGAACGATACCGTTGCGCCGAGTTCCTCCTTGTAGGCGATGAGGAACATGCGCTCGCGCATCTGAGGCACCCCATAGAAGGCGGTGTTGAGAAGGGTGTACCCACAGATGTAGCCCTTCGCGGCGAGTACCTCGCAAGTCTCCTCGGCGATGTTCTGGCCTCCGTGGTTTAGGATATCAGGCACGTTCTCCATCAGGACTGCGATGGGCTGGAACGCGTCGACGTACTCCAGGTACTTCTTGTAGAGCTGTGCGCGGGGATCGTGGATGAAGGCCTCGGGGTGTTCTTCGATCTCGCGTAGCTTCGATCGGCCGACACGAGCAAAGGCTTGGCAGGGTGGGCCCCCTACCACTATGTCGAAAGCATCAGCGGCCCCGCCGAGGTTCATGCGCTGGCAGAGGTCTTCAGGGCTCGTGGCCGTGATATCGATGGCCTGACTGTGTGTCATTGCTCCGCCATGGAAGTTCAGCCCATGGGAGCGCGCTGCGTCGGGGTCGAACTCAACAGATGCTCGGACCTCGAATCCTGCAGCCTCAAAGCCGAGAGAGAGGCCGCCACAGCCGGCAAAGAGATCCAGCACACGTGGCTTAGCGCCGGCTCGAAGGCGCGCCAGCTTCCGGAGTATGACGTCGTTACTCATGAATCAGTTCCTTGTCGCGACATGCGAAGGGGGAGTTCGAGCTGCCCCTGAAATTCGTCTAAGAAGCGCTGCACTGCCATCCGGATCACCCATGCAGATGAAACCTGATTGCTGTCCGCCAAAACCTGAATCTGAAGATGCACATCTTCAGGCAGCATGACGGATGTCCTGACGGTCTTGCGGTCTGGAGCAATGGACGGTCGGGCCATGGGGTAGGACCAGCGATAAAAGTGGTGCCATTCTGCACCAATGTGCATACGATTGCACCAAGGGGTTGACTGGGTGGAGGCTTAATGGGCTGCACCGATTTCTTCATGAGACGAGGACGGCATGCGGCACGCTACCCCCCCGTCGTCTCACAGACGAAGACAAGTGGCCGCCTTGTGGGTTGCCGGGTTGGCTGGAGGGGTGCTACCGGAAGGGTCGGGCCCACGAGCTAGCGGCCGGTCGTCGTGCGCTTGAGGTGAGGCCAGGGTACGACGGAGGAGTTCTTCGCCGGGAGCTAGGTGTATCTGTCACTCTGATATCTCGCCAAGCTTCTTAGAAGTAGGGAGCGGCTGTAGGCTCGCGAAGGTAGTCCAGAATCCCTCTATATGGCCGAACAAGGCTGCAGGAGGAGCAAGCCAGCGGAGTGCTATCGCTAGGATTTCTTCCAGGTTGCATAACTGGGGACGCTTGATCCGCTCGCCGCGGAAAACGGTATGCTCTGGAAAACGTGATCATGGAGGCGCGGCAGGGAATGTCAGGGGAAAGGGAAGTCCGTGTTCGACTGAATGGCAAAAATGTTGCCACTATTCTGCGGCCAATCTGCCAACTGAATGGCCACCCAGCTGTCATGTACAAACAGGAGCTCTGGCCGTTGGTCGCTGGCTCAATTGAGATTGGAGAAGTCCAAGACATCCATTCGCCCTCAGCCACACCCCTAACCAAGCATGCCCCCGCCGATGATGAGCTGGCCCCAGCGGTGCCACCGATCTGCCCACCATCATCGGACTTGCACCATCCGGAGTACGAAGCCGTCGCTGAGAACCGGCTAACTTGGCAGTGTGATCCAATTAATGCGCCACTTGACGCGCGCGTTGTAGTCCACGCGGGGCCGGGAACGGGAAAAACACACGCTGCCTGCGCGAGAGTTGCCTCGATTGTCAACCAGGGAACTCCTGCGACTCGCATCTGCCTCGTAAGTTTTACGCGCACTGCGGTTGTGGAGATCCGCAACCGTATTGGCTTAGCACTCGAGGATCCCACCGATGCCTCCAGTATCCGAATCATTACCCTTGATGCATTCGCATGGGCCATTCAGTCGGGCTTCTCACAAGAGGTGCGCCTCACTGGCAGCTACGAAGACAACATAAATGCAACGCTTCGACTGATTCGGGGGGATATCGATGTTGCCGACGATGTCGCGCGTATCGAGCATCTGATTGTGGATGAGGCCCAAGACATTGTGGGGTCTCGCGCCGACCTAGTAATCACCATAGTCGATGCGCTCGATCCCCAGAGCGGGGTAACCGTCTTCGCGGATAGGGCTCAGGCCATCTACGGCTTTGCGGAAGGAGACGGAGGGCCACGGGCTACAAATCTGCTTGACGCGTTGGCGACACGCGGCTTCCGGGAGATGCATCTGACGAAAGTTCATCGCACCTCCGACCCCAATTTACTCGCGATCTTCAGCGAACTGCGTCGCGAGCTTCTCGGAACTAGGCGCCCGAATCTAGAGGAGCACATTCGCAAGGAAATCAAGCGACTCGCGCATGCGGACGCCGGAGACGTAAGTAGGCTTGACTTGGCCGATCTGCCTAGTGACTCGCTCGTGCTGATGCGTAACCGACTCGACATTTTGCTCGCTTCCGGTCGCGCTGGAATGATCCCGCACCGGTTGCGCCTCTCAGGTATGCCCATCTGCGTCCGAGCTTGGGTCGGACATATGTTCTGGGATTACGTCCAAAGGCGAATCTCGCGAGATGATTTCGAACTGCGATGGAACGACCGTAAAATTCAAGCCCCCTTCGATGGGAAGGAGGCGTGGAATCGTTGTGTTGAAGTGGCTGGAGATTCCGCCGTGATGATCGACTTATATAAGCTGCGTGACGCTCTCGCCCGCAACAACCCTCCAATGATCTTTTGCTCGTCTGAGTTCGGCACCGCAGGGCCAATTCTGGGAACAATACATGCAAGTAAGGGGCGCGAAGCACCAATGGTCTATCTGTACCTCCAAGATCGAGCCGGAACAGATGATACTGGAGAGGAAGCGCGTGTCATGTTTGTCGGTGCCACCCGCGCACGTGATCGCCTTCTAGTAGGGGCAGGCGGCACCTCCGGCGGCGGCAGTACGAACGGAAGAGTCTGGCGGCGTGCGGGGAAGTACATTCAGGTGGAACTGGGAAGGCCCTCCGACCTTGAGCCGTCAGGCTTGGTCGGTCGGCCCTTCTTTAAGCGACAGGATGACGCAATGGCAGCACAGGAAGCATGGGCTTCACGATCTCTGCGTCAGGGGCTGATACTGCGGGTTGAAGAGAATGCTGATTGGCAGTTCACTCTAAATCAGGATCAGCAACGCCTAGCTGGTATGAGCGAACGCTTCCGGTCAGACATTTGGCAGATTGCCCGAAATCTGAATAAGCGTATTAACTGGCTTGGTCACGGTCGATCGATGGGACTTAGGACGATGGTCGTAGGTCCGTCAAGCCCCCATTTGGACTGCATGTTAGAGCCTTGGAAGTCAAGCGGCTTCCTCTTTGCCCCTCTCCTCGCAGCACTTTCAGTCGCCAAACCGGGAGCCTTATGATGTCTGCCCGCGACAAGCTCATAGGCCGCCTTGAGACAGACCTCATCGGTCCCTTCGCAACGGACGAGTCTATCAATGCCAGGCCATCCGACGTCTATTTAACTGGCATCTTGTGGCCACAAAACACGGCAATTCCGCCTGACCAAGATGAACGACTCGCGCTGGCCGGTGGGGAAGGCAGTAGTAGTGATGAAACTGACGAGGCATCCCAGCCTTCGGCGGCCCAGATGCGGCGCCCATCCACGGCAGGCATTTCATTTGCCTGCGCAACTAGCGACGACTATCGTCCCAGGGTTATCGTCGAGGTTGCCTGCGGTCGCTACCAGCCACATCCGGAGCAAGCAGGTCGATGGGTGCGAATTGCTATTAACCAACCTCCGATCGAAATCACGCTTCCGCCAGATAGGGCTGACATTCCGCTCACTGCGATCGGAATCGAGGGAATTCGACTCAATGTGCACGTGCTTCCCTTCGAGCTGGGATCTCTCGTCACCATAACACTGGTTAATGGCGCTACACCCGATCGGAACCGTGAAGCCATCGAGCAGGCAACTCTGTTTCAGACGTCTATAGCTGTTCGAGCTGCTAGAGGTTCCAAGATAATAGCGCGCCCTAGCCGGAAAGCGGTCATCGACGCAGACGATCGCTCAAGCGCTCTGCTCTTCAGGTGCTCACGCGAATATGCAACTGGCCATACCTGCTCTGCTCAGTGGGATGCGGATGGGGAAGATGGCGAGATCAGCGCCGTGCGTACTGCATGGATTCCACAGGCCACGAACCCCGCGGTTAGCCCAGATGGCTCTCCGCACTTCGCGAACTTGCCACGTGCCGGGTTAGAGGCGGCTACGTTGGCGCGAAGCTCGGATAATCAGCTTGAGGGTCACCTTAGTCGTCTCTGCGACGCCTATGAAGCTTGGCTCGAAAGCCTGGAAAGCAAACTTGCAGAGATTCCAGCGCCGCTTGTCGATACAGCGAATGCCCACCTCAAGGAAGTCGGCCAAGTGCTCGGCAGGATGCGACGCAGCATAGAACGGCTCGCCGCGGATGGCGCGATGGCAGACGCGTTCCGTTTCGCCAATCTCGCGATGGAAACCCAGCGCAAATGGGGCGATGGCTCGTCTCTGGTGTGGCGGCCTTTTCAGCTCGGCTTTCTCCTACTCACCATGGAGTCGACGCTGGATCCGCAACACCCTGACCGGTCGGTAATGGATCTCCTTTGGTTTCCAACCGGAGGCGGGAAGACTGAGGCTTACCTTGGCCTAGTGGCGTTGGTAGCATTTTATCGGCGCTTGGTAGGAGTAAGGCCCGAAGACGGCGATGGGGTGGCGTGTATCATGCGCTATACGCTACGACTTCTGACCACGCAGCAGTTCATTCGAGCTGCAGCCACAATTTGCGCCTGCGAGGCGATCCGGCGCGGCACTATCGATGCCGGCCACCAGGGACGCCTCGGCAAGACGCCGTTCTCGCTAGGCCTTTGGGTTGGTGGAGACGCGACGCCGAATACCCGTAAGGATGCGTTCGATAATCGCGGAGATCCGTTCAAGCCATCTGCGCGACAGCTCAAGAAGTGCCCGTGTTGCGGTGTGGATCTTAGTTACACGCAGGGTCGAGCGACCGATTCCATCATGATTGACTGTCGAACTAAGGATTGTGCGCTCTACGGAGCCCCTATCCCTGTCTTCGCTGTGGATGAAGACATCTATCAGCACCGGCCGACAATGGTGCTTGGAACTGTCGACAAGTTTGCACAGATAGTCCGCAAGTCCGAGTCGCACTCTCTTTTCGGGGTTGGAACCCCAATGCAGCCGCAGCTCATCCTTCAAGATGAGCTACACCTAATCGCGGGTCCGCTCGGTACCCTCACGGGCCTCTACGAGACCGCCGTAGACATTATTCTGTCTGCAAACGGGTGTCCACCTAAGATTGTGGGCTCGACTGCCACCATTCGTCGTGCACAGGAACAGGTGCGCGCGCTCTTCGATCGTGATACTTGCCAGTTCCCACCTCCAGGTCTGGATGCAGAGGACTCGGGGTTCGCCGTACTCGACAAGACATTGGCGGGACGGCGCTACGTAGGTCTTACTACGGCCGGTCGATCAGCAAAGTTCACGCTCCAAGCTGTGTCCGCGTCGCTTCTGCACGGTGCGCTACACGAGTTGGATGCCCACGATCGGGACCCGTACTGGACTCTGCTCGCATACTTCAACTCGCTTCGAGAATTGGGTGGAGCACTAGTGCTGATGCAAGACGACGTATCAGACACGCTTGAGCTACTTGCTGCCCGTACTGGGACGAATGCCCGCCAAGTGTCTGAGATTGAGGAGCTTACTTCGCGCCGCAGCCAAGCTGAGATCCGCGACATGCTGGATAAGTTGGCAGTGCGTGTTGAGGAGCCAGGCTCAGTAGATGTTGTGCTTGCTACCAATATGGTAAGTGTCGGCGTTGATATCCCTCGACTTGGCCTCATGCTGGTCAACGGTCAGCCAAAAACTATGGCGGAGTACATTCAGGCAACAAGCCGCGTTGGCCGTGGCAAGGTTGAGGGCTTAGTAGTGGCGATTCTCAACAATGCAAAGCCTCGGGACCGGTCTCACTACGAGACATTCAGTACTTGGCACTCCATGCTGTATCGCTTCGTAGAAGCCACTAGCGCTACTCCCTTTGCCTCTCGTGCAAGGGACCGAGCGCTCCATGCTGTCTTTGTAGCGCTGGTCCGCCACCTAATCCCCGAAATGCTTGATAGCCCGGTCTGGTCGGAAACCGCGATCGACCGATCCCGCAAGCTCATCGAGCTCATCTCCGAGCGTGCGGCCCGCATAGATCCTAACGAGCGGGGGGTGCGTGATGAGCTTAATCGTCGGCTCAACGCATGGATACGTCGTGCGCCCGAGATTTACTGGAAGAAGAGGGGCTCCAAGGCCTCCTCGCTGCTGCAGAGTGCGGAAGAAGCCGCGACAATGCGGGCGACCGGCCGCATCGTGGGTCAGGCTTGGCCTACACCGAACTCAATGCGCGGCGTAGAGCCAGCCACTACCTACCGCCTTGTCCGTGGTTTGAGGAGAACCGATGTCGCACAATAACCTTGGTGAGATGCGCCGGAGCGCTGCCGCCTCTTTGTTCGGGCCAGGTGCGGTTATTGACTTCCGCGCCGGAGATGCACCAATCTCGGCAGTAGCCGCAGGCCTCGAGGAGTGGGATAGCCATTTTCCGCCTGCGGGCATGCGCAACCAGCAGACGATCTTAGAAGTGCGCTTGCAGAAGAAACTTGGCGTACAGGGATTTCGCTTGCCGCCGGTATCAGAGGGAGAGTTTTCCCTGATCGATAAAAAGGCACTGGTGGCGGTTCGATTTCCAAACTGGCTGCAGTGTCCGCAGTGCAGTCGCTTAGCCGAGTCGAGAGCTTGGTCTGACGAAAGTGGCCATCCTGGCCTTTACTGCGCACAGTGCACCCAGCGAGCGCCAGGACGCCGGAAAGTGTGGGTGGTTCCGGTTCGTTTTGTGATGGCATGCGAGGCGGGGCACTTGGATGAGTTTCCCTGGCACTCTTGGTTGCGGCATAACGATTTTTGTCAGAAGCGCACCTTCCTTAGTCTCGTGTCCGAGCGTTCAGGCCTTGCGGGACTGATACTAAGTTGCCCCAATTGTCACGCAAGCCGATCGATGGATCGCGTATTCTCTGAGGACACCTGGGAGTCATTTCCAGATTGCCGTGGCCGGCGCCCGTGGCTTGAAGGAGGGGATGAGGGTTGTCCACGCAAGGCGCGCGCCGTCCAGCGTGGAGCGTCAAACCTCTACTTTCCGGTTGTTGAGTCTGCGCTCAGCATCCCGCCTTGGTCGGATCAGTTGCAAGAGGCCCTTGGTGTGATGTGGGATCAGTTCGTCAATGTGGACGACCCCGAGGATCGTGGGCAGCTCGTGAGGATCCTTTCCAAGGGTGAGCTTCGACCGGTCTTGGCCGAGTTGGGACTGAGTGCCGATGCATTCGCCGAGCAGCTGAACCGTCGCTTGAACTCACACCTCCAGATCGATGTCGAGGATCTCCGCAGCGAGGAGCACCGCCAGTTCACTAGTTCCATGGCTGACCAAGGTGTGGATCGCGAGTTCGAGATGCGTCCTCAGCCGTTGCCGGCGACTATCGATTCTTGGTTCTCTCACCTTGTACGTGTTGTTCGGCTTCGTGAAGTGAGGGCGTTGAGAGGTTTTACGCGAATTCACCCTCCGGGAGATCCGGACTCACCCAATGTCTCCCCAATATCCGCACGCCGTCTTGACTGGCTTCCAGCCGTCGAAGTGCGAGGCGAGGGTATCTTCCTTGAACTCGATGTGGATACGCTTTCAAAGTGGGAGAAGCAAGCTGTCGTCGTAGAACGTATCCGCGAGCTTGAAGAGCGGTATCAATCCGACTGCCGAGAGCGCTTCGGCGAAGCTACTCAACCACGCCAAATCACGCCACGATTTGTGCTCGTTCATACCCTCGCCCATGCTTTGATGCGCCAGCTCACCTTAGATTGCGGCTACTCTTCGACGGCTCTTAGGGAGCGCCTCTACGTGGGCTCCGGCGACAATGCGATGGCGGGCCTCTTGATCTATACGGCTACCGCCGACGATGACGGAACGCTGGGCGGATTGGAGCGCGAGGGGGAGCCCGATCGAATTGCGCGCACCATCGCAGCGGCTGTCAAATCGCAGGCATGGTGCTCATCGGACCCTCTCTGCATCGAGGATCTTCTCACGAGCGTGAGCGGAATGTCGCTTGCCGCATGCCACGCCTGCGTGCTCTCCCCAGAGACTTCTTGCGAAGAGTTCAACCAGTTTCTCGATCGCGCGCTACTTGTTGGAACGCCTGTGTCACCTTCCCTGGGTTATTTCCGCGGCGTCATAGCGGAGCGGTGTTAGCCATGGCGACGATGTGGCCGCGTAGGCTTCCGGCATCAATACTTGGCGAGTCTCGCCGCGCTGCGGAGATTCGTGTTTTCGACGCCTTGGCTGCGCATTTAGGCGACGCATGGTCCGTCTTCTACTCTCGACCATGGCTCGGTGAGACTGCGTCAGGCGGAGAGATAGATGGAGAGTGCGACTTTGTAGTAGCACATCCGGAACACGGCTTGTTGTGCATCGAGGTCAAGGGCGGTGCAATCAGTTACGACCCTGCAGACGATCGGTGGCAAAGCACCGATCGCTATGGCATTCGTCACCGCATCAAGAATCCGATCAGACAGGCGTCCGACAGCAAGCATGCGCTTCTCGCAAAAGCGAGAGCGGAACGGGGGTGGCCCTGCGGGTTCATACGCTTTCGTCATGGCGTCATTTTCCCTGATGTGTCTAGCGTTCCCCAGAATATGGGACCCGACAAGCCACGCGAAATCTTCGCCACCCGCCCAGACCTAGAGCAGCTGGAAAGGTGGGTCGTGAAGCGTCTTTCGGGTGGAAACGAGGTGCCGCTGGGTCACCAGGGCATTCGAGTTATCAATAACCTACTCGCCACTCCGATAAAATTGCATTCACCGCTTTCGTATTCGAGCGCAGATGACGATGAAGCCATAGAGAACCTCACGCCGCAACAGTTTCACATCCTAACTGCATTCGAAGGCTTGCGACGTGTCGCTGTTTCCGGCGGAGCCGGGACAGGGAAGACTGTCCTCGCATGTGAAGATGCAAGGCGCTTGGCTTCGACGGGGCTGCGAACTCTTCTCACTTGCGGCTCTGCACAGCTTGCCGATCACATCCGAGTAGTTCTCCGGGACAGCGAAGTTGATGTCGAGGCCTTTGCAGATATGGCTACTCGCTTCGGAAGGGAGGCTGGCACCGTTGCTCACGGTGCAGTGCTGCTTGATAAGCATCTTCCCGAGGTCGTGTTCGACAGCTTGATAGTTCAGCCAAATCTCGCCTATGACGCTGTCGTGGTGGACGAGGCGCAAGACTTCACGCCGGCAACCTGGATTGCGATCGATGCGATTGCCAGGCGCAATGAATCGTCAGTTCTTCACGCGTACTTTGATAGCAACCAGCGAATTTATGGCGAACTCAGGAGCCACTTCGACTCCTATACACTGCTTCCGATTCGGCTTAGTCGAAACTTGCGAAATACTCAGAACATCCATGAAGCCACGCAACGATTCTACAGGGGGCCTGCCTTGACCGCAGATGGTCCATTGGGGGCAGATGTCAATTGGATTGCCATCGACGATTCGCGTGTGGAAGGGGTGGCTTTCGATGAGATCCGCCGGCTGATCAATGCTGAGCAAGTATTGCCCAGCGATATCGCGATCCTTAGTCCAAGTCAGCACACATTGACATCACTTGAGGCTCGGCTTCGTGATCAGATGTACTTAGGCCTCAAGCTCTCGACGATCGCTGATTTCAAAGGATTGGAGCGTCGATTCGTGATCCTAGTTGCGACGCGCGAAGTTTCCGATATTCCGGAGCTTGCTTACGTGGCCATTTCGCGCGCGCGCGCGCATCTGACTGTCGTCGGCGCTAAGGAGATAGTGGGTTGGCTTAGGGGCGAGGCGATCTATTAGTTCGCATAATTATCTGAGTGAATATGGATTGGGCATAACGGCTGTGTGCCGAGAGCGCGATGAGTCACTTGCGTCAAGTGGTAGGCAACATCAATTAGGATCTAGCCAGTCAGCAGCAACAAACGATTTCCCATCCTCCGCACCAACGCGCATGGTGTTCATCGGAGCGTAGAAACTCTTCTAGCAAGACAATGTTGGACGTCCCCATGTCGGGAGGGTGGCTAATACAACACCCCCTGTGGAAATACGCCCGCCGGTTCTTGCTAGACGGTTTCTAACCTCCCGACGCCCTTGCCATCCCGGCAAGGGCAAGCCCTGCAGGAGGTCCAACATGTTGACGCCGTGGGAAGACGAACCCGATGACGCGCGCCCCAAGCGCAAGCCCTACGCCCGCCCCGCACGCAGCTATCGTGTGGGCGCGCTGACGTACCCGGACCGCGAAGAGTGCGGTCCTACCGAGATTGTTCCCTACCTCAAGCTACGCGGCCGCTGGCTGGACAAGCTCGGCTTCGACGTAGGCGCCCGCCTGAAGGTGGAGGCTACGCACGGCATCATCACCCTTACGGTGGTGGAGCGGCCCGTGCCGGTGGTCAAGAAGATCCCCCGCAAGTTGCAGCGCCGCACCGGCTGAGCGCCCGCGCCCACCCGCCGGGTGGGCCGCTGCACGGCCAGTGCCCGCCAGCCCTTGCGGGCGGCCTGGCCGCACAGCCGCAGTGCCTGCCCCGGTTCGGCAGCGCTGCGCTGTGGCAGGCGCAAACGCCAGCACGTCACTGCACGCCCGGTGCAGTGTGGATGTACAACCTGTTTCATAACCCAGCAGTGGGAGGAACCCATGAGCAAGAGTGTCTTCATGCAGTTGGAAATGGGCGCTGGCCTGCGCGCCAGCTTTCAGCACGCGGCGGCGCGCGAACACCGCCCCGCCACACAGGTGCTCCAGCGGTTGATGCGGGAGTATGTGGTGCGGCAATCGTGTGTGGATGCCGACGCAGAGGCCGGTGCCTTCGTCCCGGTCGAGCGGGCGACAGGCACGGTGGCCCTGGAGGGGGCGAGGGTGGCCACGTGTGAGCCGGAGGCGGCGCCGTGCTTTGAAAGCGGCGACCGGGATCTGGAGGCGATGGTGGCCCGGCAGCTTGGGTGGCGGTGTTCGCCGTTTGGGATGGGGTGAGGGGGCTCGGCTGTCGAAGTCCCAACGGGTCGGCGGAGCAGTTCGCATGAAATGTGGACCGCTCCGCTACCTGGCATTCTGCCCGTGCCGCCCTCGGCGGACTGCAAAAGTTCGACGCAGCCGATGCATCATCACCAATCTGCACCGATGATTCACTGCTCAGAAGCTGGGATCGGTCACCTTGAGTAGATCATGGTCGGCCAGATCCATCTCTATCTGATTGGCCGCCTGGATGTGCGCAGGGTTGCTGATGTCAAAGTAGGTCTTTACCGCCACCACGATCGTCCCGTTTCTGGCGCGTACGAGCGCCTCCGCCGTAGGCGCCAGTTCGGGGGTGACATCGGAGGGAATGTACGCCATCCAGCCAACGCACTGGCGGTGCGGGAAGGTGGCGAAACTGCTGGCATAGGAAGTTTTGTCAGACGGCTCTTCGCCGTTGGGATCAACGTCGAACACGTCAACGAATGCAAAGTTGACCTCCACTGTCTCAACCACCGCCTGCACCAAGCGCGCTACCACTAGGGCATCCATAGCCGCACGCTCTGGACGGTACATGCTCAGCGTGAGGTAACCAAAGCTCGGAATGAAGTGCAACTCAAGCTGCCCCGGAACGCTCTTTCCGTCAGGGCTGGACAAGTGAACGCTAAAGTCGTCTGACGCGGACATGCTGATCTGCTTGACCAGCCGGGCCTTGAACTCGACTTCATCAGAGAAGGGCACGGCCTTCTGGCCTGGCTTGGTCACGCCGCCGAACCACCCTTCACTGCTTGCGCAGATGCTGGGTGCTGCCCTATGAAGTGCAGAGATGAGACGCAGTGTCAGGACATAGCCATCGTCGACATCCTTGACCACGGCCTTGTCAGTATCAAACTTCGCGGTTGCAGTAATCATGAATTACGCTTCTATCGGCGGAAGAGGAGTGTGGTGTGCGGTAACTGGTTTTGGTATCAGCGTCATTGCGTACTGGTAAGTCGCCCTTTCCATGAAGTGCCACTCAATCTTTGATCTTGGAAATCCCGACGAAACGGCGGATATCTGTGAGAGAGCCTGCGTTGTGAAGCTGGGAAAAAGGAAGTTCCTTGGGAACCCATGCTTAGGGCGCCCGTCCTCGGCAAGGAACTTCTGATACCGCCCTTTCGCGTCCACAACAGTACACAAGTCTCGCCAGAACCCATCGAACCAAACGCCGTTATACAACCACTCAGTGATGTTCAACTGCGCCAGGTTGGCCGCGGGCTCGCCCTTTATCCGGCTTAGAAGCTTGCCAATGAGAGACATGTTGAAGTTCGTGATGGGCGCGCCTGTGTCCTTGTCGCAAAAGCCGAACTGCTCTGGTGACGCCTTGAGGTTCGCGACATGGATTTGGTAGACCCAATTGATGATGTTCTCGCGACGGATTGCCCGACGCGGCTTGGAGGGTAGTAGTGCTCCTTCCTTGAGAAGGCATGCATTGCACTGGGTATCGTCAGCCTCTCGTGAGCAGTCCGCTTCCTCCACCTTATCCCTCGGAATGGCGCCAATCGCTTTGCGCAGCTTCTCGATGTTGACTGCGCCCCTTACTACTTGGCCTATTATTCTTCCGCCTGCTGGGATCGCAGCTGCCATTAGTTGCTCCAGTTCGTCTGTGCGAGGAATATTGAGAGCAGATCCTCTGCAGCCAGACTCGGATTGCTCGCTGTCCTGATACGAAGAACGATCGCCTGCTCACGCCGAAGCAAGCCGTCCGATGTCACGTCGAGTCGCACCCATCGCACCAAGGTTGGCACGCGAGTGATGTGAAGCTCATACGCTGCGAAGAAGTAGCTTCTTCTAGTTGCCTCTAGCAACTCGGCATCCGACAGTCCGGCCACATCGCCTGGCATGTCCCGGCGAATCTCTGCTGACAGGCGCTGTGTGAATGCCTCAGGCTCTGGCAAACGGAGCATGGCTTCCTGCTGCTCACTCAGTTCAATCATCTTGTGTATCGTCCTTGAGTTGTGCGCCATTCCTCGAAAGGCCCCATCAGCGTGTCTACTTGTTCCTTGCTAAGAACCCTCTCAAGTAGCGACATTACGCGCGGGTCGTAGTACCTGAGTAGAGCGATCGTACCGTCCGGAAGCTTCAGATTCAGCAGTTGCCGCAAGTGCGTATACACGCGCTCGAATGGTTGACTGCTTGTGAGAAAGGTAAGCGCACTGGGAGACGTTCGCTCGATGGTGCGAACCCAGTGTTGTAGATGCTCGCTTCCCGAATCCAGTACGAGCCAGGGGCCGATGGCGGAGTGGCTGGCTTCGGGTGTTCCTGCGAAAAGCGATCGATAGGTGAGGGGCTCCGCAAGCCGATCCAGTGTTCCTTGGGCGCCGCGTTCGACAGCTGCGTCTATGATCAGAAAGCGGTTCATGCTGAGCGCGCCAGGAAAGCGGTGCCCTTGGACGCCGCAGCCAAGATGCATTCTTCGCAGATTTCTGGGGTCTCTTCTGTCAATTTGCTTGGCTTGGATGAGATGGGTGAGTGAGCCTGTGCAGGCGCATTCGCGGTGCCCTTGACAGAGGAACCATTGTCAACCAAGACCAGATGCTGCTTGCCGGACACGAGCGTGCATCCGCAAGCCAATGCGTCGCCCTCACGCGCAATCGCGTTGCCGTCTACGATCAGTGTGACGTCGCCCGAAACGATCGGAAAAATATTCTTGTGCTTCGGACAAGTCGCCTTGTCTCCAACACGAGCTACCGCCTTCCCATCAATATCCGTCTGCGGCGATCCCGTGATGACGCAGCCTCCGCTGCTGGTAGCGTCGCCAACAACTATGACCATACGCATGTGTCCACTCCCTGTGTGACCCACGCAATTTCTACCACGGTCGGCTGGCTGATTCTAGGAAGCCGCCAAATTAGTGCCAAAGGAGTCACTGTTCGATCATCGCGGGAGCTGGGCGCCTGTCGCTTCTGGCGCGTTCTATCTGCCTCAACGAGAGCCGGCGCCGGCCTCCCTTAGTGCTAGGCAGTTAACGGTCTAAGCCCTTTCTTAAGCCCTGGACGCCATCGTCGTCCAGACCCGCACTGACATGGCGCCGGAATGGCAGCAGTGGGACAAGGCCGGCAACGCCATACGCTGGGGCCTGCAGCGCGGCAACCAGGTGTTGGGCATGGGGCAGGGCACGTGGGACTACGTGGCCGGCACCGTGGAAACAGCGGTGGACATGGCCGTGCTCATGTACAAGGCCGACCGCGAGCTCAAAGAGTGGACCCGCCTGCTGCTCACCGGCGACCGCGACGGCCTGGACCGCAAGATCGCCGCCCTGCGCGCCACCGGCGGCAAGGTCATGGACGCCGCCAGCGAGGCCAAGGAGCTGTTCAACCTGCTGATCGAGGACCCCGGCATCACCGAGATGCTGCCGTCCTTCGGCGCGGCCTGGTGGGAGGCGGTACCGCCCGACGAACAGGAGCGCATCGAGGCCCGCTTCAGCTCACAGATCATGGTGGACGTGGTGGTGTCCATATTGCTGGCGGCCGTCACCGTGGAGTTGGGCGGCGCCGGCGGCTTTGGCTATGCTGCGGCCAAGGCGGGCAACACGGCCGCCCGCGTGGGCAAGAAGCTGCTGCACCTGATGGAAGAGGTGGAGGACGCGTTCAAGGGCCTGGCCAAGGTGCTGAAGACGCGCAAGCGGCGTCAGGCCGATGGCAACCGCACGCCGGATGGTGGCAGGAAGATCGAGACCACGCGGCTGCCGAAGCGGATGCCGCGGAAGAAGTTGCCTTGTTTCAGCCCGCAAAAGCTGCCTGCCTCGAAGTACCCGGAGATGGACCGGCAGTTGAAGGGTCAGGAGCAGGGACTGAACGATATGAGCGTTGAGGAGTACATCAAGGCTCGGGAGGCGTTTGATCCGAAGAGTCGGGACAAGGCTGCTGCCCAGCAAGCAAGAGCGCGTTTCAAGGAGAAGATTCAAGCAGAAAAAATCGATGAGCTATCCATGGAGATGGACGACATGGCGGCTGCTGAGCGGATGGCGATGGAACATGCCGATGCCACGATGAAGACGATGCATGCCCTGCACAATCCTGACCTAGTGGCAGGTGGTGTGGATGACATAGCTGACTTTGGCGATGGCCAGGTCAACAAGACCATTGGTAGGCAGTGGAAGCTTGCGAAGAAGAATGAGAAGTCGCGCATCGACGTATTGGATGAGGCCGCTGCTAAAGTGCCAGTTGGAGAACGCCGGAAGACTAAAATGAATGGCGGTCTGGAGCGATGCAAATGATCAAGATGGTTGACGAAAAATTCGCCTACTTCTATGACAAGAAGGGCTTTGGTCCCTCACTTGAAGCCCAGCCTGTGTCGCAATCCCAGATTCAACACTATCGCGGACGATTGCCGGCCAAGCTTCTTGAATACTGGTCCGAGTACGGCTTTGCCGGATACGGGCGTGGACGATTCTGGATGACGGATCCAGCAGAGTACAGCGATGTTCTAAACGCTTGGTTGCACCAAACGCGCTTCCACGGAACCGACAAGTACTACGTCATAGGCCGTAGTGCGTTCGGCAATCTGATGGTGTGGGGTACCGAAACGGGTCCCAGCCTAAGCATCGACTGTCCTTGGGGCATGATCTTCCCGAGCGACAAATCTCGATGGATGAACGAGGGAAAAGGTGACCTTCTCATCTCGAACTGGCTAGCCGGGATGCAAATGGACAGCCTAGACCAGGCAGATGAGACCGATGCTCTTCTCTTTGATCGGGCGGAAAAGTTGTTGGGTCCACTCGCCAACGATGAAGTGTATGGATTCGTCCCGGCCTTGGCAGCTGGCGGCCACCGCCGGCTGGATAGCTTGAAGCGCGTCAAGGCAGTTGAGCATTTGATGTTCCTCGCGCAGGTGGTCAAGCCTGAGGTCATGATCGACATCGTAAAGGAAGCAAAGGATCGAGGGCTCTGGAAGTAGTCTCCAGCGAGACCCCCCAAGCACCCACCCCCACACCCTGCTACCATTCCCCGGCATTCCAGCCAGCCAGCCCACGCACACATGCGGGACCGGCCGTCACACGTACGGCCCAGCGAGCCAGGACACCCTTCCGTGCCCATTCAAGGACGCTCGCATGTACCCTCGTTCCCTTCTCCGTTCGGCCGCGCTGGCCCTCGCCGTCACCCTGTCCCTTGGCACCCCGTCGGCGTTCGCCGTGGGCAAGGCCACCCCGGCCGCAGAAGCCGCAGCCGCCGTGCTGCGCAAGCCCGTTGCCCAAGGCCTGTATGAGCTGGCCTACAGCCCCACGGTAGACGTGGTGTACGTGGCCTCGTCCGGTGGCTTCGGCGATGCCGCCGGCCCGGCGCAGCTGTTGCTGCTGGACCCCAACACCCTCGACCTGGAAGCGCAGATCCCGCTGGAGCGCAAAGCCTTCGGCCTGGTGCTGGACGACGCCAACCACCGCCTGTACATCGGCAACACCGTGGACACCTCGGTCACCGTGGTGGATACCAACACCCACAAGGTGGTGGGCATCGTGCAGCTGATGGAAAAGAAGGTGGGCAAGGACGGCAAGGCCGCCTACACCCATGACCTGCGCGAGCTGGTGGTGGATGGCGAGGCCAACCGCCTGTATGTCACCGGCCACTCCGGCGACGGCAGCGTGCTGTTCGTGGTGGATACGCAGTCGCTGACGGTGGTCAACACCATTCCGGGCCTGGGCAACGCCAAGGCACCGGGCCTGGCGCTGGATGCCAAGGGCAAGCGCGTGTACACCTCCAACCTGCTGGCCGAAGTGGTCACCGTGGGCACCGACAGCGGCAAGGTGGAGCAGCGGTTCAAGGTGAGCGCCGAGCAGCCGATGAACATCGCGCTGGAGCCGTCGGGCAAGCGCCTGTTTGTTACCGACCAGGGCTCGGAGATGATCCGCAAGTACCAGGCCAGCAGCTCGGGCTTCACCTCCACCCACCCGGGCCAGCGCGTGCTGGTGCTGGACCGCACCACCGGCAAGGAACTGGCCAGCATCCCCACCGACGCTGGCCCGCTGGGCATCCTGCTGGACGCCAAGCGCAAGCGGCTGTATGTCACCAACCGCGAAGCGGGCACGGTGACGTCCTACAACAGCGACACCTACAAGCCGCTGAAGACCTACTCGCTGCCCACGCACCCGAACAGCCTGGCGCTGGATGCCAAGAAGAACGTGCTGTACGTGACCGTCAAGAACGGCGACAACGAGGCGAAGGGTAGCCGGGAGTCGGTGGCGCGGATCCAGCTGGACTGATGCA
>Ga0182008_10000658_pt1 | contig 25096 bp, 22 predicted proteins | sample Sormic07211129_1_FD_120482 | JGI IMG/M metagenome (GOLD analysis project Ga0182008, IMG submission 120482) | Rhizosphere microbial communities from Sorghum bicolor, Mead, Nebraska, USA - 072115-129_1 metaG | ecosystem: Host-associated > Plants > Roots > Rhizosphere | place: USA: Nebraska...
AGGAACTTAGCCCAGACAACCGCCCGGCTTACGATCCTAAATGTTATTTGTGCCCGGGAAATGTACGCGCTGATGGCGCCGTTAATCCTGACTACACCCACAGTTTCGTATTTAAAAATGATTTTGCGGCTTTACTGGAAGACACACCAGAAAATAAACTCAACGAAGAAGACCTGCTGGTAGCCAACGCAGAAAAAGGTCTGTGTAAGGTGATCAGCTTTAGTCCTAAACACAACCTGACTTTACCTGAACTGAGCCTGGAAGAAATCACTGCGGTGGTTAAGGTTTGGCAAAAGGAATATGAGGAGCTTGCTGCTCACGACTGGATCAAATACATCCAGATCTTTGAAAATAAAGGAGAGATCATGGGCTGCAGCAACCCACATCCGCATGGACAGATCTGGGCACAAAGCAGTATTCCGCAGGAAATTATTAAAGAAAGTGAACGCCAGAAAAATTACTATGCTATCCACCGCAGAAGTTTGCTTTCGGCTTATTTAAAGCTGGAACTTAAAAAACAGGAGCGGATCTTATTTGAAAACGAACATTTTGTAGTATTGGTTCCATTTTGGGCAGTATGGCCCTATGAAACCATGATCATCAGCAAAAGGCATGTAACAGGAATTAATTTCTTTACCCAATCTGAATTGGTAGCTCTGGCTGATGCACTGAAAAAACTGACCACCAAATACGATAATCTTTTTGAAACATCGTTCCCTTATTCTGCAGGGATGCACCAGGCCCCTGTAAATAACGGAGAATATCCGGAATGGCACTGGCATATGCATTTTTATCCGCCGCTATTGCGATCTGCCACGGTTAAAAAATTTATGGTGGGTTATGAATTGCTGGCCAATGCGCAACGGGACATCACACCCGAATATGCAGCACAGCGCCTGAGAGAATTGTCTGTTGAACATTATAAACAAAAGAAAGCCTGATTATGGACTCGAAATTAGTCTCTTCAACAGTCAAAGTGGATGTTGAAGGCTTAAAACAAGCATTTAAGAATTTATATGGTGTTGATCCTCTGCTGGTCAGATCGCCGGGAAGGATCAATATTATTGGAGAGCATACCGATTACAATGAGGGTTTTGTAATGCCTGCAGCCATTGACAAAGCCATTTATATCGGTATATCCAAAAGAGAAGATGACCAGGTACACCTGTTTGCTAAAGATTATGAGCAAACACATACTGTAGCGCTGTCTGCATTGGCACCGTCTGAAAAAGGCTGGCCAAATTACATTCTGGGTGTTGCAGATCAATTGCAGAAGAGAGGGTATACCCTTGGAGGCTTCAATTTATATATTGACGGTGATGTTCCTCTTGGTGCTGGATTATCGTCTTCAGCTGCTGTAGAATGTGCTACAGCCTACGCGCTTGATCAGTTGTTCTCCTTATCGGTAGCCCAACTTGATCTTGCTCTGATTGCCCAAAAGGCTGAGCATGTTTTTGCTGGCGTAAGCTGCGGGATCATGGACCAGTTTGCTTCGGTCTTTGGAAAGAAAGACCATGCGATATTGCTCGATTGCCGCTCTATGGAATATGAATATCTTCCTTTGGATCTGGGCGATTACAAACTGTTGTTGCTCAATACCAATGTAAAGCACTCTCTTTCTGACAGTGCTTACAATGAAAGAAGATCGCAGTGTGAGCAAGGCGTGGCCTGGGTGAAAGAAAAATTCCCGGAAGTGAACAGTTTGAGAGATGTCACACAGTCGATGCTTAAGGAATGTGTTGAGCCTAAAGACCATAATGTTTTTGTGAAATGCCGGTTTGTTGTGGCTGAGATTGAAAGACTGGGCAGGGCAGCCGATTTTCTAAAGCAAGGAAATCTGGATGCATTGGGCAAACTGATGCTGGAAACCCATGATGGTTTGAGCAAGGATTATGAAGTGAGCTGTAGTGAACTGGATTTTCTGGTTGACCGTGTTAGAGATTTAGATTTTGTACTTGGTGCCCGTATGATGGGGGGTGGATTTGGTGGTTGCACTATTAATATTGTAAAAACAGCGTATATTGACGAGCTTATAAAAACCGTGAGTGCTGGTTATCTGCAGGAATTTGGCCTTAAGCTGGATGCCTATGTGGTGGAAACTGCTTCTGGAACGAGCCAAATTATTGAATATTAACCATTAAGGCCAGTCTTCGGACTGGTTTTGCTAAACCTAATATAAACTGATGAAACACAATTTACTGGATACGAAGGACTATATTGTATTTTTAGTCTATTTCGTTATTGTAGCAGCGTACGGGCTCTACATCTACAACAAGAAAAAATCTGCGTCTACGGGCTCTAAAGACTACTTTCTGGCCGAAGGATCATTAACCTGGTGGGCTATTGGTGCTTCTCTGATTGCGTCAAACATTTCTGCTGAGCAATTTATTGGGATGAGTGGTTCTGGTTTTAAAATGGGACTGGCCATTGCCACCTATGAATGGATGGCTGCTGCGACTTTGATCGTTGTAGCTGTATTTTTTATTCCTGTTTATCTTAAAAATAAGATATCGACCATGCCTCAGTTCCTTAGCCAGCGCTATAACAGTACTGTGGCTATGATTATGGCTGTTTTCTGGCTGTTGTTGTATGTGGTGGTTAATTTAACATCTATTTTGTATCTGGGTGCTTTGGCGGTGAGCAGTATTTCTGGTTTTAGCCTGGAGTTCTGTATGTATGCGATTGCTGTATTTGCTATTATCATTACCCTTGGTGGAATGAAGGTAATTGGTTATACGGATGTTATCCAGGTGTTTTTCCTGATCCTGGGTGGTCTGGCTACAACTTATCTGGCTTTAAACCTGGTTTCTGATCACTATGGTACGAAAGGAATTTTGGAAGGTTATCATTTGATGTCTACAAAGGCGTCTGAGCATTTCCATATGATATTGAAGCCTGAAAATGAGAATTATATTGATTTGCCGGGTTTGAGTGTATTAATTGGTGGTATGTGGATTGTGAACTTAAATTACTGGGGTTGCAATCAGTACATCACTCAGCGTGCTTTGGGTGCTGATTTGAAAACAGCCAGAGGAGGTATCTTATTTGCGGCGTTCTTAAAGTTATTGATGCCGATCATTGTTGTATTACCGGGTATTGCGGCTTATGTTTTATACAAGGATGGTGCGTTTCAATCGGAAATGGTCCAGGGTGGATCTGTTAATCCTGACCGGGCTTATCCGGTGTTGCTGAACTTGTTGCCTGCTGGTTTGAAAGGTTTGTCCTTTGCGGCGCTTACTGCTGCTGTGGTTGCTTCTTTGGCGGGTAAGGCGAATAGTATAGCGACGATCTTTACTTTGGATATTTACAAGAAAGTGATTAAACCGGATGCTACTGAGAAGAGTCTGGTGGTTACAGGTAAGGTGACTATTATTGTGGCTATGATTCTTGGTGTTTTGATTGCTCCGCATCTGGGTATCGATAAAAAGGGTGGTTTCCAATATATTCAGGAGTATACCGGTTTTGTTTCTCCGGGTATCTTTGCGATGTTTATCTTAGGGTTTTTCTGGAAGAAGACGACTTCTGATGCGGCGCTTTTTGCTACGATTGGTGGTTTTATGTTGTCTTTGGTGTTGAAATTCTTGCCTCTATGGACGGACCTTTCGTGGTTATCGGGTATGGGTTTCTCTGTTAAGAATTCTTCGGGGGTTTTTGAGATTCCTTTTATTGACAGAATGGGTTTTGTGTTTGTGTTCTGTGTTATTGGTATGTATATTATTAGTATGCTTCAGTTTAAACCTGGGGGCGAAAGCAAAGGTTTGGAGATCGATGCGAAGATGTTCAAAACGACTACGGGTTTTGCGGTTGGCGCATTGATTATTGTTGGGTTGCTGGTTGCGCTTTACGGTATTTACTGGTAGTTTTTTAATTGTTTTTTTGGAACCTGGTTGGCGAGATTTGCTGACCAGGTTTTTTTATGGGTAAATAAGTTAAGAAAGTAGATTTGTTGAAAAATTTTTATTGAAAAATTCTGTACAGCTGCTTCAAGACTAACGAGATCAGGTCCGCTGAAGGAGCGGACAGATCTCTGAGGTCTTTCCGCAACGTACGAGAATTTTTCATAGCAAATTGCAGAGGGAGGGTGGAGACCGGGAAATTTGTATAGGGTTGGAGCTTAAAGCGACTATCGTACAGGACCACATGATGAAAACCATGGAGAAGGCGGTGTTGATCAGTCCGGCACAAATAATGCCTACGGCGAGTATGGAGAAGATAAAGCCAAATTCTTTTTTGCTGATGGCGTAGATATGGGTACTTTTGCATTGTTGTTCCTTCATCATCTTTAGAATGCTACTCAAAGCCATCTTATTTACAGGATTTATTCAGGGCTTTTTTCAAATCCTGTTGCTGGGCTCTAAGACACGGAACCCTTTGGCGGATAAATGGCTGATGGCCTGGCTGTTCCTGGTGTCCCTTCAGTTGCTGTTTTACTATGATGGTTTCTCTGGGGCTCCGGTAGCCACTGGTCCTATTGGGGTGTTGGCCTTTTCTATTCCGCTTCTCAGTGCACCAATGCTTTACCAGTACATCAGAAGTTTGTCTTTTGGGAAGAACTTAACCACAGGTTTTGCTTTGCTCTATTTTCTACCTGTTGTAGTCTATTGGTTCATGACCCTATGGTTTAAATTTAACTATGGCCAGGAGATCCAGGTATTGAAGGGCTATCCGCATTTTGGCCACCAGGTGCCCGGGTCGGTGCTCTATATTTTTACCATTCCTATGGCCATTATACCAGGAGGCTATGCGATATGGGGATTATTTACACTGGTTAAGTATCAGAACAGCCTTTCTGCGGAATATTCTTATATGGAAAAGATTACCTTGAACTGGCTCAAGTGGCTGGTCGTCTCTATACTGGTGCTTTTTATAGGCCTTTTTCTGCTCATTCGTTTTGGAAGAACTGCCTTGGGACCAGATGATTTATTCAGTGTTGTTGGGGCGGTGCTTTCCGGGTATATATTTTTGATTGGTTATCTTGGGATCAGGCAAGGTACGGTATTGATCGGGATAGAAAAGGAAATATTGCCTGAACCTGCCGGGGATGCTATGCCTTATCGGAATTCAGGTCTGGATGAACGGGCTGTAGAAGAAATCTATCAATCTTTGATGGAGCATATGGAAACACAGCATCCTTATCTATCCGATGATCTTAGTTTGTCTGTCCTGGCTGCCCAGCTGAATGTGAGTCCGAACCAGCTCTCCCAGGTGATCAACCAGCGGTCGGGGAGTAACTTTTTTACCTTTGTTAATGCTTATCGTGTGCAGGCTGTGAAAGTGAAATTGCTTGACCCGGCTTTTGCCCATCTTTCCATTCTCGGGATTGCCTTTGAATGCGGGTTTAAATCGAAATCGGCCTTTAACAGGATATTTAAAGAACAAGTCGGATCAAGTCCATTGGAATATCAAAGGCAAGAAAAACTGTAAAATAGGAGTCCCGTCCTACATTATAGGGCGTATGTTTTGCACAAGTTGTGCTTCTTTGCTTTAAAAAACACTATGGATATCTTTTCTTTATTTCACAGAACTAACATCCTGATCCACATTTTTGCCGGATCCTCTGCCTTGCTCATCGGCATATTTATCCTTGTCGCTCCAAAGGGTGGAAAACGGCACCGTATTTATGGACGCCTATTTCTATGGCTTCTGTCCATTGTCATTTTAACAGGACTATTGGGGGTGTTCATCTTTAAACGTAATAGTTTTCTGCTGGTGATCACGGTGCTTAGCGGTTATATGGGCTTTTCCGGGTTTAGGGTGATGCGCAACAGGTCCAATAAATTAAAGCTGCTGGATGTTGCAGCCGCTCTACTTTCGATATTGTCTGTTTTCTTCTTTATGTATTACTTCAGGTCAATCGGTATGATTTGGTCGCCGGTCATCATTTACAGTACGGTAGGATATCTGGTCTTGGTTGTTGTTTATGATTTGGGTAGATACCTGTTCACAAAAAAGACCTACCAGAACATAAGGATGTACGAACATATCCTAAAGATGGTGAGCGCTTTCAGCGCGTTGCTTTCCGCTTTTACAGGAACAGTTTTGCCCCAATACCATCCATACAGCCAATTTCTGCCTTCAGTATTTGGATCTGTCATTGCAATGGGGTTTATGTTGATCTATTGGTATAAAAGAAAATTTAAAATATGAATTATGGGACCGTATAAAAAAGAAATCCCTGGTTTTTTCCGGCCTACAACAGATAGCTAACAGCCAGGTAATGGATAGGGCTTAAATTCGTATTGCATTCGGTGAACGAGCTATTTATTCCTAAGGAATTGGTCATAGCAGCCGATAATCCCAATCATCCGGCTACAGGGATGCAATAAACATCATTTTTAAATCAAATCATCACTAATATTATGGCAAGAATAGCTAAGGAGTTTTGGATGCGTTTTCGGGAAAACCATGCCCATAGTGCCATTGTATCTGCAGAGTGGAGCAGCGTGTTTTCATTTTTGCTTTCTTGATACTTATTGGTAAATTCGTTATTAATGAAAAGTGTTAAATTAATCTGTCTCCTGGTATCAGTTTTATTATTGAGCCTTAGTTCATTCAAGATACAGGCACAAAGTAATCAGCAACAAAGAAGTGATTCTGTATTTTTTGCAATAAAGAAATATATTGATCAAAGGAATACAAGTTTAATATACGCTTTGGGGAGCGAAGGGTATAAAAAGGTTGTTAATGAAAAAAATCTGAATGCTTTTTTTGAAAAGGAGATATATCCTTTGGGGAGAATCAAAGAATCATCGTTTGATGGTTTAGATAAATCCATTAGCAAATATAAGCTGGTGTTTGAATCTGGAAAACTGGTGCTTTCTTTTGCCCTTGATAAGGAGAACAGATTTAATTCTATCACTTTTACTCCGTTTAAATCGGTCATTTTTAATAAGCCGGTACCTGTTGCTTCCTCTAACATTTTAAAGTCTGTTTTAGACCGGCAGGTAGATTCCGTTGCCAGACAATACATTCAGAAGTCTAATACTGTGGGGTTAAGTATTGGAATTTTGAATAATGGTGTGGTTCAAACTTATGGCTATGGAGAGATAGAGAAAGGAAAGGGCAAACTCCCTGATGCCAATACGATTTTTGAAATAGGATCAATTACCAAAACTTTTACGGCAAGTATATTGGCTTATTATGTTAATGCGGGCAAAATTAGTTTAAGCGATCCTATCATCAAGTATTTACCTGATTCGCTATCTGCAAATCCTGAACTTAAAAAAATCAAAATTATCAACTTAAGTAATCATACTTCAGGGTTGCCTTCTTTGCCTGCCAATTTTGAATATGGGGGAATGGATAGACTTAATCCATATAAGTCTTACAATGAAAAAATGCTCTTTGCAAGTCTTAAGACCTGTAAATTGAGATCTGTTCCTGGTGAAGTGTATGCTTATTCAAATCAAGCTGTGGGCTTACTTGGGCTAATTTTGGAAAGGGTATCTGGGGAAACCTATGAACAGCTTGTACAACATGTGATTACTGGACCGTTAAAGATGAGTAGCACTTGTCAACAGTTAACACATTTGTTATCAGGTCGTTTAGTTAAGGTTTATGATGCAGATGGTGATGAGACAAGACCCTGGGATTTTGATGCTCTTGCTGCTTGTGGATGTCTTCGTTCTACCGTTAATGATTTGCTGCTTTATGCAAAAGCGAACATAAAATGTGAATCTTCTTCTTTATCTAATGCTTTTGGTTTAAGCCATCAGGTTACTTTTTCGAAGGGTCCAGTAGTGGGGCTGGGCTGGCATCTATATCAGGTAAAGGATGACAAATATTACTGGCATAATGGGGGAACTGGTGGCTGCAGAAGCTTTCTGATCTTTAATATAGAGAAAAAAATTGCTGTGGCGGTGATTTCGAATGCTGAGGTTGACGTTGATGATGTGGCCAGGGGTATTTTAAAGGAACTGCGATCTTCTTGATTGCGTAAGTGAAAAATAGGTTTTCATGAACGAGCCTCAGAACCTGTAAGGTTCAGTGAGATCAGAAAATCTATTTTTCTTGCGCAGACCAGAAAAGATGCAGATTTCAGCAAAGGAAACCACCGCCCAGAAGGTCATTACCTTCATAGAATACTGCGGATTGCCCCGGAGCAATTGCGGATACAGAATGGTCAAATACCACCCTCATTTTGTCATTTTCCTGTACAATAGTGCTCAGCATTCCTGCATCCTTGTAACGGATTTTAGTGATCACGTTATCCATTGGATCGTTGATGTTGGCATATTTAACCAGGTTGATGTTGCGCACCATTGCTTCCCGTCTTTCCAGCTCGTCTGCACGACCTAAAACTACGGTATTGCTTTCTGGTAAGATCTGGGTAACAAACATGGGTTCGCCGAAGGCAATACCTAAGCCTTTACGTTGTCCGATGGTATAGAATGGGTAGCCTTTGTGTTGTCCTACAACCATACCGTTGCTCAGAACGAAATTTCCGCCCGCAACTTTTTCCTCCAGATCTTCTACTTTATGTTTTAAAAAAGCCCTGTAGTCGTTATCTGGTACAAAGCATATTTCATAACTTTCGCTTTTTTTGGCAAGTTCTTCCTGGCCCATATCGAGTGCCATTTGACGAATCTCAGATTTGGCAAAGGAACCTAAAGGAAATTGTGTTCTCGCCAGGTTTTCCTGTGATACGCCCCAAAGTACATAACTCTGGTCTTTGTTTTCATCATGGCCTTTGGAGATTACGTATCTGCCGCTGTCTTGTTGTCTGATGTTGGCATAGTGACCTGTGGCAATGAACTCACAGTCCAGTTTATTGGCGCGTTTTAACAAGGCTTCCCATTTAATATGGGTGTTGCAAAGTACACATGGGTTTGGCGTACGTCCGGCAAGATATTCATCAACAAAGTTGTCAATAACATAATCACCAAATTCATCCCTGATGTCGAGAATATAATGAGGGAAGCCATAATTTACGGCCAGTGTACGGGCATCATTGATGCTGTCCAGGCTGCAACATCCAGTTTCTTTGCTGCTGCTTCCGGAAGTGGCATAGTCCCAGGTCTTCATGGTTAGGCCAATTACCTCATATCCCTGTTCGTGTAACATCACCGCTGCTACTGAACTGTCCACACCGCCACTCATGGCTACTAAAATTCTGCCTCTTTTACTCATTGTCTTTTTATCAAATGCAAAAGTAATTTTTTTAATGCAAAAAAAGGCGCTTCTGAAGTCAGTTCCTTGTAAAATGACATTTTGAGGGCTAAATATTATGAGGTGTTTTGTGGTTTATTAAGAATTTAGTTCTGATTGACTAAGGCATTTCAGGTTTATTTCCGGAATGAAGGGGATGCGCTTTCTGTTTTCAATTATCTTTTAATATTTGCCGGTAACATACAAATATGTTGATTTAAGTAAATATTTAGATAATTATGAAAATAATGGCTATAGTATGAGGGAATTGAAGATTACGCAAAGTATTACTAAAAGGGAATCTGAATCTTTAGATGTATACCTGAACGAGATTGGAAGGTTTGAGCTTTTAAAGCCTGACGAGGAATGCATTTTAGCAAAGAAGGTAAGAGAAGGGGACCAGGAAGCCCTTTACAAGCTTATCGTTTCTAATTTGAGGTTTGTGGTTTCGGTTGCAAAGCAATACCAGCACCGTGGAATAGCTTTGACAGATCTGATTAATGAAGGGAATCTTGGGCTTATTAAAGCGGCAAAACGGTTTGATGAAACTAAGGGCTTTAAATTTATTTCTTTTGCGGTGTGGTGGATCAGGCAGACCATTTTGCAGGCCCTGGGTGACCAGACACGTACGGTCAGGCTTCCGTTGAACCAGGTGAGTAATATTACAAAGTTGAATAATGTGATACAAAGCCTGGAGCAACGGCTGGAACGGCTTCCTACGGCTGAAGAATTGGCGGAGCAATCGGGAATTGCGAAAGAAAGTGTAGAGGATTATCTGGTGAATGCGAGGTTACCGGTTTCGATGGATGCTATATCGGACATTGGTAGTTCTTTATTGGATGTGTTTAAAGATTACAGGTACGCTCCGGATAAAAATATGGATGCGGAGTCTTTACAAGGTAATATTGACCGGATGATGTCCATCTTGTCGCCAAGAGAAAGATATATATTGACCTTAAATTTTGGTTTGGGAAAAACAGAACCTGTTCAGCTGGAGGATATAGCCAGGGCATTAGGTATTGGGAAGGAGCGTGTGCGGCAGCTCCGGGAGATTGCCCTTAGAAAGCTTAGGGCAAATGCAAGTCTCTTTCGAAACAAATTGTAATTCCTGATCAGGATGTTCCTGATCAGGAAATTATTAAACGAAAGCTGGTACGCGCTCAGCAGGATCGTTTCCCTGTATCTGGTTTTTTCTTACATCGGAAATCTCTTTTGGTTTTTTATCGACCAGTGCATTAATTCCTGTGGCACCATTATACAACAGAAAGCCTCCCAACAGAAGCTCCTGTACACCCATTGCAGGAGTTTTATAAATTGTGCGTATTCCTCTTTGAAAGATATATGCGCCTGCTATAACTGACACTATTCGTTTGCCTAATTCCAGTTCTTTGCTATCACCACTATTTAACAGAAGGGTTTTTCCAGTAAAAATTGCAAGTTTATGTTTTAAAATTTTTAACATTCGTTCTCAATTTAATCTATAAATTTAACACTGCCAAGCCATATTTGTTTGCTTAAACGGGTAATTTCTAGAATTCTGATTTTATCTGCTTCTGTTTGAAGGAATTAATTTTCGCTAGTACTCAGGCGCTCCAGGATCAGTTTAATTGCATTCTCTACTACTTTTTGTGGTTCTTTGCTAAATTCAAAGTTTACCCGGCTGGCTAAAATAGCATTAATAGACAGGGCTTTATGGCCAAGTGTTTTAGCAAGGGCATAGATGCCTGCTGTTTCCATTTCTAAATTAGTAATGCGGTAAGGTCCTTGTTTAAAACTGTTGATCATCTGGATAAAGTTGGGTACTGCATTTTTTGCTCTGACTTGTCTGCCTTGTGGCGCGTAAAAGCCAGGTGCAGTTACTGTTATGCCTTGTGGCAGGTCTTTTCCAATGGTGCGTAGCAGTTCCGGGCTGGCAGCGGTGAGGTAGGGATGGATGTTTTTCAGGTGGGCGAAATGTGTTTTGATGTTATCCAGCAAACTATGTTCTTCTCCCGAATGTTCCTGTACGTAGTAATTCATCAGTGCATCAAGTCCGAGCCCGAAAGAGGAAGCCAGGATGGTTCCCATAGCCAGATCTGGTTGTACTGCGCCGGAGGTACCTATGCGAATGATGTTTAAGGAGGTCAGGTCCTTTTTTATCTCGCGGGATTCGAGGTCTATATTCACCAGGGCATCCAATTCATTGATGACGATGTCTATGTTATCGGTACCAATCCCGGTTGATAAAACGGTTAGGCGCTTTTGCCCGAGGTAGCCGGTATGGGTGATGAACTCTCTTTTTCCTTTTTTGAGCTCTATCCGATCAAAATATTTGGTGATTTCGGAAACGCGGTCCGGATCTCCTACAGTTATAATGGTATTGGAAATGTCTTCCGGTCTTAAATTAAGGTGATAAACACTTCCGTCTTCATTGATCACTAAGTCTGATTCAGATAATTTGCTCATAGTATATAGAGTTAATTTTGTTAAATGGTACTGAGATAGCTTGTTTTTACACTGTCTATGCTTTCTAAACGGTCAATGACCTTATTTAGTTTTAGCTTCCGGATTTCAATGTCCATGCTACAGTTGGTGTCGAAGGATTGTTGTTTAACTGCCAGGTCTTCATCTTTGATGACTTTCATCACATCATTCATACTCAGGTATTCAAAAGTGATCCTGTATACATCATTAACAGTTTTTTGAATTTTTACGGCATGGTCCAGTGCGTCTATAGTGGCATTTTTATAGGCGTTGATCAGACCCGGTACGCCTAAAAGTGTTCCTCCGAAATAGCGGACCACGACCACCAGGACATTGGTGAGGTCTGCGGATAACAATGTATTTAATATAGGTCTTCCTGCTGTTCCTGAGGGTTCTCCGTCGTCATTTAACCTGAATACGCTTCTGTCTGGACTTAAACGCAGTGCCCAGCAGAAATGCCTGGCTTTGGCGTGTTCAGATCTGAGGTTGAGCAGGATGGATTTTACTTCATCTTCGCTGCTGATGGGATAGGCGTAGCCGATAAACTTACTTCCTTTATCTTTAAAAAGTCCTTCGGATGATTGTTCAATGGTGTTATAGGTGTCTTCAAAAAGCATGTAACTGAGCTAAGGTGATCAAAATAATAGAGGCAAGGGCCAGCAGGAGTCCGATATAATTGATTTTGATGAACTTTTCTTTAAAGATGATCAGCCCAATTAGACTGCCTAGAATAATAACGCCCATATTCATGGCGGCAAATACGGTAGAGGGGTTACTGGCCAATGCCTGGTGGGCTTTGAGGTAAAAAAAGATGTTACCAAAATTGAAGGCACCCAGAATACAGCCGCATAAAAAATTGACTAGTTCCAGTTTTTGCTTCTTTACAATGGCCAGATAACCGATAGCGATCAGGGAAATGACAAATGAAAGTCCAAATACCAGCACTAATGAGGTGGTAAAGGGCATAGATTGTACCTGGGCTATTTTTTTAAACAAAACGTCGATCACGCCGAAGCCAATAAATACCACGGCTGGATAGATCCAATCAGAAATTTGGCCGCCGCTTCTCTTGCCTTGTTTTTTAAATAGGGTAAGGAGTATGGCGACTATCCCGGTGAGCAGGCCAGCAAGTTTTAGTCCGCTGATGTTTTCTTTAAACAGGAAATAGGAGGCAAGTATGGGGATGAAAAGAGACAGTCGCTGGGCAATGTCTGATTTTGCAATTCCAATATTTTTGATTGAAGCGGCCAGTATCCAGAAGACAACAGGCAATAATATGCCCAGTCCGATATATACTGGCGATGGTGTCTGGAACAGGTCTCCTGGTTTTGGTCTGAAAAATACGAGGCTAAATAAGATAGCGAACAGATAGTTCCAGGTAACTGCCTGGATCACATTGATCTTATATCGCCTGGCGAGTTTTAGAAAAACGGCTACAGTAACACTGCAAAAAATACTTAAGAGGATGTATATCATTAGGATAACGTATTTTTATATAGAATGAGTTGATCTTCATTTATTTGGGAAACACTTACAATATTTCCATTGATCCTGGGTGCAGAAATGCCTGATTCCCAATTTACAGAGGATGTTAAAACCCGTGCTTCATCCCATAAATTTGCAGAAAGGAACTGATTTAAGATATTGGCGCCACCTTCAATAATTACCGATTGAATATCCATCAGGTAAAGCTGGAAGGCAATTTTTTGTGGCAGATAGTATTGCATGTCTTCCATTTGAACGTAATGCAGGTTATCAACTACATCTGTTTTTAACTCATTGAAAATAATAGTTTTAACTGCACTGTTGTAAATGTTTTTATCAGATGGAATTTCGAGATTTTTATCGATGACGATCCGGATTGGGTTTTTTCCATGCCATGCTCTGGTCGTGAGTTCCGGATTATCGGTCAGTACGGTTTTTTTACCAACCAGAATGGCATCTTCTTCGCCTCTCCATTTATGAACCAGTTTTTTGGAAAGTGCACCTGTGATCCATTGCATAGAAGGTTTTAGTGGTGCAAAAAATCCATTGGCTGTTTGTGCCCATTTTAAAATGACATAAGGACGTTGTTTTTCTATTCTGGTAAAAAAGCGCCTGTTGAGCTGTCTGCATTGTTCTTCCAGAACGCCGTGGATGACCTCTATGCCGGCATTTTCCAGCTTGGATATACCCTTGCCATTTACATCAGGGAAGGGGTCTCTGTTGCCTATCACTACTTTTTTGACCTGGTGTCTGATCAGCAGATCGGCACAGGGCGGTGTTTTACCAAAATGTGCGCAAGGTTCCAGGCTTACATATACTGTGGCCTCTTTTAACAAGCTTTCGGCTTGTTCGCCATATTTTTCCAGTACGGAACGAATGGCGTTTACTTCTGCATGTGCCTGCCCGATTTTTTGGTGATAACCTTCACCAATAATTTTATGATTGTTGACGATGACGCAGCCGACCATTGGGTTTGGACTTACAGAGGCCATTCCTAATTCTGCCAGTTCCAGGCATCGCTGCATATATAATTCATCTCTCATTAAGGCAAAAGTAAGGTATATTGTTTGATTTAGTTACTTTTACAGAGCATGAATTTTAAAGAACTAAGGGACCTTTTTATTAGGGAAGGCGCTGAATTTTATAACCAGGAAGAAGCTTCTGCATTGTTTTACAGGATGCTAGACCAGCTGTTGGGCTGGAGCAGAACGAAGGTAATGACCAGTCTGGATACAGATATTGAGGCTTCTGATTTACCCAAATACCTGGAAGTTTTTGAAAAACTGAAGGCCGGAGAGCCTATTCAGTATATTTTTGAAGAAACGTGGTTTTATGGATTTCCCTTCAAGGTAAATTCTGCGGTTTTGATTCCCCGGCCGGAAACGGAAGAACTGGTTCATTGGATTATTGAATCGCTGAAAGGCCGGAATGGGGGAAGCTTGCTGGATATAGGTACCGGGAGTGGCTGCATTGCCGTTGCGCTGAAGAAATCATTGGATGGTTTCTATGTTTCTGCTTTGGATATTTCTGCAGATGCACTTGAGGTGGCTAAGTATAATGCTTCTATGAATAAGGCGGTTATGAATTTTATTGAGGCAGATATCCTTGTGTATTCCGGAACTGAAAGTTTTGATCTTATTGTGAGTAATCCTCCGTATGTCAAGGAAGATGAGAAGCCGGAAATGCATGAAAATGTTTTGGCTCACGAGCCTCATGGTGCTCTTTTTGTGAGTAATGAGAATCCCTTGATTTTTTATAAGGCGATTGCCGATTTTGCACTGGTGCATTTGAATCCGAAAGGCATGCTCTTTTTTGAAATCAATGAATATCTTGGAAAGGAAACTGTCGAAATGCTGGAACTCAAAGGCTTTAAACAAGTTACGCTTAAAAAGGATATGCAGGGTAAGGATAGGATGGTGAGTTGTAGTCTATAATATGTTGTCTGTTAGTTCCTTGGGTGGAATTGAGTGATGATGCCCTGCAAGTAATCTCTATCGAGGTGGGTATAGATTTCTGTAGTGGCGATATTGGAATGTCCCAGCATTTCCTGCACTGCACGTAAGTCTGCACCACCTTCTACCAAATGTGTTGCAAATGAATGTCTTAAAGTATGTGGGCTGATACTTTTGTTTAGGCCAATACGCTCTGCCAGGCTCTTGATCATGGTAAACACCGATATCCTGGACAGACTTGTGCCTGTTCGGTTAAGAAAGATAAAATCTTCGTTCCCTTTTTTAATATTGAGGTGTACTCTAATCTCTGTGATGTAAATACGAATGAGATGAAGCGCAGTGGTGCCTATGGGAATGATCCTTTCTTTGTTTCCTTTACCGGTTACCTTAATAAACTCGGATTCAAAGTTGAGGTCGGAAATTTTTAAGCTGGCCAGTTCTGAAACACGGAGCCCACAGCCGTACAGTACTTCTATAATGGCCTTGTTTCTCATGCCTTCGGGTTTTGATGCATCAATTGCTCCAATGAGTTCATTAATTTCGTGAATGGTTAACACGTCTGGGAGCTTTCTACGGATCTTTGGGGTTTCGAGTAGTTCTGAGGGATCACTCTGGATAAGATTTTCCAGCAGCAGGTAGCCGAAATAAGCTTTTAAACCTGAAATGATCCTTGCTTGTGTATTGGGAAGTACACCGAGTTCATGAAGCCAGACCAGGAATGCCTTTAAATGTCCGGTATGGATTTCTTTAAGCTGCAGATTGAGGTTTACCGCATCCAGGTATTGGCTGAGTTTGGCGACATCGTTCAGATAGGCGTCAACAGAGTTTCCGGAAAGTGCACGTTCCAGTTTGAGGTAGCTTTTGAATTCTTTTAGGTAGGGATGGATTATCACACAAAAATTTTATACTGTAAATTTTTACCATTATGTTTGACGGGATGAAGATACAAATTATAAATGGACCAAATTTGAACCTTTTAGGGGTAAGAGAGCCTGGTGTTTACGGTAACGAGAGTTTTGAGAATTATCTGGCGCGGCTGAAGGAACACTATAAAGAGGTTGATATTCATTATTATCAGAGCAATGTAGAGGGAGAGCTGATCAACAAACTGCATGAAACTGGTTTTTCATTTGATGGTATCATTTTGAACGGAGGGGGCTATACGCATACTTCTGTAGCAATATCTGATGCGATTGCAGCTATAAAGACCCCGGTTATAGAGGTGCATATTTCTAATATATACGCGAGAGAGGAATACCGCCATGTTTCCATTACGGGCAAAAACTGCAAAGGTATTTTAACCGGGTTTGGAATGGACGGTTACAGGTTGGCTATAGAGCACCTGATCCATTCATTATAGGATTACTTGAATTCGATACCGCTGAATTTTCTGATTTTCTTAATGAAAAAGCTGTAAACAATACTGGCATGCAATACGCCTGTATGCTGTTTATAAGGCATCTGTTTAGCTGTTCTTTTTTTGCGTGTTGCAGAAAGATGTTTGAAGAAGTGAAAATGGGCTTTGGATACGGCCATTGCAAATTTTACTTCTCCTTTTAACAGGAAATGGAGCAATGCAGCAAAATCAATAAAAAAACGGATAAATATTCTAGAAAATACTTCTGGTGCGGGAAGGTTTTTTTGCATGATCATCAGATTATTCCTGAAATTTAAATAGGTTTTAAATGGGTTGGTGGCATTTAACGAGCCACCACCTACGTGATAAACTTCGGAGTCCGGGCAGAACATGATGGTATAGCCCAGGTTCTTTAGTCTCCAGCAGAGGTCAATTTCCTCCATATGGGCAAACAGAGCTGCATCTAATCCTCCCGTTTCTATCCAATACTTGCTTTTTATAAAAAAAGCAGCACCGCTGGCCCAAAAGATTTCAAGTGTATTGTTGTACTGTCCCTGATCGTTTTCTATGGCATCAAAAATTCTTCCACGACAAAATGGAAAGGCGTATTTATCCAGGAATCCGCCTGCGGCTCCTGCATATTCAAATTGATTTTTATCTTTCTGCCATTTGATTTTTGGTTGTGCTGCTGCAATGTTCTGGTCGCTTTCCATCAGGCTGATGACCGGTCGGATCCAGTTTTTCGGTACTTCTACGTCTGAATTTAAGAGGATGAAATAGTCTGCTTTGACTTGTTCGAGAACTTTATTGTAGCCACCGGCAAATCCGTAGTTCTGATCATTCTGTATAATCTGAATATCCGGGTAATTTGTTTTAACAAAATCTACGGAGTCGTCTGAGGAGTGGTTGTCGCCAACGATGATTTGAAGGTTCGGGTATTGTGATTGGACAACACTGGGCAAAAACTGCTCTAACAATGCTTTTCCATTCCAGTTTAAGATAACAACTGCTACACTTGGCTCCATATTTATGCTGATTGTTGTTTGTGCTTCCATCTTTTGTGACTCCATAACCAGTATTGTGGTTCTGCAAGTATACTCTCAGTTAGTAGTTTAAATTGTTTTTTTGTGATTTCGTACTCTGCGGTTTTCTTTGGTTCTTCCGACAGCAGGACGCAATCTAATTCATAATATCCTCTTTTGAGTATACGGACTTGTATGTAAAAAATTGCCCTGTCGGTTTGAACTGCTATTTTTTCGGGCCCTGTATAGACCGCTGTTGGTTGATGGAGAAAGTCTATCCAATATTTGGCCTGGTCTGTTTCTGGTGTCTGATCTGAGGCCAGGCAAAGCACGGAAGGTATATTTCTTGAACTGGCTAGCACCCGTAGGGTTTGTTTCATAGACACCATGGTGTTCCCGAACCTGGAGCGCATTTTGTGAAACCAGATGTCGAAGGCTGGGCTATGGAGAGGTTTATAAACCACGAGTTTTGGACTGGATACTTTGATTCCGAAGGCCAGCATTCCCCATTCCCAGTTTCCATAGTGGGAAGAGCATACGATCACGCTTTTCTTACTGGCGAGTAAGGCTTCAATATGATGGAGATTTGTGAATTTGCATCTTTTTTCCAATTCTGCTTTACTGATCAGCGGCATTTTTATGATCTCAAAGATCAGGTCGCACAGAAAGCGGTAGAAGCGTTTTTCTATTACTTCAATTTCGGTTGTGCTTTTACCGGGAAAGGAGCGCTCCAAATTATCGCGGACCACATTTTTTCTGTAGCCTGTAATATGATAGACGAAATGGTATAAAGCTGTTGATAAACAATATAATAGGGGCATTGGCAATAGAGCAGTGAGGTATAAAAAAAATATACCCATATAAGAAAACCCCTTTTTTATCATTAATTTGGCGAATTGAGAATGCAAACATAAATTAACAAATGCAAAGTCCGGCAACATTTCCACTTTTTTATCTTCCGCCCGTAGGGTATTTTTCAGCACTTAATGCGCATGATTTTAATTTTATAATAGAAAGATTTGAACATTTCCCTAAGCAGACCTATAGGAACAGAGCTAAAATTGCCTCACCAAACGGGAGTCTGGATTTATATGTTCCTGTAGTTAAGGGCTCAAAAGTGCATACGGTTTATAAAGATGTCAAAATAAGTTACGATTTTAAATGGCAGCGGCTTCATTGGCTTAGTTTACAGACTTCCTACAGGAATTCTGCTTACTTTGAGTACTATGAAGATGAGCTTTCCCGTTTTTATACGCATAAATTTGACTTCTTGTTTGATTATAACCTGGAAATCTTTGAATGGATTCTGCAGAAGCTAAAAAAGCCTGCAGAATTGTCTTTTACGGAAGAGTACATTAAAAATATAGGCGCGGAACTGGACTATAGGGACAGGCTGAGTTTTAAAAATCCATCACTGGTTCATCCAGCTAAGCCTTATTTCCAGGTTTTCGAAGACAGGACTGGTTTCATTGAAAACCTGAGTGTGGTGGATTTGTTATTTAGCCAGGGCCCTCAGGCAAAATTATTTTTCTAACACATATGGGAAAACGCATTAAGTCAAAAAGAAAAAGAAAGCATTACGCTTTGCCTGTGGTGGGCTCCAGCCCGGGGCAGGTCTATATTGATGAGCATTCGCTGATACCGAAAGTGACCATTCACGCTTTTAACGCTGGCGAATATAAGATTGAGGAAACCAGTTCTATTGAGCATTTAAGCAAGGTCTTATCGGATAAGAGCCTAACTTTTTGGGTGGACATCAGAGGTTTCAAATCTGAAGCGATGTTTGAAACACTGACACGTGATTTTAACGTAAATAAACTGGTATTAGAAGATATTACCAGGACCTATCAGCGGCCAAAACAGGAGGAATACGATACCTATGTTTTTGCAGTTAGCAGGATGTTGTTTTTTGATGAGGAGAACAACCTGGAGAATGAACAGATATCTTTCATTTTGACGGATAATGCAGTTTTTACTTTTCAGGAAGGTTATGAAAACTGTCTTGATCCTGTTCGGAACCGTTTAAAAGCAGGTAAGGGCAATATCCGGGTTTCTGGCAGCAGCTACATCATGTATGCGATTATGGATGTGGTGATTGACAAATACTTTGAAATTCTGAACATTTGGGGAGAAGATCTGGATCAGATTGAAGACCGCCTGATTGATAAGCCCGACCGTTCGATTATGTATGATATTCAGGCGGTGAAAAGGAATTTGATTGCCATCAGAAGGGTTGCCTGGCCTGAACGTGATAAATTGAATGATTTTTTAAGAAGTGACAGCCCGTTGATAACGGATCAGACTAAATTATACATTCGGGATGCCTATGACCATTGTATCCAGATTATCGATATTGTAGAATCTTTAAAGGAGATTTCGGCCAGTAACCTGGACATGTATCTCTCCATCATCAGCAACAGGATGAACGAGATTATGAAGGTTTTAACCATTATGTCTTCGATCTTTATTCCTTTAACCTTTATAGCTGGGATTTACGGGATGAACTTTGCCCGGCAGGATCCTGTTACCGGAAAGTTGATGCCTGATAACATGCCGGAATTGTATGCGCAGCATGGTTATTTGTATACCATGATCATTATGGTGGTCATTGCTGTAATACAGGTCATTTATTTCTGGAGAAAAGGCTGGTTTAAATAGCCTAAGAAGGGGATTTAAGCCAAATTATTTTTACATTCGCGATACATGCAATCTTTTGACCTGGATAAGACCGATGTATCTAAGATAAAATCGGCATTAAGTAGTGGTAATGACGAACGCTTAAAAGCTGTTCTTGGGGAATATCATGCCTCTGAAATTGCAATTTTATTTGAAAGCATTACTAAAGAGGATCGCCAGCGGATCATTAATCTTCTACCAGTAGAAATCGCTTCTGAGGTAATTTCAGAGATGCATGAAGAGGCGCACCCTGAGGAACTGCTTTTACAGTTGCATCCGGAAAAACGTACGGAGATTGTTGAGGAGCTGGATTATGATGATGCGACGGATATCATTTCGCAACTGGAGGAACATGAACAGAAGGAAATCCTGGGTGATCTGAGCGAGGATGATGCATCAGAGATCAGGAATTTGCTTCGTTATGATGAGGATACGGCGGGTGGTTTGATGAATACGGAGTTCATCCGGATCAACCTGAACCTCACTAAAAAGGATGCGATTGAAGAGATCATCAGGCAGAGCGAGGAGATTGAAGAGTTCTATACCATATTTGTGGTAGATGACCATAATATTTTCCGCGGAATTGTTTCTCTGAAAGATATTATCAAATCGAAGGGCAATGTACATATCACGGAACTGGTTAAAACAGAAGTGGCCTGGGTATATCCGGATATGGACCAGGAAGAGGTGGCCCGCTTAATTTCACAATACAACATTACCAGTATTCCGGTAGTTGATCATGAGATGCATCTGCTTGGAAGGGTTACATTTGATGATGTTATTGACGTTCTGGAAGATGAGAATACAGAGGATATCTTAAAAATTTCGGGGGTATCGGAAGATGAGGAATTAAGTGGAAACTGGATAGATGCGGTAAAATCAAGGTTACCCTGGTTAATCATCAACCTGGCTACAGCTTTTCTGGCTTCGGCGGTGGTGCGTTATTTTGAGCCTACACTGGAAAAAATAGCGGTTCTGTCTGCCTATATGACCATTATTGCCGGAATGGGAGGAAATGCAGCTACGCAGGCGTTGGCGGTTACCGTGCGGAGGATCTCATTGTACGATTTAACGGATAGTCAGGCATATCGTACGGTATTGAAGGAATTTACGGTGGGTTTGATTAATGGTGCGGCGACTGGTCTGATTGTATTGGTTTTTGCGCTGTATTTTGACAGCAATCCTTTGCTCGGTGTGGTGATTTTTCTTGCAATGACTGGAAATCTGGTTATTGCCGGTATTACCGGTGCTGGAATTCCGTTGATATTGAAAAGGGTAGGGATAGATCCGGCAATTGCCTCCTCTATTATTATTACTACGTTTACAGATGTTTTTGGTTTTTTTCTGCTCCTGGGATTGGCGAGTAAATTGTTGTTATAAAATTCAGGCCTAAGTTTTCTCAGGCCTGAATATATAGGTTTTAAAGGGCTGTTACTCTCGTTTCTATATTGCCTTTGGTTGCTTTGGAATATGGGCAGGCCCGATGGGCTTTATCGGCTAATTGCTGAGCTTCCTGCTGTGAAATTCCCGGGATATGTACATCCAGATCTGCAGAGAGTACAAATGAATTTCCGTCCTTATTAAAGGAGACATGCACGTTGACGGTCGCTTCTGAAACATCTACGCCATCATGCTTGGCTACAGAACCCAAAGCGCCCAAATAACACGGTCCCCATGCAGCTGCAAATAACTGTTCAGGATTTGTTGCTCCACCTTGTCCACCCATTTCTTTTGGCTTTCTAAGATCAAATTCTATCTGTCCGTCGCTTGATTTAATATGCCCGTCGCGGCCACCTTTGGCCAGTACTGAGGCCGTATATACTTTTTCCATAATATTAATTTCTATACTAAAGGAACAAAGTATTCGGGTACTATGTTTTTAGAATCTGATTTTTTCGCTCAGTTTATAAATATCATAAGCTACTTTCTGGATAAGATCGAGAAGGTCGCTGATTACCGAAGAATCGTCTTGAGGAATAGGACCTGTAACTTCTTCCTTAATTCTGATCAGAGGAACATTACTGACTTCAGCTTTATGGTTTGTTAAGATTTCTGCAGAGAGATTGATCAGGTAAATGGTGTTTTTGATGACAGGTTGTAATTCTTCAAAATTCTTGAAGCTAAACTTATGTTCTTTATTATATAAAGAAAGTGTAGCGGCGTAAGAGGATAGAAGGTGGTTCAATGCTGTGAACTGATGCATTTCCTTCATCAGGATTTGCTTGCTCTTAGGCTCAGAAAACATTCTTTGGAAGAGTGAGGCCAGGTTTGCAGAGGTTACGTATACTTCTTTTCGTGCAACTTTATAATTGGTGAGGTTCTGTTCTTCCTGAAAATACAAGCTGGTGACCTGCTCAAAATAGTTTACATTAGCTTTTAGAGTATCGATCATGGCTTCTTTGAGTTTTTCATATTCCCAGTTTGGAAAAAGAAAGTAGCTCGCTATCAGAGCAATGCCGCAACCAATAGCAGTGTCTATGATCCTTTCGCTGGCTATTGAAAGACCTCCCATACCGAGGAAATCAAAGAGTACCAGGATATACGGTGTCATAAAAAGAACACTCACAACATAATTTTTGCGCTGGAAGCTGTAACAGGCCACCATACAAACCAGCAGAATCACAAAAAGGACATGTCTGTCATGTACAAAGGTAAGAATGAGCATTCCAACCAGGGCGCCAATAGTGGTACCAATGATTCTTTGGTAGTTTCGCTGCTTGGTAAGGCTAAAACCTGGTTTTGAGATCACCAGAATGGTAAGCAGTATCCAGTAACTATGAGAAGAACCCAGGGATTTAGAGACAATATAGCCGATCAGCATAACGATAGCGACTCTTATCGAATGCCTGAAGGTTGATGAGCTGAAGGTCAAATTCTCCAGCATCAATTTTGGATCTATATTTTGCCTGGTGATGAACCTTTCGGTGTCTATTTGCCTGGCTTTAAGGTTTTTCTTCTCGTTTTTATTGAAGTAGCTGTTGATGGTTTTAACTCTGGCCAGGATATTCTCGATATTAACTTCGATGTTTTTTAGCGCTACAATACCCAGAGTATTGTATTGACCATCCGTATTATTAGACTCTAAATCAATAATTTGTGCTTTTAATTTAGCTACCTGTTCGATCAGGAGGGTAGGCAGGCGAGGGGTACCACCTGTTTTTAAAGAAAAGGCAATCTCGTCTAATTCATCTGCTATTTTATTGATAACCAGCTCGTAACTGGTCAAAATACCAATAGAATCGAATTGTTCATGCAGGCGTTTGTAATTGTAATAGGTAGACATGATTTGCTCAAATAAATCGACCATATCAACAAAAACCAGCAATAAAAAGCGACCTTCAGGTGTCGATTCTCTAACAATTTCGCGGGTTTTGAACAAAACTTCTCTTACAGCATCTTGTTTTTCATTAACGAGAACCTGTTGTTGAAGCAATACTGCGTAATGATCGTCATAATTGATGTTCTCGTGGTAAAATTTTGCTTTTGCCCTTAAAAATGAAGCAACTTCATATATGGAGTCACTTAAGGTTTGTTGTACAACACGGTATGGACGAAGTCTGTAGATGGAATAGCTGAGTAAGGCATACCAGGAGCCGCCACATAAAATCAGCCCGCCGTAACGTAAAACTTCCTGCCATGGCCTGATGTCGTCAACACTCAGAACAATGACCAGTAAGGACGCCGTTCCAATTGCAGCCGCACGGGTACCGTACAGGAAGAACATGGAAAATACAAAACTGCCCAGAGCGAGCAGAATTCCTGTAAAATAAATATTTCGATTGGTTAAGCCGACCAGTATGGATAATACAAAGATTAATCCTGTGGTTACAGCCATTGCATTTCTGCGGTGTACAATTGGTCCTGGTGTATCTACAACGCTAACACATAATGCACCTAGGGACAGCGTCATTCCAAATTTAAGCATTCCAAACTGAGCCAGGATTAATGACGGGCATAAAACTCCAAAAGTGATCCGAAGTCCATCAGCAAAATAAGTACTTAATAAAAAATCATGTATATTTCTTATTGGCTTCTGAAACATGTGTGGTGTATGTGTTTGTTATAGCGTCTGAGAACAATCTTTATGCCGGTTTGTTTAATTACAAATATACATCATAATTAATATTATGTTAAGTACGTTTTTATCTGCACTATCCTTCTGCCGTATTTACTCTAAAATTCTTCTAGTTTCCTTTTAAGCTCCTGTGCTTTGTCTAATCTGTTTTTACGGGTATAGATATCAATTAAGAGTTGTACTGTAGGTCTGTCATTGGGATTGATCTCGTGAGCTTGCAGTAATACGAATTCAGCACGGTTGATTAATGCAGAGAATTCCTGTGCGCGTTTTTCTTTATTGCCTTTTAAAGCATCATTAGCATTGTTGACATAAACAAGTCCCAACTGGTACAATGCGTCAAAATAATTCTGATCAAGCGCGAGTGCTTTTTTATACGCCAATTCTGCTGTAGAATTATTGGAACTGATCTGGTATAAATAACCGTACAGAAAATACAGCAGTTTATTTTTGGATTCTATAGTGAGTGATTTCTCAATGACCTGCTTGGCCTGATCGTAACGCTCATTGTCGAGCAATAAGTTGATGTAGTTGTTATTGAGGTATATATTGTATGGATTAACTTTCAATCCATCTTCAAGAATTCTGATGGCTGCTTCCTGTTCAAATTTGGAAGTATATATTCCTGCCATGGATTGGAATACGACAGGATTTTTAATGCCATTGTCTTTTGCGCGTTTAAAATAAAACAATGCACTGTTATAATCATTGATATTTTGAGCACTTAGAGCTGTATTGATTGAAATGACAGTGTCTTTTGGGAAAAAATCACTTACTTCTTTCAATAAAGTAAAGGCTGTTTTGAATTCATTGTTGGTATAGGCTTTATTTCCTTTTTCCTGTTTCTTTAGGATGATGTTGTAATTTGCTGCATCTGTTAATGCTGTATTGCTTTGAAACTTATCCAGTCTTTTTGCAG
>Ga0182008_10000660_pt1 | contig 25014 bp, 22 predicted proteins | sample Sormic07211129_1_FD_120482 | JGI IMG/M metagenome (GOLD analysis project Ga0182008, IMG submission 120482) | Rhizosphere microbial communities from Sorghum bicolor, Mead, Nebraska, USA - 072115-129_1 metaG | ecosystem: Host-associated > Plants > Roots > Rhizosphere | place: USA: Nebraska...
AGCTGTGACGGCGATCACCGTCCGCGGCCTGCGCAAGTCGTACGGCGCGCTCGAGGCCGTGCGCGGCGTCGACTTCGACATCGAGTCCGGTGAGGTCTTCGGGCTGCTCGGCCCGAACGGCGCAGGCAAGACGACGACGGTGGAGATCCTCGAGGGCTACCGGGAGCGCGACGGCGGCGACGTCGCCGTGCTCGGGAACGACCCGCAGAAGCCCGGTCCCGACTTCCGTCAGCGGATCGGCGTCGTGCTGCAGCAGTCGGAGCTCTTCCCGAATCTCACAGTGCGCGAGGTGCACCGGACGTTCGCCGGCTACTACCGCCGGCCGCGCGACGTGGACGAGGTGATCGAGCTCGTCGGCCTCGACGAGAAGCGCGGCACGCGCGTCAAGCACCTGTCGGGCGGGCAGAAGCGCCGGCTCGACCTCGGCGTCGCGCTCGTCGGCGACCCCGATCTCGTCTTCCTCGACGAGCCGACGACCGGCTTCGACCCGGCAGCGCGCCGCGCGGCATGGGAGATGATCCGGTCGCTGCGTTCACTCGGCAAGACGGTGCTGCTCACGACGCACTACCTCGACGAGGCGGAGCAGCTCGCCGACCGCGTCGCGGTCATGCGCGAGGGACGGATCGTCCGCGTGGGCACACCGCGCGAGCTGACGAGCGCGGAGATCGACGTCGAGATCCGCTACCGCCGCGACGGCGAGGAGATCCTGCTGCGCACGAGCGAGCCGACGCGCGTGCTGCACGAGCTGACGTCGGAGGCCGTCGGGCGGGGCGAGGAGCTCGAGCGGCTCGAGGTCCGCCGGCCGACGCTCGAGGAGGTCTACCTCGCACTCGTCGAGAACGCGGCGGAGCCGGAGTGAAGCTGTTCGTTCACCAGCTGCAGACCGAGCAGCGGCTCTACTGGCGTTCCCGCGAATCCGCCGTGTTCACGTTCATCTTCCCGCTGCTGCTGTTCGTGCTGCTCGGCTCGGTGTACTCCGGGCGCATCTACGGCGTGCCGGCGTCGCAGGCGCTCCTCGCGGCGCTGCTCGCATACGGCTGCGTGATGGTCGCGTTCGCGGGGCTCGCGATCACGCTGGTGATCCGCCGCGAGAACGCGTTGCTCAAGCGTCTGCGGGCGACGCCGCTGCCGCCGGCGACGTTCGTCGCAGCCCTCGTCGTGTCGACGCTTGCCGTGTTCGCGATCCAGGTCGTCGCGATGTTCCTGCTCGGCCGAGCGGTGTTCGGCACGCCGTTCCCGCACCGCGTCGGGTCGCTCATCCTGATCGTCGTTCTCGGAGTCGCGTGCTTCGCAGCGCTCGGCGTCGGCCTCTCGGGCATCGTGCGCTCGGCCGAGGGGTCGTCGGCCGTCGTGAATCTGATCGTCCTGCCGGCCGCGTTTCTGTCCGGCGCATTCGGCCCGACGCAGCACTACCCCGCCTTCCTCCGGGACATCGGGAAGGTCCTGCCGCTGAAATACCTGGTCGACCTGACGAACGCGGTCTATCTCCATCACCACGCGTTTTGGTCGAAACCCGGTGCGATCGGCGTCCTCGCAGCCTGGGGCGTAGCCGGACTCGCGCTTGCCGCGTTGAAGTTCCGATGGGAGCCAACGGCGTCATGACAGAGCTCGTCTTTGCCACCGATCGCGACGTCCGCGTGAACTTCGGCGTGTTCGCCGGCCGCAACGCGACGCAGGCGGAGATCGACGATCTCGCCCGGGCGCTGCGCGGCGAGGCGGGCACGTTCACGATCGTCGCCGAGGAGCGGCACGAGTTCGGCGGCGACGTCGAGGCCGCCGTCCGGCAGATCGTGATCGAGATCCCCGACGGCCGCGAGCAGCGCATCCTCGAGATCGCCGAGCGCTGGGCGAAGGACTGCATCCACGAGCGCAGCGAGCTCGGCGAGCTGGGGTCTGAGATCTAGCTAGCGGCCGATCCCGGCCGCGTTCAGCGCGAACTTCGTGAGGGAGGTCGGCATGCGCCGCGCCTTCCTCACCGTCTCGCGCAGCGCGTCGACGAAGAAGTCGAGATCGTCGTCGCCGAGCATGAGCGGCGGCAGGATCTTGACGACCGCCATGTCGTGCCCCGCGACCTGCGTGAGGATCCGGTGCTCGGAGAAGAGCGGCACGACGACGAGCTGGGCGAAGAGGCCGCGCTGCGCGCGCTCGAGCATGCGGTACATCCGTCCGTCGCCCTCGAATTCGATCGCCCACATCAGGCCGAGCCCGCGGACGTCACGCACGACGTCGAACTCTTCGACGAGCGGCTGGGTCAGCTCGAGCAACCGCGCACCGAGCCCGGCGCTTCGTGCGACGAGCTGCGCTTCGTCGAGCTCGCGGAGGGTCGCGAGACCCGCGGCCATCGCGAGCTCGTTCGGCGCGAACGTGGAGCCGTGTGACATCGCGTTCGTCATCGAGTCGAAGACCGCTTCGTGCACCGCACGTGACATGAGGAGCGCGCCGACCGGGACGTAGCCGCCCGACAGCGACTTCGCGACCGGAACCAGATCCGGCTCGAGCCCCCAGTGCTCGAACGCGAACATCGTCCCGGTGCGGCCGAAGCCGGTCTGCACCTCGTCGACGCAGAAGAGCGTGCCGTAGCGGCGGCAGATCTCCTGCGCGCCTTCGAGGTAGCCGGGCGGCGGCAGGTTGACACCCTTGCCCTGGATCGGCTCGACGATGAAGATCGCGACGTCTTCGCTCCGCAGCTCGCGCTCGAGCGCGTCGAGGTCGCCGAACGGGATGTGCGAGAAGCCGGGGAGGAGCGGCTGGAAGCGGCGCGTGAACTCGGGATTGCCGTTCGCGCTCAGCGAGCCGAGGGTGAGGCCGTGGAAGCCGTGCTCGGTCGAGATGACGCGCGCGCGCTTCGTCGCCGCGCGACCCAGCTTCAACGCCGCCTCGACCGCTTCCGTCCCGGAGCTCGTGAACAGGCAGCGGTCGATGCGGGCGCCGGCACGGCGGATCAGCTCGTCGGCCAGCAGCCCGGGAAGCGCCGTGACGCCCATCGCGAGCATCCCCGGCGTCTCGAGCTCGAGCGCCTCGACGAGCGCGGCGCGGATCCGCGGGTTGTTGCGGCCGACGTTGTACATCCCGAACCCGCCGAGCATGTCGAGGTAGCGGTCGCCGTTCGCGTCGATCAGGTGCGCGCCCTCGCTGCGCACCCAGGCGCGGTCGAACCCGATCGTGCGCAGCACGCGGACGAACTGCGGATTGATCGTGCGCTCCCAGAGATCGTGCTCGTCGCCGGCGTTCGCGAGCAGCTCGCGGAGCTCCATGGAAAGAGCGTATCGCTAGGCGATCGCGGCGCGGACGGCGAGGTCCGGGCCCTCGAACGAGACGTCGACGACCCGGGCGATGCGCTTGACGAGCGCGAGCGCGGCTGGGTTGTCGGGCGAGGTGAGCGCCGTGATCTCGGTGATGCCGACGAGCCGCGCGTCTGCGACGAGCTCCGAGGCGAGCGCGACCCCGATCCCGCGGTGCTGGTACTCGTCGGCGACCGCGAACGCGATCTCGGCGCTGCCGCGCGAGCTGCGGGCGAGCCGCGCGATCGCGACCGGCTGCGGATCGCCCCCGACCCACGCGACGAGCGCGTAGTGCGTCCCGTCCATCCGCGCGAGGTGCCGCAGCTCCGCCTCCGGGAGGCACGGCTTCGGGCCGTTGAAGCGGAGGCGCCGCGACTCCGCGCTCAGCCGTGCGAAGACGGCCGCCACGGTCGTGGCGTCGCCGTCGCGGAGCGGCCTGACGACGAGGGACGGGCCGTGCTTCGGGGTGAGGATCCGGGTATGCATGGTCGGTTGGAAAAACCTACTATATGAGGGTTGGAAAAGTCAACCCACTCTGGCACACTGTCACCGGCATGACTCCCCGCTCCTGCTCGATCGCCGCGGCGCTCACCGTGATCGGCGAGAAATGGTCGCTCCTCGTCGTCCGCGAGCTCGCGCTCGGGGTGCACCGCTTCGATGAGATCCAGGCGAACACCGGCGCCCCGCGCGACATCCTGACGACGCGGCTCCGCCGGCTCGAGGACGCCGGCGTGCTCGAGCGTCGGCAGTACCAGGAGCGGCCGGCGCGGTTCGGCTACCACCTGACGGCGGCGGGCAAGGAGCTCCGGCCGATCCTCCTTTCGCTGACCGCTTGGGGCGAGAGATGGACGCCGCAGGTGAACGCGTACGACTGGGTGCACGAGTGCGGCGCGACGCTCGAGCTCACCCACACCTGCAAGGCCTGCGGCGGCGAGGTGACGGGCGGCGACGTCCGCTCGCGACTCCGCGACGCACAGACGACGGCCGCGTAGGTCCAGGGTTGCGTTTGGGGTCGCCCACGAGGCGGCCGACCATCCGCGTCGCGCACCATGCGGTCATGTACCCACCAGTGATCCAGTTCGAGTCGCGTGATCAGCAGCCGGCGCTGCGGCTCGTGCGCGCGTGATCGCCGCACTTGCGACCGCCCTCGCGTTCGTCCAGGCCGGGGACATCTACCGCCTCGACATCCGAAGCATACGACGCGGCCTCTCGTCGCGATGCGCGCGCTCGAGCACTCGCCCGCGTTCTCGCCCGACGGCACGCGGCTCGCGTTCGTGCGCGAAAACGGCGGGAACGCCGACATCTACGTCGCGAACGCGGACGGCTCGCAAGCGCGACGGCTCACGCGGGCCGCCGGCGGTGAGTACAACCCTGCGTGGTCGCCGGACGGCGCGTTCATCGCGTTCGCGAGCAACCGGAGCGGGCTCTTCAAGATCTACGTGATGCGCGCGGACGGCCGCGGCGTGCGGCTCGTCGCACCACGGCGGAGCGGCGGCGGGGGGAGCTACACGCCGGCCTGGTCGCCCGACGGGCAGTGGCTCGCGTTCTCGAGCTCGGCGGAGACGCCGGAGAACCCCGAGATCTACATCGTTCATCCGGACGGCAGCGGACTGCGGCGGCTCACGCATACCAAGGGCGACGTCGACACGCTCGGCGACGACAGCTGGCCGACGTGGTCGCCGGACGGGCGGCGGATCGCCTTCTCGAGCAACCGCACGGGCGACGGCGAGCTTTGGATCATGAACGCGGACGGAAGCGGCGAGCAGCGGCTCGCGGGCATGCCGCACCGCGACGACTGGGCGCCTGCCTGGTCGCCGGACGGGACGCGAATCGCCTTCCATTCGCTCGACGGGCTCGGCCGGGCGCAGCTGTACACGGTGCGACCGAACGGAAGCGGGCTCACCCGCGTCCGTCGCAGCGGCCAGGACCCGTCCTGGCTGCCCGGGGCGTAACGGCCGTGCGCTCGGCTACGGTCTGGCCCGGGTGCGGGTCTTCGTTCTGCTGTTCGTGGCGGCAGCGATGTCGGCCGGGATCGCCGGTGCGGCCGCGCCGCCGCAGGCTCCGCGCGACACGCAGCCGTGGTGGTCGCCGCAGGGGAGGACGCTCGCGTTCTTCCGCGAGTCGCCGGCCGCCGACGACGGACACCTCCTCTACACGCCCGCCGTGCGCGGCGCCGAGACGGACATCGTCGGCGAGGGCATACCGCGCGGCTTCCGGCCGGGCAGCGGCGAGCTGCTCGTCGAGTCGGGATCGCAGACGACGGTGCGTGACGCCGCCGACCGTGCTGTCGCGTCGGTTCCCGGAATCGATGCGGCATGGTCGCCGGACGGCAGCCGCATCGCCTTTCTGAACGGCGACGCGCTCGACGTCGCCACGGCGGCCGGCACCGACGTGGCGACGCTCGCGACCGGTGTCGTCCCGCCGCTCTCCGACGCCACCGGCCCGGTCTGGTCGCCGGACGGTGCGGAGATCGCATTCGCAGCCGGCTCCGCCGTCGAGGTCGTGCCGACCGACGGCTCGGCCGCGCCGCAGGTCGTCTTCACCCAGCCGGGCGACAACGTCAACCCCACCTGGTCGCACGACGGGACGACGCTCGCCTTCGAGCGGTTCGCGGACGGGCGCTGGTCGATCTGGCTCGTCGCGCCCGACGGCACGAACGCGCGGGAAGCACCGTTCAGCGCCGGTGCGAGCGCGAACAACCGCTTCCCGCAATGGAGCCCGGTGGACGAGCGCCTCGCGTTCCTCAGCGACCGCAGCGGGCAATACGCGCTCTACGTCGCAGCGGCCGACGGGACGACGTCGCAGCCGCTGATCGACGGCGTCAACCCGGGGTCGACTGCGCGGTGGTCGTTCGACGGCGGCGAGCTCGCGGTGTCGTCCGCGCACGACTGCGGGCGGTTCGGCATCTACGTCGTGCCGGCGTCGGGATCCGGACGGCCGGTGCGGCGCTCGAACCAGTGCCGGATCGCGGGCGGGCCGGGCGCGGACGTCATCTACGGGACGCAGTACGGCGAGCGGATCGACGGGAACGGCGGCAACGACCGGATCTTCGGCAATGCCGGCGACGACCTGATCTACGGCGGCGCCGGGAACGACGCGATCGGCGGCGGCGCGGGCAACGACGTCATCGACGGCGGCGCGGGGAACGACATCCTCTCCGGCGGCGTGGGGAACGACGTGATCGACGCAGGCCCCGGCCGCGACAAGGTCGGCTGCGGGCCCGGCGTCGACACGGCGTATGTCCAGCCCGGCGACACGACGCGGGACTGCGAGCACGTCCGGCGTCGCTGAGGACGGGTACCGTCTGACCCGACGCCCCCGTAGCTCAGTGGATAGAGCAGCGGTTTCCTAAACCGCGTGCGCTGGTTCAATTCCGGCCGGGGGCATACCCGTGGAGCTCCTCGAACGCATCGTGCAACGGTTCGGCTGGTCGCTCCGCACCGACGGGATGGAGGTAGCGCCGCCGCGTCAGGCGGGCCGAATGACGAAGAAGGCGATCGCCGCGTATTGCAGACCGAGACCGACGAGCGTCAGCGCGTGGAAGAGCTCGTGGTAGCCGAAGACGGCGGGAAACGGATCGGGCCTGCGGCGCGCATAGACGATCCCGCCCGCCGTGTAGGCGAGGCCGCCCGCGGCGATCAGCACGACGGGTGTGACGCCGTCGGCGCGGATCAGCTGCGGGATCGCCGCGACACCGATCCAGCCCAGGCCGATCGCAATCGCCGCCGACAACCATTTCGGCGCGTGCACCCAGGCGAGCTTCAGCACGATCGCCGCCGCCGCTCCCGTCCACACGACGCCGAGGACGACCTTCTGCAAGACGCCGTGAAGCGCCAACAGCCCGACCGGGGTGTACGTCCCGGCGATGAGGATGTAGATGCCGGCATGGTCGGCGCGGCGCATCCGCAGGCGCGCCCGAGGCGTCCACGTGACCCGGTGGTAGATCGCGCTCACCGCGAGCATCGTTGCGGCCGAAGCTGCGAAGACGGCCGCGGCGACCGTGCGCCGGCTGCCGTCCGTCTCGACCACGAACACGACGCCGGCAGCGACGGCAACGACGAGCGCCGCCTGGTGCAGAACACCACGGAGCAGCGGCCGCGACCCGTCGTCCACCGTCACCTCTCGCGATAGACGATCCGGCCGCGCGCCAGATCGTACGGCGAAAGCTCCACCTTCACACGATCGCCAGGATTGATGCGGATCCGGTAGCGCCGCATCCTGCCCGACGTATAGGCGAGCGTCTCGTGACCGTTGTCGAGGCCGATGCGGTACATGCCGGAGCGAAACGACTCCAGCACCTCGCCCTCGAACTCGACTTTCTCTTCCTTGTCAGCCATTGTCGACCGCCTGCATAGCACCATCCTCGCGGATCGCGTCGTCCTCGACGACACCCTGTGCCGTCTCCTCCGCGGCGGCGGCCGCTCTCTCGGCCTTCTTCGCGAGCTTGCGCTCCCGCTTCTCCTTCACTGCCAGCTCGCGGGCCCGCTTCGCATGTGTCTGCGGATTCCTTGCTGCCATACGCCTCCTTGGTCGATCAGGCAGAGACCGGCGACACGTTCGTCGCCTGCGGGCCCTTCGGGCCCTGTTCCGACTCGTACTCCACGCGTGCGTCCTCGGCGAGCGTCTTGTACCCCTCGCCGACGATCGCGGTGTGGTGAACGAACAGGTCCTTGCCGCCGTCGTCCGGCGTGATGAACCCGTACCCCTTGTCTGCGTTGAACCACTTCACGGTTCCGGTTGCCATCCAGAAGCACCTCCTCCACTGCTCAGGAACGGGCAGAGGAGACGCAAACCGCGCATCCGGTACTCGCTCGTGTGGTCAGCGATTCTAGCAGCGTCCCGATCGGCGTCAGGCCCGGCGGATCACTCGAGCCCACCGACGTCGAGCACGACCGTCGACAGGTCGGTCATGTCGAGCATCGTGTAGCGACCGCCGATCCGCCCCCACCCGCTCCTCGTGCCGGACGCGCCGCCGAACGGCTCGTGCGCCTCCCAGTAGTCGGTCGAGTCGTTGACGACGACGTTCCCGACCTGCAGCCCGTCGGCGAAGCGGAAGGCCCGGCTCAGGCTCGACGTGTAGACCGCGGCCTGCAGCCCGAGGTGCGAGTCGTTCGCGACCGCGAGCGCCTCGTCGTCCGAGGAGATGCGCACGAGCGGAACGATCGGCCCGAACGTCTCCTCGCGGTTGATCAGCGTGTCCAGCCCGACGTCGGTGACAACCGTCGGCTGGTAGTAGAGCTCGGTCGGACGGCCGCCGTCGCGTGAACCGCCGACGACGACCGTCGCGCCCTTGTCGACGGCGTCCTCCAGATGCGCATCCATCTTGCGCGCGGTCGGCTCGTTGTTCATCGGGCCGACTTTCGTCGCGGCATCGAACGGATCGCCGAGCGCCCACTCCGCCGACGCCTTCACGACCTCGTCGAGGAACGCGTCGTGCACACGCTCGTGCACGAGCACGCGCTCTGTCGCGCAGCAGACCTGTCCGGCGCAGAAGAAGCCGCCGAAGACGGCGCCCTGCGCGGCCCGCGTGAGGTCGGCGTCCTCACAGACGATCACGGGGCCGTTGCCGCTCGCTTCGATGAGCGACCGTTTCAACCCGGCAGCGCGCACGATCTTCTCAGCCGTCATGTGCGAGCCGACGAAGCCGATCGCATCGACGCCGGGATGCGTGACGAGCAGCTCGCCGACATCCCCGCCGCCGTAGACGACGTTGACGACGCCGTCCGGGAGGCCGGCGTCGGCCATGATCTGCATGAAGTTCGCCATCGCGACGGGCGTCCACTCCGAGGGCTTGATCACGATCGCGTTGCCGGCGGCGATGCCCGGTGCGATCAGCTCCACCGGGATGAGCGTGGGGAAGTTCCAGGGCGTGATCGCGGCGTAGACCCCGTTCGGCCTCCTGAACGTCAGCATGCGCTTGCGCGGGTCGCGCGACGGGATGACCGCCGTCTCCATTCGCTTGACGTCCTCGGCGGCGATGCGGAAGTTCTCCGCCGTCTCGTCGATGTCGGCGAGCGCCTCTGCCGCGTACGGCTTGCCCTGCTCGAGCGTCAGCGCGTGTGCGAAGTCCTCGCGCCGCTCGTCGATCAGGCTCGCGATCGCGTGGCAGACGTCCGCCCGGTCCCAGGCGGAGAGCGCCGCCCATCTCGGCTGCGCCGCGCGGGCCGCGGCGACCGCGGCATCGATGTCGGCGGAGCTCGCGTCCGGAGCCTCGGCGATGGACTCGCCGGTGACCGGCGAGCGAATCGTGCGGGCGTGCTCCCCCGTCGCGGCAACCCAGCCGCCCGCGATGTAGTTGTCGAGCGTCCGGACGGTGACGGCCATCGACGAGATCCTACGCAGGTGTCGGCAGGCCTTCGATCGCGTGCAGCGCGCGTTCGATCTCCGCCTCGTCGAGCGCGACGTCCTGCAGCTTGCCGGCGAGGTAGTTGTCGTACGCCGACATGTCGAAGTGCCCGTGCCCGGAGAGGTTGAAGAGAATCGTCTTCTCCTCTCCCGCCCCGTCCGCCTGCCGCGCCGCGAGGATCGCGCCGTGGATGGCGTGCGCGGACTCCGGCGCCGGCAGGATCCCCTCGCTGCCGGCGAACGTGAGCGCCGAGGCGAAGACGTCGTTCTGCAGATACGCCTCGGCGCGCACGAGCCCGTCGCGCACGAGCTGCGAGAGCAGCGGTGCCGCGCCGTGGTAGCGGAGGCCGCCGGCGTGGATCGGCGCCGGCACGAAGTCGTGGCCGAGCGTGTGCATCGCGACGAGCGGCGTCAGCTTGCTCGTGTCGCCGAAGTCGTACGCAAACACGCCGCGCGTCAACGTCGGGCACGCGGCCGGCTCGCATGCGAGCACGTCGATCTCGCGGCCGGCGATCTTCTCGCGGAGGAACGGGAACGCGAGCCCCGCGAAGTTCGAGCCGCCGCCGACGCAGCCGATCACGACATCCGGGAACGCCCCCGCCAGCTCCATCTGCGCGATCGCCTCCTGCCCGATCACCGTCTGGTGCAGGAGGACGTGATTGAGCACGCTGCCGAGCGAGTACGCGGTGTCGTCGCGTCCGGCGGCATCCTCGACCGCCTCGGAGATCGCGATTCCGAGGCTGCCGGGCGAGTCAGGGTGCTCCGCGAGCACCGCGCGGCCGCAGTTCGTCTCCTCCGACGGGCTCGCCACGAGCTCCGCACCCCACGCCTGGATCATCGAGCGCCGGCTCGGCTTCTGCTCGTACGAGATCCTGACCATGTAGACCTTGCACTCGAGGCCGAGCAGCCGGCACGCGAACGAGAGCGCGCTGCCCCACTGTCCCGCGCCCGTCTCGGTCGCGAGGCGCGTCCGCCCCTCCTGCTTGTTGTAGTAGGCCTGGGCGACCGCCGTGTTCGGCTTGTGACTGCCGGGCGGGCTGACGCCCTCGTACTTGTAGAAGATGCGCGAGCGCGTGCCGAGCGCTTCTTCGAGGCGGCGCGCGCGATACAGCGGCGTCGGCCGCCAGAGGCTGAGGATGCCGAGGACCTCTTCCGGGATCGCGATCTCGGGCTCCTCGCTCACCTCCTGCTGGATGAGCGCCATCGGGAAGAGCGGCGCGAGGTCGTCCGGGCCGACGGGCTGCCCGGTGCCGGGATGGAGCACCGGCTGGGGCGCCGTCGGCATGTCCGCGCGGATGTTGTACCAGCGCCGTGGAAGCTGCGACTCGTCGAGCAGGAACTTCGTCTGCTGAGCAGCGCCGGTGGCCATGAGGCTCAGCGGCGAGCATAGAGATTTCAGTCGAGCCGCGCTGCCGTCGCCCCGTCGGCCGCCTCGGAGGCGATCTCGCCGACGAGCGGATGCCGCCGCAGCTCCTCGCGAACGGCGTCCCGCAGCGCGCCCGTGCCGCGGCCGTGGACGATGCGCACGGCCTGCAACCCGCCGACGGACGCGTCGTCCACGAACGAGCGCACGGCTTCGCGAGCCTCCTGCGCAGTCCGGCCGCGGACGTCGAGCTCGTCGCGCACGTCGCCGGGCGGCGTCGCGCGGACGTGAACCTCGGGCGCCGCGTCCGGCTCCCGTCGAATTGCCGACGGCCGCAGGCGGTCCAGGCCGATCCGCAGCCGCTGTCCGGTTGCGCCGGCGACCTCGGCCTCGTCGCCGTGGATCGCGACGATCGTCCCGCGGACGCCGATGCCCGGCGCCTCGACCGGATCGCCGAGTGCGAGCGGCGCCTGCGCGACGAGCGGGACGTCGAGCCGGTGGAGCTGCTCCTCGGCGCTCCGCGCATGCTCGCTGGCCGTCCCGAGACGACGGTCACGCGACCGCTCTGCCTGCGGCGCGTCCGTCCGCTCGACCTGTCGTTGCAGCCGCCGCGCGTCGCGAATCGCTTCGCGCAACGCATCGAGCTCGCCGCGTGCGGCGGCGAGCTCGGCGCGCACCTCGGCGACGGCGCGCTCGCGCTCGGCGGCAGCCGCCGAGCGCACGCGTTCGACCTCCGCCGCAAGCTCGGCCTCGCGCGCCCGTGCAGCGCGCGCCGCCTCTTCGGCGCCGCGACGCTCGACGCGCGCTTGCGCACGCTCGTCGTCGGCGGCGCGCTCGGCCGCCTCCGCTTCGGCGAGCAACGTCGCGATGCGGCGACGCGCCGGCTCGATCGCGGCCTGCGCGCGGGCGATGATCGCCTGGTCCAGCCCTAGCCGCTCGGCCGTCTGAAGCGCATGCGACGTTCCCGCACGACCGAGCGCGACTCGATAGTGCGGCTCATGCGTGACCGGATCGATCGCGGTCGCCGCGTTCGCCGCCGCCTCCTGCGCGCTCGCCCATTCCTTGAGCTCCGGGTAGTGCGTCGTCGCCACCGTCAGCCGCGCCTGTTCGGCGAGGTGGTCGAGCAGCGCCTGCGCGAGCGCCGCACCTTCGACCGGATCCGTTCCCGATGCCGGCTCGTCGACGAGCACGAGCGAGCGGGCGGTGGCGGCGTGCAGGATCGAGATGAGGTTGCGGACATGCGCGGAGAAGCTCGACAGGCTCATCGCGATCGACTGCTGGTCGCCGATCTCGACGAGGACGTCGTCGAAGATCGGCAGCTCCGCCTCCACCGCCGGCACGCGCAGCCCGGACTGGTGGAGGAGCACGGCCAGGCCGAGCGTCTTCAGCGCGACGGTCTTGCCGCCGGTGTTCGGCCCGCTGATCACGACCGCACGCAGCCGGTCGAGCTCGAGGTCGATGGGAACCGCCGTTTCCGGATCGAGCAGCGGGTGGCGCGCGGCAACGAGGCGCACGTCGTCGCCGACCGTGACGCGTGCTCCCCTCCACCCGCGCGAGAGCGCGCCGCAGGCAACGGCAACGTCGATCGCGCCGACGGCCTCGACGAGTGCAGACAGCTCCGAGGCGCGTCCGGCGACCGACTGCGAGAGCTCGGCGAGCAGGCGCGCGACCTCGTCGCGCTCCTCGGCCGCCGTCTCGGACCGGCGGTTGCTCAGCTCGACGACCTCGAACGGCTCGACGAAGAGGGTCTGTCCCGAGCCCGACGCGTCGTGCACGATTCCCGAAACGCTGCCGCGGGCCGACGCCTTCACCGCGAGCACGGGACGGCCTCCGCGCTCGGAGACGAATGTCTCCTGCAGATGGGGCCGAAGCTGCGAGGATCGCGCCAGCCGTTGCAGCGCCTCTTCGACGCGGCGCGCGCCCGCACGGAGTGCCGACCGCAGCTCCCGGAGCCGCGGCGAGGCGCTGTCCCGGAGAGCGGCGCCGTCGTCGTCGACGCAGCGCCGGATCTCGGCCGCGAGCCGGTCGAGCGAAGGCTCGATGGTCGTGGCGATGTCGCCGAGCTGCGGCGCAAGCTCCTGCTGCGCCAGCGCGCCACGCGCCCGGAGCGCGCCCTCGACGGCGCCTGCGATGTCGAACAGCTCGCGGGCGCCGAGGACGGCGCCACGCTCCGCACGCTCGATCGCGCCGCGGACCTCGGGGATTCCGTGGAGCGGCGGCTCGGCAGCGTGATCCAGCAGATTGACCGCTTCGTCGGTCAGCGCCTGCCGGCGCGCCACCTCCGCTGCGTCCGCGGTCGGGCCGAGCGCCCGAGCCCGCTCGACCCCGTACGGCGTCGCCGCAGCCGCTGCGAGCCGTTCGAGCACGATGTCGAGCTCGAGCGCGTCGAGCGCGTGCTCGTCCACGGCCGCAGCTTACGTTCGCCTTACGTTCCCGTTGCCCCCAGCTGATGCCGGGTCGGCGATCCTCCCTCCGTCACCAAGCAATGGGAGGCGAAACATCGTGAAACGCACCCTGATCGGCGCCGTGGCGGCTGTTGCCGTTCTCGCCACCGCCGCGATCGCCCTCGCCGACGGGTTCGACGGAGGCAAGGCCGTCACCGCGGTCAGCGGTGGCTTCAACGCGACGACTGCGTCGCGCGTGACCCAGCGCAGCTGCACGACGTCGACCGGCAAGACGATCGTCGTCACCGACGGCGTGTACTCCGGCACCGGAACCGGCGATACCGACTTCACCGGCAACGCGACGCTGCACGCACGGTCGACGATCAACACGACCGACGGAGTCGGCGTCGTCAGCGGGACGCTGAAGATCGACGTCGCCTCGGGCCGCGACACGGTTGCGCAGCTGACCGGCGTCGTCGCCGGCACGAACTTCGCCGGGCTCGCGGTCGGCCATGCACACGACCCGGCCGCACGGCTCGTCGCGAACGTCTCCGGCGGCTTCACGGCGACCGGCGGCTTTGCGAACGCGAAGATCGGCGGCACTGCCGGCGGATCGGCCGTCGAGCTCACGCCTGCCGGCTGCAAGTCGACGAGGACCTTGCCGAACAAGAGCGAAGCACGCGGAACCGTGACCGCGAACGGATCGGGGACGATCACCGTCGCCGGCCTCACGTGCACCGTGCCGGCGAGCCTGCAGGCCAAGGTTGCGACGATCGCCGTCAACTCTCGCGCCGAGATCCACTGCCAGCTCGTCAACGGCGTCAACACGCTGATGCGCGTCGAGAAGCGGGGCTAGCTCGTATTCCGGGTGGCGCGGCTCAGGCCGCGCCACCTCATTTAGGCTCTCGCCGCCAACTCTCACGAGGAGGGAACAGATGGGGAGAGCTCGGAGCGCCGCCGCGGTGCTCGCATCGACCGTCGCCGTCACGGGGATCGTCGCGGCCTCGGCTGCCTCGACGTCCGTCACCACCGGAACCAGCGGTTGGCCGATCCCGCAAGGCGAGCAGGCGGACGGCGCCTACCTGACGTCGAGCGCCGGCGTCTCGAACGTCTTCACGACGACGCAGAAGACGAGCTGCTTCACGCCGGAGGTGCCGTACTTCACGAATCTCGGTCCCGCGCTCGGCTACACCGGGATGAGCCCGTGCAACGGCGCGGCGAACACCGGTGAGGACCTCGGGCCGTATCCGTCGCAGGCGGGGAGCAATCCGGGCTATCCGGCCGACTCGCCGATGCTCGTCAAGGATCACTCGGAGTCGGACATCCGCGTCGACCCGACGAACTCCGACCACATCATCGGCACGTCGAAATGGTTCGTGAGCGCCGAGGGCTACAACCACCAGCTCGGCTTCTACGAGTCGCGCGACGGCGGCCAGACGTGGAACGTCCAGGGACACATCCCGGGCTTCGAGGGCTGGACGGACAGCACCGACCCGGTGGGCGCGTTCGACACGTACGGCAACTTCTGGTTCTTCGACCTCGCCTACCAATTCTTCTACGACAAGAACGAGGGGCACAACTTCACCGTCGGGAAGTCGCAGGAGCCCAACCCGGTACAGCCTGCCGAAGTGGTCGGCGTGACGATGCGGCCGCACGGCGCGACGACGGCGAACGACTGGACGACACCGGAGATCGTCGCCGCGTACGACAGCAAGGGCAACGAGCCCGACAAGCAGTGGATCACCGTCGACACGGGCGCCGCGAGCCCGTTCAAGAACCGCATCTACACGATGTGGGTCAACTTCCACACGTTGACTCCGGTGCCGTACGTCTCGTACTCGCAGGTGACGGCCGCCGACGGCACGCACACGGCATGGTCGACGCCGCAGAAGCTTCCGGAGCCGGCTCACGTGCCGCAGGGCTCGACGTACCTCCTGCCTCACGTGGCGCCGGACGGCGCGGTCTACACGACGGTCACGAACTTCGACCCGGCGCACCAGTTCGGTGCACCGGCGGTGACCTTCATCGACAAGTCGACCGACGGGGGAGCCACCTGGAAGACCTTGCCGGGGACGATCACGATCCCGAACACTCCGCCGCTCATCTACGCCAACACGACATTCCGCGACGGCATCACCGACACCTTCGCAATCGGCCCGGGCCTCGATTCCCGGCACACGTATCCGCTCTACCTCGCCTACGAGGACTACGGCGCGGGCATCGACAACGTCCTCCTCACCGCGTCGTACGACGACGGGCAGACGTGGACGTCGCCGATCCAGGTGAACGACAACTCATCCTCGGTCGACGAGTTCCAGCCGAATCTGTCCGTCGCACCGAACGGCACGGTGAGCGTCGCGTGGTACGACCGGCGGTTGCCGTGTCCGGCAGCCGGCTCGCCGGAGGCAGCCGCGGCCGGCATCACGCCCTTCGACCCGGCGGCGGCGGGGCGGTCGAACTACTGCGTCGACGCGAGCGTGCAGTTCTACAACGCCGATCTGACACCGATCGGTCACAACGCCAGGCTGACGCAGCACACGTGGGATCCGCAGTTGAACGCACCGCATCCGGGCAGCGCCTTCAGCTCGGAGACGTTCATCGGCGACTACTTCGGCAACGACGCAAGCGTCGGCACGACGGACTGGTTCACGTTCGTCAGCACGTACAACGCAGGCAACGCGAACCCGCAGAACTACCAGCAGCAGGTCGTCGCGAAGGTGGCGACGCCCTAGGGCTCGACGCGATACGACGAGACGCCCGCGGCATATGTGAACGTCGTGCCGCGGGCGTCGCGCGTGAATGGAACCGATGTGCCACCCGGTTGCGCGGCCACGCGCGAGGCCTGCACCGGGACCGTGACCGCGAGATCGCCGCCGACGGGTTGCTCTACGACCGTCGCGCTCCCGCTCTGCTCCTCGATGACCCAATGGCCGCCCGGATACGTCTGCACCGACACGCCAGGCGCCTGCGCCTGGAAGCCGTCGGCGTCGATCCCCTGATACGGCTGAGCCGACAGGTTCGCAACGACGGTCAGGTCGCCGAAGACGCTGCGGGTCACGCCCGGTGCGACATCGTCGAAGCTCGCGAGCGGCACGCCGACATAGTGCGGGCCGAGCACCTCCTGCAGCCGCGCCGCGAGCCGGAGCCACGCGTCGGACTCGTTGCCGGGATGCCACTCCACCGACTCGGCGAGCCCGAACGCGGCGTTCCACGTCAGCACCTCGCCGTCGATCGCGAGCGTCTCCGGATAGAGATCGTGCTGGTACATCAGCACCTTGTCGTGGACGAGCCACGTCGCGAGGGGGTACGGCTCCCAGTTGCCCGCGCCGAAGTAACGGTCGACCGCGCCCAGCTCGCGCTGCATCATCAGCAGCCCGCCGTGGAAGCCGACGACCGTGCCGGCGAGCCGATCCCAGCCGTCCTCGGCCATCAGGCAGCTCTGGCGATACGGCGCGAGGAGCGAGATCCAGCCGTCGTCGTAGGCAAGCGGGCTCGAGGCGCCGGGGTTGAAGTCGTAGAGCCACGGGCGCGCCCCGATCTGATCGAGGAAGACGCAGTCCGCGCCGAGGCCCCGCCACGCGTCGAGCTCCTGCTCCGCGCGCTGCTGGACGAACGGCGCCCACGGCGACACGATCACGCCTGAGCGGGGGCCGTAGTCGACGGTCTGCGGCGCCCCGGACGCGTCGAGCGCGGCGACCGTCTGCGGTGTCGTCCGCTCCATCGTCGGCGAGGTGGGATCCCACCAGCTGAGGTTGTCGTACGGCATGAGCAGATCTCCGCGAGCGTGTGCATCGGCGACGAGCGCCGCCAGGCTCCCCCAACGGGGATCGCCGGGGAGGAAGTCGGGATCGTTCACGTCGTGACCGCCGACCTGGTAGCCGACCGGGTGCAGCAGGATCGGCGACGGCAGCTGCGCGAGCGGCCACGACGTATACGGCTGCCGGATCTTCTCGACGTCCGCCTTCACGAGCGGCGCGCGGGCCAGCGTTCCGAGCAGGGGGCCGACCTTCGCGGCCAGCGACGGATACGCGTCGATGCCGTTGTCGTGCCGGTAGGAGAGGATCGACTGCTGCGCGGTCTGGCCGATGCGGATCCGGATCGTCGGGCTCGTCCACGTCGCCCCCGGCGTGATCCACGTCTCGAACTGGTGGAACAGGCAGTAGCTCCGCCCGGAGCACGGAGCGCCTGGGCCGAGGTGGAGGAAGCCGACGAGCGCGGGCGCGATCGGCCCGCGGTTGACGGTGTACAGCGCAGCGTGCCCGCCGTTCGCGTCGAGCGCGAGGTAGTCGGCGAATGCCCAGCGCGACGGGTAGATCTGCACCGGGTTCGAGACGGTGGAGAAGAACGCCGGCGTCAGCCGGAGACCCGGCAGGACGTTCGGCGAGTAGCCGTACTGCACCGTCTGCGTGTCGCCGACGATCCCGGCCGGGAAGCGCACCTCGTCGCGAACGGTGCGCGCGCTGCCGAGCCGCAGTCGGAGGTCGAAGTACGCCGCCTGCGCGCGCAGCGTGACGACGGCCGTCGAGCCGTACGTCAGCGTCAGCGTGCCGGAACGCCACCGGACCTTCGGACGAAACGAGCAGCCGCTGACCGAGGTGTCCCGGTGGTTCGGGTTCACCCACCATTGACAGCCGTAGCCGCCGCCGAGGAGCTTCTTGCCCCGCGCGTCGTCGATCTCGATGATCCGGCCGGTCTGCGCGCTCAGGACGACGCGGTAGGACGGGGCCTGCACGATGAGCTTCCCCGCCTGCTGCGAGAAGCCGATCGACGCGGCGGCGGCGAATGCGGCGAGGACCCCCATCCGGCACCATCATGCCTATGCGGATTCTGGGGTCGGCTCTCGCTGCGCTCGCAATTGCGAACCCATTCGTCGTTCGTTCGGGCGCGCATCTGACGCTCGACGGGAAGCCGTTCCGGTTCGGCGGCGCAAACGTCGAGTGGCTCGGCGTCTCGGACTACGGGCCTGCGTCGCCGCGCGAGCCCCGCTACCCCACGCATGCAGAGGTGGATTCGGCGCTCGCGACGGCGAAGCAGCTCGGCGCGCGCGTCGTTCGCAGTCAGACGCTCGCCGATTCCGTCGGGTGCGCCGTCTGCATCGAGCCGGCGCCGCACACGTTCAACGAGGCTGCGCTCGAGCACGTCGACTACGCCGTCGCCGCCGCGCGCAAGCGCGGCCTGAGGCTGATCGCGACGATCGTCGGCGACGACGACGCGGCAGGGGGAAGCGGCTGCGTCTATCTCGGCTGGCGCGGCTACCAGATCCCCGATTGCTCGCTCATCAACATGGCGCCGTTCTTCACCGACCCGCAGGTGATCGCCGACGTCGAGGAGCACATCGCCGTCGTGCTGAACCACGTCAACGTCTACACGCACGTCGCGTACAAGAACGACCCGACGATCCTCGGCTGGGACCTGATGAACGGCGGCGGCAGCCCGCCGGAGTGGACGAAGACGATCGCCGACTACGTCCGGGGCATCGACGCCCGGCATCTGATCCTGTCCGATGCGTCGAACGCGGGACTGAAGAACGTCGACGCCTGCGTCTCGTTCATCTATCCGCACTGGAAGCAGGGGATGGACTTCGCGCAGCCGCGCATCGACGCGTGCGCTCGGGCTCGCAAGCCCTACATCGCGTACGAGTACGGCTGGGACCGGACGAACTGGCCGACACTGCCGAGCTTCCGCCGGTTCCTCGCGACGCTTGCGAGCAACCGCGAGGTCGCCGGCGACGCGTTCTGGGCGCTCGAGCTGCGGAGCCGCCCGATCCCCGCGGACGTCATCGATCCCCAGGAGGCGGCGACCGGCGAGAGCGGCGAGTGGTGGGCACTCACCGTGCCGCCGCGGACGACGCTCGTCAACTCGGCGGCGGACATGCGGGCGCGGACCGCGGCGATCGTGGCGCACAACCGAACCATGGCCTCGCCAGGTACCCGCTCGTCGTCGAGGATGAAGAGCGCGCCGTAGCCGCGCAGCCGCGCACGCCGGCCGGGGTGCGGATCGCCTGCGTCCATGCGTTGCCGGGCGGGGCACGAGACCCATGGAAACAGCGGTTGCCGAGGGGCGCCGAGACCGCTCTTAGCGGCGACTTACGACCCCGCGGCACACTTCGGCCGATGCTCGTGCTCGTGGCAGACGACGACCGCGCGGTCCGTGAGGCGCTCGAACGGGCGCTCCAGCTGAACGGCTTCGACGTCGCGCTCGCAGCCGACGGGAACGAGGCGCTCTCTGCGACCGCGGACCGGACGCCGGACGCGCTCGTCCTCGACGTCATGATGCCGGGTTACGACGGGCTCGACGTGACGCGACGGCTGCGGCGCGAGGGCAACCGCGTCCCGATCCTGCTGCTGACGGCGCGCGACGCCGTCGGCGACCGTGTCGAGGGCCTCGATGCCGGTGCCGACGACTACCTGCCGAAGCCGTTCGCGCTCGAGGAGCTGCTCGCACGGCTCCGCGCGCTGCTGCGCCGCGCCGACGCGGCTCCGGCCGAGCTTCTCCGTTTCGCCGACCTCACGTACGATGTCGGATCGATGGAGGCCCGCCGAGGCGGCCGCCGATTCGAGCTGACGACGACCGAGGCGCACTTGCTCGAGCTCTTCATGCGGAACCCGCGTCAAGTGCTCCCCCGTCCGCTCATCTACGAGCGGGTCTGGGGCTATGACTTCAGCCATACCTCGAACGCCCTCGACGTGTACGTGGGCTACCTGCGCCGGAAGACCGAAGGCGACGGCGAGCCGCGCCTGATCCACACCGTGCGCGGGACCGGGTACGTCCTGCGCGAGCCATGACGCTCCGGCTGCGGCTGACGCTCGTCGCGGCCGCAGTCGTCGCGGTGGTCGTCACCGCTGCATCGCTGACGACCTACTTCGTGATGCGCCATGAGCTGTACACGCAGGTCGACAGCCAGCTGCTCGCCCACGCCCACGACCCGACCGGCTTCGGCGCGTACAGCGGCGACTACGTCGCCTATGTCGCGCCCGGAGGGGCCGAGCGCGGTGACAACATCCCCGTCGACGACGAGATCAAGATCGTCGCCGGCGGGCACGCCAAGCATTTCTTCCGCAACGCCGCGGCCGAGACCCGCCGCGGCTCGATCGTCCTGCGCGAGCTCGTCGTCCCCACGGTCGACCCCGTCTTCGGCACGCAGGCGGCGATCGTGGTCGCGCGCAATATCGACTACATCGACCACGACCTCGAGCGGCTGCGGTTCATCCTCATCCTCGTGTCGCTCGGCGCGCTCGCGGCAACGGCAGGGCTCGCCGCACTTGCATCACGCGCAACGCTCGCACCCGTCCTCCGCCTCACGGCCGCTGCCGAGCGGATCGCCCGCACCGGTGATCCGAGCGAGCGCGTGTCGGAGGGCGGCGGCGGCGAGATCGCGAGGCTCGGCGGCGCCTTCAACACGATGCTCGGGGCACTCGAGGAATCGCTCGAGACGCAGAGGCGCTTCGTCGCCGATGCGTCGCACGAGTTGCGCACGCCGCTGACGAGCATGCAGACGAACATCGAAGTGCTCCGGCAGAGCGAGCGGCTCGCGCCGGAGCAGCGCACGCAGCTGTTCGCCGACCTCGAGCGTGAAGCGCACGAAATGCGCGACCTGATCACCGGGCTGCTCGAGCTTGCGCGCGGAGATGCGAGCCTCGAGCGCCGCTCGGTCCAGCTGGACGACCTCGTCGAGTCGGCGCTCGGGCGCGCGCGCGCTCGCTTCCCCGACGTCAACTGGACGCAGGACCTCGAACCGACGCGGGCGGACGTCGTGCCGGAGCGCGTGGAGCGCGCAGTCTGGAACCTGCTCGAGAACGCCGGCAAGTGGAACACGAACGGCAAGCCGGTCGAGGTGACGCTGCGCGACGGCGAGCTGACCGTGCGCGACCACGGGCCGGGCATCGCCCTCGAGGACCGCGACCACGTCTTCAACCGCTTCTACCGGGCTGCGACGGCGCGGTCGCTGCCCGGCTCGGGGCTCGGGCTCGCCATCGTCCGCGACGTCGCCGAGGCCCACGGCGGCGCGGTGACGGCCGAGGACGCGCCCGAGGGCGGCGCGCTCCTCCGGTTGACCTTTCCCCGCGAAAAGTCTTAACGACTTCTCTTAAGGGCGTCTCATGGGCGGGTGGTTGGCTATGTCTCAGCCCGCATCGGCCACCCTCCCACCAAGCGTCCGGCGCCCCGCTTCCGCCTCCCCTGCGATTCGGGGCGCCGGGCAACTCCTCGGCTGAGAGAGGTCGAACCGGGACCTCGGGTCGGCCTCTACCGTTCCGCGATGCCGCCGAGCAGGAGCATGCCGATGCCGAAGCTGAAGCTGAAGAAGCCGAGCGCGAGACAGACCTCCCGGAGGCGGACGACGATCCGCACCTCGGGAGCTGTCAGATACGGAGCTACCTGCGCAGCCGACGCAGGAAACCGCGCTCGGGGGAGTCGGCCTCCTCTTCCTGCTCGCCGCTCTGCTCCCACGGGTCGACGGCGGGTGCGCCGACGACCGTGAGCGCTTCCGGCTCGGTGTCCTCGTCCGGCTCGACCTCGCCCCACGCCGGAGCGGGAGCGCGTGCTTCGACGTATGGCGCCGGCTCGAGTGCGTCGTTCGAGACGAAGCCGACGGCGGGCGGCACGTAGCGCGCCCGGGCCGCGAGCCACTCCGACAGCGCGACGATCACGAACGCGCCCGCCATCAGCTCGACGATCCGGACGTTCGAGAGATGCGCGACGCCCGCGATCACGGCGACCGCGATGATCAGCGCCGCCTCGAACACGAGACGCACTGCCGCCGCCGGGATCTCGCGCCGCTCGCGCTCGTAGCCATTTGTCGCCCAGGACGGATCGGGGCCCCCGAGGCCGATAGAGCGCAGCGCACGCAGGTCGTTGCGCAGCGCGTCGGCGTCGCGGCGAAAGACCTCGACCGCCTCGAGCGTGCGCAGCGACGCGTCGAGCTGAGCAGCATGTCGATAGAACGACTCAAACGCCGCGCGCACCGCCTCCTGCTCGTAGCCCTGCTCTGCGATCGGCAGGTCCTCGATCCGCGGCAGTGGTTTCGGCTGCCCATCGGGCGAAGGCCACGCGTCAGAGCTCATCGTCACAAGTATGCGGATTCAGCGCAGAAGCGAAAGTTCCTGGGGGAACTCCTGAAGGAGGTCGCCGTCGGCCCCGCCGACGCCGCCGCCGGGCCGGAGGGGCACCACCACCTTCACCCGTCCGCCGCGCACGAAACCGACATGGTCGGGGCCGAGGTCGAGCGGCTCGTACGCACCGAAGAACGCCTCGGGATACTCGGCGCGCACGTGCAGCACGCGGCGGATGAGGTGCGTCTTCACCGTCTCGCGGCGGGGCGACTGCTCGGCGAGCGCCCGGCGGTGCCGGCGCCAGTCGACCGGACGCCGGTTGTCGGGGTCGACGAGGTTGAGCGACCAGAAGGCGTCGCCCTGGTAGAGGTCCGGCAGCCCCGGTGAGGTGAGGCGGAGCAGCAGCGCGCCCAGCGACGCGTGCTCGCCGGCCGCCGCGACCACGCGCACGAACGGCTCGAAGTCGTCGAGGAACGCCTGGTTCTCGTACAACCCGCGGACGAACTGCTTCACGCGCCGCTCGTGCTGGTGGTTCGGCTCGATCCAGTTCGTGTTCACCTTCGCCTCGCGCAGCGCCTTCTCGAGATACAGCTCGAGCCGTGACGGAACGATCGGCCAGGCGCCGACGAGCGTCTGCCAGACGAGGTACTCCTCGTTCGGATCGTCCATGCCGCCCGTGAGGTCGCGCCAGCGGCGGACGCGTTCGGCCCACTGCCCGTGCAGCCCCGCGAGCGCGCCGATGCGCGCGCGCACGTCCCCGGCGCGCTTCGTGTCGTGCGTCTGCGACGCGAGCAGCTGCAGCGGGTGCCGCTCGAGTCGCGCGAGCGCCGTCGCATGGAGGTCCTCGGGCGCGAGCGAGAAGCGGTCGGGGTTGCCGCCCACCTCGTTCAATGCCGTCAGGCGGAAGTAGCGATAGAACGCGGTGTCCTCGACGCCCTTCGCCATCACCGGCCCCGTGGTCTGCTGCCAGCGGACGACGAACTCGTCCAATTGCGGCGAGCGCTCGCCCTCGAGGAGGACGATCCGCCGCAGCGCGTCGGGCAGGACCGCGGCCGCACGCCGATCCTCGTCGTCGACGCGGCCCGAATCGGGCTCGACGTACGTGCGGTAGACGTGCAGCGACGCGGCAGCCGCTTCCAGTCCGTCGAGCGGCGCGAGCGCGCGCAGCCGCTCGAACTCCTGCACGAAGGTCGTGCGCGCGACTTCGAGCTTCGCCTCGTGCGCGATCTCGGCAAACGGGCGCGCCTCGCCGGTCAGCTCCCGGTAGAGCTCCGTCAGCGGCTCCTCGCCGGCCGGATCGACGAATAGGGCCGTCACGTCGTTCGCGAACTCGTAGCCCGTCGTGCCCTCGACCGGCCAGTCGCGCAGCTGCTCGCCGGGCTCGAGGATCTTCTCGACCCACACGCGTGTCGCCCCGTGCTCGCGCAGTCGCTCGAGGTATTCGCGCGGGTTCGCAAGTCCGTCCGGGTGGTCGATCCGCAGGCCGTCGACCGCGCCGTCGCCGACGAGCTCGAGGATCTTCGCGTGGGTCGCGGCGAAGACCTCCGGATCCTCGACGCGGACGCCCGCGAGCTCGCCGACGTCGAAGAACCGCCGATACCACTCCGTCTGCGGATCCCAGTCGAAGAACTGCTCGCGCAGCGCCGGGTCGCGCCAGTACGGGTTCTCGTCGACGTTCGTCGCCATGTGGTTCGGGACGATGTCGAGCAGCACGCCGAGGTCGGCGGCGTGCGCCGCGTCGCACAGCGCGCGGAGCTCCTCCTCGCCGCCGAGCTCGCGCCGGACGCGCGCCGGATCGGTCGCGTCGTAGCCGTGCAGCGACCCGTGCTGCGCCTCGAGCGCCGGCGAGAGATAGAGGTGCGAGATGCCGAGCTCCCGCGCGTACGGGACGACGGTCTCGCGGGCTCGCGCGAAACCGAAGTCCGGCGTCAGCTGGAGGCGAAAGGTGCAGCGGTACTCAGGCACGCCGCAGCAGCGTCACCGAGTGCGCATCCACCGTCACCTCGGCGCGCGCGTTGAGCGCATCGCGCGGCGCGTTCACGCCGGTCGCGAGCTCGACCACCCAGCGTGTGCCGAACCGGCGCGTCGGCAGCGTGAAGGTGATCTCCTCTCCGTACGCGTTGAAGAGGAGCAGGAACGAGTCGTCCTCGATCTCACGGCCGTCGCCCGTGCGAGATGGGATCTCCTGGCCGTTGAGGAAGACGCCGAGCGTGTGCGCGTTGTCGTTCTGCCAGTCTTTCTGGGTCATCCGGCGGCCGTCCGGCCGGAACCACCACACGTCCGGCAGCCCCGATCCGCGCACCTCGGCGCCGGCGAGGAACTGCTGACGGCGGAACACCGGGTGCTGCTTCCGGAGCAGGATGACGCGGCGCGTGAACTCGATCAGGTCGTTGTCCGCCTCGTCCCAACGGAACCACGACAGCTCGTTGTCCTGACACCACGCGTTGTTGTTCCCGCGCTGCGTGCGCCCGAACTCGTCGCCGCCGAGCAGCATCGGCACACCCTGGGAGAGGAACAGCGTGACGAGGAAGTTGCGCTGCTGCCGGGCGCGAAGCGCGTTGATCTCCGAATCGTCCGTCTCGCCCTCGGCG
>Ga0182008_10000662_pt1 | contig 24971 bp, 24 predicted proteins | sample Sormic07211129_1_FD_120482 | JGI IMG/M metagenome (GOLD analysis project Ga0182008, IMG submission 120482) | Rhizosphere microbial communities from Sorghum bicolor, Mead, Nebraska, USA - 072115-129_1 metaG | ecosystem: Host-associated > Plants > Roots > Rhizosphere | place: USA: Nebraska...
CTTCTGGCTGCGCCGAGGAGCGCAGCGGTTCGCGGATCAGGGCTCGCGATTGTCTGAGCGAAGCGAGTTCGAGCGAGACCCCGCGAACCGCGAGCACCGCAGGTTGCCCGTAGCGAAGCGGAGGGTCGCAGACAGCAGGGTCGCCTTTTCTTTGCTTACTTTCTTTTGGCGAAGCAAAAGAAAGTGAGTCGCCCGCCGGGGCGAGACCCGGCCCCCGGCCCAAATCAGGCCACCAACCAGTGCACGCTGAACAACCTCTCCGGATCCGTCCAAACCGCCACCGGCCGAAACCCCGCCCGCACAGCCAGAGCACGCAACCCCTCCACCGTGAACTTGTGCGAATGCTCGGTATGCAAGGTCTCCCCTTCAGCAAACTCGAAGGTCTCACCGTTCAACACCACGCTCTGCGCACAGCGGCTGACGAGATGCATCTCGATCCGCTGCAAGGGCGCGTTGTAGAAAGCCGCATGACCGAAGGCCTCGAGATCGAAGTCGGCCCCCAGCTCGGCATTCGCGCGCCGCAGCAGGTTCAGGTTGAAGGCCGCCGTCACGCCTTGCGCATCGTTGTACGCCGCATGCAAAAGGGCCGGGTCCTTGACCAGGTCCACGCCCAGCAGCAGTCCGCCGCCACGCAGCAGGCGCGCCGCCAATTGCAGGAAGCTCAGGGCCTCGTCCGGCGTGAAGTTGCCCAGGGTCGAGCCCGGGAAGAAGCCCACGCGCCGCCCGGCCCCTTCGCCCGGCGCGGGCAGCACCAGCGGCATCGTGTAGTCGGCCGCCACCGGCTGCACCACGAGCTGCGGATAGTCGGCGCGCAGGCGCTCGGCCGCGGCCTCGAGGTGCTCGCCCGAGATGTCGATGGGCAGGTAGCGCCGCGGCGTCTCCAGCGCATCGAGCAGCAGGCGCACCTTGGTCAGCGAACCCGCGCCGAACTCGATGATCTCGGCGTTCGGGCCGATCTGCTGCGCGATCTCCGCGGCGCAGTCGGTCAGGATGCCCAGCTCGGTGCGCGTCGGGTAGTACTCGGGCAGCTCGCAGATGCGGTCGAACAGCGCCGAGCCTTCAACGTCGTAAAAGAACTTGGGCGACACGCTGCGCGCGCGGCGCGACAGGCCGGCCTGCATCTCGCGGCCGAATTCGGACAAGGGCGCCGGGGTGGAAGGCGTGGCGCCGCGCGAAAGGTCCGCGGGCAGGGAGGCGGGATTGCGCATCAGAGATCCTTTGCGAGCCGCAGGCCCGAGAACTGCCAGCGCGCGGCCGGCGGGAAGAAATTGCGGTAGCTGGGCCGCGTGTGGCCGGCCGGCGTCGCGACGCTGCCGCCGCGCAGCACCAGCTGGCCGACCATGAACTTGCCGTTGTATTCGGCCGCCACGCCGGGCAGCGGACGGAAGCCGGGGTACGGGTCGTAGGAGGAACGCGTCCACTGCCAGACATGGCCGGTCATCTCGTGCATGCCGGTGTCGGCGCAGGCGGCTTCCCACTCGAATTCGGTGGGCAGGCGCGCGCCGGCCCATTCGGCATACGCGGCGGCCTCGTAGAAACTCAATTGCGACACCGGCGCCTCGTGCGCCAGCGGCCGCACGCCGTGCAGGCCGAAGAGCTGCCAGCCCACGGCCGCGGGCGCGCCACCGGCCAGGCCCAGCCGCGGATCGTCGGGTGCGAGCCAGTAGGCCGGCGCGCGCCAGCCCTGGGCCTGCACCGCGGCCCATCCGTCGGACAGCCACAGCTCGGGCCGCTGGTAGCCGCCGTCGGCGATGAACTGCGCATAGTCGCCGCAGTTCACCAGCCGGTCGGCGATGGCGTAGGGCCGCAGCAGCACGCGGTGGCGCGGCGTCTCGTTGTCGAAGGCGAAGCCCTGGCCCTCGTGCCCGATCTCCAGGTGGCCGCCGGGCTGGGCGCGCCAGTGCATCTCAGGCGCCACCGTGGCCAGGCGCAGGGCCGGGCCGCCCGCGGCGCGGTAGGCCGGCAACAAGGGGTTGCAGGACAGCGCATGCAGGATGTCGGTGAGCAGCAGTTCCTGGTGCTGCTGCTCGTGGTGCAGGCCCAATGTGAGCACCGCCGCCACCTCGTCCCAGGCCGCCGCGTCGACCGTGTCGAGCAGCCGCTCGACGCCGGCATCGACATGCGCCCGGTAGGCATGGACCTCGTCGACCGAAGGGCGCGTGAGCAGGCCGCGCTGCGGCCGCGGGTGGCGCGGCCCCAGGGCCTCGTAGTAGGAATTGAACAGGTACTGGAATCGCGGGTCGAAGGGCCGGTAGCCGCTCGCATGCGGCTGCAGCAGCACCGTCTCGAAGAACCAGGTGGTGTGGGCCAGGTGCCATTTGGTCGGGCTGGCGTCGGGCATCGACTGGATGCACTGGTCCTCCGCCGACAACGGTGCCGCGAGTTCGAGGCTGGCAGCGCGCACCGCGCGGAAGGTGTCACGCAAGGCATCGGGGGCCTGCGTGCTCGGCCGGGAAAGCTTCATGGGGAGGACTCCAGGGATCGCATCGGGCGTTGTAGTCGATGACGGTGACGTGCGTCCGTAGGACAAGCACGCGCGCGTGCGACCCGACGTAACAGCAGCTTTCCGTTGCCCATAATGCCTGCATGAATTCCACCGCCCCTGCCCGCCGCCCCCATGTCCTCATCGTCGGCTGTGGTTTCGGCGGACTCGAGGCCGCGCGCCGGCTGCAGCGCGAGGCGGTCGACGTGACGGTGATCGAAAAAACCAACCACCACCTGTTCCAGCCCCTGCTCTACCAGGTCGCCACCGCCGGCCTGGCCGCGCCATCGATCGCGGCGCCCACCCGGCTGCTGTTCCGTGGCCAGGCCTCGATCACCACGCTGCTGGGCGAGGTGACCGACATCCTGCCGGCCGAGCGCGCCGTGCAGCTGCGCGACGGCCAGCGCATCGGCTACGACCACCTGATCGTCGCGGCCGGCGCCACCCACAGCTACTTCGGCAACGACCACTGGGCCCGCTTCGCGCCGGGCCTCAAGACCCTGGCCGATGCCTTCGAGATCCGGCGTCATGTGCTGATGTCCTTCGAGGCCGCGGAGAAGGAAAGCGACCCGGTGCGCCAGCGCGCGCTGCTGACCTTCGCCGTGATCGGCGCCGGCCCGACCGGCGTCGAGATGGCCGGCACGCTGGCAGAGATCGCGCGCCACACGCTGGCCGGCGAGTTCCGCCGCATCGATCCGGCCAGCGCCGAGGTGCTGCTGATCGAGGGCGGCCCGCGGGTGCTGCAGGCCATGCCCGAGGGCCTGAGCCAGAAGGCCAGGGAACAGCTCGAGCGGCTGGGCGTGAAGGTGCGGTTGAACGCACGGGTCACCTCGATCGACGCCACCGGACTGGACATCGCGGTGGGGGCTGAAGGCAGCACCGAACGCATCGACACCCACTGCGTGGTCTGGGCCGCGGGCGTGGCGGCCTCGCCACTGGGCCGGCTGCTGGCCGATGCGGTCGGCGCCGAGGTCGACCGCGCGGGCCGCATCCGCGTCGAGCCCGACCTGAGCCTGGCCGGCCATCCCGAGATCAGCGTGGTGGGCGACCTGGCGGCCGCCTTGAGCCATGCGCCCGGCAAGGACCCGAAGCCCGTGCCCGGCGTCTCGCCGGGCGCCAAGCAGATGGGCCGCACCGCCGCGGCCAACGTGCTGCACCGGCTGGCCGGCGAGCCGACCGAGGCCTTCCGCTACCGCGACTACGGCAACCTCGCGACCATCGGCCGCAACTCGGCCGTGGTCGACCTCGGCACGCCCTTCGGCCCGCTGCGCTTCAGCGGCAAGCTCGCCTGGCTGTTCTGGCTGTTCGCCCACGTCTACTTCCTGATCGGCTTCCGCAACCGCCTGGTCGTGCTGATGGACTGGGCCAGCGCCTACTGGAGCTTCCAGCGCTATGCCCGCGTGGTGGCCGACGTGGACGTGGCGGGCAAGGGCGAGTCGTAGCCGCGCTCAGAGCGTCGCGTGGCCGTCGCGCGCGGCCTGCCGGGCCTGGGCCCGCACCGACTCGCGCGTGAGCCCGCCGCCGCCCTGCCCCAGGCTCAGCACGCCGGCCGAGGCCGCGTCGCCATAGAGGTTGCCGGCCCGGCTCGCGGCCAGGGCACCGGCGCGCACCGCGCCGCGGTCGGCCTGGTTCACCGCCACGGCCCGGGTCTGCGCGACCGAGGCTTCGCCGAACACCGGCGCGCGGGCCGCGGCACGCGCATCGACGGCGACGTCGGCACGCGAACGGACCGCATCGATGCGCTGCACGCCCTGGTAGCTTTCGGCCTGCGCGCCGGTGGCGACGCCCAGCAGGGACAGAACGATGGCGCCGAGAACTTGGGTGGTCTTCATGATGGATTTCCTTGGGTTGAAACGGGTGCGGGGGAGATCACTGCTGAAGGAAATTCAGCAGGTCGTTGTTGAGCCGGTCCTTGTGGGTATCGGTCAGGCCGTGCGGCGCGCCTTCGTAGACGATCAGCTTGGCGTTCCTGATCAACCGGGCCGAGGCGCGGCCGGCGGCGTCGATGGGCACGATCTGGTCGTCGTCGCCGTGGATCACCAGCGTGGGCACGTCGAAGCGTTTCAGGTCTTCGGTGAAGTCGGTGGCCGAGAAGGCCGCGATCGAGTCGTAGGTGTTCTTGTGGCCGCCCTGCATGCCCTGCGCCCAGAAGGACTGGATCGCGCCCTGCGAAGGCTTGGCGCCCGGCCGGTTGAAGCCGAAGAAGGGGCCCGAGGCGATGTCCAGGTACAGCTGCGAACGGTCTGCCAGCGAGGCCTTGCGCAGGCCGTCGAAGACCTCGATCGGCAGGCCGCCCGGGTTGGCCGCGGTCTTCAGCATCAGCGGCGGCACCGAGCTCACGAGCACCGCCTTCTTGACCTTGGCCGTGCCATGGCGGCCGATGTAGCGCGCCACCTCGCCGCCGCCGGTGGAGAAGCCGACCAGCGTGACGTCCTTGAGCTGGAGCCCGTCGATCACGGCGGCCAGGTCGTCCGCGTAGTGGTCCATGTCGTTGCCGTCCCAGGGCTGGCTCGAGCGGCCATGGCCGCGGCGGTCGTGCGCCACCACGCGGTAGCCCTTGGACGCCAGGAACAGCATCTGCGATTCCCAGCTGTCCGAGTCCAGCGGCCAGCCGTGGCTGAAGGTCACGACCGGTCCGTTGCGCGGCCCCCAGTCCTTGTAGTAGAGCTGGACGCCGTCCCTGGTGGTGATGTAGTTCGCGCTCTGCACGACGCCCGCCACGGGGCGTGCCGGCGCCGGCTCGGCCGCCAGCGCGGCGCCGCATGCGAGGGCCACGGCGGCCAGGACGGCAAGACGGGGGATGGTTTTCATGGCTTTTTCCTTTGAAGGGTTGGTGTGAAAGCGACAAAAGCAACTTTAGGCGCCCTGAAAAACGATTGGTGATAAAAAGTCCTGATAACTTGACTTGGAGTATTCATGGTCGATCGACTCGAAGCACTGCTCGCGCACTTCAGCGTGAGGGCGAAGGTCTTCCAGAGCGGCGCGCTGTGCGGCATCAACGAGCTCTCGGACCGGGGCGGCTGCGGCCATCTGCACCTGGTGCGCAGCGGCGAGGTGGGCGTGAGCCATGGCGGCGCGGAAGTGCTGCGGATCACGCAGCCCAGCCTGCTGCTCTACCCGCAGCCGATGGCGCACCGCTTCCTCACCGACCCCAAGCACGGGGCCGATTTCGTCTGCGCGCAGCTGGATTTCGAGGGCGGTGCCCACAACCCGATCTGCGCCGCGCTGCCGTCCTTCGTCTGCGTGCCGCTGGCCGAGATCGGCGGCGCGCAGCAGGTGCTGAGCCTGCTGTTCGAGGAAGCCTTCGCGCAGCACTGCGGCCGGCAGGCGCTGCTCGACCGCCTGTTCGAGGTGGTGCTGATCCAGGTGCTGCGCCACCTGATGGAAAAGGGCCAGACGCGCGCCGGCATGCTGTCGGGGCTGTCGCATGCGCGGCTGCGCAACGCGATCGTGGCGATGCACGAGGGCGCCGAGCGCGACTGGACGCTCGACACGCTGGCCGAGCGCGCCGGCATGTCGCGCAGCGTCTTCGCCACGCAGTTCCGGGACACGGTGGGGTGCACGCCCGGCGCCTACCTGCAGCGCTGGCGCGTGGGCCTGGCGCAGCAGGCGCTGCGCCAGGGGCGATCGCTCAAGCTGATCGCCGGCGAGGTCGGCTACGGCAGCGAGGCCGCGCTGTCACGCGCCTTCAAGGCGCAGTGCGGGCTGTCGCCGCGCGAGTGGAAGCAGGCGCAGCAAGCCTAGGGCGATCAGGTCGCCGCGGCCGGCTCCTTCTCCTGCAGCAGCCGCCACATGACCTTGCCCGCGCCGCTCTTGGGCAGCGCGTCGACGAATTCCACCCGGCGCGGGATCTTGTAGACCGCCATGTTCTCGCGGCACCAGTCGATGATCTGCTGCTCGGTCGTGTCCTTGTGGGTGGCGCGCAGCACCACCACGGCCTTGACCGACTCGCCGCGGTAGGCGTCCTTCATCGCGATCACGCAGGCTTCCTGGATCGCCGGATGCTTGAACATCAGCAGCTCGACCTCGGCCGGCCAGACCTTGAAGCCGCTGGCGTTGATCATGCGCTTGAGCCGGTCGGTGATGAAGAAGTAGCCGTCCTCGTCGACCCGGCCCATGTCGCCGGTGCGGAAGTAGCGCTTGCCCTCGAACTCGATGAAGGCCGCGGCCGTGGCGTCGGGCCGCTTCCAGTAGCCCTGGAACACCTCGGGGCCGCAGGTGATGATCTCGCCGGACTCGCCGACCGGCAGTTCCTTGAAGGTGTCGGGGTCGACCACGCGCGAGTCGCTGCTCATGAACGGGATGCCCAGGCACTGCTGCTTGGGGTTGTCGGCCGGCTGCGCGTGCGAGGGCGCCGCGGTCTCGGTCAGGCCGTAGCCCTCCTGGTACTTGAGGCCGTACTGCTCGAACAGCCGCTGGGCCACCGCCTGCGGCATGGCGGCCCCGCCGCCGCCGATGTAGACCAGGCTGCGCAGGTCGAAGCTCGCGAAGTTGGGGCTGGCCATCAGGTCGATCACCATGGTCGGGATGTTGGTCCAGGTGGTGATCTTGCGCAGCGAGATCAGCCGACCCGCCACCTCGCGGTCCCAGCGCGGCATGATGACCAGCGTGCCGCCCGAGAAGATCGCGGTGTGCAGCATGCTCACCACGCCGGTGATGTGGAACATCGGGATCACGGCCAGCACCCGCGCTTCGGCCGACACCGAGCCCCAGAGCTGGCTCGCGACCGCGTTGTGCATCAGGCTCGAATGGTGGTGCACGCAGCCCTTGGGCAGGCCGGTGGTGCCGCTGGTGTAGGGCAGCAGCGCCATGTCGTTGGCGCCGACCACGTGCTCCGGCGCCGGATGGCCCGCGTCCAGCGCGTCCTGCCAGTGCATCTCGCTGCCGCCGGCCAGCGTGGGCAGCGGGTGGCGCGCCAGCAGCCAGTCGCGCCAGGCCGGCGCGGGGGCCTCGTCGCCGCTGACATCGGCATCGAAGGCGTCGGTGAACTGGGTGACGATCAGGTGCGCCAGGCGCTGCGCGGGCTCGAGCGCGTCGCTGGCCTTGGCCAGTTCGGGCGCCAGGTCGCCGGTGGTGATCGCCACCTTGGCGTCGGGGTCGACGATGTAGTGCTTGAGCTCCTCGGCACGGTTCATCGGGTTGACCGGCACCACCACCGCATTGGCGCGCAGGATCGCGAAATGCGCGATCACGAGTTGCGGGCAGTTCTGCATGTCGAGCACCACGCGGTCGCCGCGGCGCACGCCCAGGGCGTGCAGCGTGCCGGCCAGGCGCTCGGCCTGGTCCACCAGTTCGCGGTAGCTCAGTTCGCGGCCGAAGAAGACCAGCGCCGCCTTGTCGGGATAGCGCGCGGCCGAGACGGCGAGGTTGTGCCACAGCGAGGTGGCGGGCACGGTGATGGCATGGGGCAGGCGCTGTGGCCAGAACTTGTGATGCGGACGGTCCATGAAGTCTCCCTTTTGAGCCCGACAGCCTACGACGCGAAGTCGGGCCCATGCATCGGGGAAGCCCCGAAGCGCGTCACCTGCGCGACGCCGAAAAAACCGACGATGGGCTGCGCGCCGACAGACGGCCGGGCGCGGGGGCTCTAAAAGGGGTCTCCATCCACCACTCCGAGGAAGTCCCATGGCAGCAGACAAGAAGGCAAGCGTTCACTGGGAAGGCGCCGGCAAGACCGGCCAGGGCCAGGTCAGCACCGAGACCGGCGCCCTCAAGGACTACCCCTACGGCTTCGCGAGCCGCTTCGGCGACGACCGCAAGGGCACCAACCCCGAGGAGATCGTGGGCGCCGCGCATGCGGCCTGCTTCACCATGGCCTTCGCCTTCGCGCTCGAAGCCGAAGGCCTGGCCGCGACGGCCATCGACACCCGCGCGGCGGTGCGGCTGGCCAAGGACGGCGCGGGCTTCAAGATCGACCGCATCGCGCTGGAACTCGACGCGGCCGTGCCCGGCCTCGACGAGGCGAAGTTCCAGGCCATCGCGGCGGCGGCCAAGGCCGGCTGCCCGCTGTCGAAGGCGCTGACCGGCGTGCCCGAGGTCACGCTCAAGGCCGTGCTCAAGGGCTGATCCAGGCGGCAGGATCCGGGTCGGCGCCGTTCGCACAGTCGCCGAAGACCCGGATGCCCGCCACGCCCTGCGCCTTGGCGGCGTACATGGCGCTGTCGGCATGCCGCAGCAGCAGGTCGGGGTCGTGCCCGGCCTGCGGGTAGAGGGCGATGCCGATCGAGGCCGCCACCGACAGCACGTGCCCCTCGACCTGCAGCGGCTCGGCCAGCGCCGACAGGATGCGCCCCGCCAGCCGCCGCGCGCTCGCGGCCTCGTGCACCCGGTGCTGCAGCACCGCGAACTCGTCGCCGCCAAGCCGGGCCAGCACCTCGCCCGGGCCGCTCACCCGCCGCATCCGATCGGCCACCGCGATCAGCACCTGGTCGCCCACGGCGTGGCCGAAGCGGTCGTTGATCGGCTTGAAATGGTCGATGTCGATGTAATGCACCGCAAAGGCCTCGCCGCCCTGCGCGGCCGCGGCGCTCGCGGTGCGCAGGTGCTCGAGGAACACCTCGCGGTTGACCAGCGCGGTCAGGCCGTCATGGCGCGCCAGGTGGCGGATGCGCTCTTCGCTGCGGCGCCGCTCGGTGATGTCGGTGTAGGTCCGGACCACGCCGCCGCCCTCGATCGGCACGCTGAAGATCTCGATCACGCTGCCGTCGGGGCGCTGCCGCTCGTAGCGCTGGACCGTGTCGAGGATGCCACCGGACCGGATGAAGTCCATCACGTCCGCCGGCGTGCTGGAGAACTCGCCCCTGGCCATCTGGTGGTCCAGCACCTGCTGGAAGCTGGGGCGCGAGGCCATCAGGGCCTCGGGCAGGTCGAGCAGCTGCATGGCGCGCCGGTTGCACACCTCGACCACCCGCTCGGCATTGACCATCATGATGCCCTGCTCCATGCGTTCGAGCGTGGCCTCGAGCACCGCCGACTTCTGGCGCAGCAGCGCCTCGCTCTCGCGGGCGCGCCGCTCGGCGGCCCGCAGCAGCTGCTGCTGGCGCTTGAGCATCGTGATGTCGACATGGGCGTAGAAGCCCTTGCCGTCGGGGCTGCGCTGCGCGATCACGCGGCTCCAGCGGGCCCCGGGCAGCGGCAGTTCGAAGGGCGCGCCGGCAAAGCGCATGTTCTCCTCGAGGATGGCGATGCCCTCGTCGAACAGCGCCCGCTCGTCGCCGCGGTGCTCGGCCCAGGCCTGGCGATAGGCCTGCTCGAAGCGCAGCCCGTGCGCCGCGCGCCGGTGCGGCAGGCCGTACATCGCGACGAAGGGCTCGTTGACCCAGAGGATGCGGTCGTCGCTGCCGGTCACCATGACGCCGTCGGCCACGTGGTCGAACAGCACCGTGCCGTCGACCTCGGGCGCGCCCGAAAGGCTGCCGAAGGCCGAGATCACCTCGTCGCCGCGCTCGGCCGTCTCCTGCTCCTTCCAGAGCCGGATCCGTCCCACGCCGGGCAAGGGCAGCGACGCGACGCACAGCGAGCGGCCCTCGTGCTCGAAGACGAAGGGGCGCTGCTGCGCGTGGTGCCGCGCCAGCCCTTCGGCGATGTAGCGCTCGATGGCCGGCATCTCGCGGGCGTCGAGCCGCCCTTCGTAGAAGCGGCGCAGGTTGGCGGCATAGGGCTCGCCGACCTGGACATGGCCCGCATGCTGGGGAAAGAAGCGCAGGAAGCTGCGGTTCCAGAGCAGCACGTTGTCGCCCTCGTCGAACAGGCAGACCGCGACCCCCAGCCCGTCGAGCGCGGCCGCCACCGGCCTCAGCAAGGCGGCGGCCGCCTCCGGGCCGCCGTGAACCGGCAACTCTTGAGCGCTCATCTGAAGGTCTCCACGCGGTGTTCTGGCTGGGTGCAATTTTTGTTTTGCGTGGATTCTGCCTGCGAAGCCGGCGCCCCCGGCGCGCAGCCGCCCGGACGGCCGTGCGCACAGCGCTTGCATACCAGCAGGCACGGAACCTGCTGATGCCCGTGCCATGTCCATCTCCGCCTCCGAAATCAGTGCCCGCATCGTCGAAGCGGTGATGGCGGGCAAGCTCGCACCGGGTTCGCGCCTGGGCGAGCAGCAGCTCGCCATGCTGTTCGACTGCAGCCGCACCATCGTGCGGGAGGCGCTCACGCGCCTGGCCGCCCGCGGCATCGTCACCGTGTCCTCGCGCCGCGGCTGGTTCGTCATCGAGCCCTCCGAGGACGAGGCGCGCGAAGCCTTCGAGGCCCGACGCGTGATCGAGGTCGGCCTGATCCGCAGCGCCGGCCGCATCGAGAAACCCGCGCTGCGCCGGCTCAAGCTGCACCTGCAGCGCGAGCAGGCCGCCGTGCAGGGCACCGACGTGGGCACGCGCAGCTTCCTGCTGGGCGACTTCCACGTCTGCCTGGCCGAGTGCCTGGGCAACAGCCTGCTGGCCGACACGCTGCGCGACTTCACCGCGCGCACCACGCTGATCGCGATGCTCTACCAATCCACGCACGATGCCGCGCAATCGTGCGGCGACCACGTGCGCATCGTCGATGCACTGGCGCGGGGCGACGCGGCCCAGGCCGAGGCCCTGATGGCCGAACACATCGGAACGGTGCAGTCGGCCCTGCGCCTGCAGGCCCGCAGCGACCCGCTGGCGCACCTGCGCGATGCGCTCGCACCGGTTCGGGGCGGCGAACTGAACGACAAGAACAAGGCACACGTCTTGCATACAAGTCCCCGCAAGACGAAGGCGACGCGCAAATCGGCGCCCCCTTCTTCCTCTTCCGACGATTCATCGACCTACCTAGGAGCCCTGCTGTGAAGTCCTTCCTTTCCGCCACCTTCTCGACGCGCCGCGTCGCCCTGCTCGCGCTGGCTTCCTCCGCCCTGTTCGCCGCCGGTGCCGCCCAGGCCCAGGCCGCGCTGGACAACATCCTCAAGTCGAAGACGCTCAAGGTCGCGGTGCCCACCGACTACCCGCCCTACGGCTCGGTCGACCGCACCATGACGCCCATCGGCCTCGACGTCGAGATGGCGCAGCTGATCGCCGCGAAGCTGGGCGTGAAGGTCGAGCTGGTGCCCGTGACCAGCGCCAACCGCATCCCCTACCTGCAGACCAGGAAGGCCGACCTGGTGATCTCCACCTTGGGCAAGAACGCCGAGCGCGAGAAGGTGATCGACTTCTCCTCCGCCTATGCGCCCTTCTTCCAGGCCGTGTACGCGGCCAAGAGCATGAAGCTCGCGAGCTTCGCCGACATGGCCGGCAAGACCGTGGCCGTGACGCGCGGCGCGATGGAGGACCAGGAGCTCAACAAGGTGGCGCCGCCCAACGTCGACTACCGCCGCTTCGAGGACAACAACGCGACCATCGCCGCCTTCGTGGCCGGCCAGACCCAGACCATAGCCACCAGCGCCGCGGTGGCGGGCGACATGCTGGCCAAGAACCCCAAGGTCAGCGCCGAGTTCAAGCTGCTGCTCAAGGACAGCCCCTGCTTCGTGGGCATCGCCAAGAACGAGACCGCGTTGAAGACCAGGGTCAACGAGATCATCGCGGCGGCCAAGAAGGATGGCACCTTGGACGCGATGTCGAAGAAGTGGCTCGGCAAAACGGCCGGCGACCTTCCCGTCTGATCGCCTTCCATGGAATTCGACTTCGGCGCCGTCCTCGTCGACTGGCGGCTGCTGGCCAAGGGCATCGGCTGGACCGTGGGCCTGACGGCCATCGCCACGCTGATCGGCATGGTGGTGGGCGTGGCCTGCGCCTGGGCGCGGTCCAGCGGGCCGGCCTGGCTGCGCTGGGGGGTGGGCACCTATGTGGAGCTGATCCGCAACACGCCCTTCATCGTGCAGCTGTTCTTCATCTTCTTCGGCCTGCCGGCCGCGGGGGTGAAGCTCACGCCGGAGACGGCCGCGGTCATCGCGATGGTGGCCAACCTCGGCGCCTACGCGACCGAGATCATCCGCGCCGGCATCGAGGCCACGCCGCGCGGCCAGATCGAGGCGGCCGTGAGCCTGGCGCTCAACAAGGTGCAGGTGTTCACCCGCGTGGTGCTGCCGCCGGCGCTGAAGAAGGTCTGGCCCGCGATGGTGAGCCAGATCATCATCGTGATGCTGGGCTCGGCCGTGTGCAGCCAGATCTCGGTCGAGGACCTGAGCTACGCCGCCAACCTGATCCAGAGCCGCAACTTCCGCGCCTTCGAGGCCTTCATCATCGCCACGGTGCTGTACCTGGCGCTGTCGGTCGGCCTGCGCCGCCTGCTCAACTGGGCCGGCCCGCGCTGGTTCTTCGGCCGCTGAACACGGGAGAAAGACCATGAACGACTTCTCCCTCTGGGACATCCTGCGCAACCTGCTGATGGCGCTGCGCTGGACCGTCGCGCTGTCGGTGATCGCCTTCGTGGGCGGCGGCGTGGTGGGCGCGCTGCTGCTGTTCCTGCGGCTGCGCGCCGGCAAGGCGCTCGACCGCGCGATCGGCACCTATGTGCAGCTGTTCCAGGGCACGCCGCTGCTGATGCAGCTGTTCCTGGCCTACTTCGGCATCGCGCTGCTGGGCGTCGAGGTCTCGGCCTGGACCGCGGCCACGGTGGCGCTCACGCTCTACACCAGCGCCTACCTCACCGAGATCTGGCGCGGCTGCGTGGCCTCGATCCCCAAGGGCCAGTGGGAGGCCTCGGGCAGCCTGGCGCTCGGCTTCGGCGAGCAGATGCGCCACGTGATCCTGCCGCAGGCCCTGAAGATCGCGACCGCCCCCACGGTCGGCTTCCTGGTCCAGGTGGTCAAGGGCACGGCGCTGGCCTCGGTGATCGGTTTTGTCGAACTGACCAAGGCCGGCAGCATGATTTCCAACGCCACCTTCCAGCCCTTCGTGGTGTTCAGCTGCGTGGCGCTGATGTACTTCGCCCTCTGTTTCCCGATCAGCCTCTATGCGCGGCACCTCGAAAGGAAGATCCATGTCCATCGTCGCTGAAGCCCCGGCGCATGCCGCCCACGTGGCGGCCGGCGCGCCCATCGTGCAGATCACGGCGCTGCGCAAGTCCTACGGCAGCAACGAAGTGCTCAAGGGCATCGACCTCACGGTCAGGCGCGGCGAGGTGATCGCGATCATCGGCAAGAGCGGCTCGGGCAAGAGCACGCTGCTGCGCTGCATCAACGGGCTCGAGGTGTTCCAGCAAGGATCGCTGAGCGTCGACGGCAAGCCGCTGCTGCACGAGAGCGCGATGGCGATGCGCGAGCTGCGCCAGCGCGTGGGCATGATCTTCCAGGGCTTCAACCTGTTCCCGCACCTCACGGTGGGAAAGAACGTGATGCTCGCGCCCACGCTGGTGAAGAAGCGCAGCACGCTCGAGACCGCCTCGCAGGCGCGCAAGCTGCTCACGCGCGTGGGCCTGGCCGAGAAGTTCGACGCCATGCCCGACCAGCTCTCGGGCGGCCAGCAGCAGCGCGTGGCCATCGCCCGCGCGCTGGCGATGGAGCCGGCCGTGCTGCTGTGCGACGAGATCACCTCGGCCCTCGACCCCGAACTGGTGGGCGAGGTGCTGCGCGTGGTCGAGTCGCTGGCCGACGAGGGCATGACCTTGCTGATGGTCACGCACGAGATGAGCTTCGCGCGCAAGGTCGGCGACCGCGTGATCTTCATGCACCAGGGCCGGGTGCACGAGATGGGGCCGCCGGCCGAGCTGTTCGCGAATCCGCAGACGCCGGAACTCCAGCAGTTTCTGTCCTCGCTGCACGACTGACGGTCATCGCTCAGCCCGCCTCGGGCTGGTACTGGCAGACCGCCCCGGTGGCCTCGAGCGCCGCGATCTCGCCGGCATCGAAACCGAACTCGCCCAGCACCTCGCGCGTCTGCTCGCCGATGCGCGGCGCGGCCGAGCGCGCGAAGGGCGCCTCGCCATCGAAGTGGATCGGCAGGCCCAGCGAGCGCGTGCGGCCGCCTTCCGCATGGTCGACCTCGACCACCATGCCGATGGCGCGCGACTGCGCATGCTCGAGCGCCTGCCCCACGTCGTGCACCGGGCCGACCGGCACACCGGCCTGGTCGAAGCGCTCGATCCAGTAGGCCGCCGGATGCGCGGCCAGCGCCTCGGTGATCAGCGCCTCGAGCGCGCGCTGCGCGCCCAGGCGGTCGCGGCCGGTGCGGAAGCGCGCCTCCTGCAGCCATTCGGGATGGCCCAGCACCTCGGTGATGCGCTGCCAGTTGGCCTGGTTGCCGCCGCCCAGCGCGATCGCGCCTTCGCCGCAGCGGAAGGTCTGGTAGGGCGCGATCAGCGGATGCGCCGTGCCCATCGGCTTGGCGATCGAGCCGTCGGAGAAGTAGGCGGCCGCGAACCAGTACATCTGCTGCAGCGAGGCCTGCAGCAGCGAGGTCTCGACCTTGGCGCCCTGCCCCGTGCGCAAGCGCTGGATGTAGGCCGCCAGGCAGCCCATCGCGGCCAGGATGCCGGCATTGATGTCCGCCACCGAATTGCCGGGCTTGGCCAGTTCGCCGTCGATCGAGCCGGTCACGCTGATCAGGCCGGAGAAGGCCTGCAGCACCAGGTCGAAACCGCCCTTGTCGCTCAGCGGGCCGTTGGGGCCGTAGCCGGTGATCGAGCAATAGACCAGCTGCGGGTTGATGGCGCGCAGCTGTTCGTAGCCCAGGCCCAGCGCCTCGAGCTTTCCGCGCCGGTAGTTCTCGGTCACGATGTCGCAGCTGCCGACCAGGCGGCGGATCACTTCCTGCCCGGCGGGCTGCCGGATGTCGACCGCCACCGAGCGCTTGCCGCGGTTGAGCATCAGGAAGCTGGGCGCCAGGCCCGGGTCGCCGGGGCGTGCATAGCCGCGCGAGTCGTCTCCCGCGGGAAACTTCTCGATCTTGATCACCTCGGCGCCCATGTCGGCCAGCATCAGGCCGCAGATCGGGCCGGCCATGATCTGCGAGAGTTCGAGCACGCGCACGCCGGCCAGCGGCAGGTCCTTGGGGGTGGTGGTCATGCGCTGCTCAGTGGCCCGCGAAGACGGGCTTGCGGTTCTCGGCGAAAGCCGCCAGCGCCTCCTGGATGTCGCGCGTGCCCAGGCTCGCGCCGTAGGCGGCCGTGGCCGTGGCCTCGTCGTACTGGCCGCGCGCCACCTCGTTGAGGGTCTTCTTCATCGACACCAGCGGCAGCGGCGCCTGCGCCAGCAGCTCGCCGGTCCATTGCGCGAGCTCGACATCGAGCTGCGCCGGCTCGACCAGCGCATCGAGGTAGCCGATGCGCAGCATCTCCTCGTCCTGGATCGGCCGCGAGGTGAGGAACAGCCGCTTGGCCGCGCCCAGCCCCAGCCGCGACACCCAGCGGCGGATGCCGTGCGGGTAGTAGTGCAGGCCCAGCCGCGCGGCCGGCATGAACATCCGCATGCCGCGCACGCCGAGGCGGAAGTCGCAGGCCAGCACCAGGTCGGTCGAGCCGCCGTAGACCGGCGCATGCAGCCGCGCGATGGTGATGGCGCGCGCGTTCTCGATCTCGTCGGTGAGCATCTCGAAGGTGTTCTCGTGGGCGCTGGCCGCGCCGCCCAGGCGCGTGAGGTCGAAGCCCGAGCTGAAGCTCTTGCCGCTGCTGGCGAACACGATCACGCGCACGCTGGCATCGGCGTTCAGCTGCTGCAGGTGGCCGCGCAGCACGCCGACGTCGTCGGGCTCGATGCGGTTGTGGGTGGCCGGGCGACGCAAGGTGATGGTGGCGATCGGGCCGTCGATCGACAGCAGGGGCGCCGCGGCGGGGGCTTCGGTGGTGGCTTCGGGTGAGAGGCTCATGACAGTGGAAAGTTGAAGAAGAAGAAGAAGAAGAAGAAGAAGAAGAAGTGGAGGAAGGACAGCTCAGTCGAAGCGCAGGTTCTGGTCGCGGATCACGCGGCCCCATTTCCTGAAGTCGACGCCGACCAGTTCGGTGGCCGCTTCGGGTGTGCCCGGCGCCACGTCGTTGCCCTGCGAGATGAACTTGTCGCGCAAGGCCGGCGTCTGCAGCGCGCCGTTCAGTGCCGCATTGATCTTTCGGGTGATCTCCGCCGGCATGCCCTTCGGGCCGGCCAGCACGAACCAGCCCTGCGCGTCGTAGCCCGCCACGCCCTGCTCGCCGATCGGCTTGACGCCCGGGAAGGCCGGCACCGGCCGCGCCGAGGTCACGGCGATGGCCCGGACCCGGCCCGACTGCACCAGTGGCACGGCCGGCGCGATGGTGGCGAAGGACACCTTCACCGAGCCCGCCATGAGGTCGTTCAATGCCGGTGCCGCGCCCTTGTACGGCACGTGCAGCAGCGAGGTCTGCGTGTTGGCCGACAGCAGTTCGGCCGCCATCTGGTGGATCGAGCCCAGGCCCGAGGTGCTGTAGCTCACCGCGCCGGGCTGGGCCCGGGCCAGCGCCAGCAGCTCCTGCAGATTGGTCGCCGGGACCGAGGGGTGGACCAGCACCACCAGCGGCGCCTTGGACACCACGCCCAGGTAGCTGAAGCTGGTCGTCGGGTCGTAGCTCACCTTGCGCGCATGCGGAATGATGCTCAGCGGCGCGCCGTCGACCAGGCCGATCGTGTAGCCGTCGGGCGCAGCCGTGGCCACCGTCTCGGCCGCGATGGCGCCGCCCGCGCCGGGCTTGTAGTCGACGATCACCGGCTGGCCCAGCGACTTCTCCATCAACGGCGCCAGGTCGCGCGCCACGGCATCGGCCGCGCCGCCCGGCGTGTAGCCCAGCACCAGCCGGATCGGCCGCGTGGGCGACCAGGGTTCCTGGGCATGGGAGGATGCGCCGACCCCCGTCAAAATGAGGAAGGCACCGAGAACGCCCCTTAAACCGCCGGCTCTGCGCATGGAAAGTCTCCGTTTAAATATTTATAAGAGTTATAAATATACTTTCAATCAATCTAAGTATGCAACCCAGTCAAAACCCTGAGGTGGGCACGACGCTCGCCGAATCCATCCGTCTCACCATCATTCGGGACCTGTCGAGCGGCGCGATGCGCCCCGGGCAGCCGATCGACGAGCGCGCGCTGAGCGAGCGCTTCAACGTCTCGCGCACCCCCATCCGCGAGGCGATCCTGCAGCTCGCCGCGCAGGGCTTCGTGGTGGTGGGTCCGCGCACCGGCGCCTCGGTACCCAAGCTCTCGATCCACATGCTGCGCGAGCTGCTGGAACTGCTGGGCGAGATGGAAGCCACCGCCGCCAAGTTCGCGGCGAAGCGCCTGCGTCCGGCCGAGAAGCAGGAACTCGCGGCCAGCCTGGCGCTGTGCGGCACCGCCGCGCAGGCCGACGACCCCGCGGCCTACCAGGTGGCCAACGACCGCTTCCACGAGCTGATCTACGCCGCGGCGCGCAACGAAGCGCTGGTGGCCCAGATCCGCAACCTGCGCACCCGCAGCGCCGGCTACACCGCCGACCGCTTCGAATCGCCGGGCCGCATGCAGCTGTCGGTGGTGGAGCACACGCGCATCGCCGAAGCCCTGCAGCGCGGCGACCCGGCCGAGGCCCAGGCCGCAATGCTCGACCACATCTCGATCGGCGGGCGCGACTTCGCGGAATTCGTGAGCGGCCTGCCCGAGGCGCTGCTGAAAGATTGAGGCCGCGGGCCGCCCTTCGGGGAACGCGGCGAAGCGTGGCAAGCTCACACCACCATGCCTTCACACCACCGCACGCCCCTCCTGCCCGATCCGCATCCACGCCGCCAGCTGCTGCGCCTGCTCGGTGCCGCGGCGGCCGGCGCGCCCCTGGCCGCGCTGGCCGGCTTCAACTTCTTCACCAGCGAATACACCATCGGCCGCGACGAGCTGCAGGCGCAGATCGCCAAGCGCTTCCCGGTGCGCCAGCGCTATGCCGAGCTGTTTTCGGTGAGTCTGCGCGATCCGCAGCTGACGCTCGACCCCGCCACCAACCGCGCCAGCATCACGGCGAACATGACCATCGGCAGCCCGCTGCTGCAGCCCTCGAGCGTCGAGGGCATCGTGTCGGTCAGCAGCGCGTTGAAGTACGACGTGGCCGCGCTCGCGCTGCGGCTGCACGAACCGCGCGCCGAGCGCATCGAGCTGCAGGGCCTGGACGGACGCGACGCCGAGCGGCTGCAGAAGATCGGTGGGCTGGTGGCGCAGGAACTGCTGCGCGACTACCCTCTGCGCACCTTCAAGCCCGAGGAACTGACCGTGGGCCGCAAGACCTACCAGATCGGCGACATCACGGTGCAACAAGACGACATCAAGGTCGCCTTGCTATGACCCCCCCGAAGCGCCTGCGGCGCCTCCCCCCAGGGGGCGCACCCGGCGGCCTGGCGGCGCCAGTTCCGCGGGTGCCCTGGCCTCGGGTTGCGTCGGTTCCATGCGCTGCGGGCGCCTACACCCTGGAGATCTGAAATGCCACGTGCACGCCCCTTGATCGCCACCGCGCTGCTGGCCCTCGCGACCTTCGCCGCCCAGGCCTTCGACATCCAGGCCCACCGCGGCGGCCGCGGCCTGTGGCCCGAGAACACGCTGCATGCCTTCGACCAGGCCGTGACCATGGGCGTGAGCACCCTCGAGCTGGACATCGGGCTCACGGCCGACGGCGTGGTGGTGGTGTCGCACGACATGGCGCTCAACCCGGCGCACACGCGCGATGCGAAGGGCCAGTGGCTGCCCGCGGCCGGCCCGCTGATCCATTCGCTCACGCTGGCGCAGCTGCAGGCCTACGACGTGGGCCGGCTGCAGCCCGGCAGCAAGTACGCCGAGCAGTTCGCCAGCCAGACCGCCCATGACGGCGAGCGCATCCCGACGCTGGCCTCGGTGTTCGCGCTGGTGCAGGCGCGCCGCGCGCATGCGGTGCGCTTCAACATCGAGACCAAGATCGACCCCACGCAGCCCGACAGCAGCGCCGCACCCGAGGCGATGGTGCGCGCGCTGCTGGCCGAGATCGACAAGGCCGGCATGGCCGATCGGGTGACCCTGCAGAGCTTCGACTGGCGCACGCTGGCGCTGGTGGGGACACTCGCGCCGTCGATGCCGCGGGCCTACCTCACGACCGCGCGCACCCTGAAGGACCCGCGCTGGACCGCCGGCCTGAACGCGGCCGATTTCGGCTCGACGCCCAAGCTGGTCAAGGCCGCGGCCGGCGACGGTACCGCGCCGGTGCTGTGGTCGCCGGCCGGCAACGACGTGACGCCCGCGGCCGTCAAGGAAGCGCAGGCGCTCGGCCTGAAGGTCGTGCCGTGGACCGTCAACAAGCCGGCCGACATCCAGGCCCTGCTGGACATGGGCGTCGACGGCCTGATCAGCGACTACCCGGACCGGCTGCGCACGGCGGTGCGGGCGCAGGGACTGCCGATGCCTTTGCCGACGGGCCCCGTCAACTAGACGTGCCGCGTGGCCGAGGTGCCACGTTCGCCCTGCAAGGCCTGCGCGTCGGCGCGCTCGTGCAGCGACTCGATGATGTGGCACTGCGCATCGCTGCCGTCGCAGCTGTCGCGCAGCGCGAGCAGGTCTTTCTCCAAGGTGCGCAGTTCGTCCAGGCGCTCGCGCACATGGCCCAGGTGCGCATCCAGCGCGACGCAGGCCGCGTCGCAATCGGCCTTGCTGCGCAGGTCCAGGCCCAGCAGCGTGCGCACCTCGTCGAGCGACATGTCCATCGCGCGGCACAGCCTGACGAAGCGCAAGGCGTGCACGTCGGCATCGCTGTAGAAACGGTAGCTGTTGTCGGCCCGGCCGGGCGGCGCGATCAGGCCCTGCTTCTCGTAGTAGCGGATGTTGGCGGCGCTCACGCCGCTGGCCGCGGCGGCCTCGCCGATGCGGTAACCCTGGGTGGCGTGCGGCTTTGGAAGGGACATGGCTTGACCTTGGAGTGACTTCAACCTTTCCAATCGTGGCACATCTTCGAGAACAACCAGGAACCGACGACCGATGTCCTCACAACGCTCCTCCTCCGCCCTGCCGCCGGTGACGCCGCTGGTCCAGCCCGACGCGGCCTCGGGCTGCGCCAGCGACGGCTGCTGCGGCGCGCCGATCAGCCTGCGCGACAAGCCGCACGCGGCCCACAAGGGACACGAAGGCCACGCGCACGATCACGACCATGACCACGCAGAAGAAGGCGACGGCCACGACCATGGCCCCCTGCCCGGCTGGCCGCGCATCGCCGCCGCGCTGGTGGTGGCGCTGGCGGCCGAGCTGAGCCACCTGCTGCTGCCCGAGACCACGGCCTGGCGCATCGCCGGCATGGCGCTGGCGGCCGTGGCGATCGCGCTGGCCGGCACCGGCATCTACCGCAGCGGCATGAAGTCGCTGCTGCGCGGCAAGCTGGGCATCGATGCGCTGATGGCGGTCGCCGTGACCGGCGCCTTCCTGATCGGCCAATGGCCCGAGGCCGCGATGGTGATGGCGCTCTATGCCCTGGCCGAGCTCATCGAGCACAAGGCGGCCGACCGCGCGCGCAACGCCATCGGCGGCCTGATGGCGCTGGCTCCCGACGAGGCCGAGGTGCGCGAGGCCGACGGCAGCTGGCGCCGCGTGGCCGCACGCGAGGTCGCGCTCGACACCGTGGTGCGCATCCGCCCGGGCGAGCGCGTGCCGCTCGACGGCGTGGTCACGGCCGGCGCCAGCGCCATCGACCAGGCCAGCGTCACGGGCGAGAGCATCCCGGTCGACAAGGCCGTGGGTGACACGGTCTTCGCCGCCACCGTCAACCAGAGCGGCGAACTGCAGGTGCGCGTGACCGCCATCGCGGGCCAGACCACGCTGGACCGCATCATCGAATCGGTGGAGCAGGCGCAGGCCGCGCGCGCGCCGACCCAGCGCTTCGTCGAACGCTTCGCCGCGGTCTACACCCCCACCGTGTTCGTGCTCGCCATCGCGGTGGCCGTGCTGCCGCCGCTGCTGCTCGACTGGCTGTGGCTCGACGCGATCTACAAGGCCCTGGTGCTGCTGGTCATCGCATGCCCCTGCGCGCTGGTGATCTCGACGCCGGTCACGGTGGTGAGCGGCCTCACGGCGGCCGCGCGTCGCGGCATCCTGATCAAGGGCGGCACGCACCTCGAGGCCGCGCGCAAGCTGCGCGCCGTGGCGCTGGACAAGACCGGCACGCTGACCGAAGGCAAGCCCAAGCTGGTCGACTGGCAGGCCTGGGGCGCGGCCGACAAGGCGCTGGTGCGCGAGGCCGCGGCCAGCTTGGCCGGGCGCTCCGACCATCCGGTGTCGAAGGCATTGGCCGCGGGACTCGAGGGCGCGCATGCGCCGGTCGAGGACTTCCGCGCGCTGGTCGGCCGCGGCACCGAGGGCCGCATCGGCGACCGCGCGCTGGTGCTGGGCAACCACCGGCTGATGGAGGAGCGCGGCCTGTGCAGCCCCGAACTGGAGGCCGCGCTCGCGGTGCACGAGCAGCAGGGCCGCACCGTCACGCTGCTGGCCGACGCGCGCGCCGTGCTCGGCATCTTCGCGGTGGCCGACACCGTCAAGCCCGGCTCGCGCGAGGCGGTGGCCGCGCTGCTCGCGCTGGGCGTCACGCCCGTGATGCTCACCGGCGACAACGAGACCACCGCGCAGGCCGTGGCCCGCGAGGCCGGCATCGCCGACGCGCGCGGCAGCCTGCTGCCCGAGGACAAGCTGGGCGCGGTGCGCGCGATGCAGCAGCGCTACGGCGCGACCGGCATGACCGGCGACGGCATCAACGACGCGCCCGCGCTGGCCCAGGCCGACATCGGCTTCGCGATGGGCGCCGCCGGCACCGACATCGCGATGGAGACCGCCGACGTGGTGATCATGAACGACGACCTGGGCCGCATCGCCGAGACCATCCGGCTGTCGCGCCGCACGCATGCGGTGCTGTGGCAGAACATCGCGCTGGCGCTGGGCATCAAGGCCGTGTTCTTCGCGCTGGCGGTGTTCGGCAGCGCGACCATGTGGATGGCGGTGTTCGCCGACATGGGGGCGAGCCTGCTGGTGGTGGGGAATGGCTTGAGATTGCTGCGCGCCCGACTTTAGAATCGGGCCCATGCGCATCCTCGTGCTCCTGCTCGCCATCGTCCTGCTGCCCCTGCGCGGCTGGATGGGCGACGCCATGATGCTGGCGCCGGCGCAGCCGGTGGCCGCGGCGCAGGCGATGCACGAGATGTCGCATGAGATGTCCGGCGAGGGGCACGCGATGCACATGGCACATGCCTCCGCCGATGCGGGCCACGCCATGGACCACGGCGATGCCCCCACGGCCCATGCCGGCCACGCCACCTGCCAGTTCTGCCATTCCGTCGCCGTGACGGCCTGGCCCGAGGTCCCCCTGCCGGCCGAGGCGCCACGCCACGCGCCGGCCGCCGAGCCCGTGCTGTTCGCCAGCGCCGACGCTGGCCAGGGCTTCAAGCCGCCCATTTCCTGATCTCCCTGCCCGCAGTCCGTCCGCCGTGTCCCTTTTGGGGGGTCCAGGCGGCCGCTTCCTCGCTCGTGGAGATCCACCGTGTTCCTTTTCCTTCATCGCCCTTCGAGGGCTGCGCCGCGCGTTCCTGAGCGCGGCGCGACGCCCCTTCCCCTTGTTCCCCGTGCCCTGACCCTGGCCGCCGCGCTCGCATTGGCCGGCTGTGCCAGCCTCGCGCCCGACGGCGGCGAGCGTGAGGTGCAGTCGCTGGTCGGTGGCAACGCCATCCTCGGCGACGCCACGCCGCGCGCCAGCTCCGACGCGGCCAGCCGCCAGGCCGTCGAAGCGCTGCTCGCGCAACCGCTCGACGCGCAGGCTGCGGTGCGCATCGCGCTGGCCAACGGCCCGCGCATGCAGGAGGCCTTCGCCACCCTGCAGCTCAGCGACGCCGACCGCGTGCAAGCCGCGTCGCTGCCCAACCCCGTGTTCGCCTTCGGCCGGCTGCGCGAGGGCCGCGAGCTCGAGATCGAGCGCGCGATCGGCTTCAACGTGCTGGGCCTGCTCACGCTGCCCTGGCAGGCGCGCTGGGCCGGCCAGCGCCACGAGGTCGCCAAGCTGCAGGCCGCGCAGAGCGTGCTGCAGCTGGCCGCCGACACGCGCCGCGCCTGGGTGCGCGCGGTGGCCGCGCAGCAGGCCGTGGTCTACCTGCGCAACGCGAAGTCGGCCACCGAGGCCGGTGCCGAGCTGGCCGAGCGCATGGCCAGGGTCGGCAACTGGAGCGCGCTGCAGCGCACGCGCGAGCAGCTGCTGCATGCCGATGCCGCGGCCCAGCTGGCGCGCGCCGAGCAGGCCGCGCTGTCCGCGCGCGAGCAGCTCACGCGCCTGCTGGGATTGAGCGCGACGCAGGCCGGCTACCGGCTGCCCGATCGCCTGCCGCCCCTGCCCGTGTCGATGCCCGCGCTCGCCGATGTGCAGGCCAGCGCGCTGCGCGACCGGCTCGACGTGCGCGCCGCCCAGGCCCAGACCGCGGCCACCGCCGATTCGCTGGGCCTCACCCATGCGACCCGCTTCGTCGATGCGCTGGAGATCGGCGGCGTGCGCAACACCAAATTCGAGAACGACGCCGACGGCAGCCGCCGCACACAGCAAGGTTTCGAACTCTCGCTGCCGATCCCGCTGTTCGACTGGGGCCAGGGCCGCAGCGCGCGGGCCGAGGCGCTCTACCGCCAGTCGGCGGCCCGCGTGCGTGCCACCGGCCTGCTGGCCGCGAGCGAGGCGCGCGAAGCCTACGGCGGCTGGCGCAGCGCCTGGGACATCGCGCAGCGCTACCAGACCGAGGTGCTGCCGCTGCGTCAGCAGGTCAACGAACAGATGGTGCTGCGCTACAACGGCATGCTCGCCAGCGTGTGGGAGCTGCTGGCCGAGACCCGCGCCAGCATGCTGGCCGTCAGTGCCGCGATGGACGCCCAGCGCGACTTCTGGCTGGCCGACACCGACCTGCAGTTCGCGCTCACCGGCAGCTCGCCGGCCGGCGTGAACGCGCTGCAATCACCGGGCGACAGCGCCGCCCTCCCTTCCACCGCAGGAGCCCACTGATGGACCGCCGCCACTTCTTCACCGGCGCCGCCACCGCCATCGCCGCGGCCGGCGTGAGCCGCGCCGCACTGGCCGCGCTGCCCGAGGCGCACACCCAGGCCTCGACCGCCACGGCCGCACCGCTGCTGCCGCCCGACGGCCGCCCCTACGACCCGGTGGTCACGCTCAACGGCTGGACGCTGCCCTGGCGCATGAACGCCGGGGTCAAGGAATTCCACCTGGTGGCCGAGCCCGTGGTGCGCGAGATGGCGCCCGGCTTCAAGGTCAACATGTGGGGCTACAACGGCCAGTCGCCGGGCCCGACCCTCGAGGTGGTCGAGGGCGACCGCGTGCGCATCTTCGTGACCAACCGCCTGCCCGAGCACACCACCGTGCACTGGCACGGCCAGCGCCTGCCCAACGGCATGGACGGCATCGGCGGCATCACGCAGCCGCACATCCCGCCGGGCAAGACCTTCGTCTACGAGTTCACCGCGCGCCGGCCCGGCACCTTCATGTACCACCCGCATGCCGACGAGATGGTGCAGATGGCGATGGGGATGATGGGCTTCTGGGTCACGCACCCGAAGGCCGAGCATCCGCTGATCGAGAAGGTCGAGCGC